>Ga0134125_10007058_pt1 | contig 12699 bp, 11 predicted proteins | sample KB31751_FD_96464 | JGI IMG/M metagenome (GOLD analysis project Ga0134125, IMG submission 96464) | Terrestrial soil microbial communities with excess Nitrogen fertilizer from Kellogg Biological Station, Michigan, USA - KB3-175-1 | ecosystem: Environmental > Terrestrial > Soil > Unclassified ... | reverse complement strand
TATCCGCTTCCAGTGACTTCAGGACAGCCGCGACCGCCTGCTCGACCCGAGCGGCATCGAGGCTTTCGCCGAGCGCGTTCATCACCGCCAGCGAATCGTTCAAGTAGCTACGAAAATCGGCCATATTTCCAAATGATCCTATACGTGGGATTTTGCCGTTTGGGCCGCCGCGTGTCTACGCAATGCGCGAAATCTTTCTTACGCCTTTACGCCCTAACGGAAGACAACCGTATTGTAGAGTTTTGCGATCGGACGATAGTTCCGGCCGCGCAGGAATTGCACGATTTCATGCTTGTCGAGCTCAGAGAGCTCGGTTTGCAACACTTCGACCAGCAACAAACTCGGCCGATAGCGTTCCCAATCGTTCGAGCCCAGGACATCGAGATCGAGTCCCTCGACGTCGACACTCATCAAATCGATCGTTTTCCCCTGGGGCAAGAACTCATCGAGCAGTGAGGCAAGGGTCCGGGGCCGAAGCTCGACTTCGCGCGTGACCTGGTACTGCGCGTTCTCAGTCGGCCGCTCGCGCGCCATCGCCGGCGAGGCGGTATTGAGCGCGGGTTCGTTGAACACATAAAAACGCTGAGGCAACGGATCGCTCGCGACAAGACATTCGACATTGATGTCACGCGGCCGCAGACGCCGGAATTCCGCCATCGCGCCGGGTGTCGCGTCGATATTGATGCCACGCCAGCCGCGGCGATAGAGCAGATAGGTGTTCGAATGGCGGATCGGATGATGCGCGCCGATATCGACATAGAAGCCGTCGGCCTTTTCGTCGAAGAGCCGCGCCGCAATGAGGTCCTCGCCTTCCTGGGAATAGCATTCCTGCTGTCCGGGCGATGTGACGATGCTCGGCACGACGCGGGTAAGCAGCGCGCTGATTCCGTGTTTCACGGCTGTCTTGGCGGAGACCATCAATCGCCCCAAAGCTAGCGCCCTCTTTCGAAATCCGAATGCCGTTTCACAACGATGACGCGACAAACAACCGCCGGTGATATCGGCACAAATCGGAAAATGATAGCCGCGGCTGCGGCAATAGATTTCCCGTCGCGCAAGCCCGAGCCTCATGATCGGCTGACCGGAGCGCCTGCGCATAAGGCTGATAGATCAATCGAAGCTGCAGATGCGTGAAATCATAGCCAGTCGAAGGGATGAGGAGGCTGCGGCGGCGGCCGAAGAACTCCGTCACCAGGACGCGCAGCCCGTGATAATGATAGAAGATCACCGGCTTGCCATCGACCGCCAGACCGGCAGGGTAATCGGTCAAATCGTAACGCTCGATATTCCACGGCGCCAAGCCCGCGCCCGGATGCTGAAAGATGGTGAGCCGGCGATAAATCTGCGGCCATTCATCGAGATATTTCTGATCGCCGCAAAGACCGCGCGCGCCGTCGATCGTGCAAATTTCGAGGCACTGCGCGCGCCAGCGCGCGAGACACCGGTTTGTCTCATCGCTGTCGCGCATGCCGACCAGCCCGACATTGTAGATGCCGGAAGTCGGTTCCAAATACCGATGCCGCGTGGCGTAGCGATGGGCATGGATCAGAATGTCGCTGTCTTGCCACTCATCGAAAACCGGCTGTGGATCGGCAAAGAACATCAGATCGGCGTCGAGATAGGCCGCTGCGCCCTGCGCACCGGCGCGATCGACGAGATAGCGCATGAAGAAGGGCGTGCACGTCCAGGAATATTCCCCGATCGTTCTGTCGGCTTTCACCGCCGGCAGCGCCGGATCGCGGCGTTCGAGCTCGCCGATCGTCAGCAGCGACACGCGGGGCAGCTTGAGCTGTTCGATGATTTTCGCGGCCGTATCGTCCATACAGAGGCAGACCAGCGTGAAATCGTCGCGAAAATGCGCCTCCATCGAACGGTAAAGCGCAAGCGCACGGGTCAGATAGTTCGCGAAAAAGAGCGTGCCGAAAAGCTTAGGGCGCATGATCGCGGCGGGCCTAATCGAAACGCTGCTTCAACAGGGCAACGAGTTCGGCCATGCGGCGTTCATAATTGTGATCGCGCAGACAACGCTCTTGCCCCGCTCGCCCGATCGCTTCGCGCTCGGCATGATGTGCGGCGTAGTAACGAATGAGATCGAGACATTCCTCGACCGAGCGATAGGCAAGGACTTCCTTTCCGGGCTCGAAGAGCTCGTGCAGATTTTCCTTCCAATCCGTGAGCAAACACGCGCCCGTGCCGGTCGCTTCGAACAAACGCATATTGTTGGCGTAGCCTTCGGAGATATCGATGTGCTTGTTGAGCGTCACTTGCGAACCTGCGAGCACGCGGAACATCTCCGCGCCCCAGACCGTGCCGTGATGGCGCGCTAGAAGCGGGCTGTCGGGCGTGAGCCTCTCCGCACCATCGCCCCAAATGGCGACGCCGCTTTGCGCAGCGATCGTCTCGAGAAAGCGCAACCGTTCGCCATGCGCGGGCGAGATGCTGCCGACGAAGGAGAGCGGGACGTCGCGCGCGACCTGCCCAATGCCCTGCAACACGGACGGCTCGAAAGCCAAAGGCATATACTCGGCGGCGACGCCTTCGCTGCGAAAAGCCGCGACGAAATTCGGCAATGACGAAATGACCAGGTCGTAAGCGTGCCAATTCACCGATGGGTCTCGCGGCGATGCGATTTGGGCGACCAGCGCGCAATCCACAGGCAGCACGGATCTCAGCCAGTCGGCCGAAATGCCGCCCGGATCGTGGTTATAAAGCACCGTCGGGCGAAAGGCTGCGATCTGCGCGGCGAGAATGGTGCCGAAACGCGGCTGACGGCGATCGAAGGCGACGAAGCGCTGCTGCAGCCGCTCGGGCCCGTAGGTACAGAGCGCGCGGACGATCCAGCCGGAAAGATTGGTGCGGCGCGTCGCCAGCCACGCTTCCTGCAACGGCCGGTTATTGGCGTGAATGTCGATTACGTCGATGCCGCTCGCCAGCATGTAGCGCGACATGAAATCGGCGGTGCCAAAGAAGCTGGCGTTGCGCACCTCCATTTGCGCCGCATAATCGCGCAAAGCGAGATCGCCCTGCCCGTCGTAGAGCGACGCCAGGAAGCTGGGGTAATCCGCGTTGAGGAAAAGGATTCGCACGCGGCGCCGTTCGATCAGTCAGCGCGTGTCCAGCGCACGGATGCTCCGCCGGCGAGGCCAGGCAAGCGGCGGCCAAGGCCTCGCTGAACTCTACGAATGCTCATCCGTTTGCGCTTTCTTTGCTTTGGGCGGGCCTACAGTCACCGTGACCGCCTGTTCATGGGATGAACCAAGGTTGACGTTCACGGCGTGAACATACTACAAACCCCAGCGGTTTTCGGGAAGATGGAGCCGGCATGGACGCTCAAGAGAGCGAAAATGCGAGGATAATGCTGGGGCTGCTCGAATCGGTCGAGCGCGACGGCACGCGCTCCCAACGCAGCCTCGCCGCCGAATGCGGCATCGCCCTTGGGCTGGTTAACGCTTATCTGAAACGCTGCATCAAAAAGGGGCTGATCAAGGTGACCGACGCCCCGGCCCGCCGCTACACCTACTACCTGACCCCGCAAGGTATCGCCGAGAAGTCGCGACTCACGGTTGAATATCTCTCCTACTCGCTCTCCTTCTTTCGTCACGCGCGATCGGATTGCACCGCCGTGTTCGAAGGGGCGAAACGCCGCGGCTGGAGGCGCATGGCGCTCGCCGGGATTTCCGACCTCGCCGAAATCTCGACGATCTGCGCGCTCGAAAGCGGGATCGCGATCGTCGGCATCGTCGACGCGAGCAGCAGCCTCGAGCGCTTCGTCGGCATTCCGGTCTTTGCCTCGATCGATCGAATACCGGACCCGGTCGACGGGCTGATGGTGACCGACATCAAGAACAGCGCTGAGGTCTACCTAGCCTCGGTCGGCCAGATGGGCGCCGATCGCGTCGCGGCGCCGGCGCTGCTCGGCCTGTCCTACCTCGCGCCGCGCGAGCCCGTCTCGTGAGCTTCTGGCGCCGTCGCCAAGCAGCGGTCAGCCAGGGCTATGACGACACGCTGCTGATCGATGTCATCATCCGCAAAACGGCGGCGTTGCGCGATGGACGCCGCATCGACAATATCCTCGCCGGCGAGACGCTGCTGCCGACCATTGCGGGAATCGCCGCGGCGGGAAGCGACGAGCCGCTCTGCGTGCTCGATTTCGGTGGCGCCGCGGGGCTTCACTACTTCGTCGCGAAACAGGCATTCCCGCAGCGCGCATTCCGCTGGGCAATCGTCGAAACGCCGGCGATGACGGCCGAGGCCGCGCGCTTCGCCGACGAGCAGCTGCGTTTCTTCACCTCGATAAGCGAAGCCACGCGCTGGCTCGGCAAGGCCACGCTCGTCCATTGCGTCAGCGCACTGCAATACGTGCCGGAGCCGGAAGCCACGCTCGCCAGCTTGCTCGCGCTGGGCACGCCGACCATCCTCTGGGCGAAGCTGATGCTGGGCGAGCAACGCGAAGCGTTCACGCAAATATCGCGGCTACGCGACAACGGGCCAGGTCCCATGCCCGCCGAGATCGCCGATCGCGAGATCAGCTATACCGGAATCCGTGTCGCCCGCAGCACCTTTCTCCAGTCGCATAGAGATGCAGGTTATCGTCTCGCCTGGAAGGGCGCGGAGACGGCGTCATTTCTTTTCGTGAAAGAGGCTCAACGGCCCGACCCACGCTAATCGAGCATTCCCCGGCGAAGTCGAAAAATGGCATAGAGGCACTAAAGCTTGTTCGCGAATGAGCGGAATTTTCAACTGCACGATATGGATCAGGTGACCGCTTGAAAAGTGGACTTGGAGCCGCCGAGTATGAGCTCGTTCTCGAGCCCGGGCGTGCTGATAAACGCTATTGGCACGACCTTTGGACTTATCGCGAGCTCTTCGCAATTCTCGCGTGGCGCGATGTCGTCGTGCGCTATAAGCAAACGGTCATTGGGGTCGCGTGGGCGATGGTTCGGCCGTTTCTGGCGATGGTCGTCTTCACGGTCGTGTTTGGCCACCTCGCAAAATTGCCGAGCGTCGGTGGGGCGCCCTATCCCGTTATGGTCTTCGCGGGCATGCTGCCCTGGTTTCTGTTTTCGACCGTTTTGACTGAGGCATCGTCGAGCCTTATCGGCAATGCCAATCTCGTCAGCAAGGTATATTTCCCGCGGCTCATCATCCCAGCTTCGTCAGCCGTCGTGGCGCTCGTCGATTTTGCGGTCAATCTCGCGCTTCTTGCCGGCATAATGTTGTGGTACGGCTACGCGCCGGGATGGCAGATACTAGCCTTGCCAGGGTTCGTCGTGCTCGCGATGCTCGCAAGCCTCGGCCCCGCCTTCCTCGTCACCGCGCTGAACGTCAAGTTCCGCGATTTCCGATATATCGTCCCATTTATCGTGCAGTTCGGGCTCTATGTCTCGCCAGTCGGGTTTTCGAGCGGCACAGTGCCTTCGCAGTGGCGCTTCTGGTACAGCCTCAATCCGGTGGTTGGAGTGATCGACGGCTTCCGCTGGTGCGTACTAGGCGGCAAGAGCCCGTTCTATCTACCCGGCTTCATCATGAGCCTCGGCGTCGTGGCGCTCTTCTTCTGGCTTGGAATCATTTATTTCCGGCGCACCGAAAAGAGCTTCGCGGATATAATCTAATGACCGAGGATGTCGTCATACGCGCTGAGGGGCTGGGCAAAAAATATTTGATCGACCATCACGCCGAGCAGGCGCGTTACGTCGCGCTGCGCGACGTGCTCATGCGCGGCGCGAAAACCGTGAAAAACAAGGCCAGTGATATCTTGCACGGCCGAACGTCGGCAACCGGCGCGACGATTGAGGAATTCTGGGCGCTCAATGATGTGAGCTTCGACGTCAAGCGAGGCGAAATTCTCGGCATTATCGGCCGCAACGGCGCCGGCAAATCGACCTTGCTGAAGATCCTCGCGCGCATCACCGAGCCGAGTGCTGGGCGCGTCACGATTAAGGGCCGCGTCGCGAGTCTTCTCGAAGTCGGCACTGGCTTTCATCCCGAGCTCACGGGCCGCGAGAACATCTACTTGAACGGCGCGATTCTCGGGATGAACCGCGCGGAGATCCAGCGAAAGTTCGATGAGATCGTCAATTTCGCAGACGTCGAGAAATTCCTCGATACCCCGGTGAAACGATATTCTTCGGGCATGTATGTCCGCCTCGCCTTTGCCGTCGCGGCTTATCTCGAACCCGAAATTTTGATCATCGACGAAGTGCTTGCTGTCGGCGATTTCGAGTTTCAAAAAAAATGCTTGGGAAGAATGGCGACCGTTGCCGGAGACGGTCGCACGGTATTATTTGTCAGCCACAACCTCGGCGCCGTCGAAGCACTGTGTACCTCTTGTATCGGATTGCAGGCCGGCACCGTGTTTCACGAGGGCACCCCAAGCGAAACGATCAATATCTACTTGTCCAACGCTCAGGCTCTGCGGGGTCGATCAGATCTCTCCCGGATCAAGAATCGTCAGGGGTCGGGTCGCGTGCGCTTTGGATCAGTCGCTCTGCTCGGCAACGACGGAGAAGTTGTCGATCACGCCAAGGTGGCGGAAAGGCTTTGTCTCTCCATTGAATTGACGGGAGACGATCCCAGGCCTTTGCCGGCACGCGTCGGAATACGCTTCTCGAGCATGCAAGGAACGCCTTTGTTCGTCTGTAGCAGTGAATTGCTCACCGAACTCAGAGTGGGAGCCGGCAGTCGGGTTCGTTGCGTCATACCTCGACTTCCTTTGAGCTCAGGGACATACAAGCTGACTTTTTTTCTCGAGCGCGGCGGCGTCGTCGAGGATTGGATAGAAGACGGGCTGGATCTATTCGTCGAGGACGGAAGCTTTTTTGGGGCGGCGAAGAATACCCCGAGCGGACATGAAGGACAGTTGGTACTCGTCGACCATTCATGGTCCTTCGACCAAATGGCTTCCGAAAAGCTGAAGCTATGAGCTTAAAAAGCATCGCCGGCCGATTGCTCGAGCGCGTTGGCGCTTTGCGTGGCGCGCGCACCTACAGCCGATTAACTCCAGAAGAGCGATCCTTGGCAGAGTGGTACACGCGCTACCTTGGCCAGGAGCAAGGCGGTGGTATTTCAATAAGGCAGAAATCTTGCCGAGACGCCGACGGATTACCAATCCCCTGGATGACTTACGCGGCGATCGAATATTTGAAACAGTTCGATCTCTCCAAACGCACCGTGCTCGAATTCGGCTCAGGATCGAGCACAGAATTTTGGGCATCCCGCGTGAAAGAAGTCACATCGGTGGAAAACGACCGATCGTGGTACGACAAGCAGCGAGGCGCACTTCGCTCCAATATCAAGCTCGTCTTAGCGGAAACGGCCGAAGAGTACATTTGCCCGGCCTCTCTAGGACATCAGGCGTACGACATCGTCGTCGTCGACGGCCGCTATCGGTTCGATTGTGCCACACGGGCCATCAACTGGGTCACATCGGATGGGGTCGTCATATTGGACAACGCGGACTGGCATCCGAACACAGCGGCAATGCTTGCCGGTAACGGGTTTTTCCAGGTTGATTTTGTTGGACCCGGACCGCTTAACGCATATGCCTGGGCCACATCCTTCTTCTTGCGGCCGGATTGCTTTCTTCAGAAGGTTCGCTCTTCATCCGCGCCGGCGGTTATCGGCGGCATAAATTATATTTCGGATGAAGACGTGTCCTTAGTGAGCGTTCCCGGAACGCTCAAGGGACGCGAATAAGAGAATCTGGGACGTCATTCGTGATGCGGTAATCGAGGATGTCGCGCTGAAGCCGGGTCAAGCGCCGCTCCAACCAGGGACGCGACGCCAAGCCGCCGATGAGACAAACCCATAGATAGCCAAAGACGGCGCCCGATAAGCCGAGGACGGTCCCGACGCGGCTCCGCCCGGATACGGCAGCCGGCATCTGGCGACGCCGCTCAGAAAGGAGTCTTCGCTGAAAAACGCGAACCCGTCGCCGTAGCCAATCGGCACGCTGATAGAGCGGCAGGGCGTTTTGAATCGCGTAGACTTCGGCTTGCGATTCGCGCAGCCGGTTCGACAGGCCGCCCATCTGATAGGAGGCGATGGTCCGTTCGGTACGGCGTGTGACGAGACCGTCCGCCGTCAGCACGCGCAGGAACCAATCGTAGTCACCGGCGATGCGATAGCGCGGGTCGAATTTGCCGGCGATCTCGAAGGCACGGCGGCTGGCAAAGCTCGCCTGATGCGGCAGGCAGCCGCAGATCATAAATGCCAACGCCTCTTCCGGCGGCGGTGGCATAAAAGGCACAGCGCGCCCATCGACAAAGCGCACCTCGATGCCGCCATAAAGGAAGTCGCAAGGCGCGCGGTCGAGCGAAGCGGCCACATCGGCCAGGACCTCGCCATCGATCAGCCTATCGTCGGCGCCGAGAAAAAAGACGAAATCGCCCCGCGCCAGCGCCAACCCCTTGTTCATCGCGTCGTAGATACCCTGATCGGGCTCCGACACAAAGCGCGTCACGACATTGCCGTATTCCGCGACGATGGCCGGTGTCGCGTCGGAGGACGCACCGTCGACGATGATATAGTCGAGCGGCCGATGCCGCTGCTTGGCGACACTGAGGATCGAGCGCTCCAGCGTCGCCGCCGCGTTCTTCGTGACCGTAATGATGCTGAATTCGACCATCGCCAGGAGTGTTTAGTGGATCGCCTGAAGCCGAGCGTTCGGCGCGTCGGAGGGAGGGCGATTAAAGCGCACCGAAATTGATTCGCCACCGCTTCATGCGGTATGAGGAACACCGGATTTTATGATCACGCGATCGGTGTTTCCACGGCATCTTATCCGCTCCCTCGTCTTCCTTCGATCGTCCATTCAGCAGGAATGGACGATTAACGGGACGCGGGGGATCCGCAACGTCGTTTTCGACGACACCGGTCTTTATGGCTTTCGGCGCCGCCTGGCCCGGCATATCGGGCCGCCGCTCCTGCAGCGCTGGATCGATCCCGCCGCGCCGATCGATGCCCTGCTGCGAGAGGGCAAGCTCAGCGCGGCCATTGCCCTGGCGCGGAAGGGTTTGGGCCGCATCGAACAGGCCTCGCCCCACGCGTTGCGCCGATCACGATCGGTTTGGACATTGCTCGCCGACGTCCTCGTCCTGGATGGACAGAGAGAGGAAGCGGCGTCGATCTATCACCGTATCCATGAAGTCGCGCCCGACGATTTTCCCGCGCGCTGGGGAATCGAGAACCTTCGTCCCAGGATGGAAGCACCGTCACAGCCGGCACCCCTGCCGCTGCATTTCTTCACCATCGTCCTCAACGGCATGCCATTCATCGAGCGCCATGTCGACGAGCTGCGCAAGCTTTCGGTCCCGTGGCACTGGCATATCGTCGAAGGCATCGCTGAGCTGATGCATGATACGAAATGGTCGAAGTCGCTCGGCGGCCGCGCCGATGACTCCCTGCATCGCAACGGGCTCTCGATCGACGGCACGACCGACTATCTCGATCGCCTCGCCGCGGCCGAGCCGGATCGCGTCACGATCTATCGCCCGCCACTGGGACAGCATTGGCAGGGCAAGCTCGCGATGGTCCGCGCGCCGCTCGCGAATATTGGCGAGGAATGCCTGCTGTGGGAGATCGATGTCGATGAATTTTGGACCGCGGCGCAAATCCAGCGCATGCGGCAGCGCTTCATTGATGATCCCGCGCGAACGGCCGCCTTCTTCCTCTGCCACTATTTCATCAAAAATCTCGTCATCGCCACGGCGAACACCTACGGTAATCATATCGATTTCGAATGGCTGCGTGTCTGGCGCTTCCAGCCGGGCGATTTCTGGGCGAGCCACGAGCCACCGCGGCTCTGCCGGCGACCGGAAGACAGCGATATCGCCATCGATGTCGCCGCCATCAATCCTTTCGCGCATGGCGAAACGCTGGCTGACGATCTCGTGTTCCGCCATCTCGCCTATGTTATCCCGGACCAGCTTCGCTTCAAGGAAATCTATTACGGCTACAAGGACGCCGTACGCCAATGGGAACAGCTCCCGGTAAGCGGCCCGGTCCGTTTGCGTGACCATCTCGCTTGGATCACGGATGAAGCGGTCGCCGATGATTGCGAAAAATACGCAATCGCACCGCCGAATCTAACGGCCCCCGCCGCGACGGAGACGACGAGTGGTCGATCTTCGCTCTTTCGATCCGGCAAGACGGATGTCGCTGTCAAAGATTTTCGCAACATCCTGATCGTCAAGCTCGACAATATCGGCGATGCGGTATTGCTCTCGCCGTTCCTGCGCGAGCTGCGCGGGAACGCGCCGGACGCACGCATGACGCTGATGGTGCGGGAACAAGTCATCGACATCGTCGCGCTCTGTCCCTATGTCGATCGCGTGGTGGGCGTCGCGGTCGAACCCTGGAGCGAAGGCTTCCGCTCGCGCGATGCGGAATTCGCTGCCGCCTATGAGCGGAAATCCTTCGACCTCGCCATCGTGCCGCGCTGGGACGCCGATGAGTTCGGCGCCGGAGCGATCGCGCGACACAGCGGCGCGCGCCGTATCGTCGGCTTCAGCGAAGGGATCAGCCAAACGAAAGCGCGCGCCAATCGCGGCTTCGATGCGCATTATTCCGACGCGTTGCTGAAAGTGACGCCCGACCACGCGGTACGGCAAAATCTGGCGCTGCTCGAATTCATGAATGGCCGGGTGAGCAGCGATGCGCTCGAAGCCTGGATCGGCCCCGCGGATGAGGCGCGCGCCGGCGCGCTCCTGTCGCCGATCGAAAATGCGGAACAACTCATCGCCATCTGTCCAGGCACCACGCATCCCGGCAAGATCTTTCCGCCAGAGCTCCTTCTTCGCATTTTATCGACGTTTCCGCCGTCTTGGCGCTTCGTGCTGCTCGGCAGCGCCGCGGAAAGCTCTCTGGCCGATGTGCTTCAGCAAGGCCTTGGCGCGCGCGCCGTCGCCCTATGCGGCAAGACCAGCTTGCGCGAAGCGGTGGCTCTTCTCCGCCGCTGCCGTGGCGCGATCGCGATGGATTCGGCGCTCGCGCATTTCGCTGCCGCCGTCCAGACACCGATCGCTGTTTTCTCCATGCACCCGCGTCACGGCGGCAACGACACGCTGGACCAGTCGCCGTATCGTTTTGGTCCCTGGTGCGCCGAGGATCGCCGCTTGGTGATCCAGCCCGAGCACGCCTGGCCCGGCTGCGAGAACGGCTGTCGCTGGCGCGGCCGCGGGCCGCATTGCATCGCGAATATCGACATCGAGTCCGCCGCCGATTCGCTCCGCGCCTTCCTGGCGCGGCACCTGTCTTCCGCGAGGTAGCTTCAACCGCCGCGGCGCTGCCGCAAGCTGCGCCGCGCCAGAAGCGAGACAAGTCCCGGCCGCAGCGGATAGGCGGCGAAAGCCTTGAGCGCCAGCAAGGCAGCGCGACCATTGGCACCTTCGTAATGCGCGGCGGCGGCTTCTTCGATCAGCAGTGTCGAATCGAATTTCCGTCCCGCGATCCAGGCGCGGCGATACCAGGCGCCGCGATGCCGCTCGCGGATTCGCACCAGCGACTCGACAACCTGCGAACGGCTCGGATCGCTCGCCTTGTGCACGACGGCCAGCGACTCTGTGGTCACGGCAAGCCGATGCGCCGGTAAATAGCGCATCAGCCATTCCCAATCTTCGAGCCGCGGCAAATCGGTAGCAAAGGGACCGATCTCGGCGAAGACCGAGCGCCTTGCCAGCAAAGTCGAGCCGACGCCGAGCGGACAACCCCAGACGAGCGCATCAAGCGTCGTGTCCTCGGGCACCGGCGCGAAGCCGCGCTCCTCGCCGGTGCGATAGTCGCGGATGACGTAACCGCTCACGCCGGCCGCCGGTACATCGGACGCGGCGCGCAAGGTATCGAGCTGGCGCGCCAGCTTCCCCGGCGCCCATTCGTCATCGCTGTCGAGCAGCGCGATCCATTCGCCCTCTGCCGCGGCGATACCGGTGTTGCGCGCCGCCGATGCGCCCTGGTTGCGCTCATGCCGCAACAGCCGGATACGGTTATCGCCCAGCGCCGCGACCGCCTCCGCCGAGCCATCGCGCGAAGCATCGTCCACGACCAGGATTTCATGCGGTGCGTGGCTTTGCCGCAGCGCGCTTGCGACCGCGCGCCCGATCTCCTCGCGGCGGTTGTAGAGCGGGATGATGACGGAGATCGTATCGCCAGAGGCAGGCATCACGCTTCTCTTCTATAGTGCCCGGCGATGAGCAGCAATCGCGAGAATATCGATCGCGCCACCGTGCGCGATTTCGGCGCGGAGTGGCAGCGTTTCGATCAGAGCGGTGTCTCCGACGACGAGATGATGCGGATGTTCGGCGAATATTTCGCCGTCTTTCCCTGGGAGATCCTGCCGCCCAATGCGACAGGCTTCGACGCCGGTTGCGGCAGCGGCCGCTGGTCGCCACTCGTGGCGAGGCGCGTCGGCCACCTGCACTGCATCGATGCAGCACCGGCCGCGCTCGCGGTCGCGCGCCAACGGCTCGCTGCGCTGCCCAATGTGACGATCCACGAAGCATCGATCGATGCGATGCCGCTCGCCGATAGCAGCATGGATTTCGGCTACAGCCTTGGCGTGCTGCATCATATGCCCGACCCGGAGGCGGGCCTCGCCGCCTGCGTCGCCAAGCTCAAGCGCGGCGCGCCGATGCTGGTCTATCTTTATTACGCTTTCGACAATCGGCCCGCCTGGTTCCGCGCCCTCTGGCATCTCAGCGACGT
>Ga0134125_10007057_pt1 | contig 12700 bp, 15 predicted proteins | sample KB31751_FD_96464 | JGI IMG/M metagenome (GOLD analysis project Ga0134125, IMG submission 96464) | Terrestrial soil microbial communities with excess Nitrogen fertilizer from Kellogg Biological Station, Michigan, USA - KB3-175-1 | ecosystem: Environmental > Terrestrial > Soil > Unclassified ... | reverse complement strand
TGACGTTCAAATTGTCCCTGACACCTTTTGCCCCGGCGACCCGATCAGGCGGCAACCGAAAATGGACTGTCGAACGTCTCCCGCGGAGGCTCGGCCACGTTGTCGGCCACGTCGTCGCCCACGTCGTCGGCCGGGGGCGGCGGAGGTGTCGTCTCCGCGAGCGTGAAGAAGCCGACTTCGCCCAGCAGCGCCGTGGCGCTTTCCCTCATCGCACGGCTCGCCGCGGCAGCCTGCTCGCCGAGCGCGGCGTTCTCCCGGGTCATCGCGTCCATGTCGATCACTGCCTGATTCACGGCAGCGATCTCGCCGGCCTGCGCGCGACCGGCCACCAGCATGGCTGCCATCGCCTCGGCAAGCCGGTTGACGCTGCTGCCGATGTTGTCGATCACCTCGCCGGCCCTGCCAACCCGGCCCAGGCCGTTGCGCACGGCTTCGTCGCTGGCCCTGACGAGTCCACGAATATCCTGCGCCGCCTCCGAGCATTGCTGGGCCAGCTGGCGGACCTCGGTGGCCACGACGCCGAATCCGCGGCCGTGTTCGCCTGCCCGGGCGGCCTCGACGGTCGCATTTAGGGAAAGCAGTCGCGTCTGGAAGGCTATCTGATCGATCAGGTCCAGCATGTCCCCCATGCGGCGGCTTGTGTGGTCGATGGCCTCCATCGAACCGATGGCGTCGCCGACGGCAAGACGGCCGTGCTCGGACTGCCCGCGTGCGTCGGTCGCTGCGCGGTCAGCTTCGCTGCCCAGGCGCGCGCTTTCGGAGAGGGTTGCCGCGATGCTGGCCATGGCGCCGGACGTGCGCGCCAACTGCATGGCCTGCAGCTCCGTGCGCCGACCGAGCGCGTCGTTGCCGTCGGCAATGTCGGCGGCATGGGCATCGAGCATGCGCGCCCAGTCGCGTACCTGGCCGACTACCGCGGTCAGCTGGCGGTCCATGCCGTCGAGGCTCCGCAGCAGGCGGCCGATCTCGTCATCGTGCCCGGGCTCGATCGGCTCACCCAATGAACCGTTCGCAATGCGCGTGGCCACCCGCACTGCATCGGCCAGGCGGCCGGTCAGGGATCGGATGATGCGCAAGTCCATCCACAGCGTCAGCCCCAATGCGAAAACCACCAGGAGAACCAGTGCATGGAGCCCGCGCCGATTCGCTGCATGCTGCAGGGAAACCTGTGAATTGCCCTCGGCGAGCGCCAACGCAAACAGGTTTGAAAAATCGCTCTTTAGCGGACCGAAGGCGTACTGCACATCGTTCGAGACCTTGAGCCTCGCCATCTCGAACTGTTCGGACTTGAGCAAGGCGACGACCTCGTCGACCGACGAATCCGCGGCAGCGCGATGCGTTTCTGTCAGCGTCAAAAGTTGCCGTTGCTCGGCACCGAGCCCCCTCTCCTTCAGTGGCCGCCAGTGCTTCTGCACGTCGATGCGGCGGGCCTTGATCTGGATTTCGGCCTCATCGAGCGACGAGGGCAATTCGGTGAGCGCGGCATGCGTCACCGCCTGCAGCATGTCGTTGTAGTCGTTCTGGATCCGCCCGACGTCGGCCACCGGTGCGAGGGTATCCGACACCACTTGCTGCAATCGCGCATCGGCTTTGGCGAGCAACATGGCAGCCCCTGCGCACACCAGCAAAAGCAGCACGACCGTGCCGGCCAGTCGTGCGGCCAGACGTGCGCCGAAAGAGGAAAGGGAAGGAAGGGCGAAGCGCAGGGGCATGGGGAAAACCAGGGCTGGCGAGGTCACCATCTAGCGGCTGTGATCGCGGATGCTTTAGTTGATTTCAAAATATTTCTTTTATATTTCAATAAGTTGAACAATGTGTTTCGCATTGGTCCACTTGCCGCGACGACAGATCCATGCCGCCTCGACACCACAAAAGCATGCCCGGCTTACAAGACAGTGCCGTTACGAGGAGTCGGAACAAAAACGGGGTCAGGGGTACTTACAGTCGTTTGAATGGGTGTAAGCGGGGCGGTGTGCGGGGCTGACGCCAGCAAAGCGTTGGCTCTGACTTGACAAGATGACGTTTCCATAACGTCTTGCGTCATATAACGGTTAGCGTTATGGTTGGCCCGTGATCAGGAATTTTGCCGACAAGGACGCGGAGAAGATATGGGGCGGAGCGCCGTCCAGGCGCCTGCCTGCCAGTATCCAGTCGGTGGCACGCCGCAAGTTGCGCATGCTGGCGAACGCCTCCGTGCTGGAAGATCTGCGCATTCCTCCGGCCAATCGGCTCGAAGCGCTGAAGGGTCAGCGCAAAGGCCAGCACAGCATCCGGATCAACGATCAATGGCGTATCTGCTTCAGATGGCTTGACGGTGACGCCCACGACGTGGAAATCGTCGATTACCACTGACATCAGCGAGTCGATCATGAAGAACCTGCCCAACATCCATCCCGGCGAAGTGTTGCTTGAAGAGTTTCTGACGCCCCTTGGCATCAGCCAGAACGCCTTGGCGCGCGCTGCTGGCGTGCCGCCGCGACGTATCAATGAAATTGTGCTGGGGAAACGCGGCGTCACAGCAGATACAGCCGTCCGTTTGGCGTTGGCGTTGGGTACCAGCGAGCGATTCTGGCTTGGTTTGCAGGCTGATTTCGATCTGGAAGAAGCCCATCGTGCCCTGGGGAAGACTGTCGATCAGATCGAGCGGATTGCCGCGTAGGAGCAAAAAACGGGGTCAGGTTCACTTACACCCGTTTGAACCGGCGCCTCGCGGTCTGTGTGCAGGCCTGATGCCGGCAGAACGTTGAGTTTTCGCTTCGACCATGGCGCGGAAGTCGTCTCAACCCAAAACACGTTGTCGTTGGAGATAGGTTCGGATGGCCAGCAGGTCATCGTCGGGCAGGGCCTCGCGCAAAAGCAGGCGGTAGGCCTCGCAGCGTACTTCGGGTTCAGAGCCGAGTGCGGTATACGCCGGATGCGGCGTCAGCATGGCATCCGAAAGGCGGTCGCAGTGGGCTGGGCAACTCGACCATGGATATTCGGCCGGATCATCCGTCATGCGCGTGCGGACCGGATTGAGGTCGATGTATCGCTGGCATTGCAATACGTAGCTTTCGCTGTCGACCAGGCTGGCCTTGTAGCGGCCTTCCCACAAGGTGCCAGGTCGTTGGTGGCGGGCATTGAACTGGCCGACGTAACCGCGCCCGCCTTTTTGCCCTTGTTTACTGGTGCATGGATGGCTGTGCCACTTGCGCATCCGCTGACTGCGAAAACGGTGCGGGCTCCTGCGTCTTCTGTGTCTTAGGCGTCTGGATCGTCTGGATGTGCGACCAGTCCGCGCTGCTCTGCGCGAACGGTGTATTGATGCCGCTGATCACATCGACAGAGGCGAACCTCCGGAACAGCGAGCTTGGGTCTTCTTGCACGGCGAACGCACGGGAGGAATCTTCGCTCAAGAGGACCCGGTCGATCCGTTCCAGCCCCTCCTTCTGCGCCGAGAGCGCCAGCGCGCCGGAGAGGTTGTAGCTGAGCAAGTCCGTCGGGCGGCCCTGCGCCTGGTCGAGCTGGCTGACGCCGGCCAGCGCCTGCTGGAAGATCGGGTTGCCGGGGTGATGGGATTGATCGAGTCTTGGTGTGGTGAAAGTGGACGTTTGCACGGTCGCCTGCTTTAGGGCTGCGGCGGTGTCGTTGCCCACTTTGCCGTCGGGCTCGAGGCCATGCTTGCTCTGGAAGTCTTCCACCGCGGCGCGGGTGGCTGGGCCAAAATCGCCGTCGTCCTTCAGCGGACTGCCCTGGTGTTGGTAGCCGATTGCGGCCAGTTCGCGCTGGACAGTAGCTACTTCGGGCCCTTTGCTGCCGATCCGCAGGACTATGTGCGATACATGGTCGCTCGCGAGATGCTGCATCGATTCACGCGCTTGTTCCAAGGTGCGATGGGTAACGGCTACTCCGTGGGCTTTGAGAACTGCGTTTGTGTCCGCCAAGTGCTCCAACGCAGCTTTCTCACTGGAAAAGCGCGCTTTCAGGGCTCCATGCAGTTTGGGCGAATGGCTAAACAGCGTGGCGACATGGGCACTCTTGTAGTCCTGCACGGCATCGACAATATCGTTGTCGCTCAGCTTCGCGAGGTCGTAGTCGGCGCCGAACTTTTCGCTCAATCCCTTATCGAAGATGCCCGGCGTCAGGTGGCGAAATTGCACCGCCGTGCTCCATATGGCGTCCTGCACCGCCATATCTCGATTAGACAGGTCCAAACCGCTGGCCTTCAATGCGGCAACCTGAGCGCCGTAGTGCGAGCGCCCGACGAAATCGTGCTGATCTTTTCCAAAGCCAGGATCGGTGCGTGCCAACTCTCGCCACACGGTATCGAACTTTGGAGTGGCGGGTGTAAGTCCGTCGAATTGTTCGCCGTACGCCGATTGTTGCAAATACTCATGCAGGGTGCCGGTGACGCTTGAGAACTGGTAAGACCCATAGGACACGCCACCATGGTCCCCCTTGCCAGTAGAGATCGCGCCCGCTCCGGCCAAGCCGGACTCGTAGCTCGCCGACGTTTGCCCCAGCGACCATCGTTCCGCGGTTTCTTTGGCCTGCTCCAACGTATCCGCCATGCTCGCCACTCCTGTTGGCTAAGGTGCTGCTTTGCACACCGATTCAGTCAATGACCCATGCGGCCCTCAAGTGCTGCCGCACGTGCGGCAGTTCTATCCAGTTGGCACTGGTTGGCATCCAAAAGGCCGGCCGTGCCGCTATCGGTTTGCGGAGCGCAGGCTTTATCGCGCTGCGCAATCCAGGTTCGCTCCTCGTCGCGCAATCTCACGCGTTCTGCTTTTGGCAATGACTCCCGCACTTGCCGATAGGCAGCGTTGAGCCGTTTGTCCTGGAAGGCGTATTCGATGCCGATGCAGTCATTGAGCGCAAGGGTTACGCCTCGGGATGCCTCGACGCAGGTCTGGTAGGACGGACGAAGCGTCGCTTCATCGGCGGCGGTGTCCTGGCTATACGCTGCATTTATCATCGTCAGGATGCCGGCCATCCCCAAGAGGCAGCGCCCTGCGTAGCGTCGACGGAATGGTCGGGCGGTGTGGGTTGCGTCGGGCAAGAATTTTCGAGTGATGAGTGACTGCATGGTTCCTCCTTGAGCGTGCGACACTGACGTTCGAAGCACGGAGCCTATCATCGGTCCGTCGCCTGAAACATGAGCAAGCTCGGTAATCGGTGTAAGGAAATGGCGAGTGAGGGCGGGATGATTGAGGCAGCAAAGCGACTTCGTGCTGCGAGGTCGGCGACGACTGGGCAAATGGCTTATCGGTCGAATGCGGACTGTCAATCAGCCGGGACAGGGACTTCTCTAAGACCTTATCTGACGTCCCTTTCAGACCCGAGACGTTGATGCTTTCGCGCGTGACCGTGTCGAAAGAGAGTGAGATTCCTCCCTTGAACCCGTATCCATGGCTTAGAAGGTTTTTGGATCGGGTGTCAGATCAGCCATGGTCTTCCTCCTTGAAGTGTTGGGTCGTCAGCGTTCGGTAGCGACATCCAGGTATTTCTGCAGTGCGTCGGCCCGCGCGCAGAGAGCGAAAATCTCGTCCTGAGATTGCTCGAGGTTGTAGATGGTTTCGTTGGGGTAGATCGAGCTTTCGAAAATGCCGTTGGATTCCTTGAATTTGAGCCATGCGCGCTCGGCTTCGATCAGTTCTTTCTTTTCTTCTGGCTTGAGCTTGCCGAGCAAGGCTTTGTACGTAACGTTCAGGCGCTTGTCTTGACGGGCTTCCTCGTCCGTGAGGCAAGCGGCACTGGCGATGGTGCCGCCGTTCGCCTTGTCGATGCATGCATAGAACGCGGCGGTGATGCCCTCGGGCGCATGAGGTTTTATGGCCTGGCTCATGCTTTCCATCGCCGTAGTCCCTGCGGCATGGCCGGCGATGGCGATTGTGACGACGAACATCGTGAACATCTTCATATGGAGGCTCCTGAGTTGCGTTCCGGGCAAGATGTGGATGAATTCCAGGAAGCGAGAATTTCAAATCCCCCAGAATTTTCGCCGTGGTCTCTGGATCGATGGAAGACATGGGCGTCCACCAAATTTTTCGGATAGCTCGCGCGCAGTGTGTCGGTGGGCGCGCTGATGGTGCGGGGATTATCGCCGGGCACGACCACAGGCTCCGATCCGACGGGGAAGCTCGCACAACGAAGGGCCACCACGCTTGTGCCGTACCCGATGAGAAGCTTGTAGAGCGGCGCACGTTTTCGGCACTGGGCCATGGGATTGTCTGTGCAAGCGGAAAGCATATGAACTCCTTGGCGATATGGTGTCCAGTGACATCCCTTTCCCGGAAAGCCTAGCAGCCGTCAGCGGCTGAAAAAGGCGGACGCCGTCCGTAATGCGCGTAGGGGAATTCGCTTCTCGCTCTGGAGAAATGGTGGCACCTTTTCTCCGTACTTCTCCTTGGCTAAACGCCGCTGACAGGCCATGCTGCAGGTTCATCCCCTGATCCCGCACGGCACCTCATGACCTGTCGCCTCACCAAAGCCCTCCTGACTTCCGCCCTGATCCTGGGTATCGCCGGTTGCGGTTCGCACCCGGCGCCTGTGGCTGATGCGGCGCAGCCGCCATCACAGCCCCAGCCGTCCGCTTCGGCGCAGGCCAAGCCGCCGATCACCAAGTTCAAGGCGTACACCCAGCGCTTCAGTGGCGAGACGCTGCTCACGCAGAGCCATGCGACCGGTCACGTGGGAGATCTGTTCTTTACCCACTGGAAGGATGGTGGCGCGGCCTCGTTCAAGCTGGATGAGCAGGGCAACTTCAAGATCGACTGGGTGGGTGGCGACTACAACTATGTTGGTGGCGCGGGTTGGGACCATGGCGACCGCAACCGCGTGATTGGCTACCACCTCGACAAGGATTCGGGCGCCAGCTACGTGACCCTGTATGGCTGGGGCTACGACAAGAACATGGATCCGGCCGACCCGGCCCACCTGGTGGAGTACTACGTTGTCCAGCGCGGCGTGCGTACGCCGGGGCAGGGCGGTGAGAAGGGCGTTTCCTTCGTCAGTGACGGCGTGGAGTACGCCACCTACCGCACGCTCCGCAAGGAAAAGCCCTCGATCAACAACACCGCCACGTTCTACCAGTACTGGAGCCGGCCCAAGGAGCAGCTGTCGCTCGGGGTTGACCACAAGATCATCTTTGCCGATCACGTAAAGGCCTGGGAAGCCAACGGCTGGAAGCTCCCGAACCTGGACAACTTCGACGCCAGCGACGACCCCACCTACCAGGTGTTTGCGGTCGAGGTGTTCATGGTGGACAAGGGCGGCACCGTTGCGGGGCGGGTCTGGGACGCGGGCAAGTAACCAATAGCTGAGGGCAGGTTCACTTGATTCGGCGGAGAAGTGAACCTGCCCCCGTCAGGCTTGCGGGCCCTTCTTATTTCGGCATCGGCACAGACCAGACCTTGCCGGTCCCGCGCTCGGTGAACCACAGGGTATCGCCGGCCGGTTCGACGCCTGTCGGGGTCTTCAGCCCGTCCTTGATGACGGTGACGTGGGCGGTATCGCCGGTGATGGTCAGGCTGCTGATTTCACCGCTGCCGTTCGCGGCGACGAACAGCTTGCCGTTGGCGGCGCGCATGCCGTCCGGCCCGTGGACGGGGGCATCCATCCAGATGTCGACGGGTTTGCCCGGCTTGCCGTCGGCGCCCACCGGCACGCGGTAGAGCTTGTTGAAAAAGACGTTGTTGACGTACAGCGTTCCGTCGAGGAAGGCGATGCCGTCGATGCCGAGCAGGCTGCGGTGGTCGAGATAGAGCTCGGGGACCTGGGCGCCGGGCGCGAGGCGGTAGATTTTCTGGTTGGCGGTGTCGGTGATATAGAGCGCCTTGTCCGGGCCGACGGTGAAATCGTTGCAGGTGGAGTTGTCGCCGGGCAGGGTCCAGCTCAGCTTCGGCGCGCCGGTTTTCAGCTCAAAGCCGCGCAGGGCGGTGGTGCGGCGCACCGGGGTTGCGCCGGCCACGGGCGTCAGCTGGCAGGTCCACAAGGTGTGGGTTGCCGCATCGGCCAGTACACCGAAAAAGAAGGTGCCGGGGCCGGCGGCGCTGGCATCGACGAAGGGAGTTGCCGTCGTGGCGCCCTTCTTCACGGTATAGACGTAGGGCGTGCTGGCGCTGCCGACGTACAGGGTGCCGTCTGGCCCGACGGCCATGCTCTCGGGCTGCGACTTGGCGTCGTGAATGACGATCTCCGCTGCGTTGGACGCTGAGGCGGAGGCGGCGAGGATGGCGAGGGCGAAGCAAACGGCGCGGATCATGGGCGTGTCCTTTGTCGTTGTCGTGAGAGGAGGGAAGAGTGGCGATGGCTTTCGCGGCTTCTTTCCAAGGTATGTACTGAAACCGGCACGGTTGCAAGTGAACCTGTCCCGTTCTCGACCTTACCCGCTCTCGACGCCATCTCCGCAACAGCGTGGCTCGCGGTATTTTCCGCGAAAACTGAAAGGGAAGAGGTTGCGCAGGGGTCGCATGTCTCCTCTGCCGCGGTATTGAGCTTCGACACCTCCGGAGTACGCTGCACGTTCCACCAAGGGAGGCTCGAACCATGATCCAGCCCACGCGAAAGCTCCTGCTGCTTGCCAGCGCCCTGTTGTGGCCATGCTTCGCCAACGCTGCCGCGGTGAAGACGGATACCACCGCGTCCTTGCAACAGGCCGTCAACGGCCAGGGGCGTTCCGCCGAGAACAGAGCGCGCGACCGCTACCGCCACCCGGTCGAGACGCTGCAATTTTTCGGCATCCAGCCGCGCATGACGGTCATCGAGATCGCGCCGGGCGGTGGCTGGTACACCGAGATTCTGGCGCCGTTCCTTCGCGATCACGGTCATCTGATTGAAGCGGGCTCGCCGAAGTTTGCCGACACGATCAAGGCCCATCCCGCGATGTTTGGCAACATCGAGAACGTCGTGCCGTTTGCGCCGCCGTTGCAGGTGAATCTCGGCAAGCTTGACTCGGCCGATATGGTGCTTACCTTCCGCAACACCCACGACTGGCTGAACCAGAGCCCCGAGACGCTGGCCGCGGTATTCAAGTCGGCGTTTCAGGTGCTCAAGTCCGGCGGTGTCTTCGGTGTGGTCGAGCATCGTGCCAAACCGTTTGCCGATGCCGTGGAAAGTGCGAAAGCGCTGCACCGTATTCCCGAGGACTACCTGATCGAATTGGGTCTGAAGACGGGTTTCCGCCTTGCGGCGGTATCCCAGGTCAACGCCAACCCGAAGGATCCCGAAGACATCAACGTCCACCGCCTGCCACCCAATCTGGCGGGGCCGGATAGCGAGCACGCAAAGCTTCAGGCGGTTGGCGAATCGGATCGGATGACGTTGCGTTTTGTGAAGCCTTGAAGGGAAGGGGGCGTTAACGCGGCCAGGTTCACCCGCGGTCGTCTTGATTCCCGCGGGCTGGCGATGCGCGGCCCCGAAGCCGGCGAAGCAAGGAAAGCAAAAATGCTGCTCACCTTTCGCCGGCTTCTTTTGCGCTGAGCCGTGCTACGCCGGCAGGCTCACGACCGGCGTGAAGCCGCCAAAGATCATGCGTTTGCCGTCGAAGGGACAATTGCTGGCAGCCTCCATGCGCGGATCCTTCATGAATTTCTCCATGCCGGCGTCGCGGGTGGCCTTGTCGGGCCATTCCACCCAGGAGAACACCACGGATTCGTCCTCTTTGGCCTGCACGGCGCGGCGAAAATCGGTGAGCTTGCCTTCGGGCACGTCGTCAGCCCAGCACTCCTGCACGCGCGTGGCACCGAACTCCAGGAAGATGGGGTCAAAGGTGCTGGCATGCTTGATGAACGCTTCGCGGTTGGCGTTCGGTACGGCGATCACGAAACCATCGACATAGGACATGGCTCTCTCCTCGGCGGCAACGGCCACCGGAATGGCGGCCTTGCGGTATCGACGAACGACGGCGGCCGAAATCGACACGGCGGCGGGTTTTGACGCGCCGAACGCTACTCCCGGTTGCCGTCGGCCGCCTGCTTTGCGCCGACGTGCTCCCGCACCGCCTGCATGTTGCGCACCGGGCGGACTTCGATACTGCCGAAACTGGCCCAGGGGAATTGTTGGGCGATCGCCATCGCCTGATCCATCGAGTCGGCTTCGATCAGGTTGAACCCGGCGAGGAATTCGCGCGTTTCGGCGAACGGGCCGTCGGTGAGGCGGCTGACGCCCTCGCGCACGCGCAGGGTCCTGGCGGTGGCTGGATCTTCCAGTTGCTGCGAGCCATGCAGGCAACCGTCTTTTTTCAGGGCATCGGCCTTCTCGAAGCAGCCGCGCATCAGTCGGTCGTATTCGGCGTCCGGAAGTTCGGCGAGCAGGTCGGGATCGATGTGGATCAGGGTCAGGTATTGCATCGCGGGCTCCGCATCGGGTCGATGGGGCGATCATGCCCGCTGTCGGCGATGCGCTCAAACACGGGCCTGAAAATATTCTTCATCGGCGTGTCGATCCGGCGCCCGCTTATTCGTCGTCATTACCGAAAGCGGCCAAACCGGGCCGTGCGACGGGAGACTGGAATGAAAGTCATGGTGATGGTGAAAGCTACCGACGAGTCCGAGGCGGGCGTGATGCCCAGTCAGGCATTGCTCGAAGCGATGGGCAAGTTCAACGAGGAGCTGGTCAACGCCGGCGTCATGCTGGCAGGCGAGGGCTTGCACCCGAGTTCGCGTGGTGCCCGCGTCGCGTTCGATGGTCCGCAGCGACTGGTGATCGACGGCCCGTTCACCGAGACCCGTGAGTTGGTCGCGGGATTCTGGCTGTGGGAGGTGCGCTCGCTGGAGGAGGCCATCGAGTGGGTCAAGCGCTGCCCGAATCCGATGACCGGCCCATCCGAGATCGAGATTCGCCCGATTTTCGATGCCGCCGACTTCGGCGAGGAGTTCACCCCCGAGTTGCGTGAGCAGGAAGACCGCTTGCGCCAACGGCTGGGTGCGTCGAGCAACAACCCGCAGGAATGACACCAGGGAAACTGGTTCCGTACCTGATGTTTCGCGAAGGAAGTGCCGCGAGGCGTTCGCGTTCACCGTAGATCCCTTGTCTTCATCCACCCGAAAAGGACCGTCATGCCCCGCAACCTCTACGTCAACCTTCCCGTGAAGGATCTGGCCCGCTCCGTCGATTTCTTCGAGGCACTCGAGTTTTCGTTCAACCCGAAATTCACCGACGAAAATGCAGCGTGCCTGGTCATCAACGACCGTACGGGCGTGATGCTGTTGGTCGAAAGCTACTTCGCCGGGTTCACCAGCAAACCCCTTGTCGACGCGCGCGCCAGCACCGAGACATTGCTGGCGCTGTCGCTCGGGAGCCGTGCGGAAGTCGACGAGTTCATGGCCAAGGCACTTGCCGCTGGCGCCACGGCGACGATCGAGCCGAAGGATTTCGGTTTCATGTATCAGCACGGGTTCGCCGACCCGGACGGGCACCAGTGGGAAGTCTTCTGGATGGATGAGGCGCAAATGCCGTCGTGATGGGTGCTACGGGGATCGGGAGGCTTGCGGCAAGCGGTCGGGGATGATGTGATCGATGGCGATGACGGCAAGCACCCACCCCGACGCGATACATCGTGCCCTGGACACGCTTTGGCGGATGGAATCGCCACGGCTGCTGGCGCGCATCGCGCGCATGACCGGCAACATCGACACCGCCGAGGAGTTGGCGCAAGACGTATTGCTGGGCGCGCTGGAACGCTGGCCGCGCGATGGCCTGCCGGACAACCCGGCCGCGTGGCTGATGACCGCGGCCAGGCATCGCGCCATCGATCACCTGCGCCAGCGCGCCTTGCATGCGCGCAAGCAGGATGAATTCGGCATCGAACTGGAGCTGCAGGGAGCCGACATGCAGGGCGATGAAGCCCCGGACAATGCAGACGACGACATTGGCGATGACTTGCTGCGCCTGCTCTTCGTCGCCTGTCACCCGGTGCTGCCGATGGAATCACGGGTGGCGTTGACGCTGCGCCTGCTTGGCGGGCTGAGCACACCGGAAATTGCGCGTGCCTTCCTGCAGCCCGAGCCCACCGTGGCCCAGCGCATCGTGCGCGCCAAGCGCACGCTGACGAAGGCGGCGGTGGCTTTCGAAGTGCCGCGCAAGGCGGAGCTCCCGGAACGTCTCGACGCCGTGCTCGAGGTGCTCTACCTGGTGTTCAACGAAGGCTACGCTGCAACTCGTGGTGAAGACTGGATGCGCCCGGCCTTGTGCCAGGAGGCGCTGCGTCTTGGGCGCGTATTGGCCGGCCTGCTGCCGAACGAGCCCGAAGTGTTCGGCCTGCTGGCGTTGATGGAGTTGCAGGCGTCGCGGATGCCGGCGCGCACCGAGGCCGACGGCACGCCGATCCTGCTGGCCCAACAGAACCGCGCCCGTTGGGATCGTCTGCAGATCCAGCGTGGCCTGGAAGCGTTGCAGCATGCGCAGCGTCTCGGTGGCCACGGCGGTGCCTATGCGCTGCAAGCGGCCATCGCGGCCTGCCACGCGCGTGCCGTGCAGATGCAGGACACCGATTGGCCGCGCATTGCCGCGTTGTACGGACAGCTTCTGCAGGTAATGCCTTCGCCCGTGGTCGAACTCAATCGGGCGGTGGCGGTGGGTCGCGCGCAAGGCGCAGCTGCCGGACTCATCATCGCCGATGCCCTGGACAGCGCGGGGCAGCTTCGGGACTACGCGCCGTTGCCGGCGGTGCGCGGCGATTTGCTGCAGCAATTGGGTCGTCTGGATGAAGCGCGCGAGG
>Ga0134125_10007055_pt1 | contig 12700 bp, 8 predicted proteins | sample KB31751_FD_96464 | JGI IMG/M metagenome (GOLD analysis project Ga0134125, IMG submission 96464) | Terrestrial soil microbial communities with excess Nitrogen fertilizer from Kellogg Biological Station, Michigan, USA - KB3-175-1 | ecosystem: Environmental > Terrestrial > Soil > Unclassified ... | reverse complement strand
TATTTATGAAACTTTGGGTCATTATTAGGTTTATGTTTAGGTATCCAAATTGTAACAGGTGTTACATTAGCTATGCACTATACACCTAGTGTAGCAGAAGCATTTAACTCAGTAGAGCATATAATGAGAGATGTTAATAATGGTTGATTAGTACGTTATTTACACGCTAATACAGCATCGGCATTCTTCTTCATAATGTATTTACATATAGGTAGAGGTTTATATTATGGATCATACAAAGCACCAAGAACATTAACATGAGCTATAGGTACAGTTATAGTTATTTTAATGATGGCAACAGCATTCTTAGGTTATGTTTTACCATATGGTCAAATGAGTTTATGAGGTGCTACAGTTATTACTAATCTTATGAGTGCTATACCTTGAATAGGTCAAGATATTGTTGAATTTATTTGAGGAGGTTTCTCTGTTAATAATGCAACATTAAATAGATTCTTTGCATTACATTTCCTATTACCTTTTGTATTAGCTGCATTAGTAGTAATGCACTTAATAGCATATCACGACGTAGTTGGATCAGGTAATCCATTAGGAATATCAGGTAATTATGATAGATTACCTTTTGCACCATATTTTGTGTTTAAAGATTTAATAACAATATTCTTATTCTTTATAGTATTATCAGTATTTGTTTTCTTTATGCCAAATGCTTTAGGAGATAGTGAAAATTATGTAATGGCTAACCCAATGCAAACACCACCTGCTATTGTACCAGAATGATACTTATTACCTTTCTATGCAATATTAAGATCTATACCTAATAAATTATTAGGTGTTATAGCTATGTTTGCAGCTATATTAGCTTTAATGGTTATGCCTATAACAGATTTATCAAAATTAAGAGGTGTACAATTTAGACCTTTAAGTAAAATAGCTTTCTTTGTTTTTGTAGCAAATTTCTTAGTATTAATGCAATTAGGTGCAAAACACGTTGAAACACCATTTATAGAATTTGGACAAATTTCAACTGTTTTATACTTTGGACATTTCTTTGTAATAGTACCTGTATTAAGTATAATAGAAAATAGTTTAGTTGAAATAGCAACTAAGAAATAATAAATTATATAATAAATTTAAATTTGTTATATAATTTCTATTTTATTATTAATTATATTAATAATAATTAGAAATTTAAAGGAGTTTGAGCAGAGGGTTCTGCGTTTCGATTGCAAATCGAAATAAAGGGATTCGAGTTCCCCGAACTCCTAAATATAACAAGTAATGTACTTAATATGCTTAATTAATTTAGTACTTAACATACTAACTTCATAGTGTACAATATAGATTAAATTACATATTTTTATAGTAATTGTAAATGAAAAATATAAATTTAAATTTAACTAATAAAAAGTTATATTATACTAAAAATATAATATATATTTCTTATATAAAGTATTACATAGGTATATTTATTATGTATAAGTATATTTTAATATAATATTATAATTACCAGATATATGATAATTATAAAAAACTGCAAGTTAATTATAAATGAAATATTTTATATATAGTAATAAAAATAAAATTAAAAATGTTAAGTATAATTTCAATTTTAGAAGGATTATTATTAATAGTGCCTGCTTTATTAACAGTTGCTTTTGTAACTATAGCTGAAAGAAAAACTATGGCTAGTATGCAAAGAAGATTAGGACCTAATGCTGTGGGTTATTATGGTTTATTACAAGCATTTGCTGATGCTTTAAAATTATTATTAAAAGAATATGTAGCACCAACACAAGCTAATATTATTTTATTTTTCATTGGACCAATGGTAACTTTAATTTTTGCTTTATTAGGTTATCTAGTAGTTCCTTACGGTTCAGGGATATTTATCTCAGATTATAGTTTAGGTATGCTTTATATGTTAGCAGTATCTTCTTTAGCTACATATGGTATCTTACTAGCAGGTTGAGCAGCTAATTCTAAATATGCCTTTTTAGGTTCATTAAGAAGTACTGCTCAATTAATTAGTTATGAGTTAATATTAAGTTCTGTAATTTTATTAGTAATATTATTAACAGGTAATTTAAATATGATTACTATAGTAGAATCACAAAGAGTAGTAGATTTCTTATTACCATTATTTCCTTTATTTATAATATTCTTTGTAGGTTCTATAGCAGAAACTAATAGAGCGCCTTTTGATTTAGCTGAAGCAGAGTCAGAACTTGTTAGTGGATTTATGACAGAGCATTCTGCTAGTATTTTTGTATTCTTTTTCTTAGCTGAATATGCAAGTATTGTGTTAATTTGTATGTTAAATAGTATATTATTCTTAGGAGGATATTTATGTATTATACCTGTAAATTTAATAATAGATGTTTTAAATACAGTATTTGGTGTAGATAGTTCTATACTAGAAGAAATATTTGTAAATATCTCATCTTCTCCTTTAAATTTAGCAGTAAAAACTGCTTTCTTAGTGTTTACATTTATTTGAGTTAGAGCTTCTTTCCCTAGAATACGTTTTGATCAATTAATGTCAGTTTGTTGAACTGTATTATTACCCTTAATAATAGCATATGTAGTATTAATACCATGTGTAGTTTATGGTTTAGATGCTTTACCAACACAAATATTATTATAAGAATAAAATTAAAAATAAGTACTATATAATAGTATAAAAAACTTTATGTCGTTTATAAAGTGTAAAAAAAATATGTGAAATATATTTAATAAACAGTAAGTAAAAAAAAAATAAAATATTCACAATGTCTTTATTATTATTAATAGTGCCTTTAATAGGTATAAGTTTTGTAACAATAGAAGCAAATTATGGTTTGTCTTTAGTTAACAATATTAAAGTAAAATCTATAGCCTTAATAACATCCATAATAAATTTAGTTATTTCATTAATAATGTTTATATTATTTGATTTTAGTAGTAAACAATTTCAATTTATTGAAGAACACTATCAAATAAGTTATTTTGATATTTATTTAGGTGTAGATGGTTTATCTATATACTTTATATTGTTAACAACAATAATAATGCCTATAGCAATATTATCTAATTGAAATTCAATACAATCAAAAAATGTATTATCATTCGTGGTAATAATGTTATTATTAGAAACATTACTATTAGCAGTATTTTTAGTGTTAGATATATTATTATTCTATATCTTTTTTGAAAGTATATTGCCACCTTTATTTTTATTAATAGGATTATTTGGATCAAATAATAAAGTAAGAGCTAGTTTTTATTTATTCTTATATACTTTGTTAGGTTCATTATTTATGTTATTATCTATAATAGTTATGTCTTCAATAATGGGTACTACAGATTTTGATGCTTTATCAAAAGCTAATTTTAGTTATGTAACACAATTATTTTTATTTTATGGTATATTTATAGCTTTTGCTGTAAAAACACCAGTAATCTTTTTAAATACTTGATTATTAAAAGCTCATGTTGAATCACCATTATCAGGTAGTATTATATTAGCTGCATTAGTTTTAAAATTAAGTTTATATGGTATATTTAGATTAATGTTACCTTTATTACCAAAAGCTTCTTTAAATTATACATATATAATATATGTTATTGGTGTTATTACAATAATATATGCAAGTTTTAGTACTTTAAGAACTATAGATATTAAAGAACTTATTGCTTATTCATCTGTATCTCACGCAGCTGTTTATTTAATAGGTGCATTTAGTAATACAGTACAAGGTATAGAAGGAGCAATAGTTTTAGGTTTAGCTCACGGTTTTGTATCACCTGCTTTATTTATTTGTGTTGGAGGTATTTTATATGATAGATCTTCTACAAGATTAATTACATATTATAGAGGTATGGCTCAAGTTATGCCTATATTCTCTATATTATTCTTTATATTATGTTTAGGTAATAGTGGTACACCGTTAACATTAAATTTCATAGGTGAATTTATGTCATTATATGGTGCATTTGAAAGAATGCCTATATTAGGTATATTAGCTAGTACTTCTATAGTATTATCGGCAGCTTATACTATATTTATGTATAATAGAATAGCTTTTGGTGGTTCATACTCTGTATACTTTGTAGAAAATATAGGTGATGTAACTAGAAGAGAGTTTATTATGTTATTAGTATTTGTAGTATTAACAGTATTATTCGGTATATATCCTGCACCAATATTAGATGGATTACATTACTCAGTAACTTCTCTAATATATAGTGTAAATTAAAATACATATTATAAATATATATATATTTAATTACATAATTAATTATGTATCTTCTTACTAGCTCAATGGTAGAGCAGAATACTTCTAATATTTAGATCCGAGTTCGATTCTTGGGTAAGAATTTAAATAAAAATTAACTATTTTTATTAATTAGCTTTTATAGCTCAATGGTAGAGCGGGATACTGTTAATATCTTGATAGATGTTCGATTCATCTTAAGGGCTTTTTTTTTACATTTTACTATAGATATCAAAAAAAGAAAAAATCAAAATTATAAAAAAAAAATAAATGCCACAATTAGTACCATTCTTTTTTGTAAATCAAGTAGTATTTGCTTTTGTTATATTAACAGTGTTAATATACACATTTACTAAATTCATATTACCAAAATTTGTACGTATTTTTATATCACGTATTTACATAAATAAATTATAATATAAATATTTTATTATTATTATTACGTATAAAACAAGAAATAAGAAAAAATAAATTAACAAATAGAAGTTTTTCTATTTATCATAGTTATGATTATTTCAATAAAAATTACTATTGAAAATTAATAAATTAATACTTAAATATATTAACAAATAAACAATTCTATGCGTCAATTAGATTTTGTATTAAGTCCACTGGACCAATTTGAAATTAGAGATTTATTCTCTATAAACGCCAATTTATTAGGTAACATACATCTATCTTTAACAAATATAGGTTTATACTTATCTATAAGTATTTTTTTAATTTTAACATATAGCTTATTAGGTACAAATAATAATAAAATAATACCTAATAATTGATCAATAAGTCAAGAAAGTATATATGCTACAGTGCATGGTATTGTAGTAAATCAAATTAACTCAAATAAAGGACAAATGTTCTTCCCTTTTATGTATGTATTATTTATGTTCATATTAGTAAATAATTTAATAGGTTTAGTACCATATAGTTTTGCTTCAACATCACACTTTATTTTAACATTCGCAATTAGTTTTACTATTGTTTTAGGTGCAACAATATTAGGTTTCCAAAGACATGGATTGAAATTCTTTTCATTATTTGTACCTTCAGGTTGTCCTTTAGCTTTATTACCTTTATTAGTTTTAATAGAATTTATTTCATACTTATCTAGAAACGTTTCATTAGGTTTAAGATTAGCCGCAAATATTTTAAGTGGGCACATGCTTTTAAGTATATTAAGTGGATTTACATATAATATTATGACTAGTGGTATAATCTTCTTTATCTTAGGATTAATACCTTTAGCATTTATTATAGCATTCTCAGGATTAGAGTTAGCTATAGCATTTATCCAAGCACAAGTTTTCGTAGTATTATCATGTTCTTATATTAAAGATGGACTAGATTTACACTAATTAAAATGAAAAACATAAAAGTAAAAATCTATAATTTGTAATGAATATAAATTATTTTCATTTATACTAATTTTGATCTATTAGTATGGATTATATTAATAATGTATATATATATATTATTAATTGTATGTTAAAATACATAAAATTATATTATACTTATAAAATAAGATAGTTTATTAAAAAAAAAAGATATAAAAATTATATGTTAATAGGAAAGTCCAATACTAAATATGCATATATGTTCATATGCTATATGAACTTTATAAAGATATAAGGATTTAAACAGAAACTAATAATTATTTTTACTTTAAAAATAATTTCGAACACTAATCTTATGTTTAGTTTTTATTTAGAATTATTATAATTTACAACAGGAACTGGCTTATTTATATTCTTTTTTTTAAAAGTAAAAAAAATTTAATATGTATAATACAATATAGGTATTATATACCAAAATAAAAATTATAGAGAGTTTGATGATGGCTCTAACTGAACACTGTCCAAGTACTTGACACATGCTAATCGAACGACTAATTAGGTTTTAGATAATATTATTTAAAACTAAGTAGTAGTGGTGTACAGGTGAGTATAAGATAAATTGGCTACCTTAAACCAAGGGAAAAATCCCTTATAAATAAATAAAGGTTAAAAAAAAATCCGGTTTAAGATGTTAATTTTTATCTCGGTGAGTAGTAGGAAAGGTAATGACTTTTCTAGCAATAGCCGTAGTCGTAACTGGAAAGTTGATCGACCACATTGGGTCTGAAAAAAACCCAATGCTTTTTTGTACAGCAGTGAGGAATATTGGTCAATGGCCGAAAGGCTGAACCAGTAACTTGGAAGAATGTAAATGTATTTGTATAAATACAATAGCGATTAATTCGCATAAAATTCTAAATAGGTTGTATATAATGACATAATCTATTTATAAGTCTTGACCAAACTACGTGCCAGCAGTCGCGGTAATACGTAGGAGGCTAGTGTTAGTTATCTTTATTGGGTTTAAAGGGTATGTAGACGGTAAACTAAACTCTAAAAGAGTACTTTTTTACTAGAGTTATATATGAGAAGGAAGAATTTCTGGAGTAGAGATAAAATTTTTTGATACCAGGAGGACTGTCAACGGCGAAGGCGTCCTTCTATGTAATAACTGACGTTGAGAGACGAAGGCTTGGGTAGCAAACAGGATTAGATACCCTAATAGTCCAAGCAGACAATGATGAATGTCATACATTAGAAAAGATTTAATGTATAAACGAAAGTGTAAGCATTCCACCTCAAGAGTACTATGGCAACATATAAACTGAAATCATTAGACCGTTTCTGAAACCAGTAGTGAAGTATGTTATTTAATTCGATGATCCACGAAAAACCTTACCACAGCTTGTATAACAGTTATGAAAAATTGTTACAAGCGCTGCATGGCTGTTTTTAGTTAATGTCGTGAGATTTGGTTAACTCCTTTAATTAACGAAAACCCTCACTTTATTTATTTATATAAAGTGGTTCACTACTACATTGGACTAGATAATAGGGATTAAGACAAGTCATTATGGCCTTAATGCTGTGGGCTATAGACGTGCCACATATGCCTTTACAAAAGGATGCGATATTGTGAAATGGAGCTAATCCTCAAAAAAGGAAATATTATGGATTGTAGTCTGTAACTCGACTACATGAAAAAGGAATTACTAGTAATCGTGAATCACCATTGTCACGGTGAATTTTTTCTCAGTTAGGTACTAACCACTCGTCAGGCGCTGAAAAAAGAAGATGCAGTAAGTTTGATTTTTTCTGTGTAAAATTATATATAATTAGGTATATAAATATGCAGGAAAGTTTTCGTATGCAAAACTTTGATTGGTGTTAAGTCGAAATAAGGTTCGTGTAATGGAAATTGCACGGGGAGTATAAACATTAAAAAAAATTTTATATATATATATATCATAGTATTTATATCATAGTATTTATACTATGATATATATAATCTTTAAAATGGCAAATTGGAACTATTTCCAACTGGTTCGAATCCAGAAAAAAGATAAGCTATATAAGGAAGGGTCCGTTTGTTGGTTTACGGGTTGAGCTGTAAACTCAATGGCTATAGGCCATCGAAGGTTCGATTCCTTTTCTTCCTAATTAGATAATTATTCTAATCCCATCTTGATATTTTATTTTTGTAAAATATATTGATAGATTTAATTTTTTTTTTATGAATAATATTTTTTTATTAAATGATTATATTACTAATGGATTTAGAATAGAATTAGTAGATATTATTTATATTGTTTCGATATTATTAGGTGTACTTACAATAATAAGTAGAAATCCTGTTGTATCAGTATTATTTTTAATAGGTTTATTTGTAAATATAGCTGGTTTATTAATATTAATAGGTTATAGCTTTATGGGTTTAGCTTATATTTTAGTATATGTAGGTGCAGTATCTATATTATTTCTTTTCATTTTAATGTTAATTAATATTAGAATTTCTGAGCTTTTAAGTGAAACTAATAATGATATACCTTTAGCTATATTAACAGTTTTACTATTCAGTTATATAATAGGACAAGTGTTACCTGCAAATTTAACAGATAATACTATAATATCTTCTTCATCAAATTCATTTTCAGAAGTATATAATGTGCAACTAGATAATCAAATTTTTAATCTAGCTGATTTAAAACAACAAATAGGTTATGCAAGTAGTAATGGATGAGATAGTTCATTAATAGAACCTACACATATAGCTAGTATAGGTAATATAATGTATACAAGTTATTCAATATGATTAATAATAAGTTCACTTATTTTATTACTGGGTATGGTAGGAGCTATAATTATTACTATAAAACAAAAATAATAAAGATAAGAATAATTTGAGCATTTTTTTTAATTAAAAATATGATATATACATCAAAAAGTAATTTTCAAAATCATCCTTTTCATTTAGTTTCACCTTCACCTTGACCTTTATTTACTAGTATTTCATTATTTATATTAACAACAGCTACAGTTTTATTTATGCATGGATTCCAAGGATTTGAGTATTTAGTACCTGTAGCTATATTTAACGTAGTATATGTTATGGGATTATGATTTAGAGATGTTATCTCAGAAGGTACATATTTAGGTAATCATACAAATGCAGTACAAAAAGGATTAAATTTAGGAGTAGGTTTATTTATTGTATCTGAAGTTTTCTTTTTCTTAGCTATATTCTGAGCATTTTTCCATAGTGCTATATCACCTAGTGTAGAATTAGGTGCACAATGACCACCACTAGGTATACAAGCAGTAAATCCTTATGAATTACCATTATTAAATACAATATTATTATTATCATCTGGTGTAACAATTACATATGCTCACCATTCATTAATACAAGGTAATAGAAAAGGAGCTTTATACGGAACAGTTGTAACAATAATATTAGCTATAATATTCACAATATTCCAAGGTGTTGAGTATTCAGTATCTTCTTTCACAATTTCTGATAGTGTATATGGATCATGTTTCTATTTTGGAACAGGTTTCCACGGTTTACACGTTATAATAGGAACAGCATTCTTAGCTGTAGGATTATGACGTATGGCAGCATACCATTTAACAGATCACCACCACTTAGGTTACGAATCTGGAATACTATACTGACATTTTGTAGACGTAGTTTGACTTTTCTTATATATCTCTGTATACTACTGAGGTTATTAGAAATATAAAATGATTTATGACCCTTAAAAAGGGTAAGAGACTTTAGTTTAATGGTAAAACATGTGACTTTTAATCATTATAATATGGGTTCAAATCCCATAAGTCTTAATAAAAAATAAATATAATATAATATAATATATAAATGACTATAAGTTAATGGTAGACTGCTTATTTACCATATAAGATGTGCTGATTCGAATTCAGCTAGTCATAAATAATATAGTTTATTTTTATAATTTTATGGCTATAAGTTAATGGTAGACTGTTTACCTTCCAAGTAAAGTGTGTCGATTCGAATTCGACTAGCCGTATATAAATATTTAGGGTTAGTAACTTAATTGGTAAAGGGTTTTCTTGTCGAGAAAATAGATGCCGGATCGAGGCCGGCCTAACCCGTATTTAAGTTAAAATGTATTATACGTATATAATATGTAAAATATAAAGGAAAAGTTGCTATTGGTAGGGTAAGATATTTGCTAAATATTGTGTTTTAACACTTAGATGTTCGATTCATCTCTTTTCCGAAGAGCATAGTTTAATAGGCAAAACTGTAAGCTTCAACCTTATATTTCTTAGTTCAAATCTAAGTGCTCTTGAATATAATATTTATTTTTATTTATTGGTTCTTTAACTTAACCGGTAAAGTGTATTCTTGATAAGGATATGTTCAGTGTTCGAGTCACTGAAGAATCAAAAAAGAGAGTTGGCTGAGTGGTTTAAGGCGGCTAGCTTGAGTCTAGCTAAGGATAAAAACTTTCATATGTTCGAATCATATACTCTCTGATACCTATAAAAAGGGGGAAAATTAAAATTATAATTATATAAAAATTACAGGTTAGTGTCCGGTGGTTGGTCGCTTCATTTGGGTTGGAGATTGTTTATGTTCGAATCATAATAACCTGATATATATATATATATATATATATTAAAAATAAAATAAAATAAAATAAAAAATATTCCACAATATAGGTGATATGTATCATATACATCTTGAGAAATCAAGGCAAGTATAAAAAGAAACTATTATGGATGGTTCGCTATATATTTCAAGATTTATCTAGCAAGTGGCAATAGAAATCAAAGAGAAATCTTATAATTAGACAAAGTGAATTGAAATATCTTAGTAACTTTAGGAAAAGAAATCAAACGAGATTGTTATTTGGTGTCTTCTAAATAACAAAAGCCTATATAAAAAATTAAAATGGAAAAAAATCTGTTTGAATAAAGGGGAACCTTCCTCTAAGGCTAAATAAAATATATAAGCGATAGCGTAGAAGTACCGTGAGGGAAAAGGCTGAAATAGTAGTTTTATAAGCAGCTCGAGTGAAAATTTAAATAAATAATAAGAGCGTACCTTTTGCATAATGGGTCAGCAAGTTAATTTTAGATGCAAGCATATAATAATAGTGTTATTGTTTGCTTAGATAAACCAATTATGAAAAAATGAATAAGTATCTAGAATTAGACCCGAAGGCTAGTGATCTTACCATGATCAGGGTTGTAAAAGCCCGAACGGGTTATCGTTGTAAAGATATCCGATGAATTGTGGTAAGTTAGTGAAAGACAAAACTGACTAGTATAGCTGGTTTTCCGCGAAACCTATGTAAGTAGGTAATTTAATTAACATCTTAGCAGGTACAGAACTGTGATCTCGGACAATACCATAGGTATTTGTCAACATCGGGGGGTTGTAGTGACTTTACCGGAGAGTATTTGCACTCGGAAGGGCAAAGATGAATGTTAAATAATCGGACATAGTGCGATAAGGTTGTATGTCTAAAGGGAAACAGCCCAGAACAAGAGTTAAGGTTCCAAAATTATTGTTAAGTGAAATTAAGGATGTTTTCTTTTAAAACAATCAGGAAATAGGCTTAGAAGCTGCCATTTTTTGAAGACCTCGTAACAGAGCACTGATTAAATTTTTAGGAGAAAATACCGAAAATTTAACGGATCTAAAATAATATACCGAAACCTTGTACACATAATATGTGGGGTAGCGGAACATTGGATAAAAAAAGTTTATATTTATATTTCTTAGAGATATAAATTAAGGGATAAAGGTATAATGTACAAATATTAGTATTAGTATTTGTATACTATAAAGAGAATTAGTAAGGGTACTTAAATAGGGGTACTTGTGAAAGGTCTTTTGTAATTTTTCGAGGTTAAGAAAAATAGTTCCTTTATTTTTTAGTTTTAGTAGTATGTTAACCTATAGGTATTTTAATACTTCATTGGACTAAAACTATCTAAATAATTTCCAAGAGACAATGCTGACATGAGTAACGAAAAAGGCTTTTAGCCTCGCCTTAAGCTTATGGCTTCTATTTCAAACCGGTGTCTAAGAATATTAATCAAAGGATAATTTTGATGATATATAATATACTCTTGTAAATAGAGTAAAAAGTAAAACCTTTATTAAGTAATAAAGGTTCTGGAAAACTTTTTACAAAGTTTATATATTTAAAAATATATAATCAGAAACATATTACACCGTACCTAGAATCTAACCCAAGTAAGCAAGTAGAGAATACAAAGGCGTTTGAGTGAACAATCATTAAGGAACTCGGCAAATTGACTCTGTACCTTCGGAATAAGGAGGGCCATTATTATTAAATATGAAGTACTAATAGTATATCATATTAATAATAAGAGGAATCATAAAATAATGTTGTACGACTGTTTAATAAAAACACAGCACTCTGCAAAGATAAAAAATCAAAGTATTGAGTGTGATGTCTGCCCAATGTCGGCTGGGTAACGGATTTACCTTGGTTATTAACTGAGGTTTTGAGGGACACCCCGATTAATGGCGGCCTTACCTATGAGGGTCCTAAGGTAGCGAAATACCTTGGCCGTTAAATGCGGTCCTGCATGAATGACTTAACGATACAACAGCTGTCTCGATGATTGTCTCAGTGAAATTGGAATAGCAGTGCAGATACTGTTTACCTCTAGATAGACGAGAAGACCCTATGCAGCTTTACTGTTACTAATTATAAGAGTACAAATTTAGGATGATTTATAGTGTATAAGGTAGTTGTTAGATAACAATGAAACACCTTTATTCGTATCCTATTATATTCTCTTTATGATTGGGAGGCAGTTTATGCGGGGCACAGATCCCACAAAAAGTACCTGGGTATATCCAAAGTTCATATTGTAAATTTGTATATTTATATACAAATATTTTAATTTGTTATATTTATTTTTATAAATATACAGTTACTATTCGATTAAATTCTACATTTATTTTTATTTTAAGTAAGATTTTAACTATATGGTGAATAGATGTATTTTAAACTTTAATATTAAAAAGTTTTTTGTTATATTAATATTGTATTTGTCAATATTAATATGATATTTATTTATACTTTAAAAGTTTAATGGCTTAATCTTGCTTTACTGTTTGAC
>Ga0134125_10007054_pt1 | contig 12701 bp, 13 predicted proteins | sample KB31751_FD_96464 | JGI IMG/M metagenome (GOLD analysis project Ga0134125, IMG submission 96464) | Terrestrial soil microbial communities with excess Nitrogen fertilizer from Kellogg Biological Station, Michigan, USA - KB3-175-1 | ecosystem: Environmental > Terrestrial > Soil > Unclassified ... | reverse complement strand
GGTCTCGATCTGGTCAACGCGGCGCTGCTCGCGCCGGGTGACACGGTTGTCTGCGAGGAAGACTGTTACGAGGGCACCATCAATCGCTACACGCGGCGCGGCGTTCATGTGGCGGCCGTTCCGCTCGACCAGGGCGGCATGCGCATGGATGCGCTGGAGGCAACGCTCGCCGAGCTCAAGCGGAAAGGCGTTCGGCCGAAATACATCTACACGATCGCGACCGTACAAAATCCCACGAGCACGGTGCTCGACGAGGGCCGGCGCAAAAAGCTTCTGGAATTGGCCGAAAGCTACAACGTGCCGATCTTCGAGGACGACTGCTACGCGGATCTGACCTGGAGCGGCAAGCGCCCGCCCGCCATCTATTCGATGAGCAAGACCGGCAACGTCATCCACATCGGCTCGTTTTCCAAGACGATCGCGCCGGCGCTGCGCGTCGGCTTCATCGTCGCGCCCTGGGCGATCATGTCGCACATCCTGTCGTTCAAGACCGATGCGGGATCGGGCGGCCTCGAGCAGATGATGCTCGCCGAATATTGCGAGGCGCATTTCACCGAGCACGTGCCGCAACTGCGCAAGCGCTTCAAGGCCAAGCTCGACACGCTCGTCGCCGCGCTCAACGAGCAGTTCGGCACCGCGGCCGAGTTCGACTATCCGGCCGGCGGAATTTTCCTCTGGGTCAAGCTGCCGGACAATGTCGATGCGATGAAACTGCGCGAGAAGGCGCTCGCCGCCGGCGTGGTGATCAATCCGGGACCGGAATGGTCGGTCAACAAGGCGCACAGCAAAAGCCGCATCCGCCTCTGCTTTGCGAGCCCGACGCATGACGAGATCAAGCAGGGCATCGCCGCGCTCGCCGAAGTCTGCCGCAACGAATTCGGCGTGCCCGCGCGCAGCGCCAATGTCGAGCGCAAAGCCAAAGTGTGATGTCCGATCCCGGCATTCTCGCAATCTTTAACGACGCCGCGCCCGGCCGCGACGCCGAGCTCAATGCCTGGTTCCAGGGCGAACATCTGGTCGAGCGCCTCGGCGTGCCCGGATTTATTTACGGGCGGCGGCACCAGGCGGTGTCCGGCGCGTCCAATTATTTCAATTTCTATCTGGTGGAATCGCCCGCCGTGCTGACCTCGAAGCCCTATCTCGAGCGGCTCGACAATCCGACACCGATGACCAGGACGATCATGTCCGGCGCCTTCGTCAACATGAACCGCACCATCTGCCACCGCGTGGCGCGGCGCGGCTCGTTTCGCGGCGCCTTTGCCGTCACCGCGCGCTTTAACGAGACGCCCGACAAGGCCGCGCTCATTGCGCTGCTCGACGCTCTGGTGGCCGACACCAAGATCGCCGGCGGCGAGGTCTGGATCGCGACCGACCCGGCCGGCCAGCCGGTGTCGATGGAGGAAAAGCTGCGCGGCGGCGACAGGAAGATCAAAGGCTGCCTGATGGTCGACACCTTGTGGCAGGCCGACGCCGAAGCCCTCGGCAAGCGGCTTACAGAACAATTTGCCGGCGCCGAGGTCGGCGTGTTCCGCGTGCTCTGCCAGCTCGGACGCGGAGACCTGTGATGAAGACGCTGGTGCCGCTCGCCGAAAAAATTGCAGCGCGCCTGATCGCGCGCAAGGAAACGATTGCGATTGCGGAATCCTCGACCGGCGGGCTGATCGCGGCGGCGCTTCTTTCCGTTCCCGGCGCCTCGGCTTACTTCATCGGCGGCGTCGTCAGCTACACACTCGTCTCGCGCAAGGCGTTGCTCGGGATCACCGACGCCGAGATGGCGAACATGCGGGCCTCGACCGAAGCCTACGCGCTGCTGTGCGCGCGGCGCATCCGCGAAAAGAACGCGACGACATGGGGTCTTGGCGAAACCGGAGCGACCGGCCCCAAAGGCAATCGCTATGGCGATGCCGCGGGCCATTCCTGCATGGCGGTGGCCGGGCCGGTTGAGCGCGCAATGACGCTGGAAACCGGCAGCGCCGACCGTCAGGCGAACATGGACGCCTTCGCCAAGCGTGCGCTGGAGCTTTTAGCGGAAGCGATAACGGCCGCGGCCTAGAAATCGCTTCGACCCTCAGTGGATTTCGCGGCCTCTAACTTTCTGGCTGCTTATTTCGCACTGCACTCAACCGTTCGGTTGATTGATTCAATATGACTAATGAAGCTTAAATCTGACCCGTGGCTTACGAAGCACCGTAGCTTGGGGGAATGAGAAATGAAGACCATTGCTAGTCGGCTCGCCGCGGCAATCGTATCGGCTGTGGCTGTGACGTTTTGCGCGACTTCCGCCTTGGCGGCCAATTATGAAATGACCTTCGCCGGTACCGTGGGGCAATGCTGCACCCTCGACGCGGGTGGTTATTTTGGCCAGGCGGGCGCAAATGTGGCCGGCGACAGCTATGTCGCGACGTACGTCTACGATCCCTCGGCGCTGTCGACTGTTCATAATGCAAATCAGAATGAGGGCGGGCTTGTGTTTGGTCCGGCGACGCAGCCGATCTTGTCGGCAAGCATCACGATCAACAGCCACACCTACAACGTGGACTTCAGCGGAACGGTCTGGGACGGCGACGTCGAGGCCGACACCAGTCACGCTTCGGCTCTTTTGTGCACGAATTTCGACGGCGTAAACTGCGGCGTCTATCTGTACAACCAGATAAGCTTGACGTCCGGGCCAGCTAACCTCACGACGACGGGGACTTGGTCAGGGACCGCCGTGGTTGGCGATTTTCAAACGGCTGACGACACGCTCTTTTTGAATCCGACCTCGGTGACAATTACGCAATTGACGGCCGCAACGCCGCTTCCCGCCGCTATGCCGCTCTTCGCTGGCGGTCTGGCCGTGGTGGGTTGGCTTGCCAGGAACAGGAAGCGGAAGGCGACGCCCGTCGCCGCTTAAGCGAAGAATCAAATCGAACTTCGGAAAGACCGCCGCGAGGCGGTCTTTTTTTTGTGCCGGAGCGCGGACGACCGCGAACGCTTTCGTGCGGCAGGCTCGCACGTCCGGGCCAGCCAGCATTACAAAAAATTTATGTGCAGATCCGAAGCAACGCGCGCAAGCTGAAACGCTCTAGGGGCGACGCCCACCCATTCAGGGAGGCGCGCATGTTGCGATCGATCGGCTTGGCGCTCTTGCTCTCCGCGGCAACCACATTCTTGTGCGTGCCGTCGCCCGCGTCCGCGCAGGCGAAGTACGTTATCCAGCCCGTCGCGGAAATGAAGGTCAATCAGCTTCCCAAAGGCGAGTTGTTCTGGCGCGTCGAAAGTTTCCCGACACTGGATCAGGCGAAGGCGGCTGCGCCGCCTTATCGCTGGAATGCCGACACCGTCAGCTATGACGGATTGCCGTCGCTCGCTGCCGAGGTCGCCGGAAAAGCCTGGCTGTTCACGCTTGGCCCAAAAGGCGGGACGACGGCGGGAGGAACGAAGGTCGCGGAGATCGGCCCCGTGCCTACGCTCAACGCGCCCGAATATCTGCTGCGCGTGAACTACGGCCATGGGCCGCCGGGTGCCGAAACGCCCGTGCACAGGCATCCCGGCGGTTCGGAGACATTTTATGTGATCGCCGGCAGGTTGGGGCAGAAAACCCCGGACGGCGTGATGAACGTCGAGGCCGGGCATTCGATGAACGGCCATCCGGCGGGAATGACGATGCAGGTCTTCAACAGCGGCACCACGGAGCTCGATGCCCTCATCATGTTCGTCGTCGACGCGAGCAAACCGTTTTCGCAACCGGCCAAGTTCGAGTAAGAAAGCAGGAGTTGAAGTGCCCCGCGCGGTGGGACACGATTGCATTCATTCGTTCGGTTGATTGACAGTCGCCTCCGGTCCCGTCCTATTGGCGCGGGGCGTCAATGGAGGGCGACAATGAAGATTGGAAGTGTACTTGCGATCGCTGCCGGTGTGGTGGCGGGCCTTTGTTTCCTGCAGCACACTGCGTCGGCGGGGTTTAAGGAGCTATCCGGAACCCACAGTCGGAGCGAAGTTCTCCAGGCGTGCCAATCCTCTGGCGGAAATTTTTATAATAACGACGGGGGATACGGCTCGTACGGCTGCACGACCGATAAGGGAAACGTAAATTGTAACGACAAGGGCAAATGTACCGGAAATTGCGGCAATTGCTCGGGCTCGCCGATAAAGCTGAAAACCGCCCCCATACGCACGACTGCGCCGACGAAGGTGAGCAATCCGGGTAACCCGCCTCCCAAAGGCACACTTCCTGGGCGCGTGCAGGACCCGCCGACAAAGCTCAAGTCGACCAGCGACACCGGCGGCCGAAGGAATCATTATTAGAGCGGGTGCTTCCGCTAACTCACCGCGCGACTTTGCGAAGCTGTCGGCCTTGAATGAGCGCCGGCTATTCCGCCGCTTCCGCCATTTCGGCGCGCACGACCGCGCGGAAATCGTCGATCGAGCGAAGGCCTTTCGGCGTCTCGACGTGCCAGAAGGTCCAGCCGTTGCAGGCGTCGAGCCCTTGCGCCAGCGCGCCGATGCGGTGGATCGAGCCCACGTGGCTGCCGAGCGACACGGCGCCGTCGGCGCGCACCAGCGCCTTATGGCGCTTCTTGGCATCGACCAGTTTCGCGCCGGGCGCGACCAGCCCGCGCTCGATCAGCGTCGCGAAGGCGACGCGCGGCGCCTCGCGTGCGGTCATGAAGGGGGCGAGCGTCGGCGCTTCCAGAAGCTCCGTCGCGGCGATGCGCTTATCCGCCGCCTTGGCGTAGCCTGTATCCTGCTCGAAGCCGACGAAGCGGCGGCCAAGCCGTTTGGCCACCGCGCCCGTGGTGCCCGTGCCGCAGAACGGGTCGAGCACGAGATCGTCGAGCCGCGACGACGACAACAGCACGCGCGCGAGCAGCGCCTCAGGCTTCTGCGTCGGATGCAGTTTCTTTCCGTCCTTGCCCTTGAGCCGTTCCTCGCCGGTGCACAGCGGCAGCGTCCAGTCCGAGCGCACCTGGATGTCTTCGTTGCCGGCCTTGAGCACTTCGTAATTGAACGTGTAGCCCTTGGCGCCGGGTTCGCGCGAGGCCCAGATCATCGTCTCGTGCGCGTTGGTGAAGCGCCGGCCGCGAAAATTCGGCATCGGGTTCGATTTGCGCCAGATCACGTCGTTGAGGATCCAGAAGCCGAGGTCCTGCATGATCGCGCCGACGCGGAAAATGTTGTGATAGGAGCCGATGACCCAGATGGTGGCCGCCGGCTTCATCACCCGCCGGCAGGCGGTGAGCCAGCGGCGGGTGAAATCGTCGTAGGCCTGAAAACTTGCGAACTTGTCCCAGTCGTCGGTGACCGCATCGACGTGCGAATCGTCCGGGCGCTTGAGATCGTTTGCCAGTTGGAGGTTGTAAGGCGGGTCCGCGAACACCAGATCGACGGATGCCGCGGGTAACGCCGCCATCTCATCGACGCAGTTGCCGACGAAGATGCGGGACGCCGGGCGGCTTGAAACAACACGGGGCGCCCGTGAGGGCGCCCCGCGACGCGACACAACCATGACTCAGAACTCTGACTCACAGACGACGCGGTCGGCGACGCGGGACCTACAACCGACAGGAGGCCACTATGGGTCGGCAAGGTGAAGAATCGGTTGACGCAAACGGTCTTCGACTCGGCAAATTCTGCCTATCGATCCGTGGTTTAGCTGGCTTGCGTCCCTCCGGAAACCGGCGTCGGATTCGACGCCAAAGCCGCATTCGGCAATGATCCGTGGCCATTTTTCGTGAGGCTCGCAATGCGTTGGGATGAGTTCCGCCGGAGCGACAATGTCGAGGACGACCGTGAAGGCGGCGGCGGTTTCGGCGGTGGATTTGGCATTCCGGTCGGCGGCGGCGGGCTGAGCATCGGCGCCGTTCTCGTGCTCGGCGTGATCGGCTGGGCGCTCGGCATCGACCCGAGCCTGCTCATCGGCGGCGCCGAAATCCTGACCGGCGGCGCCCCACCGTATCAGCAGCCGTACCAGCAGCCGGCGCCGCACACCGGCACGCCGATCGACCGAACCGGGCAATTCGTCGCAGCGGTGCTCGGCAATACCGAGGATGTCTGGACGGACATTTTCCGCGCCAGCGGCAAGCAATATCGCACGGTGCCGCTGCGTCTTTACCGCGGCGGCGAGGAGGGCGGCTGCGGCTTTGCGCAGGCGGCGATGGGGCCGTTCTATTGCCCGCGCGACCAGCGCATCTATCTCGACACGTCTTTCTTCAATGAAATGCAGACGCGCTTTCACGGCTGCAGCGGCAAGGCCTGCGAGTTCGCGGAAGCCTACGTGATCGCGCACGAGGTCGGCCATCACGTGCAGGATCTGCTCGGCACCTTGCAGAAGGCCAACGCCGCGCAGAGCGCCGCAAGCAGCAAGGCGGCGTCGAATGCGATCCAGGTGCGCATCGAGTTGCAGGCCGATTGCCTCGCCGGCGTCTGGGCGCAGCACTCCGATCAGCGCTGGAAATCGCTCGAGCCCGGCGACGTCGAGGCGGCATTGCAGACGGCCGCGGCGATCGGCGACGATACCTTGCAAAGAAAATCGCGCGGCGCCGTCGTGCCCGATTCATTCACGCACGGCACCTCGGAGCAGCGCCAGCGCTGGTTCAGCAAGGGCTTCAAGGACGGGAAGGTGTCGTCCTGCGACACCTTCGCGGCGGCGCAACTCTAGGGATTTTCCAAATGCCCGGTATCGACCAGACCCGCCAATTCGTGCCGCTCCGGATCGCGGTGCTTACCGTTTCCGACACGCGCGAGCGCGCCGAGGATAAATCGGGCGCGCTGCTTGCCGACCGCATTGGCCTCGCCGGTCACAAGCTTGCCGAGCGCGCCATCGTCAAGGACGAGGTCAAGGCGATCCGTCAGCACCTCAAGGCCTGGATCGAGGACAAATTCATCGACGTCATCATCACCACCGGCGGCACCGGTTTCACCGGCCGCGACGTGACGCCGGAGGCGGCCGAGCCGCTGTTTGAAAAACGCATGGAAGGTTTTGCCACCATGTTCCTGCTGGTGAGCGAGAGGAAGATCGGCACCTCCGCGATCCAGACCCGCGCCACCGCGGGCGTCGCCAACGCCACTTATATTTTCTGCCTGCCCGGCTCGCCCGGCGCCTGCAAGGACGCCTGGGACGAAATCCTCGTGCACCAGCTCGATTACCGCTACCGGCCGTGCAATTTCGTCGAGATTCTGCCGCGGCTCGACGAGCACATGCGCCGCCCGAAGGCCAAGGGCGCGACGGCCTGAGGCCTAAAGCTCCAGATCCCAGTGCTCGCCGATGACGGGCTTGCCCCAGCTCGTGTGCGGCTCGGTGCGCGTCAATGTGAAACCGGCGTTCTTGTAGACGTGCCGCGCGGCGGTGAGGATGCTGTGCGTCCACAGCGTGACTTTCCTGTAGCCGGCGGCGCGCGCGAACGCGACGGCTTCGCCGGTGAGCTTTGCGCCGAGCCCCAGCCCGCGCGCGCGCGGCTCGACCAGCAGCAGGCGGATGCGGGCGACGTCGTCTTTATCCTTCGCCAGCATGATCGAGCCGGCATTTTCGCCGTCGAGCTCGGCGATCCAGGCGCGCTCCTTCTCTGCGTCGAACTTATTGACGAAATCGGCGACGATCTGCGCGCACAGTCCTTCGAACGGATCGCCCCAGCCGTATTCCTGCGCGTAAACTTGCGCGTTGCGGGTGACGATCCAGCCGAAATCGCCGGGTCTCGGCTCGCGCAAGATTGGTTGCGCCGCGTGCGCCGCCGGCGCATCGAGCAGCAACTGGATGGAATTCATCGCCGTCACCAGCTCGGTCTGCTCCGCCGGCCTGAGCTTGCCGAGCATGGCGCCGGCCTGCCGCCGCGAGCGCTTTTCCAGCGGCGCAAAGGCGCGCCTGCCGCGCGGCGTCAGCATCAGGTGGCTCTGCCGCGCGTCCTGGGCGGACGGCTTGCGCTCGATCAGCTTTTGCTTCTCGAAATTGCGCAGCAGACGGCTGAGATAGCCGGGGTCGAGATCGAGCGCGCGGGCGATGTCGCTCGCGGTCAGCCTGTTGCCGTGACCGATCTCGTAGAGCACGCGCGCTACGCCCAGCGAGAAAGGGCTGTCGAGGTAGCTTTTGCGCAGCACGCCGATCTGCCGCGTGTAGAAGCGGCTGAAGTGACGCAGGGCGGCGATCCGGTTGGGGTGGGCCCGAGCCATGCGGGGAGACTCGGACCATTAGTTGACAAAGTCAAGTATTACCGCCGAGGCCCGCGGTGAGGAGGTCGACGCGGCGGCGGCCGATCAGGCGCAGAAGGGCCGCTTCGGCTTTCTCGTGCGGTGGATGACCTCCAAGCTCGTCGTAAAGCCCGCGCGCGATCAGCAGCCCGCGGCCGGCCTGCGCGCCGGAAAAGGCCGAGCGCAGCGCCGCCACCACCTCGCCAAGTCCCGGCCGCGTGGCGGAAGCCCCGCGCGGGCGGAATACGGCCGCCCGGACGCCGTTCCCGGCGCGTGCCGCCTGCTCGATAAATCCTCCGGCCGCCGCCTCCCAGCCGGGTTCGGGGATCTGGCCGGCGCGCAGGAACAGCAGCCAGGGCGCCCGCGTCGTCGCGGCGGCATTTTTAAGGCGCGCGCCCAGCGGCTCGGGTGAGGCCATGAAACGGCAGCCGGCGATCTCGGCCACCTCCGCCGTCGCATCGCGCGAGGAGGCGTCGGCGACGACCACATCGCCGAGCAATCCGGCGGTCACCGCCGGCACCAGCGCCGCCAATGTCGGCACCAGCGTCCGTTCCGATTCTTCCGTGGCGATGATCGCGTTGAGCATGGAACCCGAGCCGTCCTCAATCCGTTGCCACCATATCATGTAGGCCGGAAGCGCCCGGCCACGAGATCAGGCCCCAAAATGGCTTATAAACCGGCCCTTCAATTTGTTCTTGTTATGTTCACACTCCCTCACTAGGTTAGCCGCATGGCTAGGTTCGACAACACAGCCGTCAAACGTTCACCGGTGCCGGGGCTGCCCTCCGCGGCACCGGTGGACAAATTTGGCCCGGAGACCACCGGCCTGCTCGGCGTCGCCGTCGACTTCGAGCGCCGGCGCGGCCGTGGCGCGCAGACCAATGCCTCGGGCCGCTACGAGCCGCTGGCGCGCATCGCCTTCGACGATGGCTGGCGCACGCTCGACGAATTGCCGCCGTTCAAGACGCAGGTGACGATCGATTCGACCCGCAAGATCATTACCCGCAACGAATCCCCCGACATCGGCTTCGATCGCTCGATCAATCCCTATCGCGGCTGCGAGCACGGCTGCATCTACTGCTTTGCGCGGCCGACGCACGCCTATCTCGGCATGTCGCCGGGTCTCGATTTCGAATCCAAGCTGCTGGTCAAGCCGGAAGCGGCCGAGCTCCTGGAGAAGGAACTCGCCGCGCCGAATTACGAGCCGCGCGTCATCGCCATCGGCACCAACACCGACCCCTATCAGCCGATCGAGCGCCGCTATCAGGTCATGCGCCGCATTCTCGAGGTGCTCGACAAGGCGGGCCACCCCGTCGGCATCGTCACCAAGTCGGCGCTTGTGCTGCGCGACCTCGACATTCTCGCGCGCATGGCCGAGCGCAATCTGGTGAAGGTCGCGCTTTCGGTGACGACGCTCGACGCCGAGCTTGCGCGCAAGATGGAGCCGCGCGCGGCGACGCCGATGCGGCGGCTGGAAACCTTGCGCCGCCTGTCGCAGGCGGGCGTGCCGACGACCGTCATGGTGGCGCCGGTGATCCCGGCGCTCAACGACAGCGAGATCGAACGCATTCTCGAGGCGGCGCTTGCCGCCGGCGTGAAGGAAGCTGGCTACGTGCTGCTGCGCCTGCCGCTCGAGGTGCGCGACCTGTTCCGCGAATGGCTCAAGGCGAATTATCCGGACCGGGAAAGCCACATCTTCAAGCTCGTTCGCGACATGCGCGGCGGCAAGGACTACGACTCGAAATGGTTCGAGCGGCAGAAGGGACGTGGGCCTTACGCCTATCTCATCGGCCGCCGCTTCGAGCTCGCCTGCGAGAAGCTCGGCCTGAACGAGAAGCGCACCCAGCTCACCACCGCGCATTTCCGCAGGCCGAAGCCGGGTTCCGCGCAGTTGAGCCTGTTCTGACCCGGACGCGCGTTTTCACCGCAATCCACCGCCGGGCGATGCGCAATTTGACAAGGTGCGGCGGCGCGCCTTGATTGCCGCCATGCCGCGCAATGCCAAAGCCGTCGCCCAGCGCCTGCCGCTCAACGAGCCGATCCTGCGGCCGAGTTTCCGGCGCGAGCGGCGCGCCCTCAGCAACGGGATATGGCCGGTTGCCGGCTGCGACGAGGCGGGCAGGGGCCCGCTCGCCGGCCCCGTGGTTGCAGCAGCAGTCGTGCTCGATCCCGAACGCGTTCCACGCGGCCTTAACGATTCGAAGAAGCTCGACGCCGCCGAGCGCGAAAAGCTCTACGAGAAAATCTGCTCCACCGCGCAGGTGGCGGTTGCTTTCGGCTCGATCGCGCGCATCGACCGCGACAATATCCTGCGCGCTTCGCTCTGGGCGCTCGCGCGCGCGGTAAAGGCGCTGCCGATCGCTCCCCGGCTCGTCTACGTCGACGGCAACAACCGCATCGACGTCGGCTGCGACTGTCAGGCGGTGGTCTCGGGCGATGCGCTCGTCACCTCCATTGCCGCCGCCTCCATCGTCGCCAAGGTCACGCGTGACCGGCTGATGGCGCGCCTGGGTCTTGCCCATCCGGGCTACGGCTTTGAGCGTCATATGGGCTACAGCGTTCCCGAGCATTTTGCCGCGCTCGCCCGGCTGGGCCCGACCGTGCACCACCGCCGCTCGTTTGCGCCGGTGGCGGAAAAGCTTGCCTCGCTCGCCGGCATGGCCGACGAGGCCGTCGCCGGCTTGTTGCCTCTTTAGCGCCGCTTCTCTATTGCTTCGGCCGGCGCCCTTCATTTCACCCCGCCGGGCCAATGCATTACGTCTCCCTCATCATTGAATTTCTGCGTGGACGGCCGAAGCTGGTGTTTTGGTGCGTGGCGCTGTCGCAAGCCGCGCTGTGGACCGTGCTGCCGTCGCTCTTCTACAGCGCGCCGCCCGGCGACGTGCCCATACTGCTGGCCATAGGCCACGAGTTTCAGCTCGGCAGCTATCTCGGGCCGCCGCTCGCGTTCTGGTTCGGCGAGATCGCCTTCCGCATCGCCGGCGGCTTCGGCGTCTATCTGCTGGCGCAAGTGTGCATCGTCGTCACGTATTGGGCGGTGTTCACGCTCGGCCGCGCCATCGTCGGCACGCGGCATGCGGTGCTCGCCGTGCTGTTGATGGTCGGCATCGCGGCCTTCAGCGTGCCGAGCCCGGATTTCGGCCCGGCGGTGCTGGCTGCGCCGTTCTGGGCGCTGGCGCTGCTGCACTACTGGCGCGCGGTCGGCGAGCGCGACCGCGGCTCGTGGTTTTTGCTCGCGGTCGATCTCGGCCTGCTGCTGCTCGCCAACTATGTCGGCATCATCCTCGTCGTGCTGATGATGCTGTTCACGATTGCGACGCCGCGTGGACGCGCGGCGCTTGCTTACCCCGAGCCGTGGCTCGGTTTCGCGCTGTTCGTGCTGGTGGCGTTTCCGCACTTTGCCTGGCTTTGGTACCGCTACGACTTCGTGCTGGCGAACTTGAGCGAGGGCGGCGCGTTCGCCGTCGCCTGGACACCCGGCCTGTGGCTGATCACCGCGCTCATATTCACGCATCTCGGCCTGTTCCTGCTTGCCGGGCTTGCCAGCGGCTGGCCGCGCCGGCGCCGCGAGCTTGCGCCCGAGATCGACCGAGAGCCGGCGAGCGCCTTTGCGCGCGGCTACGTTTATTTCTTCGCGCTGACGCCGGCGGTCGTCGCGGTGGCGCTCGTTGTCGCCAGCGGCCGCATCGGGCCGTTGCAGCGGCTCGCGCCTCTTGTAGTGCTCTCGGGCCTTGCGCTGGTGGTCGCAGCCGGCAACCGCGTGCTGCTCTATCGCGAGCGGCTCGTCTCGTCCGCCTGGGTCGGCTTGCTGATGGCGCCGCCGATCGTGGTCGTCGTCGGCATCGTGGCGCTGCCGTGGATGTTCAAGACCGATCTGAAAATCGCGCAGCCGGCCAATGTCGAAGGCCGTTTCTTTGCCGACAACTATCAGCGCCGCACCGGCCGCCCGCTCGAATACGTCACCGGCGACGAGCGCATCGCGCCTTTGGTTGCGCTCGGCGCGCCGAGCCGTCCGCATGTCTATTTCGACTGGGCGCCCGAGCGAAGCCCGTGGACGAGCGCCGCCGACGTGCAGAAAGAGGGCGGCGTGCTGGTGTGGTCGGCGCCCGACAATGCCGGCACGCCGCCTGCCGCGCTCAAATCGCAATTCCCCGGCATGGTCGCCGAGGTGCCGCGCGTGTTCGCGCGCGCGGTGCAGGGGCTGTTGCCGCTGACCCGCATCGGCTGGTCGGTGATCAGGCCGCAAGCCGCGCGGCCGTAAGCCGGGTCAGTGATAGCTTTCGCCTTCGCGCACTTTGCCGCGAAACAGCCAGTACACGAAAATGACATAGCCGAAGATGATCGGCAGCAGCACCAGCGTGCCGAGCAGCATGAAGATCTGGCTCGCGGGCGCGGCCGCCGTATCCCAGACGGTGAGCGAGGGCGGCACGAGATAGGGAAAATCCGATATCACCAGCCCGAGATAGCCGAGCAGGAACAGCGCGATCGCGGCGAGGAACGGCGGCACTTCGCGGCCGCTTTCGAGTGAGCGCCAGAGC
>Ga0134125_10007053_pt1 | contig 12701 bp, 7 predicted proteins | sample KB31751_FD_96464 | JGI IMG/M metagenome (GOLD analysis project Ga0134125, IMG submission 96464) | Terrestrial soil microbial communities with excess Nitrogen fertilizer from Kellogg Biological Station, Michigan, USA - KB3-175-1 | ecosystem: Environmental > Terrestrial > Soil > Unclassified ... | reverse complement strand
GAGGGGCGCATCGTCGCCGTGCACGGGCCGGGATGGCTGACCCGCGCGCGCGCCGGCATGGGCGGCGACTTCAGCCCCGCGCCCACAATCGCGGTCCAGTTTGAAGCCATCCAGTTGGCGGATGGCTCGACCGTGCCGATCCAGGCCGCGCCCGCGCCGGAGGCCCCCGCCCTGCACATGGTCTCGGCCAACGCGCCGCGGGGCCGGGCCGCGACCTTCGAGCGCGAGATCAGCCAGGCCTACCACCAGGAAGAGGATGGCTTCGAGCAGTTCGTCAAGCAGCAGAGCCAGTGGGACACACTCAAGGCCGAGGCGGTGGACAGCCTGCCCTATCGTCCGGCGACCATCGCGGGCGGAACGACCTACACGGTGCGGCTGTTGGCGCCGGTAACACTGCCGGCGGGGCCGGCCCCGGTCATGGATGCGAACCTGCCCGCGGTGCTGCCGCCCGGCCTGGTGCTGCACGCGCGGCTGGACCAGACACTGGACTCGGCGACCTCGCGCTGGGGCAGGCCCGTGGTGGCGACCCTGGACCGTCCGGCCTGGGACAGCCAGCGGCGCGTGCTGCTGCCCGAGGGAACGCGGCTCGAGGGCTCGGTGGTGGAGGTTCGCCCGGCGCGCTTGTTCGGGCGCGGCGGCGTGCTGCGCTTCCGCTTCGATCACCTGGAGCTGCCGGGCGGCGCGGCCGCGGCGCGGCGCGATATCTCCACCCATCTGGACGGCGCCGCATCCGCGCAAGCGCTGCGCATGAACGGCGAAGGCCAGGTAACCGCCACGCCTCCCGGCGGGCCCGCTCCCTACGTGGCCCTGGGTGTGGCGCTGGCTGCCGGGCTGCACGGCGATGCGGATAATGCCTGGTCGCTGAATGCCGGCTCGGGTACGCACCTGCGCATTTGGGGAACCGCCATGGCGGCGCTCTCCACACGCTGGCAGCCGGTGGCGCTGGGACTGGGCGCGCTGGGCACGGGCGAGACCATTTACCACCGCTGGATCGGGCGCGGACACCAGGTGGTATTTGCGAAGGATACCGCGCTGGACATTCACATTACGGCGGCGGGAGAACACGGACCGACTCTGCCGCGATAGCGCTCTCTGCCATCATAGGAAATGATGGCAGCCCACGTTCCGCCCGGCACACCTGCCACCTCCGGTTGGCGGTTCGTGCTGCGGGCGCTGCACTCCCGCAATTATCGCCTCTACTTCACCGGTCAGAGCCTGTCGCTGATCGGCACCTGGATGACGCGGGTGGCGGTGAGTTGGCTCATCTACCGCCTCACCGGCTCCGCCATCCTGCTGGGCGTCGTCAACTTCGCCGGGCAGGTGCCCACCTTCCTGGTGGCGCCGTTCGCGGGCGTGTGGGTCGACCGCTGGAACCGGCATCACGTCCTGGTGGCGACGCAGATCCTGGCCATGCTGCAGTCCTTCGCGCTGGCGGTGCTGGCGCTGACCCACATCACCGTCGCCGAGGTGATCCTGCTGAGCGCGGCGCAGGGCCTGATCAACGCCTTCGACATGCCGGGGCGGCAGTCGTTCGTGGTCGACATGATCGAGCAGCGCGAGGATCTGGGGAACGCCATCGCGCTCAATTCCTCGATGGTGAACCTGGCGCGGCTGCTGGGCCCGGCGATCGGGGGCCTGATCATCGCCGCCTGGGGCGAGGGCTACTGCTTCCTGATCGACGGCATCAGCTACCTGGCGGTGATCGCCTCGCTGCTGGCGATGCGGCGGCTCCCGGCGCGCCAGCGGGCGGCACGCGGCTCGATGCTCGGGTCCTTGCGCCAGGGCTGGAACTACGTTTCCGGGTTTGCGCCCACGCGGGCGCTGTTGCTGCTGATGGCGCTGGTGAGCCTGCTGGCGATACCCTACACGGTGCTGATGCCGATCATGGCGGGCAGCGTGCTGCACGGGGGCGCGCACACTTACGGCTTCCTGATGGGCGCGGCGGGTTGCGGCGCGCTGACCGCGGCCATCCGCCTGGCGGCGCGCAAGTCGGTGCGCGGGCTGACGCGGCTGGTGCCGATCTCGGCGGCGCTGTTCGGCGCGGGCCTGATCGGCTTTGGCCTCTCGCGCTGGCTCTGGCTCTCGTTCGCGCTGATCTTCTGCGCGGGCATGGGGATGATGCAGCAGATGGCCTCGACCAATACCATCCTGCAGACCGTGACCGGCGAGGACATGCGCGGGCGGGTGATGAGCTACTACACCATGGCCTTCGTCGGCATGGCCCCGTTCGGCAGCCTGCTGGCGGGCTGGCTGGCGAGCCGCATCGGGGCGCCGCGCACCCTTCTTGTAGGTGGCACCGGATGCATGCTCGGCGCCCTGTGGTTCGCCTCGCAGCTCGGCAAGGTGCGCCAGGCGATCCGCCCGGTGTACCAGCAGCTCGGCATCATTCCCGAGCTGACCGCGGCCATCCAGGAGGCGGCCACGCTGACCACGCCACCCGAGGAGTAGGCCGCCGTTTGAGCAATCCGGGCACGGCAAGTTGTTGAAAACATGCGGACGGCGGTTGCCCACGCACTGGACCGGGAGAGCTGTTTTCGCAACCGCGGGGGCCGCCAAGAGAGAGACTTCGCCGAGGGTTTCTTCCCCGGTCCGCAAAACCCCAAAGAAAGTCTCACTTCTCGTGGTTAAGCCCTTTGTTTGCCGAGCCTCAAGATGCACAGCGGACCCTGGCACGAGGCCGCTATGTGCGGGCAGGCGGCGGATATCGGGTTCGGTTGTCAACACAGCACACAGCAGCCCCTGGGGGCACTCTGGATACGATGCCGGGTTGGGGGGCGCTGCATGTGATGTCTTTGCTACGGTTTCGTCACGAATCTCACACGGCGGCGCCGGTCTCCGCGCGGTAGATTTCGTGCGTCAGTTCCGGGGCGCTCACCGCCGAGAGCGCCGCCGCGGTTTTCCCACATACGGCTTCGACCCGCGTTCGGGCTGCGAGGTTATGACAGCATCCAGTTGGCTTCGTTCGCACAACTGGCTCGGGAAGCCGAACCGGGCGGGGTTGCATTCTCGAGTTTTGATCGACGACTGAATACCGCAGCCAACGCCCTCCTGAGAGCCGAGGAAGCGAACGACTAGGATCTACAGTCCGCGCTACTGTCCCGTGCCGCCGCCGAAGTGGTAGTAGACGGCGGGGGTGATGATGAGCGAGAGCACCATCGAGATCAGGATGCCGCCGATCACGGCGATGGCCAGGGGCTGGAGCATCTGCGAGCCCGAGCCCAGGGCGAAGGCCAGGGGGAGCATGCCGGCGATGGCGGCGAGCGCGGTCATCACGATGGGGCGCAGGCGGCGGCGGCCGGCTTGCACCACCGCTTCCAGCGGGGACAGGCCCATGGTGCGGAAACCGTGGTCGGCGTCGAGCAGCAGGATGCCGTTCTTGGCGACAATGCCCACCACCATGATCAGACCCATGAACGAGGCCACGTTGAAGGTGGTGTGGGTAATCAGCAAAGCAAAGACCACCCCCGAGGTGGAGAGCAGCGCCGAAGCCAGGATGGCGATCGGGGCGGCGAACTCGCGGAACTCGAACAGCAGCACCAGGAAGACCAGGATGATCGCCAGCAGCAGCACCGTCACCAGGTCGGCGAACGACTTCTGCTGCTCGGCGTAGGTGCCGCCGTACTCGACCCGGATGTTGGGGGGCAGGTGCACGCCGGCCACGGCCTTCTGTACCGCGGCGATGCCGTTGCCCAAATCCACGCCCTCGAGCCGCGCCGTAACCTCGTTGCGGCGCTGCAGGTCCTCGCGCAGGATCTCGGTCTGGCTATCGAGTTGGGTCAGGGTGGCGAGCGACCCGAGGGTGGCGGTATGGCCGCTGGCGCTCACCAACAGCGTGTTGCGCATGTCGTCGAGCGTGGCGCGGTCGGCGGCGGGAAAACGCACGCGCAGGGTGTAGGCCTTGTCGTTGGCGACCACCGGCACGGTGGCGGGCTCGCCCTCGAGCAGGGCCGCGGCGTCGGTGGCGACCTCCTGGGCGGTGAAGCCGGCGCGCGCGGCGGCTTCGGGGTCGACGTGGAAGACGACGGCGGGGCCGCTGGCGGAGTCGTCCACGCTGTTTTCGACGTCGACAACACCCGTCACCTTGCTGATGGCGTCGTCGACCTTGGGCGTCCAGGTATTGAGCAGGTCGCCGTCGGGGTTGAAGAGCTTGATCACCACCGGCTGGGGCGCGCTGGTGAGGTCGCCGATCATGTCCTGCAGCGTCTGGGTGAAGTCGATATCGAGCTGCGGGTAGGCTTTGGAGATCTTGAGGCGGGCGTCCTCCATGACCTCGTCGATGCCGCGGTCGCGCTTCTGCTTGAGCAGCACGGAGATATCGCCGGTGTTGGCCTCGGTGACGGCGGCGAGGCCGAGCTGGAGGCCGGTGCGGCGCGAGGTGCCCTGCACCTCGGGGACGCGGCGCAGGATGGCCTCGACCCCCTCCAGCACGCGGTTGGTCTCCTGGAGCGAGCTGCCGGCGGGCATGACGTAGTCGAGCGTGAACCCGCCCTCGTCCATTTCGGGGAGCAGGTCGGAGCCAAGGGCGCGATAACAGAACCAGGCGGCGGCGATGAGCAGCAGGCTCAGGCCCACCAGCCAGAGCGGGCGCGCCAGGGCGCGGCGCAGCCAGCGTTCGTAGAAACCGACGATGCGGGTAAAGAAGCCGCTGAGCGAGGCCTCCTCGGCCGCCATCACGCGCTCGACCCCGGTCATCTGGTCGAAGTTGGGGGGCAGCGGGCGGTTGCCGCGCTCGCGCAGGAAGTAGCGGCTCAGCACCGGCGTCCAGGTCAGGGCGAGGGCCAGCGAGGTGAGCAGCGCCACGCCCACGGTAATCGCCAGGGCGCGGAAGAAAACGCCGGTCACGCCGGTGATCGAGATCAGGGGCACGAAGACGACAATCGGGGTGATGGTGGAGCCCACCAGCGGCGTGGTGATCTCGGCCAGCGCCGAGCGGATGGCCTCGACCCTTCCCTGGCCGGAGTCGCGGTGCAGCACGATGTTTTCCACCACCACGATGGCGTCGTCAATCACCAACCCGACGGCGGCGGCGAGGCCGCCCAGGCTCATCAAGTTAAAGCTCTGCCCCAGCGCCTGCATCACCACGAAGGTGATGAGGATGGTGGCCGGGATCACCAGCCCCGCCACCAGCGAGCTGCCCCAGTCGCGCAGGAACAGCACCATCACGATCGAGGCCAGGATCAAGCCCAGGATGATGGCGTCGCGCACGCTACTGATGGATTCGTCGACGATGGTGGACTGGTCGTAGAAGGGCTCGAGATGCACGCCGGGCGGCAGCGTGCGTTGCAGGTCGGCAATCTCGGTGTGAACCTCATCGGCGACGGCCAGCGTGTTGCTCAACGGCTGGCGGTCCACCGAGAGCAGCACCGCCGGTTTGCCGTTGGCGTTGACCAGGGTATACACCGGCTTCACCGACGGGCGCACGGTGGCGAGATCGCCCACGGTGATGGGCATGCCGTTGGTGTTGCTCTTGACCACGATGTGGCCGATCTGGCCGGGGTCGGTCACCTGTCCGTTGATCAGGGTGAGATAGAGCTGGTGATCTTTCTGGATCAGGCCGGGCGAATCCACCAGGTTGGTGTTCTGCACCGCGTCCAGAATGTTCTGCACGGTGACGCCGGCGGCGAGCAGCTTGGCGGGGTCGGGGGTGATCTCGAACTCGGGCTCCTGGCCGCCCTGCACCAGCACGGTGGAGACGCCGTCGAGACGGTTGAGGCGGGGCTTGAGATCGTAGGTGGCCATCTCCCAGAGCTGGGTCTGGGGCACGGTGTCGGAGGTCAGGCTGTAGCCGATGATGGGAAAGCTGGCGAAGGTGAGGCGGTGTGACTCGATCTTGGCGGTGGGCGGAAGCTCGCCCTGCACCTGCGCCATGGCGGCGTTGACCAGTTGCAGGGTGGTGGTCATATTGACCTGCCAGTTGAAGAACAGGTCCACCTCGGCGGAGCCGCGGCTGGTGATGGACTGCACCGACTGCAGACCGGGAACGCTGTTGACCGCCTCCTCCAGCGGACGGGTAATGGTGACCATCATCTGGTCAATGGGCATCACGCCGTTGTCGACGCCGATGACGATGCGGGGGAAATCGGTCTGGGGAAAGACCGAAATGGGCAGCCGCAGGCCCTCGTAAATGCCCACCAGAGCCAGCGTAATGACCAGGAATACCAGCGGCCGGGCAAACCGCGTCACCCAGAACGACGTTCCCTGGGCGCCGGCGGGAGCATCCGTGGAGGATGAGGGCATCGTCGAGGTCGGCGTCGTCGGGGTCATTGGCCCTTGTCCGCGTCCGCGGGGGCGGGCGCCTCGACCTTGATCTTGGTTTTATCGGGCAGGCCGTAGGCGCCGACGCTGACCACCTTCTGGCCGGGCTGGAGGCCCTTGGTGATCTGCACCGTGTCGGGTTCCTTAACGCCAACCTCGACGTTCTGCTGGTGGGCCACGCTGTCCGGCGTGACCATCATGACCGAGGTGTCGCCGCTGGAGTCGGTGAGCAGGGCGGAGGCGGGGATGGTGACCGCCCGCGGCAGGGTTTGGGCGAGCATCGCCACCTGCACCGAGGTGCCGGGCCGGAGCTGCTCGTTGGGGTTCTTGGCCTGCACCCAGACTTGGATGGTGGTGCTGTTGGGATCCGTGGCGGCACTGACCACGGTCACTTTCGCCGGGATCGGCTTGTCCAGCCCCGGCGCGGTGATCGTCGCCGCATCGCCCACCTTGAGCAACGCGGCCTGCTCCGCCGGCAGCGGGATGCGGGCCACGATTTGGGAGAGGTCCATGACGGTCATCAACGGCGCCGAGGTGGTGGCCAGCTCGCCGGGGTACACCGGGCGGTCGGTGACCACGCCGTCAATCGGGCTGGTGATGGTGGCGTAGCCGGCCTGGGCGGCGGCGCCGGCGGCGTGGGCCTTGGCGGTGTCCAGGTCGCCCTGCGCGGCCTTGAGCGCCTCGGTGTGACCGACCGCCTGCATCGCCTGCAAGTGCTGCTCGGCCTCGGTGTAAGCGTTCTTGGCATTGGTCAGGTCCACGCCGGCCTGATCCAGATCGCGGCGCGGGATCGCTCCCTGGGAGAAGAGCTGCTGGCGGCTGTCGTAGATCTTCTGCTGGTTATCGAGCGCTTTCTTGGCGGCGTCCACATCGAGCTGCGCCTTTTGCAAATCGGCGGGGATGGAGCCGGCCATGGCGGTCTGGTAATTGGCTTGCGCGGTCTCCAGTTGCGCCGCCGATTCCTGCGCGGCGGCGGTGAGATCCTTGCTCTCGAGCTGCGCCAGTTCCTCGCCGGCGTGCACATGGTCGCCGCGGTTGACGTAGAAGCGGCTCACCGGCGCGCTGATTTTGGGCGTGATGATGGCCTGGTGGAGCGGGTAGAGCACCGCCGAAGCGCGCACCCACCGCTCCATGGGACCTTGCGCGACGGTGGCGACCTGGACCGCGACCACCGGGGGCGGGGCGTTGTCGTCGCTCTTGCCGCCGGAACAGCCGGCGGCCATCACGACCGCCGCGGCCAGCGGGATGAGTGCGAGCCTGAGTTTGGTTTGCGGATGACAGTGCATTTAGAACGTCCCCGTAAGTGTTTGGAGCGTGGCCAGCGCCACCCGGAAGCGCACCTCGCCGTCGTCGTAGGCGTTGCGGGCCTGGGTGAGCGTATTCTGCGCGTCCACCAGCTCCAGGATGGTCGCTTCACCGTCCTGGTAGCGCAGGGCGGTGAGGCGCAGGCTCTCGGCGGCCAGGCCGCGCGAGCTGGCGAGGGTAGCCAGTTCCTCGCGCGCCGCGGTGGCTTCGTTGAAAAATTCCTGGAGGTTGGCGGCTAACTGGCGCTGGGTGAAGCTGAGCTGGACCCTGGCTTGCTGTTGCCGCAGCTCGGAGGTGTGCAGTTTGGCGCGGTTGGCGCCCCAGTCGAAGACCGGGATGTTGAGGGTGGCGGTGGCCGAGGAACCCAGGTTGGGCTGACCGAGCTGGTTGCGGACGGCGAACTGGCCAGCGTCAATGCCGTAGAAATAATCGAGCGACAGGTTGGGCAGGAAGTTGGCGCGGGCCAGGGTCACATCCTGCCGGGCTTGCGCCAGGCCGGCCTGGGCGGCGGCGAGTTGGGGATTCTGCTTGCCCGCCATCCGCTGAATTTGCGGCAGGGGCGGCAGGGGCGGCACCTGATCGAGGTCGTCCACCAGGTTGTACCGGGTGTCGAAATTGGGGAAGAGAAGCACCGCGAGATCGAGCCGCGTCTTGTCCGCATCGAGTTGGGCTTCGGCCAGGTCGCGTTGCTTTTGCTGCACTTCAAGCTGCGCCTTGATGACGTCGGCGTGGGCCACCTCGCCCCCGTTCTCCCGGTCCTGGCTGACTTTGAGGTACTGTTGGGCGGAGGCCAGCGCCTGCTGCGCCGTCGTCAGCTTGTGGCCAGTGGAGAGCACGTTATAGAAGTCGGTCGTCACGGTGGTGACCAAGCCGCGCACCGCAATCTCGGCCTGGGCCCGGGCGAGCGCCAGACCGGCCTGCGCCTTGGCCCAGGCGGCGGTCTGGGCGAAGCCCAGGGCTTCGTGCACATCCCCCTGGCTGAGGTACTCATGGACGCCGTTGTTGGCGATGTAGCGGCTGGCCTGGGTATAGATATACGTGTTGTTGTAGTTGAGCGAGGGCAGCAGGCCGGCCCGCGCCTGGGTGAGGTCGTCCTTGGCCGCGCCTTCGGCCACCACCGCCGCTTGGAACTCCGGGCTGTTGGCACGCGCCCGCTGCAACGCCTGGGCCAACGTCAGGGACGGAACCGGCGCGGCCGCGGGGGAGGCGCCCTGCGCGGCGAGCGCGCAGCCCAGCGCCGCCCAGACCGTGATGGTCAATGTAGGTCGCATGGTGAAAAGGTAGCCTACCTCATTCTGACTGAATCACACCTGAAGCCAGCATGAAGAGGCGCGGCGCCGCGTCCAACTCCGCGCTCAAGCGCCGGCCGGGAGGGTGACACACAGCGTGGCCCCGGGCCCCGGGTGGGGCTCAACGGCGATCGTGCCACCATACGCCAGCACGATGGTGCGGGCAATCGCCAACCCCAAGCCAAACCCGCCCGGCCGGCTGGCGTTGCCACGGCGGAAGCGCTCGAAGATGGAGGGCACGTCCTCGACGGGGATGCCCGTGCCTTGATCCCGCACCCATACCGCCACGCTGCCGGCGCGGTGCTCTCCCACAATCTCCACGGTCGCCCCGGCGGGGCTGTGCTGGATGGCGTTCTCCAGCAGGTTGACCCACACCAGTTCCAGATCGTCGGGGTCGGCCCGCACCCGGGAGCCGTGGTCCAGCCCGCCCCCGCGCAACGCGACGCCGCGGTCGCGCGCCAGCGGCTGCACACGCTCCAGCGCCGCCCGGCAACTGGCGCCGAGCTCGACCAGCGCCAGCGGACGCACACGGTCGTCGTCGGCCTGCTGTTCGAGCCGGGCCAGGCGAAGCATGCGCTGCAACAACTGCTCCAGGCGCTCCACGTCCTGGAGCGAAGCCTGCGCCGCGGCCTCGTACTCGCCCGCCTCGCGCGGCCGCCGCAGCAGCGCTTGCAGCGTGGACTTCAAGATCGCGACCGGCGTCTTGAGATGGTGGGCGGCGTCGGCCATGAACTCGCGCTGCTGTTGGTAGGAGGCGTGGAGGCGGCCCAGCATCAGCTCCAGGGCCTGGATCAGCGGCTCCAGCTCGGCGGTGGCGGCGGTGCGCGGGCCGGGGCGGAACTCCCAGTTGTGGGGCGAGATGGCGGCGGCCTGCTGCGCCAGCTCGTGCAGGGGGTGCAATTCGCGCCGGATCGCCCACCACGCCATCCAGAGCGTCAGCGCCAGCAGTACCAGGCTGGTGCCGCCGATGGCGAGACCGGCGGCGGCGGCTTCGCCGTCGAAATCCAGCATGGGGGCGGCGTAGTAGACGGTCAGCGTTTCCGGAGGGCCCTGAAGGTTCTCTTCGGTATCGAGAACGGGCACACGCGTCAGCACCAGGCCGCGGTAGTCGAGACCGTCGCGCTCGAAATGCCAGAAGACGCGCCGGGCGAAGCGCCCGCGCTCGAGTCCGGGGTAGACCCCCTCCGGCCCGCTCGCCGGCGGGGGCAGCGCCACATCGGCGGGAAAGCTCGAGGCGATCAGGCCGCCCTCCGAGGTCAACACGCGGTAGAAAGCGGGGTGGCGCCGGTCGCGCGAGGGCGGCAACAGGGTGGCGTCGAACAGCAAGGTGCGCCCGGTCTCGGGATAGCGCACCAGCGCCGCCACGCTCAGCAGCCGGCCGCGCAGCTCGGTGTCGAAGGCGGCGCGCAGTTGCCGCTGGGTAAACCCGATCCCCGCCCACCCCAGCCCGGCGGCCAGCAACAGCTCCGCCGCCGCCACCACGAGGAGTAGGCGCAGAGTGAGCGATGCCCGGGTCATTGCCTGGCGCGGGCCCCTGCGCGGCTCCGCCGCGCGCCGCGCTTGCGTTCGTCAATTCGCATCGCTCAGACCTCGGGCGCCGGGTCGTCGCCGGCGCGCAGCACGTAGCCCTGGCCGCGCAGGGTGTGGATCAGCTTGTCGGGAAACGGATCGTCGAGCTTGCGCCGCAGACCCGAGATGTAGACCTCGATCACGTTGCTGAATTTTTCCCAGTTGAAGTCGTAGAGATGTTCGAGCAGTTCGGACTTGGAAATGACCGCGCGGGGACGGTGGGCGAGGTACTCCAACACCCGGTACTCCATCGGCGCGAGCTGGATTTCGCGGCCGCAGCGCCGCACCCGGCGCTCGACGGTATACACCTCGAGCGAGCCTTCGCGCAACACCGGCGAACCCTGTCCCTTGCCGCGCCGGATAAGCGCCTTGGCCCGGGCCAGGAACTCTCCCAGGTCGAAGGGCTTGGCCACGTAATCGTCGGCGCCGGCGTTGAGCAGCTCCACCACCGATTCCTTCTCGTCACGGGCGCTCAGTACCAGCACCGGGGTACGGTGCCCTTGGGCGCGGTGGCGGCGCAGCAGTTCCAAGCCGCCCAGCTTGGGCAGCATCAGGTCGAGCACGATCAGGTCGTAGCCCGAGCTCTCCTGCGCCGTAGCCAGATACAGGCCCTGTTCGCCGTCGCCGGCCAGATCCACCGCATAGCCGGCGTTTTCGCGCAAGCCGCGCGCGATGTTGGCGGCCAGCCGGGGTTCGTCTTCGACCACGAGGACGCGCATGACTTGCTAAAAGATGTTGAGGTGAATGGTGAGGTACTTCTTGGGATCGCTGCGGATCGCCTTGATCAGCGCCTGGGTTTCGGTGGTCACGTTGTTGAGGTTGTTATAGAGCGTCTCGTCCTTCAGCAGCTTGCCGGCCGTGCCCCTGCCCGCCTGCAGGTCGGCCAGCATCGCATTGAGCCGGTCGAGAGAATCCTTCAAACGCGCGCTGGTGGGGGAGTTGGTCAGCAAGGCGCCGATCGCGCCCTGGCCGTTGTTCAGCGCATCGGTGGTGTGCTGCACGCTGCGCATCAGGCTGTTGGCGTTGTTATAGAGGGTGGGGTCGTTGAGCAGTTTGGCCATGCTGCCATTGCCGTGCTGCGCCGCGTTGAGGAACCCGTTGACGTTGTCGAGGGTGGCATTGAGCTTGGTATAGAGCTCGTCGCTGCTGAGCAGCTTGCCGGCGGTTCCCTTGCCGGCGTTGAGATTCTGGGTCAGCGTCTGCAAGTTGGCGGCGATGCCGTTGAACCGGTCGTAGAGCTCGTTGGAGTAGAGCAACTGGCCGACCGATCCCTTGCCGTTCTGGACCTGGTCCAGCAGTTGGCCGATGCGCGTCTCCAGCAGGTTGGCGTTGTCAATGACGCTGTGGGTGGAGACCAATAACTGGTTGATGCCGGTGGATTCCTCGCCCTGCAGGACGGTGCCGCTGGTGGCCGGCGGCGCCGCCAGCGTACCGGCGTCAATGTTGACCAGGGTCTCGCCCAACGGACCGGCGGTCCCGAGCAGAACCTTGGAGTCGGTACGCAACCAGCGCTGGTGACCGCCCGCAACCTGCATGGTGATCTCCACCGGCTTTTTGGGATCGGGCGGCCGTTCGGCGAGATGGATACGGGTGACGTTTCCAATCGTCACCCCTTCCAGGTTGACGCTGGCTCCGGCGCGCATGCCGCCGGCATCGTCCACATAGGTGAGCAAGGTCAGTTTTGGCGAGAACCAGGTAAAGCCGCCGGTGACCGCAAAGATGGCTACAACCAAAATGATGGCCGCGGTAGCTACCAGAATGCCCACGCGCAATTGCGACCATTTCAGACCGGGGCCTGCGGGCAATCGTCCTCCTAGTGCCTCTGGGCTTCAGCCTAGCATAGACCGCAGGGCGAGGCGATCCGCGGCGCCATGCGGCATCCTTGCCTGGGTTGCATTCCGCCTCTTCCGAAAGATTGGCTATACACCGGACTCGTTGTCCGATGACAGGTCCAGTCGTAGCGATGGGGGCAAGAGAAGTTGCGACAGGACGACATAGAGGCCGAAGCACTCGATGGCGAAGGGGGGGAAACCGACAAAGCCGGGGAACGGCATGGCGAAGATGCGGTAGCGGTGCAGGATGGGGAAGACGTAGACCCAGCGCGCGCTAGCCCAGTAGTTCCAGAACTCCCAGAGGAAACCGCACACCGCGCCGGAGAGGAGGAGTGCCAGAAAACGACCGGAGTATCCCCGCGAGAGATCGGTAGTGAGGGAGGGCCACCCGCGGGCATGTTGGATCGGATCGAGCAGGAAGATGAAGCCGGCCCACACCAGGGCGAAGCTG
>Ga0134125_10007050_pt1 | contig 12706 bp, 6 predicted proteins | sample KB31751_FD_96464 | JGI IMG/M metagenome (GOLD analysis project Ga0134125, IMG submission 96464) | Terrestrial soil microbial communities with excess Nitrogen fertilizer from Kellogg Biological Station, Michigan, USA - KB3-175-1 | ecosystem: Environmental > Terrestrial > Soil > Unclassified ... | reverse complement strand
GCCTGCGTCTGCGGGCACTTCGATCGAGCCGGTCCAACGCGCGGAAAAGTGATCGTTGGGAATGCCCGCGCCGGGGCTGCCGTAATCCCAATCGAAATCGATCGCTTTATCACTGCGCGTCAGGGCGGGAACGCCGGACAAATTTTCATTGGGAAAATAATCCGCGTGCAAACCGGGCTGCCCGTCCGGGCTTTTCAGCCATTCGCCCGGCACCGGCTTGAGCGGACTGTCTACAACCGGCGCAACTAGAATATTTTTGCCGAGGAGATATTCGTCATCGCGGGAAGACTCGGCAAATTGGGGATAATCGAGATCCAGGCGGCGCAACAACGGTTCTCCGGTTTCATAGTTCTCCCGGGCTGCGGCATAGAATATCGGCAACAAGCGGTAGCGCATGTCCACGTAGCGGCGCGCAGTGTTTTCCACTTCCGCGCCGAAAGTCCAGGGCATGCGCATCAGGTTGTGGGTGCAGTGCGGGCGATAAACTGGCGAAAGCGCGCCGTATTCCGTCCAGCGAATATATTGCTCGGGTGTCGGATCAGCAATGTGCCCGCCCAAATCATCACTTTCGTACGGAAAAAGCGATTGGACGCCCGAATGGACCGCGTTCTCGACGGCGAATCGCAGAAACTTGTAGCTTGGCCCGATGTCACCGGTCCATTGAATCGGGAATCGGTGCGCCGCAGCATCCGGCGGACGCTGGCGGACACCGTTATCAATGCCGTCCACATTCGCCATGATGAGCGGGCGCAGCCCGGGCCGCGCCTCCTCGGTGATGTCGTGGTAGAGGCGCATTCCCCAGACTTCCTTTTTCAAGCCCGGCAGCGGCGGCACCAGTGCCACGCTCCAGTTACGGTCATACCACCAGACATCCAGGCCTTCATCCAACAGGCCGGAAAGGCCTTCATAGCGGTAATTCATTTCCGCCGGCTTAAGACCATTGCCTTTCGGTTCCGGATGATCATTGAACAGCACGCGCACATTTTTAGCGTGGGCCTCCTCGAGGAACCGGCGCATGTCGGGAAAGAGATTCGTGTTCGGCTGATAACCTGTCGATGCGCCTTGCCGCCAGCCGGTATCAATGACGAGAACGTCGAGGGGAATTTTGTGGGCGCGATAATCGTCGATCTGCTTGAGCGCGGTCGTTTCGTTGTAATCGTACCAGCGGCTGTCGAAAGCGCCGAAGGCGAAGAGAGGCGGCATTTCCGTTGGCCCCGTCAATTTCAAGAAATCGGCGCGGAGCCGGCGATAATCTCCACCTGGAATAAACACATAGACATCCGGCACATTGTTGCCGAGATCCCAGCCGCTCGTTTCCGAAACCTTTGAACCCGCGGGCGCCGGCGCTGCGCCCCACGCGGGCGGGATCAGGCGCGGAGAATCCGCGAACGACCAGGACTGTGCCTTCTCGCCGGGACTCGGCAGCCACTTGCTGTTTTCCAGTTTGCCGTCGCAACGATAAAGAATGCTTCCGCCGGGCGATTCGACGCGCACGCCTTCCAGCGAGGCGGCGCCGATGGGAACGCGGACGATATAACGTGGTGACCGAACGAGAATTTCACTGTCGTTTGAAATGGTGGTGAAGGAGACACCGGGCCATTTCCGCTCCAGCACGTGAAACGTGGGCCGATTTTCGAAGCCTTCCGGACCGCGCAACTCCAGGCGCACCAGGGAATCGGACAGCAACTGCGCGCGCACCTTGCCCACGACGACGCTGTTGTGAAGTCCGGTGGCCGCACTGGCCTGAAAAATTGGAAGAGCCATCACCGCCGCCACGGCGGCGGAAAGGATTTTCGTCCGTACACTTGCCTTGTTAAATATTACTGGGTGGATTTTTGTGCTCATCGAACGCGTTACATCGCAAACGACAGGATTTTACCCGCCATTGGGAGACGCGCTACCGCATGTCGATGCGGTTAAAGAAAGAATCAGCCCCGCAGATATTTCACCACGGCTTCCGTGCGGGAATGAACATGCAATTTCTCGTATACCGTCCGCACGTAGCTTCGCACCGTGTCGATGCTGATGTTCATCCGGTCGGCGATTTCCTTGTAAGCGTAACCGTTGGCCAGTTGTTCGAGAAATTCCCTTTCGCCGGGGGTCAGCGCGGAAACGGCTGAAACCTGCTTGGCCGGCACGGAAAAAAATTGAACCACGCGGCGCGCGAGCTGCGGCGTCATGGGCGCGCCGCCGGCGTGGACGTCGCGGATGGCTTCAAGCAGCCGCGCCGACGCGGTGCGTTTGAGCAGGTACCCGCTGGCGCCGTCTTTGAGCGAGTTGAACAGCGAATCGCTGTCTTCATAAACCGTCAGCATCAGGAATTGCACCGCCGGCAGTTGGGCCTTCAATTGCCGGACACACTCCACACCTTTCATGCCGGGCAGGTTGATGTCCATCAGGACAACGTCGGGCGGGCGATTGGGGATTTCACGCAAGGCAGATTCGGCGTCGGCGTATTCGCCCGCGAGCCGAAGCGCGGACGCGCGGCGAATCAACGCCGCCAGGCTGCTGCGAATGCCTTCATCATCATCCACAATCGCAACTTTGATTTGCATTGTTCGGAGATTGTCCGTGACAATTTTAACCGGGCGCCGCGTGGTTTGAAAGAGGAACTGCCAGGCGGACGGTGGTTCCTTCTTCCCGGGCGCTTTCCACCGAGAGCGTGCCGTTCAGCAGTTCGGCGCGTTGCCGCATGTTCCTCAACCCATGCCCTCCGTTTTCCGGCGCCGCCGCCGCGGCAAATCCCTCGCCGTTATCCTCGATGCAGATTTCGAGGAGATTTTTGGAAATCTTCGCCAGCAAATGAACTTCGGTGGCGGACGCGTGTTTGAGAGAGTTGTTCAGGGCTTCTTTGACAATCAGGAAAATATTGTGCCGGATGTCGGGTTGCAGCGGAAGTGCCGGCAGGTCGCGCGGGAGGTCCAGCCGGCAACGCGTCACATGGCCATCAAACAGCTCGTTCGCGAAATGAGCGATGTAATCCACCAGGCCCTGGAGGGTGTCGCTGGCGGGCCGGACGGCCCACACGATTTCCTCCAGCGCGCGGACAGTCTGATCGGCGGACTGGGAGATTTTTTGCGCATGCGCGTCGACCTGAACAGGATTGTCCTTGTCCGCCCGAAGGAGCCCGCCCAGCAGCGAAATCCGCGTCAGCAATGAGCCGAGATCGTCGTGCAAATCGCGGGCAATACGCGCGCGCTCCCGTTCGAGAGCGCGTTCCTGCTCGGCGCGCTGGAGCTGTGATTGAAATTTTTTCTTTTCCACCACTCGGACTGACGCGCCCACAACCGTCAAAAGCAGCATGATCGCCAGCACGTCGAACCACCATTGCTGCCAGAAGTGCGGCGTGATGAAATCCTCAAACGAGGTGGCAATGGCCATATCGCTGAAAATCCACCCTCGGCCAAGGCCGCTGTGACGGAGGTGAATTTCGTCAAAGGCGGCGTTGGCCCTGAATTGCGTCGTCAGGCCCTTCGGCTGGTTTCCTTCGGTTGCCCCCTTGGCCAGGCTGGGATTCATCCACACGGTGACGACATCATCCGTGCCGGGAACATATTGGACCCGAAAAACAATCGTGCATCCAGTGCCGCGACGCGGAAGTTCATAGGGCTCGATATTGTTGGTGTCGTAGAATTCTGGATGGGAAGACTTCAGGTCCACGTCTCCGGTCACCGTGTTGTTCGTGCCGATGACGGAGGTATTGAACGCGCTGTAAGCCCAGGCTTTCTGCGAATTGCCGACGCCGAGCCGCGCGGTGTCGCCTTCGTAGAGCTGGAAACCGGCGAAATATTCCTCCGTGCTCACGTCCGAGAGCGGGTCGACATGAAATTTGAAGTAGAGCGTGTCGCTGGAAGTGTTGCCGCGCTTCAAAGCGCCGCCGAGAATGTCCTTGCCCGGCCCGGTGTCGTGGACCAGCACGCCGCCCTTATCGCTCCACAGGATAGCCGCAGACGAAGACATCGCTGACAGCAGTGCGATGGAAACGGCCAGGACAAACGCCGGTTTGCGGATGGACATGAAGGAATGATGCGATTCTTTTTGCGTGGAAACAAGCCACGGACGCCAGGGCGGCGCCTTTTTAATTTTGAGGCGTGTGCGCGGCCAGCCACAACATGTCAGCGTCGGAAATACTGCAGGAAACCTGTTGGACCGTCGTGAAACTAACCGAGCGGTGGCTGGTCATGACCGAGTCCTTCCACTTGTGAATTTCCGCGTGGCCATCGGCAAAGCTGATGCCGCAAGCGCCGCCGTGCAGGTTGCCCGGCAATTCCGTGAATTTGGTCACGCCGTAGGAAGCGGTGTAGAGCAAGGCATCGTCCACGCTGTCAGGATGTTCATCGGCAATGACCCAGACATCGCTGGCGCCTGGATTATGAAAATCGGAGCTCTTTCTCGCCACATACCATTGGGTCCAACCGAAGGGATTGGCGGGCTGCTGATATTTATCGCCATCCCCGACTGCGCCATCCATCGCCACGCTGCGGACTCGATGGTCCCAACCCCGGGCCACCTGGGCTGGACTGACATAGTTGGCCGCCGGACAAGCAAAGACTTTGAAACTCTGCGAAAGATAACTTCCCAGTAGCGCATATTTGTCACTGACGACGAAAGCCGTGTTCGTATTGTATTGGCCAGTGGTCCAATCCACCGTGCCGGCGATCCATGAGGGATTGGAGGAGCCCGCCGGGAAAAAAGTGGTGTTGTGAACGTGAGGATCGCTATTGATCGCAAGGTGCTCGCCGTTGTCACCGGAATACATGACCCAGGCAAGGGTAAGTTGCCGCTTGTCGTTCATGCAGGAGGCCGACAGGGCGTGGGTCTTGGCTTTGGCCAGAACCGGAAGGAGCATGGCAGCGAGAATGGCAATGATGGCGATGACCACCAGCAACTCAATCAAGGTGAATCCGGCGCTGCGGCGCTTCATAACATCAGCCTTCGAATATTCAGCCGTCACCATTTCATCCGTCAAACTGCTTTTGACGCCGCCCGGACAACACGACCGGGCGGTCTCTTAGGGTTTCACCAATCGGAAGAACGCTTTCCCGCTCGCAGGCCAGTTGGTCTGACTGACAAAGCCATTGGTCGGGTCATTGTAACCGGACACCCAATTGGTCCCGTCCGTCACGAAAAGATCCTGCCACGTGCCATTGAGATCGGTGGACACTTGCAAATGCGCTCCGGGACGGCCCAGCCAGGTGACTGGTATCGTGCCGCCGGACAGCGGACCCACCTTCAGGTTTGCGCCAGATGGGCTGCTGCTGGTGAAAAAGGGCTCGCTGTATTGATTGCCGAATTTGTCTGTCGGTGTGGGATAGGGATTCATGGCAGTCGTGCGCACGACCCGGAAATGGTTCAGCCCGAATCCCGCTTCATCATCGGAAGGACCGCCGTTGATGGCGTTGGCGTCGATGCCGTATTTGTAAGCGAAAGCCACCGGCGTCCCGGCGGGCATGACGATCGTGTTCGTGTAGATGGTCGTGAGACCCTGCTCGATCATTTGGTAGCCGGCAGGCGCGGGCGCGGGATTGATGCCACCGCCCCAGGCGTACCAGTTGGCAAACTGGCCATTGATATAAATATTGTCCAGACTCGGGTTAAACGTGTGGCTGTCCGTGCCCACGGCGCCCGCCATATCCACGCTGAAAAACACAGGCGTCGGCTGCGTCAGGTAGTCATCCATCTTGGCATCGTTGAAAAAAACCGGCGGGACATTGGTCGAGTCCACAACGAGATAGGCGCGATTCCCACTGCCGCCATTCGCGCCGTTCGCGTGGTCATACACGGTGTTGCCTGTCCCCAACTGGACATAGCGGAATTGATAGTTGATGGTGCCGCCGTCTCCCGATGTAATCGGCGAGGTGACGGTATAGATATTTGTATCTGACGCGGCTGGATCATTGGTCATCGCCACGCCGCCGCTCCAACCATTGAAATCGCCCCACATGACCACCGTGGCAGGATTGAAATTAGTATCCGTCAACTCCACGACGGACATATCCACGCTGAAGGTAAGTGTCGCCAGCGGCGCGTAAGGCGCATCCGCGAAATCAACAACCGGCATAGCCTGCGGGACATTGGCGAAATAGCGGTTGCCGCCGGCATCCGAATTGACGGCGGAAGGCGACTCCCAATGATCACCGCTGAGCATGGTGGCCAGCACGTACTTAAAGGCCTCCGCGCCGCCGGGCGAACCCGAAATCGGGAAAGTCCCGACATACACATTCGAGGTGACCAGGCCGAATTGGTTCGTTCGCGCGATATTCGGATTGTTCGTCAGCGCGAAATCTGTCCCGGCCCACCCGTTAAAAATGCCGCGCACGACCGCCTGATCCGCATCCGGATTGAAATTGCCCAGGGCGATCTGCTGCGCAAGGTCCACCTGGAACGTGACATTGTTGGTCACCGGTGTCCCTGCGTCATTGAAGAATGCCGTGGGCAGAAGAAGACTTGCCCCCGAAGTCGCAGGCAAAAGCACAGCGCGGTTCTGGGTGGAAGCGGGAGTTTCCCAGGTGCTGCCGTTGATGACGAACTTATATTCCATTTTTCCGCCGTTCGTATCTGTGGTGTCATTGGCGGTATTCGTGTAAATCGTGCTGGTGCCTTGTTGAACCAAGGTCAGCGCCCCCCAGTTATTAAACGTGCCGTGGGCTTCCGCGTGGTCGGTGCTTGGATTGAAGTTCCCGTTGGCGATGTTCGTGGCCATATCCACGCTGAAGGTGACGAACGTGCTGCTGGCAGCGCGTGAGGTCGCCAGTCCGGCTGCACACAACAAAACCGTGGCCAGTGCGGAATAAGGAGCGTTTTTGAGTCTCTTGCTTTTCATGGGTTGGTGCCGTTGATTCAAGATATTGACTAACTGACATACTTTACATGCGGGTGGCGGCCGCATCTACCGCATGTTTGTGCGGACCTGTTGCTCACATTCTCACGCCGACCGCCGGCGCATCACAAAAACCATCCCTGCGATGCCGGACAACATCCACAACGCCGTGCTCGAGGGCTCGGGGACCGCAGTGGTGTAGGTGGAAAAGGAGGTTTCCGTCTGCGTATTGCCCCAGCCCGACGTGCCGCTCATATTGCCGCCCAGCGCCTCAGGCGAACTGTAGCCGGTCGTCGAAACCTGCAGGCCAAAGAGTTCAAAGCTCTGTCCAGCGCCGGGAGTGAGGCCGAGGTTGGATAGGCTGAGTGAAAAGGTGTACGTTCCCTGTGCGTCCGAACCAGTCGGAGCCAGATTGATGCTGGTAATGAAATTTTGACTGTTCGCGCCGCCATTGGCCAACTGCCAAAGACCGCCGAAGTTGATGCCGGCGCCGGGTTGCAGAGCGATGGCGTAATTCGGCGCGAACCCACCTGAAAAATTCATAATGCTCTGCTCGCCGGTGCCACCATATTGGGAAAGGGCGCTGCGCAGTGAATCACCGTTGTCGTTAAACCCGGACGTGGAACTGAAACCGCCCGCCCCGGACTGAAGGTAAAGCACAAAGGCGTTACCGCTCAAACCAGCGCCGGTGGTCAGGCTGCCCGAAAGCGTGGTTCCGTTATCGCTCAACGAAAGTTGGGCGTTGCCAATGGCCCCATTCCACGCGGTGCTGCCGTTTCCATTAAAGGTGCTTTGCGCGAGCGCCTGGCTGCCGACGGATGCGACAGCCGTGATCATCAGACGGGACAGGAGGGTCTTCATTTTCATATCAATGCTCTGAGTTAGCCGACGGTTTGGGGAATTTGTCTCAAATTGGCGGATGGCTGGGTATCGCATCTTTGTGCGGTCCGAGGCCTAGGGCACGATAATGACCTGGTAATACTTTTGTTGAGCAGGATCGGGGTCATAAAAATAAGTGGATGAACCCGAGCCGGGAATCACCTCACTGATGGGCTGGAACGGCTGGGAAAGGTTGGTCGTGGCCAGCACCTGGTAATTGACTCCCGCCACACTGTCCCAAACCACCAACTGGTTGTTCTCCGACAGCCCTGAAATCTTTGGTGGCGGCGCCACAATCACCGTGCGCGCATCGCCTATGGAAGAAACCGCGTTGGTGTAAAGCACCTGGATAACGTTGGTGCCCATCGCTGGATTGTTCCAATTGTAACTCAGGCTCTTCATCCCGGGACAGGCGCTGACACCGTTGAGCGGGCGCAAAATATAGGCAGCTTGTGGTTGAAGAATGCCATTGATCAACACCGTGAAATTGTTCGTGGCCGATGCCAGCGAAGAACTGAAGCACGCCTGCACAAGATAGGTGGTGTTGCTCGCAAACATCAAAACGGCTCCGTTGGTTGCCGGGCTGGCAATCTGCACAACCTGGACCGGCGCCGCCGTTTGGACGGTGCGCGTGAGGGTCAGGTAGCGGTTCGTGTAAACCTGCGTCGCATATTCCTTGAGGCGCACTGTGATTGTGGCGGCCCCACTGGTGGGCACGTTCGTGTAGGCGAAGCGAAATTCCTGCGGATAATTGGTCCATGTCGCGCTCAATCCCGCATTCGGCATGACCGCCGCGGCGGGGACAAAACTCGGATTCCCGTCCGTGTCATTGCCGTTCCCATTCGGCTGGCCGGTGTGAACGTCGTCGTTATTCGGATTGCTGTCCTGGATGTTCACGTCCGCCTCCGTTGCCAGCTCATCGGAGCGGATGACAATGATGTAACTCTGATTGGAAACCGTGGCGCCATCGTTGGCCGGAAATACAATCGCGCCCGACGGCAAAGCCCCGTCATAATAAAACGTCTGCGCAAACGTGTTGTACACCGACGATTGATTGGGTCGCGGCAAAAAAGTCCGCGCGCGGAGAATGTGAAATCCCGCTTGCAAACCCGTGCGGGTATTGGCCGGGTTCAGGTCGTTATGCAGCCAAACGACCGCCGCGGCCGGATTGAAATTGGTGATGACACACTGAGTGAGGCCGTAGAGTTTTGAACCTTGAGGCTCGGCGTTGGAAATCGGAGGAATAGTTGCATTGAACAAACCGACCTTGTAGCGCACCTGCATGCCGTTTGCCTGCGCGGGTATCGTGCCGCGCCACCAATCGATATTATTTTGCGCGCTGTCGTGGTTGACGAAATATGCGGGGACTACCTGAGTTGTTCCTTTGCCAATCCCGAACGCGCCTTCCGGATCTGAGCCGTCAGTCGTGTAATAAATATAACCGGTGTTGATTTGAAATTGGTAGCCAACCTTCACGTAAATATCCGCCGATTCACCGGCCGCCGGACTCAACGGCATGCGTTGCGTCGCCGTGTTATTTGGCGGCAGCGCAGAGTTGGTCACGGCGGGTTCATGATAAACCCAGATTGCGGTCTCGTTCGTAATGTTTGCGCCATAACCCGCGCCCGCTGTGACGGCGTTCGTGCCGCCGACGATGTACGAATAAGTTTCCGCGCCATCCGAAACGATGTTGTCGCTCGCAATGATCCGCGCGGCAAATTTTTCAGGGCCGTTGCGGAATTGGAATAACGTTTGTTCATACCCCAGAAACACATCCGTGGCGTAACCCGGTTTGTTGTCGCGCAGGTCCAAAAAATTCGTCGGCGCCGTCCCGTCGAAGGTTTGCGGTCCGAGTCCCATCGCGCTGTTCAAATCAATGCCGCCATCCAGCTTGACCAGCGTATTGCTGCACGACGCGTCGCTGCGGACGAGGACGTCGAAATTTCCATTCGTCACGACAGGGACATCGATGGCGTAAGTCCGGTTCGAGACGTTCATGCCGCGAATGACATTGCCATGCGAGTCCACGCTGCCGCGCATCGCGAATGGAAAAATTGGATCGTAATTGCCATCGCCATTGACGCCGTCCTGGCGATAAACCGTCACGCGCGGCACCTCGACACCGCCTTGCTGCAGGATAATGGCGTTGGAGGATGGATTGGCGCGGCTGGCTTCCGGCCATTGATAGCCATACATCACCCAACTGCCATCCGGAACGTTCAATTCAATCGCTCCGCCGCCAGATGGAATGGTTTGGCCGCCGACATAAATCAATCGCTGCGCCGGGTCCGAAGCATTGGCGCTGGATTGCGCTGCTGTCAGGCTCGAAGTCGCGCCATGCACGAGCAGCTTCTTGTAAGCGCGTCCGCCCGTCGGCGAGGAACCCGACAATTGCGTCAGCACGGCACCCGGCGGAAAACCAACCGCCAGCCCGAGGTTTCGCGAATTTGAAACCGCCATGCCGCCGTAATAACCGTCGCTGGTGCGGTTCACGCCGTCATCAAACGCGATGTCACCCGGGAAACTCGTTTTGGTATTCAACGCGAAAAAAACGACATCCTGATCCTGGAGGCTGCTGCCTTCGCGATAATCGTAACGCTCAAAAGCGATGATATTGTTGTCGCTCCATCGCGACCAGGTGCCGCCGCGCGCGAGTTGATTGTGCAGAGACATCGTTTCCGGAATCGTGTTGTCGGAAAATTCACCAAGATAATTCGCGTAACTCACGACGGGCGTTCCGCTGGAAGCGTTGTGATTAAAGCCGTCGGAATAGACCATCGGCAGCCCCTCTCTCATGAAAATATAAGCGTCCTCAAGCCCAAGGCTCGCGTAATAACCATAATCCTGGTTGAGCGTAAAATTGACGGCCTGCGCCGCGCTGAAATTTCCCGAGCCATCGCAGTTCCCTCCGCTCGGCTGATAGTCGCGCCCGTCCATGCCCGAGAGCGATGCACCGCCGTTGAAGGAATTATTCATCTGCGAATAGAGGGGCTGATTTTGCAGCCGCATCCCGGATTGCAGGTAATCGTAAAACGGCGGAGCGGGCGAAATATGCTCGCCGAAAATCATGGCATCGTTGCGCGGCGCTTCGGTGTTGAAAAGGCTGTTGCGATTGCCGTCCGTTTCCAGATAGCCGTTCGCGATCACATTGCTGCCGTAACCGTGAACGTAATCATACATTGCCTGGATGCCGCCCGTGTAGCCTGCAAATGAGGGATCATCCGTCTGCCCCGTTTCCGAGCCAAAAAATCCAACCGGCACATGCTTCACCGCATCGAGCCGAAACCCGTCGCATTTGGTCGTGTAAACCGTCCACATCGCCGCGCGGATCAGATAGTCCTGCACATATTCCGGCACCGGCTGGCCGTGACCATCGAATGGATGCCAGTTGCCGCCGATGCTGGGGCCGTTGGTGTCCATATACAAATCCTGCCGGCCGGGGAAACGGATAAAATAGGGCTTGGTGATCGTATCGCCGATGTTATTGCCAAAGTTCCAATTGACCGTGCCCGGCTCCTGGGCCAAATCGCACAACCCGAGCAACGGCTGGTTTTGCACGACGGACGTCGTGCACCAATAGGGATCGCCGATCGACGGCCAATTTTTGTAGCCGCCCGGGACTGTTTGCAGGTGAAAATCCTGCGGAACCAATCCCGGGTAATAATTCGTGGCCGTGCCGGAACCGGGATAACCCGGCACGGTGCTCGACCGGTGATTTACCACGTTGTCGAAATAGACGCGAATGCCGAACCGATGCGCCATCTGCACCATTTCAATGAGCTGCTCCTGAGTGCCCCAGCGCGTTGCGACGGTTCCTTGCTGGTTGGTGCTGCCGAGGTCGAACGGATCGAACTGGTCGTAGCCGTAGGAAGAAGTGCCGCTATTGCCCTTGGCCGGATTCGGCAACCACAGGCTGTCATAACCCGCCTCCGCGATTTCCGGCATCTTTGCCGTCAACTCGGGCCAGGTGAGGTTGAACAACTCCAGCATCGCCTCGCCTCGCGCAATTTCCGCGCCCGCGAGGCAAAAACAGAACAGCGCGCTGACGCTGGCCACTCGACGGAAGAGCTGTTTCATTCGGGAGGGAGAGAACAATTCTCGGCAGGACAGCGCATTACTTCACGATTTGAGCGTAGCACGGATCAATGATTGCCGGCAACGGGATTCCAGCACGCGTCAAAAAGTATCATCGGCACTGCAGGTGCCTCCACCGCATATTAATGCGGTCGCCGTGGCGGCTCAGCGCTCAATCGTAAAGCGCATCCTCTCGAATGCATCGCCGGCCTTCGCGCTCAATAAACCATCCGCGTAGGTCCAGCCGCGGTCTGCTTTCTCGAACGCCTTCGCGTCCAGGCGAGGAAGAGCCGCCCCGGCTCCATCGCCGATGTTCAGCGAAACATTCTTTGGAGCACGGTCCAGCCAGGTTTCCATGATCAAAGCGCGCGGAGCCGGGCGAAAAGTCCCCTCGGGAGCAGACACATTCAGGACGATGCTGGCGTCATTTTGGGTTTGCTGAAAATGGCGGATCATCTTTTTGCCGCTCCGATACGCCAGTGTTTCACCATCGTCCTCGTAAAGCGCCGATTTGGATTCGGGAGCGGGGGAGACCAGCACGCGCAGAGGTTTCCCGGGGATTTCGTCCGTATCCTGAACCACGGGCTGGCGGAAAATGAAACCGCCGCCGCGCACGAACATCGGAATCGAATCCATCGTGACGCGCACATGAATCCACCCATTGGTATACTGTTTCCCCGTCCAGTAATCGAACCAATCCCCTTTGGGCAGATATACATCCCGACTCGTCGCTGCTTCGGACAAAACCGGAGCGACCAACAAATCGGACCCGAAGAGAAATTCATCATCTGTTCCGGCGACATTCGCATCCTCCGGATAATCGAGAAAGAGCGGGCGCAGCGCGGGCACGCCGGTTTCGCTGGCCTGCTGCATCGCATCGTAGATATAAGGCAGCAATTGATAGCGAAGTTCAATCGCTTCACGATTCACGGT
>Ga0134125_10007046_pt1 | contig 12709 bp, 12 predicted proteins | sample KB31751_FD_96464 | JGI IMG/M metagenome (GOLD analysis project Ga0134125, IMG submission 96464) | Terrestrial soil microbial communities with excess Nitrogen fertilizer from Kellogg Biological Station, Michigan, USA - KB3-175-1 | ecosystem: Environmental > Terrestrial > Soil > Unclassified ... | reverse complement strand
TGGCGCCGGAGCGCGCGGCGGAGCTCGAGATCGAGCTGGCGCCGCTCGAGCAGGTGGTCGAGCGCGCCGATGCGATCACCGTGCACGTCCCGCTCACCGACGCGACGCGCGGCCTCATCGACACGGCGATGCTCGCCCGCGCCAAGCCGCAGGCGGTGATCGTGAACTGCGCCCGCGGCGGGATCATCGACGAGGCGGCGCTGATCGACGCGCTGCGCGAGCGGCGCGTGGCCGGCGCGGCGCTCGATGTGTACGAGCAGGAACCGCTGCCCGCCGACCATCCGCTGCGCACGCTGGACACGGTGATCCTCACGCCGCACCTGGGGGCCTCGACGGCCGAAGCACAGCGCAACGTGGCCGTCGAAATCGCCGACGCGGTGCGCGGCGCCCTGGCCGATGGCGATCTGTCGCGCGCCGTGAACGCGCCGGCGGTGGGCGGCGACGAGATGCGCCGCGCCGCCCCGCTCCTCAGGCTGGGCACCACGTTAGGCATGATCGCGGCGGCGCTGGTCCGGGCGCCCATCCAGGACGTGGAAGTCGTGCTCGCCGGGGGCGCGCCGCGGCTCCTCCGCCCGCTCGTGCCGTGCGTCCTCGTCGGTCTCCTGCGGTCGACGTTAGGCGCGGAACGCGTCAACTTCGTCAACGCCGCCTGGCTGGCCAAGGGCCGCGGCATCACGGTCACCCAGGCGCAGCGCGAGCCGCACGCCGATGCCGGCGATCAGATCGAGATCCGCGTGCGTGCCGACCATGCGGTGACCCTCGTCGCCGGGGCGCTGCTCGACCAGCGCCACCCGCGCCTGGTGCGCATCGGCGACTACCGGCTCGATGTGGTGCCCCACGGCGCGCTCGTCATTCTGCGCAACCGCGACGTGCCCGGCGTGATCGGCCGCGTCGGTACGCTGTTAGGCGCGGCGGGGATCAACATCGGCGAGTATCACCAGGCGCGGCTCGCGGCCGGCGGCGAGGCGCTGGCGGTGGTGAACGTGGACGCGCCGCTCGCGCCGTCCGTGATCGGCGATCTGCGCGCCCTGCCCGGCGTCACCGACGTCCGGCAAGTGGATGTCGGCGACGGAGCGGGCGCGCGCGGACGCCCGCTCGCCTAACGGAAGGCTAGAAGCTCGCGAACGCCTCGCGCGTCACCCGCGTGGTGTCGCCGACGTACACGAACTGGATGTGCGAGAAGTACTTCTTGGCGGCGGCGCGGACGTCGCTCGTGCCGACGTGCCGCAAATCTTCCATCTCGTCCGTCGCCGTCCGGTAGTCGCCGTGATACAGTTGGGCGCGCGCCAGAAAATCCGCCTGCGCGTCATCGGTACTGTTTCGCGCCATGTACTCGAAGATGAAACTGTCGGTGAAGCCATGGATGCCGAAGTACATCGGCGGGATGTGCTCGACCGTGTCGATTACGCTCTTGATCATCGGCAGCACCTTGCTCGGAAGCGCGGTCGACACGTACACGCCGCCCGTCGCGACGCCGCGCTCGGTGTACGGCGCGTCGGCGGCGTAGCTCAACCGGTGCTGGGCCCGCACGATCTCGTTCACCAGCGACGACAGCATAGCGGTCGCCACGTGAAACGCGGCGTAGTCCTTGGCCGATGCGGGCGGGCCATCGAACACACCCAGGATGTAGTTCGTCGCCGTCGGCCGCGCACGCATCACCACGGGCACGGGCGTCGCCGCCTGCGCCGGCGGCAGCGACCACGCGTACGAACCCTTGGGCAGCGTCGCCAGCGTGGCGCCGACATCCCGCTCGACGGTCGCGCGATCCACGTTCCCCACCACCACCAGGAGCATCCGCGACGTGACCATCTGCGACGTCTCGTATCCGGCCAGCGCCGCCGAATCCAGCGCGCCTAACGAAGCCTCGGTGCCGCCGGGCTCCAGGCCGTACGCATGGCCGGCGAATGCGACGCTGTCCGAGAGCAGAAACAGATAGCCGTCCGGACTGAGCACGCGCTCGCGCACCTCGGAGAGCATCTGGTTCCGCACCAGCTTCACCGACGCGCTCGTCAACGTCGGATGCATCACGCGATCGGCAAACACGCTCCAGCTGGAATCGAACTCCGAGCTCACGGCGCGAAATCCGGTGACCGTCCAGTCGTCCGCCGCACGCAGGATGAAGTCGCTGCCGGTGCGCGCCCACACTTTACGCACCGAGTCGCCCGGATACTTGGCGGTCCCGTACTTGGACGCCCGCAGCAACATCGCCTCGATGCCCTGCGTGCCCGGCGTCAGCTGCCGCCGGCCGCCGAGCAGGTAGAGATGCACCGCCACCACATCGTTGGCGTAGTTGGGACGCTGGATGACCTGCACGTTGCCCACCGTGTACGACACGGTGACACTGTCTAACGGAACGAGCCGGCCGGTCTCGGTCGCGGCCTCGAGCTGGCGTTCCGGATGCGCGCTCGCGCACCCGCTCACCGAACCGGCGACGCACGCGGCGATCACGAGCGCGCTCATGCCGGTCACACGCTGCCATTCGCGGCTCATTTGTTCTCCGACATCTGAAGGTATTCGGCCATCATCTCGCGCGACTTGTCGGCATCCTCGGGACGCACCAGCACGCCGATCACGAACGGATGCCCAACCAGATACTTCTGCACGAACCCCTGTAGATCGGCGGGCGTGCGCGTCGTCAGACTGTCCCCGTAGGTCATGGTGTAATCGAGCCCGCTCGTCGCCCACCAGTCGGCGTAGGTGAAAGCCAGCGCGGGTCCGAGCTCGAGGTCGAACGACTGCGCGATCCGCCGCCGCTTGGCCGCCACCTTGAGGTCTTCGGGCGAGAAGTACGACTCGCTGGACATCATCGACAGCTCGGTCTGAAGCACCGTCAGCGCGGCAGCGAGATTCTCCATCGTCGTCACGCCATCGAATTCGATCGGGCCGACGTGCGCTTGCGTCTTGTAGCCCATGCTCGCGGACTGGAACAGCCCGGACTCGACCAGCTCGCGTTGAAACTGCGACTCGTCGTCGTTCACGACCTGCGACAACACATCGGCGGCATAGGAATCGGCCTGCTGCGTTCTGACGCTCGGCCCCTGCCACTGGAGCATGACCCGCACGTTGTGTACGTCGCCCGTGATCACGGTGTCCAGCGACGCCGCGAGCGGCGTGATCGCCGGCACCGGCTGGGTCGCGTACGGATCGGGCTCGCGCTTCCAGCCGCCGAAGTGCGACCGCGCCCAATCGAGCACCTTGGGGGCGGACACATCGCCCGTCACCACGAGCGCGGCATTGTTAGGCACATAGTAGTGATGGAAAATCACATCGAGCCGTTGGGGCGTGGCCGAGAACAGCGGGAACGCCGAGCCCATCGTGTTCTTCTGCGGCCAGCCGGTGCCCCACAGGAGGCGCGACACGGCAAGGTCCAACCGAAGGCGCGGATCGGACACATCCCGGCTCAGCTCGTCCAGCACCACCATGCGCTCTTTGTTGAGCTCATCTTTTTCGAAGTGCGCCCGGCGCATCAACGTCGCGAGGACATCGATGCCTTTGTCGACGTTCCTCGAGGGGAGCGTGAGAAAGTACGACACCAGCTCCTCGTTGGTCTCGCCGTTGTACGACCCGTCGAGATTGCCGACGTCCTCGGCGAACGAGCGGTTGAACATGCCGCGGTATTCCGCGAAGAGCATGTGCTCGAACAGGTGCGGCACGCCCTCGTCCGTCGTGTCCTGCGACATCGCGCCGGTTTTCACCACCACGTCGACCGTGGCCAATGGCAGGGCGTGATTTTCGATCACGATCACGCGCATGCCGTTCTCGAGCGAATCGCGGTGCGTGATGCTCGCGAGGGTGATGTTGCGTTGGGCGGCGGCCGCGGGGGCGGAACCGGCGAGAGCGAGGGCGAACGACACTGCGATCCAGCGTCGCGCGTTAGGCAACGCACGACCACGCGGGCGGAACGCCGCGGATCCGACGACCATCACGATGCACGCTCCATGCGGGCGGGAACGCGCCGCTACGTCGCGGCGCGACACACAATCTGCGTCCGCAGCGGAGACGACGCAAGAGTCGGTCGTGTCACGGCCGCCCAACGAAGGGGCTAACTCTTCAGGTTAGGCGATGACCGCGCGCCGGCCGGCGGCGCGCCCGCGCCTTACGCGGGCCAGACGCCCAGCAACCGGCGCAGGACGACGAGCTCGCCCAGGTGGTACGACGTATGCGTCGCCGCCACCAACACCTCCCGCAGCAGCGTCTGGCCGCTGCCGTGCCCGAACGGCGTGAACAGGTCGCTCGCCGGATCGCGCACGAACCGCTCGAACGCCTCGCGGTCCGCACGATACCGCGCCACGCTGTCGTCCCACGCCTGTCCGTTGGGCGGCTCGGGATTCGTCGGCCAGTAGCCGTCGGGCCATGCCGGCGACACCCAGCCCGGATTGCGGCTGAACTCGAGGATGTCCCAGAACGCGATCCGGATGTGCTCGAGCAGCATCCAGGGCGAGTACGGCGTTCCGTTAGGTCGGCGGCCCCGCAGCTCCGCCGGCAGGCCGGTCACCACGTCCTCGTACGTGGCGTGCGCGTGGCCGCCGCGCAGCATCGCCACCAGGTGCTCGCGCAGCGCGTGGTCCCCCGACGCCGCGGTGCGCCCCGCCCCTTTCCGCGCCGACGCCTTCTTGCCTGCCGCCTTACGCACCGGCTTGCGCCGACCCTTGGCCGCCGTGCGTGCGCGGCCGCCCGCCGGTGCGCGCTTGGACTTCCGTGTCTTGGCCATGTGTCCACCTCCGCCCTGATGTCCAGCCGGTACGCTTCAGTGCATCGGATGCGCGAGCACGAAAATCCAGATCGCCGCCGCGACCAGCAGCACGATGCCCGCCACCGTCACCTGCGCCCGTATCCTGCGCTCACCACGGCTCACGCGCTCCTCCCGCGCCCACGGGCGCAATCAGCCCCCGCTCACCGCGGGCAGAATTGTCACGCGGCTTCCATCGGACACCGGCGTCGCCAGGCCGCGCACGAAGCGCACGTTGTCTTCGTCCACGAACACGTTGAGATGGTGACGCACGTCGCCCTGCTCGGTCAGCACGCGGTCGCGAACCCCCGGGAAGACTTCGCCTAACGCACGGAGCGCGTCGCCCACCGTGGCGCACGAGTCGCGCAGCTCCACGGTCGCGCGTCCGCCCGCGTACGGCTGCAGGGGACCAGGAATCGCCACCACCACCATCTAACGAGCTCCTCGCAGCACGCGCCCTGTGCGCGATTCGCGTTTGGCACCCGCCTTCCGCACTGCCTGCCGTCTCGCGGGCGCCGCCGTCACCATTGCCGCTTTCACGCACACCACCGACGGCAGCGCCTCGGCCACCATCTCCCACGACGCCCCCTCGTCTCGTGAGGCAAACACCTTGCCGCTCCGCGTCCCGAAGTACACGCCGGCCGGATCAGCGGCATCCGTGTCGAGCCCATCGCGCAGCACGCTCTCGTACGCGCCCTCCTGCGGCAGACCGCGCGTCATCGCCTTCCACGACTTCCCCGCGTCGCGCGTCCGGTACACCCGCAGCTTCGCGTCGGGCACGCAGCGGAATCGGTCCGACTCGAGCGGCACGATGTACGCCGTGTCTGGATCGTGCGGATGAATCGCCATCGCAAATCCAAAGTCCGATGGGACGCCGTTCGCGATGTCGTGCCACGTCTCGCCCCAGTCATCGCTGCGATACAAGCCCCAGTGATTCTGCAGGAACAACCGCTCGGGCCGCGACGGATGCTGCACCACCTTGTGCACGCACTGTCCGAACTCCGGATACTTGTCCGGCAAAAACTCGGCGCGCACGCCGACGTTGCGCGCGCGCCAGCTCCGACCGCCATCATCGGAGCGATAGAATCCGCCCGTCGACATCGCCACGCCGATGCGGCCATCGGACGCCGGTATGATGGTATGCAGACACATGCCGCCGTTCCCCGGCGTCCATTTGGGCCGATGCTCGTGTCCCAACAATCCGGCGTTCGCCGTCCACGTCTTTCCCGCATCGCGCGACACGAACAGCGCCGATGGCTCGACGCCGCAGTAGATCACGTCCGGATCGCCTGCGGGGCCCACGCGAATCTGCCAGATCTGCTTGAGCGCCAGACCCGACGTCGAGGGAAACTTGATCGCGTGTTCTTCGCGATCGGTCCACGTCGCGCCAAAATCGTCGCTCGATCTGAGCGACGACCCGAAGAACGGATTCCCCGTGCCCGCCCACACCCGCTGCCGGCCGGCGCGTCCGTCGAACGCCATCGCGTACACCGGCTCGCCGCGAAAATACGGACCCGACATCGTCCACTTGGAGCGCGACCCGGATGTGCGGAACATGAACGCGCCTTTGGTGGTGCCGACGAGCAGCAACACGCCGTTCTGCGCAACTCTCCCCGTCATTCGATCCTCCCTCGATCCGAGCGTTCGCGAAGCGCAGACCAACTGGATGCGCAACTTTGCAATGATGCCGCGCACCCGTACACGCCGCCAGCCTTGCCCGGCGTGGAATGGTTGCATCCGCCGCATCGCCCGCGCATCGTTCACGGAATCCGTGCGCATCCCACGGCTGCGTCCGTATCGCGACGCGTCGTAGAGGCGCTCCAGGCGGTCCGCAGCGCGTCGGACGCGTCGTCCCCACTCACTGCTTCGGCCCCATGAGCGAGCGAGCGCCGACCTCTTCCCGTACGGCCGACGGCCTACGCCGCACCGTCGTGACCGGAATGGGCGCCATCACGCCGGTCGGCAACACCGTCCCCGAATCGTGGGATGCCCTGTTGCGCGGTGTGAGCGGCGCGGCACCGATCACGCGGTTCGACGCATCGGCGCTCGCGACGCGATTCGCGTGTGAGGTCAAAGGGTTCGATCCCACGGCGTATCTCGATCGCAAGCTCGCCGGGCGCACCGATCGCTATTCGCAGTTCGCGCTCGTCGCCGCCGACGAAGCGCTGCGCGACGCGGGGCTCGTCCCCACGGACATGCCGGCCGTCGAGCGCGATCGTGTGGGAGTGTTCCTGGGTACGGGCATCGGAGGCATCGAGACGTTCGAGGCGCAGGCGCTGACGTTCGCGCGCAGCGGGCCGCGGCGTTTGTCGCCGTTCTTCATCCCGATGATGATTCCCAACATGGCATCGGGGCTCATCGCGATGCGTTACGGATTCCGCGGTCCCGGGCACGCGGTGTCGTCGGCGTGCGCGACGGGCAATCATGCCCTGGCCGACGCCCTCGCGGTCATCCGGCTCGGCTACACCAACGTCGCGCTCGCCGGCGGCAGCGAGGCGGCGGTCTGTGCGTTAGGCATCGGCGGCTTCGACGCCATGCGCGCGCTCTCGACGCGCAACGACAGTCCGCAAACCGCCAGCCGTCCGTTCGACATCTCGCGCGATGGATTCGTGCTCGGCGAGGGTGCGGGCGTGCTGGTGATCGAGTCGCTCGAGCATGCGCGGGATCGCGGCGCCCGCATCTACGCCGAGTTGTGCGGGGTGGGCGCCGCCGCCGACGCGTACCATATGACGGCGCCCGATCCCGAGGGCACCGGCGTCCGTCTGGCGATGCAACGCGCGCTGGACCAGAGCGGCATTCCGATCGACGCGGTGGACACCATCAACATGCACGCGACATCCACGGCTCTGGGCGACGAAGCCGAATCGGCCGCGGTGCGGACGTTGTTCGGCGCGCACGCCGATATGATGGTGGCCACCTCCACCAAGAGCATGACGGGCCACCTGCTCGGCGCCGCGGGCGCCGTGGAAGCGATCTGGAGCGTGCTGGCGATCGTGAACGGGGTCGTGCCGCCGACGATCAACGTGACGGAGCGCGACCCCGCGTGCGACTTGAATTTTGCGTTAGGCGCGCCGGTTCACCGGCCGGTGCGGGTGGCGCTCAACAACGCGTTCGGGTTCGGCGGCCACGATACCTGCGCCGCCTTCCGCGCGCTCGACGCCTAACGCAAGCGTCGGGGCGGGCTATTCGGCGCCCGGACCGCTGTCGTTGGGCATGCGCGGCCGCATGCCGCCCGGACCGCCCGCGCCTCCGGGCGCGCGGTGCCACGTGTTGCCCGGCGAGCCCGACATGTGCCGGCCGCCGAAGCCGCGGCGCATCCGGGTGCGGCGCGCCATCGCCAAGCGCATTGCCGCGTGCCGTTGATCGGTGGTGAGCACCGAATCCGCCGCGCTCGTGGCGCGCCACCGAATGGTGCGCAGGGAGTCCGCGAGCGTCGCCAGTTGGTCGCGCTGCTGCTGCGTGAGTTGCGGACGCTGCTCCTGCGTCTGTCCCTGGTTCTGTCCGCCGTCGTGCTGCATGCGCGGCATGAGCGCGCGCATCTCATCGGCCACCGTGCGCATTTCCTTGCGCGTGTTCTCGTGCAGCGCGATGAGCTGCGTCACCTGCGCGCCGCTCAACTGTAAGAGCGACTGTTCATCCAGAATGCGCGCCGCGGGATCGGACATCATCATCATCGGACCGCGCCGCATGCGCATGCGCATCGCGAACGCCTGACGGTTGGGCGAGCGGACCTGACCCGTTCCCTGCGGCGTGCCCTGCGCGTGCAGTGTGCCGGCATCGATCGACGCCGCGAACACAAGACCCAGCGTGACAAGTGCAGCGCGATGCATGCCCCGGAGTACCGGGCGACCGAACACGGGCGTGCCTGACACGGAAGTGCCTCCCAAGATGAGAGCGCGCGGATGTCGGACGCCGTTCCGCAATCGGAATCGGCGAGCGCGCCTCGACAACCGCGCGGAGCCAAGGGGCGCTACTTGAGGTACCGCGCTCAGGCCCTCACCGTTTGGTCGTTCACACCCACGGTGATCGTACCGCCGCGCACCGGCCACCTGAGGCGTTGGGCGAGGCTCGCCGCGTCGAACGCGTGTTGAATCGCGTCGCGATGCTCGGTGAAATGCGCCCAATCCTCATAGTGGAGCGGAACGATCGTCGCGCGCGGGCACGCTCGTGCGAACGCGACGCCATCCTCGGCGGTCATGGTGATGGCCGCGCCGCCGGACGCTGCGACGCGCGCCGCACCCATGTTGAGCACCGCGATGGCGACATCGAAGCGCCGCAGCACTTCCGCCACGCCCTCGTACCAAACGGTGTCGCCCGACACGTACACCGCGGTGGTGTCGTCGTCGCGCGTGAGCACGAAGCCGGTGACCGGTCCGCGGTCGCCGCCCGCCGGCCCGTGCCGCGCCGGCGTGCCGGTGATGCGCAGCGTGCCGCCCGCGGGCGATGCGAGCGCCGTCCGTGCCCACGGCTCGAGCCCGATCGTCCGTCCGCCCAAGCGGCTCGCGCCTAACGGAGTAGTGATCACCGGGCCCGCGCCGGCCAGCATCGCGCGGCCCGCGCGATCGAGATTGTCGAAATGGTGATCGTGGCTCAGCAGCACCGCATCCACCGGGCCCACCGCGGCCACGTCGAGCGCCGGTGCGGCGAGCTTGGTGAGCGTGCTCGACGCCCCCTCGTACACGCCCGCGGCATCGAACGTCGGATCGGTGAGGAGTCGGAGGCCGGCCACATCGAGACGCGCGGTCGGGCCGCCGATGTAGGTTACGCCAATGTGGTCGATCGATGTCGCCATGCCGGACGCTCCTCGTCCCGAGACGTGTAGCGGTGCAACGCGCCCGTATTCGCTCGCGTTCCGTTGTCGCGCGCGGCGAGTCATAGGATGATCATACGTCCGAACGGCAACACGCTGCTCCTCATCACGCAGCCCGACCACGCCGCGCTCGCCGCGCGCATCATGCGCCGCTGGCAACACGATGATCTCATTCGCTCGCCGCGCCGCGAAGACATCCTCTATGCCATCGAGCACCACGATGACGGCTGGTTGGACGTGGACCGCGCGCCTCTGTTCGACGCCGCCACCGGCGCGCTGCTCGATTTCATCTCGGCGCCCGAAACGGTGCGGCGCGGCATCTGGCCGGTCGGCGTCCGTCAGTTAGGTGCGGACACCCCGTACGCCGCGGCGCTGGTGGCCCAGCACGCGCTGCATATCTATCGCCGCTATCAGGGCGACGCCGCGTGGACGTCGTTTTTCCATGAAATGGAAACGTTGCGGGCGCTGCATCTGCGCACCGCGGCACGGGCCACGCTCGACGAGCTGCTCCACGACTACCGATGGCTGCGCACCGGCGACATTCTCTCGCTGGCGTTCTGCAACGGCTGGACCGAGGTCCAGCACGATGACCGCGGCGGCTCGGCGCGGCTGACCAACGATCGGCTGCTGCTCACGCCCGATCCGTTCGACGGTGCGTCGGTGCCGCTCGCGGTGACCGCGCGCGAAATGTCGGCCGCGCCGTTTGCCTCGGCCGCCCACGCGGCGGCCGCCTTCGCACGCGCGCCGGCGGCGACCCTCTCGGGCGTCGCCGCCGTCGCCTAACGGGCCGGGACCACCGCCGGCGCGAGATCGGCGAACACGAATCCGTCGCGCTCGACCACTACGCCTAACTGGACGTCGATCGGCTCCCCGAACACCGGCGCGTCGTACACGAACGTATGGAACTCGCCCTTCTCGCCGCACGGATCGGCCGTCGCCGGCAGCGCGCCCAGCAGTTCCGCGTCGAATTCAGCACCGGCGAACGCCCGTGAAATCTGCGACGGATCCACACAACTCACGCGTGCCCGCACGCCCGCTGCGATCATCCGGCGCGCCAAGGCCGGCGTCGCCTCTCCCCAGAGCGGAAACATCGGCTCCAGTCCGGTGCCCTCGAGCTGCCGCTCGCGGTAGGCACGCACGTCCTCCAGAAAGAGATCCCCGAACGCGACCGCGGTGATGCCTTCGCGCACCGCGCGATCGCACGCGCCGCGCATGCGCGATTCGTACTCGTCGTTGGAGCACGGCCACGGCAGATCCACTTCCCAGAGCGGCAGGCCCGTGCGTTGGGCCTGCGTGCGCACCAACTCGCGGCGCACGGCGTGCATCGCCACGCGGTCCGCGGCACCGTTGAATGTGGTAAGGAGCGCGGCCACGCGAACGTCGCGCTGCTGACGCAATACGTGCAGGGCCCAGGCGCTGTCCTTTCCGCTGCTCCACGAGAGCAGTACGGTTTTCACGACGCGTCGCGATCCAGCCAGCGCCACCACGTCCCGTGCGACGATCCGCCGACGCACACGCCGTGGAGCATCTCGGCCACCATCTCGGCGGTGCGCGACACCGTCATGCCCGAGCGATTGAAGAGGCGATTGCCGTCGGCGATCGCAACGGCGCCATCGCGTACCGCGCGCAGGTCGCGCCAACCCGGGTACGACTCGAGCACCTCGCGCTCGGCGAGCGCGCGCGCGAGGGGAAATCCGCACGGTGCGACGATCACGAAGTCGGGATCGGCGTCGCGGACGCAATCGAACGTCGTCGCCATCGAATAGTCGCCGGGATGCGCGAGCAGCGGCGTGCCGCCGGCGATCGTGACCACCTCGGGCATCCAGTTGCCCATGGCGAACAACGGATCGGTCCACTCCAGCAGTGCGACGTTAGGCCGAGATAGGTGGGCCGTGGCCGCGCGCACGGCGTCCAAGCGCGCCCGTTCGCACGCCACGAGCGCGTGTCCCCGCTCCGCTATACCCAGTCGCTCGGCTACGGCCAGGATGCTGCCGGCGATGTCGTCCACCGAAAACGCCGACAGCGCGACCATCTGGCTCGGGTCGAGGCACCCGCCGTCGCGCTCGACGTCGTTAGGCGTGACGGCGCACACCTCGCAGTGGGTCTGCGCGATCACCACATCCGGCGCGAGCTCGCGGATCAGGTCGGTATGGATGTGATACAGTGGTTCGCCGGCGTGCATCCGGCGCCTCACCTCGGCGTCGATCGAGCGGCTGGAACCCGAGACGTCGAACGCCGGCGAGCTGCACGCTGGGAGGGACTGCACCCATTCGGGATTGTCGCACTCGTGCGAGCGCCCCACCAGCATGTCGCCCGCGTCGAGTGCGCAGACGATCTCGGTTCCGCTGGCCAGCAGCGACACGACGCGCACGGTCAGCTCCGCGTTGGGCGACGCCCGGTCGCCTCGATTGCCGGATTCAGGCTGTCGTGAACCATGGATTCGTTGGGTTTGCGTGGCCGAACTCGCCTTTCGCAAGCTATCGCCGGGCCACATCCCGTGGCAGTGCGCACCGCCGGCCGAGAATGACCGGAATTCACCGCATTGCACGCATAGCGATACACACCGCAGTGCCCGCCACCGTTTCGAACGCTCGCACGGAGGATCGCCATGCGCCGCACCACACACACGCTCACGCTGTTCGCTTGTGCTCTCATTGCCGGAACCACCGCCTGCTCATCCAACTCGCTCGACGGCAAGTACTACAACAGCGCGAGCGGCGAATTCGCCATGGAGCTCTCGCACGGAAAAGTGCTCGCGATGCAAGGCGAACCCGCAGGCGGGATGACCTACGAGGTCCGCGCCGACAGCCTGGTGATTCACGATCCGCGGCACGGTCTCGTCGACGATATGACGTTCCAGATCCAGCGCGACGGCTCGCTCAGCCTCGGCATCCTCGGCACATTGACGAAAAAGCGCCCCTGAGACCCGGATCGTGCGCATCGCGCCCGTCGATAAGGCCGAGCGGACAGCACTCAGCGGCGGGGGCCGGCCTAACGGCGACGTTAGGCCCGGCTGCCGCCCCCCCCCCCCCCCCCCTCCCCTTTCCCCCCCCCCCCGCCCCCCCCCCCCCCCCCCCCCCCCCCCGCCTCCCCCCCCCCCCCCCCCCTCAGTCCTCCCCCCCCCCCCTTCCCCTCCGCAGATCATTCCCTTCTTCCTCCGTCTGGTCCTC
>Ga0134125_10007042_pt1 | contig 12711 bp, 11 predicted proteins | sample KB31751_FD_96464 | JGI IMG/M metagenome (GOLD analysis project Ga0134125, IMG submission 96464) | Terrestrial soil microbial communities with excess Nitrogen fertilizer from Kellogg Biological Station, Michigan, USA - KB3-175-1 | ecosystem: Environmental > Terrestrial > Soil > Unclassified ... | reverse complement strand
ACCGACACGGAGCGAGATATGCTCATCGCCACAGTGGAGGGTGTCGCCAAGGAGCCCATCACCGCGGCCGAGCTGGACCGCGCGCGCACCAAGTACCTGAAGGACTTCGACCTCACCGCGAGCGACCCCGAGAAAGTCGGCGTGGCGCTCTCCGAGGCGATCGCCCAGGGCGACTGGCGGCTCTTCTACCTCGATCGCGACCGCGTTCGCAACGCGAAGCTGGAGGACCTCCAGCGCGTGGCCACCCAGTACTTCGTGCAATCCAACCGCACGCTCGGCCTCTTCATCCCCACGCAAAAGCCGCAGCGCGCGCCCGCCCCCGCGTTCGTCGACGTGGCGCCCGAGGTGAAGGGCTACAAGGGCGACCCCGCGGTCGCCGCCGGCGAGGCGTTCGAGGCGACGCCGGACAACATCGAGGCGCGCACCAGGCGCTTCGCGCTCGCCAACGGCATGAAAGTCGCGCTCGTTCCGAAGCGCACCCGCGGCGCCACCGTCAACGCCGACATCGTGCTGCGCTTCGGCGACGAGAAATCGCTCCTGGGCATGCAGACGGTCTCCGAGCTCGCCGCCTCGATGCTGGACCGCGGCGCGGCCGGCATGACCCGCGAGGAGATCCAGGACGCGCTCGACAAGCTGAAGGCGCGCGTGTCGTTCTCGACGCCCGCCGCCTCGCTCGTCAACGTCACCGTCGAGACCACGCGGGAGAATCTTGCCGCGGTCCTCAAGCTCGTGACGAAGCTCCTTCGCGAGCCCACATTCCCCGCCTCCGAGCTCGAGCAGCTGCGTAACGAGGCGGTGACCGCGATCGAGGCGCAGCGCAAGGAGCCGACGGCGCTCGCGCGCCTCGCGCTGCGGCGCCACGGCAATCCGTATCCCAAGGACGACGTGCGCTACGTGCCCGATTTCGACGAGGACATCGCCTGGGCCAGGGCGGCCACGGTCGACCAGGTGAAGGCCTTCCACGCGCGCTTCTACGGCGCCGACCACGGCGAGATCGCGATCGTGGGCGACATGGACGCGGCCGCGATGCCTGCGCTCCTGGGCTCGCTCCTGGGCGACTGGAAGAGTGCCTCGGCCTATGCGCGCGTGCCCCGTCCCTACTACGACGTGAAGGGCGAGTCGATCCGCATCGACACGCCCGACAAGGCCAACGCCTTCTACACGGCGGGCCTGCAGTTCCGCATGCAGGACACGGATCCGGACTATGCCGCGCTCCTCGTGGCCAACCGGGTGCTGGGCGGCGGACCCGGCTCGCAGCTCTGGCAGCGTGTCCGCGAAAAAGAGGGCCTTTCCTACGGCATCGGCAGCGGCATCACCGTGAGCCAGTACGAGTCGCGTGGAAGCTTCACCACGTCGGCCATCTATGCGCCGCAGAACCTCGCGCGCCTCGAGAAGGCCTACCAGGAGGAGCTGGCGCTCGCCGCGACGCAGGGATTCGCCGAGGCGCGCCTGCGCGACGCCAAGGCGGGACTCCTGCAGGCGCGGACCCTCCAGCGCGCGCAGGACGCGCAGCTCGCCGACACGCTCACCGATCGCCTCGACGTGGACCGCACCCTCGCCTTCGACAAGAAGATCGACGCGGACATCGCGGCGGTCACGCTCGACCAGGCGAACGCGGCCTTCAGGAAGTACGTCGACCCGGCGAGGCTGACAACGGTGCGAGCGGGAGACTTCGCGAAGAAGTAGGGGAAAGGCACGAGGCGCGAGGGCACCGTGGACCGCCGGGTAGCTCAGCGCTTCGTCGTGCCGTTCACCGACTGGTTGACCGCCTGGTCGACCGCCCTGTCGCGCTGCTCGTCCACCTGGCGGTAGGCCTCGCCGAGGTTGCGCGGCTTTCCACCGACGCTCGCAGGCGCCGGCGAGGAGCTCACCCGCGCGTCGTCGTCCACCGTGCCGTTGGAAGTCTTCGGCTGGGCCGCGACCGCGCTCTCCGCCCGCTCGGTCGCGGCGCGCTCGACCCCCACGGTCTGGCTGATGCGCGAGGCGGCGAGGGCCACGGTAAGCCCCGCGCCGAAGTCGTGCGGCGCCGTGACGATGCCCACCATGTTGCCGCGCACATCGAGCAAGGGGCTGCCGTTGGGAATCGTGCCCGGAAGGACGATCTCGTAGGCCTTGCCGCCCTTGGCGCCGGGGATGACGCGCGTCACGTGGCCTTCGCGCAGCTCCGAGGGCTTGGGCCCCATCCGGACCACGGTGTACACCTTCTCGCCGGCCACCGGGTCGCTCGCGCGAAGCTTCGCAATCGCGTCGTTGGAATCCTTCACGCGGAGCATGCAGATGTCGCGCTCGACGTCGGCGCGGGCCATGTCCGCGTGCGAAGCCTTGGCGCCGACTCCCACCAGGATCTGCGCGCCCGCCGCGAGCGTATGGCATGGCGTGACCATCTCGTACTGCCCGGTGGCCACCGCCACCCCGGTGTGGGCGACCTCGCCGGAGATTCGCGTCTCCTCCATCGGGAGCGCGAGCCGCTCGCCGAGCGCGAGGAGCTGCTCGGGCGTGAGCGGCCCGGCCGCCTCGACCTCCTTCGATCGCGCCGCGTACATCGAGGCCACGATCGCCCCCCCGACCAGGACCGCCACGCCGGCGACCAACGCGGTCACGCGGCGGGCGGGCTTCCGGGTGGCGGCCACGCGAAGCGATTTGTCGTACTCGTCGCGCTTGTCGGGGTCCGAAAGCGTCTCGTAGGCGACCTTGGCGCGCGCGGCAAGGCGCGCGTCGGGCGCCGCGGTCTCCGAGGCGAGCTCGGCCACGATGCGCTTGTAGGCGCGGGTGATGTCGGTCGTCTTCGCGTCGTGCTTGACGCCGAGCACCTCGTAGAGGGTGCCGGTTTTCTTTTCGGGCATGGGAGGCTCGCGTTACGGCGAAGTTTTTTATCTTATCAAGGCTCGGCGCGGTTGCGCGTCGATCCAGCGAACGAAAATGTCGAGGAGATCCTCGCGCACGTCCGCGTCCTTGCGGCCGGTGCGCGCAGGAACGTGGAAGGAGTGGTCGGCCTCCTCGAAGGTTTCCAGCGTCGCGCGCTTGCCCAGGCGGGCCACGACCGGGCGCAGCAGGGCGAGGTCCGCGAGGCTGTCGCGGGTGCCCTGCAGGAAGAGCATCGGAAGCTTCACGTTCTCGAGGTGGGCGGCGCGCTGGTCCGAGGGCTTCCCGGCCGGATGCAGCGGGAAGCCCAGGAAGGCGAGGCCGTGCACACCTGGAAGCGCATGGGCCGCTTCGGCCTGCGAGGTCATGCGGCCCCCGAACGACTTCCCGCCGGCGAAGAGCGGCAGGCCGGGGAACCGGCGCCCCGCCTCCTCGACCGCCTCGCGCACGCGCGCCTCGGCGACCTTCGGCGGGTCCGGGCGCTTGCCGCCCTGCTCCATGTACGCGAACTCGTAGCGCAGCACCGCGATGCCGCGCGCCGCGAGGCCCTCGGCGATCGACTGCATGAAGGGATGGCGCATGCCGGCGCCCGCGCCGTGGGCGAGCACATAGGCGGCCCGCGCGTCGCCGGGCGCATCGATGAGCGTCTTCACGCCTTCTTCGCGAAGCCCATGAGGGCCGCCGCATAGGCGGGAGCCGTGGGCTCGTGCATGAAGTACACGAACGATTCGCGCCACCCGGTCTTCGCGAGGCGCCGGGCCCACTCGGCGAGGTCGGCCTCGGAGTACTGCTCGAGGCGCAGCCGCACATAGCCCCACGGGGCGGTCTCCACGAGCGGCGGCGGCGCGTTGTCCTCGCGCTCCGAGAAGCAGAGCGAGGCCCCCGCCCCCCGCAGGGCCTCGTACACGTCGTCGTCGAACCAGGTGTCGTTGCGGAATTCGAAGGCCGCGCGATGATCCTTCGGCAGCATGGGGAGGAAGGCCTGCAGGCGCGGAAGATCCTTCTTCAGGTTGGGCGGAAGCTGGAAGAGCACCGGACCGCGCTTCGGTCCCAGGGCCTCCAGTGCCGTGTAGAGGAAACCCACCGAGTCGCCGACCGACTCGGCCTTCAGGCGCGCCATGTGCGTGATGCGCCGCGAGGCCTTGATGGCGAAGCGGAAGTCCGGCGGCGTGGTGGCCGCCCAGTTCTCCAGCATCGGCGTTCGCGGCATGCGATAGAAGGTGTTGTTGATCTCCACGGTGGGAAGGCGCGCCGAGTAGAACGCCAGCATGTCCTCGGCCTTCGTCTTCTCCGGGTAGAACGGGCCGCACCACTCCTTGAAGGAGTAGCCGCTTGCGCCGGCCAGGATTGTGGCTGCCATCGCTTCCCCTATATTCTTTTCGGATTGAAAAGAACCGGCAAATCGTGAAAAGGATCGCGGCCGCCGCCACGAGCCTCGGCGAATACTCCGCGAAGCGAGCCTTCGGCGCAACGCCCGAGCCCGCGCCCGGCGCGGCGCCCCACGCCTCGGGCCCGCTCCTTTTCGTGATCCAGCAGCATGCGGCGACGCGGCTGCACTACGACCTGCGCCTCGAGTGCGACGGCGTCCTCAAGTCCTGGGCCGTGCCCAAGGGCCCGTCGCTCGATCCCGCCGACAAGCGCCTTGCCATGCAGACCGAGGACCATCCCTACGGCTACGCGTCCTTCGAGGGCGTGATCCCGCCGAAGCAGTACGGCGCGGGCGAGGTGATCGTGTGGGATTGCGGCGTGTATTCGCCCGACGAGCCCGCCACGCGGTTCGCCGACCGGGACGCGGCGCAGCGCGAGGTGCGCGAAGGCCTCGCCAGGGGAAAGCTGAGCTTCGAGCTCCGCGGCGAGAAGGTGAAGGGATCGTTCGCGCTGGTGCGCACCGCCAAGGACCCGAAGTCGTGGCTCCTCATCAAGCACAAGGACCGCTTCGTGACGAGCGACGATGTGGCGGCGAAGAACCGGTCCGTCCTCTCCGGGGCCACGGTGGAGGAGCTGGTCGTCGTTCCCGGCCACCGGATCGAGGCTGCGCGCCTCGTGCCCGGCGGCAAGGCCTCGCGGCTTCCCGCGCGCCTGAACCCCATGCTCGCCGCGCCGGGCGAGCGCGCCTTCACGTCGCCCGAGTGGACGTGGGAGCCACGCATCGGCGGCACCCGGGCGTTCGCTTTCGTGGACGAGGGCCGCGTGCGCCTTCGCGCGGGCGGCGAGGACCTCGCCGCGCAGTTCCCCGAGGTGGCCGGGGAGCTCTCGAGCGACGCGCCGGGCACGATGCTGCTGGATGGAATCCTCACTGCGTCGCCGGCGGTCTTTGTCTGCTTCGACCTGCTGCACTTCGCGGGCATCGACCTGCGCGATGCGGCCTACGAGGATCGCCGCCGCTACCTCGCGCAGTGCCTCCTCCCCTCGCCCCACGTCCAGCTGATCCACGCCTCCGAAGATGGCGCGGCGCTTCTCGATGCGGCCCTGGCGAGCGGATTCAAGGGCGTGGTCGGCAAGGAGAAGGCGAGCCGGTACGAGGCGGGGAAACGAAGTGGAAGCTGGATGGAAATCGGCCACCCCCGCGAAGGCGGGAGCCCGGCAAAAGGGCGGACGCCACCTCCCCAATGGGGTCCCCGCGGCGACAACATCGCCTCGCAGCTCGACAACAAGAAACCCTCGTTCACGCTCGAGATCGGCACGGCCCGCATCAAGCTCACCAACCTCGAGCGCGTGTACTGGCCGGCGAATCCGGCCCTGAAGCAGCCGGCGTTCACGAAGCGCGACCTGCTCAAGTATTTCGCGGCGGTCGGCCCGCTCATCGTGCCGCACCTCGCCGACCGTCCGCTCACCATGATCCGCATGCCCGATGGCATTCGCGGGCAGCGCTTCTTCCAGAAGCACTGGGACCAGGAGCGCCCGGAGTTCGTCGAGAGCATCGCGGTGTTCTCCGGCCACAAGGACGAGCGGCACGAGTACCTCCTCTGCAACAACGTGGCAACGCTCCTCTGGCTCGCGCAATCGGGGACCCTGGAATTCCACGTGTGGCATTCGCGCGCGAAACCGGGGCCGGACTTCGCCTCGAAGGGCACGGATTTCGCCTCGTCGCTCGAATCCCTGGAAGCCTCCGTCCTGAACTATCCCGACTATGTGGTCTTCGACATCGACCCGTACATCTATTCCGGCAAGGAAAAGCCCGGCGACGAGCCCGAGCTCAACACGACCGCCTTCGAGAAGGGGAAGGAGATCGCCTTCGCGCTGCGCGAGATCCTGCAGGGCATGTCGCTCGAGGCGGTCGTGAAGACCTCGGGGAAGACGGGGCTGCACATCTTCGTCCCCATCAGGAGGACGCTCGACTTCGACGCCGCCCGCCACGTCTCCGAGATGGTGAGCCGGCACCTGGTCTCGAAGCGCCCGAAGGAGGTGACCGTCGAGTGGAGCGTTCCCAGGCGCACCGGGAAGATCTTCATGGACTTCAACATGAACGTCCGCGGCAAGACGCTGAACGTCGCCTACTCCCCGCGCGGCGAACCGGGCGCGCCCGTGTCCATGCCGCTCACCTGGGAGGAGCTCGCGAAGGCCCATCCCCTCGATTTCCGCATCGACAACGCCCCCGAGCGCCTCGCCCGGCTGGGCGACCGCTGGGCCGACGTGCTGGAGCGCAAGCAGGACCTCCAGGAAGCCCTCAAAAAGGCGGGGGGCTGACAAACAAAAACTCCTTGGATTACAATGGGCTATCCAAGGAGGTTCAAGTATGGCCGCAAGATCGATCGCATCGCTCACGGTCTCGTTCGGGTTGGTGTCCATCCCGGTGAAGCTTTTCTCGGCCACCGAGGCGAGCAAGGCCATCTCGTTCAACCTCCTGCACAAGGCGTGCGGCTCGCGCCTGAAGCAGCAGTACCTGTGCGTGAAGGAAGAGATCCCCGTCGCCCGCGGGGAGATGGTGAAGGGCTACGAGTTCGCCAAGGACCAGTACGTGACCTTCTCCCCCGAGGAGCTGAAGGCGATGGAAGAGGCCGGAACGGCCACCGCCGACATCACCGAGTTCGTGCCGCTCGAGAGCGTCGATCCCGTCTATTTCGACAAGGCCTACTACCTCGCCCCCGACAAGGGCGGCGCCAAGCCCTATGCGCTGCTCACGAAGGCGCTCGCCGAATCGGGGCGCTGCGCGCTCGGCCGCTGGGCCGCCCGCGGCAAGCAATACATCATCATGATCCGCCCCGTCGAGAAGGGCCTCGTGATGCAGCAGCTCCTCTACGCCGACGAGGTGCGTCCGATCGAGGAGATCGAGATCCCGGACACCGAGGTGAACGCGAAGGAGCTGAAGCTCGCCCAGCAACTGATCGAGGCGCAGGCCGCCGACGCTTTCGACCCCGCCGCGTACAAGGACCAGGTGCGCGAGCGCATCCAGACCGCGATCGACCGGAAGGTCGAGGGCCAGGAGATCACGTTCACCGAGGCGGCCCAGGCGAGCGCCCAGGTGATCGACCTCATGGAAGCGTTGCGTGCGAGCCTCGAGAAGAAGTCGGTCCCGCCCTCCAAGGCGAAGGCCACCGCGCAAAGCGCCGCGCGCAAGCCGCCGAAACGCGCCGTCGCCGAGGCGGCCGCGCCGGCGAAGAAGAAGGCCAAGGCCTAGCAGCCGGATCCAGGGCAGCACCGCGATGAATGCCTACGGCGTCCGCGACGTCGAGAAACTGCTTCGCCTTCCGCGCGCCACCATCCGCGCGTTCGTCGATGCCGGGTTCGTGACGCCCGAGCGCGGGCCGCGCAATTCCCTGCTCTTCTCGTTCCAGGACCTCATCGTGCTGCGCACGGCCCAGGCGCTCATCGACGCGAAGGTGCCGCAGCGGCGCATCACGCAATCGGTGAAGGAGCTTCGCAAGCACCTGCCCGAGCGCATGCCGCTCTCGGGGCTTTCCATCGGCGCGGTCGCCGACCGGGTCGTGGTTCGCGAGGGCGGCAACCGCTGGCAGGCCGATTCCGGGCAGTATCTCCTCGCCTTCGAGGGCGATCCGGAGAGCGGCTCGCTCTCGGTCGTGGAGCAGAAGGCCCCGGTGCCCGCCGTCGCGTCGCAGGATTGGTATGCGCAGGGCGTGTCGCTCGAATCGCACGACCGCGAGGCGGCGCTACGCGCCTACGACCGCGCCATCGTCGAGGATCCCTCGCGGCTCGACGCGCGCATCAACCTCGGGCGCCTGCTGCACGAGTCCGGGCGCCACGACGAGGCCGAGCGCGCGTACCGCGACGCGCTCGAGGCCTGCGGGCGCAGCCCCGTGATCCTCTACAACCTGGGCGTGCTGCTCGAGGATGCCGATCGCAACGCCGATGCCGTCGAGGCCTACGAGGAGGCGCTGCATACGGACCCCGACCTCGCCGATTGCCACTACAACCTGGCGCTCCTCTACGAGGCGCTGAAGAAACCCCGGGACGCGATCCGGCACATGGCGCACTACCGGCGCCTTACCGCCGGCAGGAAAAAATAGACCCCGGGACGCGGGAAGCGAAAGGCCCTCAGGCCTGGGCCTTCGCGGCCTTCATCCGCGCCATCACCTTCTCGCGGCGTTCGAGGCTCTCCCTGGGCCAGAGCTCGGACGACTTGTAGTACTCGGGCACGGCGCGCATTGCCTCCGGGATCGCCACCCAGGGCTGCTTCGTGGAAGTGAAGATGTGGATGTCGGGCGCGAAGCGCGCCGGCCAGTCGAGCGTGCCCACGCGCAGGAACCGGAACCAGTCCCCGATCCCGCCATAGTTGCTCCAGAGCGCCACGTGGCACTTCGGGCAGCGCGCGATCGCCTGCCCCGTGCCGCTGTTGGACGGGGTGTCCACGAGCTCGGGCTCGCCGCGCGTGAGCTCCACGTTGTCCGCCTCGAGGAGCGCATTCAACGCGAAGGCCGTGCCGGTCTCCCGCTGGCACCAGGTGCAATGGCAGCAGTGCACGAACATGGGTGCGGCGAGCACCCGGTAGCGAACCTCGCCGCACGTGCAACCACCTTCGTACTTTTCGTCCATGATTGCCCTCCCGGCTCTCCTGTTAACCTAGCGTACGATTTTTCGCAAGGGGCCGTCATGTACCGCTGGATCGCCGCCACCGCAGCTTGCCTCGCCGTCTCGGCCGGGGCCCAGTCCGTTCCCGTCATCGCCTTCGATTCCGTGCCCGATCCGGTGCACCTGCCGAAGGACATGTACTTCGGCGAAGTGACCGGGGTGGCGGTCGACTCCAAGGGGCATGTCTTCGTCTTCTCCCGCGGCAATACCACCGGGCCGGCCTATGCCGCGGCCGCGGCGCAGCTCCTCGAGTTCGCGCCCGACGGCAAGTTCATCCGCGAGATCGGCAAGAACCTGTACGCATGGTCCTTCGCGCACTCGGTGCGCATCGACGCCGACGACAACATCTGGGCCGTGGACAAGGGTTCCGACATGGTCGTGAAGTTCGACCACGACGGCAAGGTGATGATGGTGTTCGGGCGCAAGCAGGAAGCTTCCGACGAGAGCACCGAGCCCCTCAAGCACCCGAAGCCGCCGCTTCCCGCCGAGGACGGGCGCTTCCGCCAGGTGACCGACGTCGCCTTCGGCCCGAAGGGCGAGATCTACATCAGCGACGGCTACATCAACTCGCGCGTGGCCAAGGCCTCCAAGACGGGTGAATGGCTCAAGTCCTGGGGCGACCGCGGCGACAAGCCGGGCGAGTTCAACACGCCGCACAACATCGCCACCGATGCCAAGGGCAACGTCTACGTGGCCGACCGCTTCAACCGCCGCATCCAGGTCTTCGACGGCGACGGCAACTTCCTGCGTGCGATCACCATCGACGTGCCCTTCGACCACAACGCGAAGCCCGCCATCGGCAACAAGCCGAATCCGGATGCCACCTCGGGCACGTTCGCGCCCGGAGCGCCGTGGACCGTGTGCATCACGCCGCCGCCCAACCAGGTGATCTTCACCTCCGACGCCTATCCCGGCCGCCTCTACAAGCTCTCCCTCGACGGCAAGGTGCTCGGAGTGCTCGGCGAATCGGGCAAGCAGCTGAAGCAGTTCGGCTGGATCCACGAGATCGCGTGCCCCAACGAGCACACCATCTACGTCGCCGAGCTCCTCAACTGGCGGGTGCAGAAGCTCCTCCTCAAGTAATGACCTGGTCGATCGTCGCCCTCGACGGGGCGACCGGGCAGCTGGGTGTGGCGGTGGCGAGCCGCTTCTTCGCCGTGGGTGCGCTCTGCCCCGCGGTGCGCGCCGGGAAGGGAGCGCTTTCCACCCAGGCGCTCGTGAACCCGCTCTACGCGCGCGAAGGCCTCGCCCTCCTCGACGAGGGCCTCGGCGCGCGCGAGATCGTGGCGCGCCTCACGCAGGCCGACGCCGGACGCGACGTGCGCCAGCTGCACGTGGTCGACGCGCGCGGCGAAAGCGCGCAGCACACCGGGAGCGATTGCGTCCCGTGGTGCGGGCATCGCTCCGGCCCCGGGTACTCGATGGCGGGCAACATGCTCGCCGGCGCGCAGGTGCTCGAGGAGACCGAGCGCGCCTACGTCGCCAACGCAGCCTCGCCCTTCGTCGAGCGGCTGATGGCGGCGATGGAGGCGGGAGAGCGCGCCGGCGGCGACAAGCGCGGCAAGCAGGCCGCCGCGATCCTCATCCACGGCACCGAGGACTATCCCCTCCTCTCGCTTCGCGTGGACGACCATGCGGAGCCCCTCGCCGAGCTGCGGCGCCTGCATGCCGCGAGCCTCGAGCGATTCCAGGCGTTCATGTCGTGCCTCGCGACGCGCAGCAACCCCGTGGGCATCGTCAACCGCGCGGAGATCGACGCGCGCGTCGCGCGCTTCCACGCCGAGCGCTCGAAGAAGGACTGATCGATGGCCGCGCTCCTCGACGTCCGCGGCCTCAAGACCACCTTCACCACGGACGACGGGAGTTTCGACGCGGTCGACGCCGTGAGCTTCGCGCTCGAGCCCGGGAGGACGCTGGGCCTCGTGGGCGAATCGGGGTGCGGCAAGAGCGTGACGGCGCTCTCCATCATGGGGCTCATCGGGGCGCCCGCGGGGCGCATCACGGCCGGAGAGATCCTGTTCGAGGGAACGGACCTGCTGCGCCTGCCACCGGCCGCGATGCGCGAAGTGCGCGGGGACCGGATCAGCATGATCTTCCAGGAGCCGATGACTTCCCTCAATCCCGCGTTCACCATCGGCATGCAGATCTCCGAGGGGATCCTGCGCCATCGCAAGGTGAGCCGCGCGGAGGCCGACCGCCGCGCCGTCGACATGCTCGAGCGCGTGCGCATGCCCGAGCCCGCGCGCCGCTTCCACGAGTATCCGCACCAGCTCTCGGGGGGCATGCGCCAGCGGGCGATGATCGCCATGGCGCTCGCCCTCGAGCCGCGGCTCCTCATCGCCGACGAGCCCACGACCGCGCTCGACGTGACGATCCAGGCCCAGATCCTCGAGCTCATGCGGCTGCTGCGGGACGAGACGGGCGCCGCGATCATCCTCATCACCCACGACCTGGGCGTGATCGCCGAGCTCGCCCAGGATGTGGCGGTGATGTATGCCGGGCGCATCGTCGAGGTGGCGAGCGTGGAATCGCTCTTCGCCGACCCGCAGCACCCGTACACCATCGGCCTCCTGGGCTCGATCCCGCGCCTGGACATCGAGCAGGCGCGGCTCCCCGCGATCGAGGGCCAGGTCCCCAACCCGATGCAGCGTCCGCGCGGTTGCCGGTTCGCGGCGCGCTGCCCCTTCGCGGCATCGCGCTGCACCGAGGAGGATCCGCCGCTCGTGCCCGTGAAGGCGGGGCACCTCGCCGCCTGCTGGTACGCGCCCCTGGAGCTCAAGTCGGAGAAGGCGGCGTGACCGAGCTGCTGCGCGCCGAGGGCCTCGTGAAGCGCTTCCCGGTGCGCGGGGGCTGGGGACGCGCGAAGCGCTTCGTTCACGCCGTGGACGGCGTGAGCTTCTCGGTCGGCGAAGGCGAGACGCTCGCGCTCGTGGGCGAATCGGGCTGCGGGAAATCCACGACGGGGCGGCTTGCGCTGCGCCTCATCGAGCCCACCGCGGGGAGCGTGCGCTTCGAGGGGCGCGACCTCTTCTCGCTCGACTCCCACGAGATGCGCGCCCAGCGTTCGCGCATGCAGATCATCTTCCAGGACCCGTACGCATCGCTCAACCCGCGCATGACCGTGGGGCAGATCGTGGCCGAGCCGCTCATGCTGCACGGCATGGCGCAGGGACGGCGCGCGGAGCGCGTGGCCGAGATCCTGGAGCTGGTGGGCCTCGCGCCCTCCCACGCGCAGCGCTATCCCCACGAGTTCTCCGGGGGGCAGCGCCAGCGCATCGGGATCGCGCGCGCCATCGCCGTCGAGCCGCGCCTCATCGTGTGCGACGAGCCGGTCTCCGCGCTCGACGTCTCGATCCAGGCCCAGGTGGTGAACCTCCTGGACGACCTCCAGGCGCGCCTCGGGATGGCCTACCTCTTCATCGCGCACGACCTCGCGGTGGTGAAGCACATCGCCGACCGCGTCGCGGTGATGTACCTGGGGCGCATCGTCGAGATCGGCGGCAAGCGCGAGGTCTTCGATTCCCCCCGCCATCCGTACACGCAAGCGCTTCTCTCGGCGATCCCGGTGCCCGACCCGCGCGCGCGCCGCGACCGCGTCGTGCTGCAAGGCGACGTCGCGAGCCCCATCGACCCGCCCTCGGGATGCCGCTTCCGCACCCGCTGCCCGCATGCGAAGCCGCTCTGTGCCGAGGCCGATCCCGCGCTCGGCTCCGACGATGGCCACGACGTGGCGTGCCATTTCTGGCGGGAGATCAAGAACCCCGCAAATGAGGCGGCCTTGATGCCGGTCAATGAGCGTTTGACCCGGCTTCAAGCAGCCTT
>Ga0134125_10007041_pt1 | contig 12711 bp, 9 predicted proteins | sample KB31751_FD_96464 | JGI IMG/M metagenome (GOLD analysis project Ga0134125, IMG submission 96464) | Terrestrial soil microbial communities with excess Nitrogen fertilizer from Kellogg Biological Station, Michigan, USA - KB3-175-1 | ecosystem: Environmental > Terrestrial > Soil > Unclassified ... | reverse complement strand
GAGCAGGACGCCCGCGAGTTCTGGCGCGCCATGCGCCTCATCGCGCCGCCGGAAATCGAACGCCGCATCCCCGAACTGGTGGCCGCGGCTTACGTGGACGGAAGGCTGGTGGCCGTCTCCACCGCCGAATTCAACATGCTGCCGCAGCTGCGCGCCCGCTTCGCGATGTATCGCTGCCTGGTGTCGCCGGAATATCGCCGCCATCATCTGTCCTACCGCATTTCCGGCTATTCGCGCGATGTGCTGGAGGAATGGTCGCTCAAGAACCCGCACGAAAAGATCGTCGGCATGGCCGCCATCATTCAGGCGCGCGAATACAAGCAGAAACAGCGCGAACCGATGTGGCCGGAATACGGTCTGAACCTCAACCTGATCGGCTACAACAATGTCGGAAGCCAGGTGCGTGTGGCGTGGTTCAAGCACGGGCTGGTGGAAGAAGCGCAGGAATTCATGCGCATAGCTCATTCATTCGACGACAACGCGCAAAGCCGCTAAGCCCGCTCCGGCGCAGTTCCCTTCACACTGGTCCGCACCATCTCGCGGCGATAGCCGTGATAATCGTTGAGCGCGAAGTGTTGTGTGCAGCGATTATCCCAGATGGCCAATGTCCCTTCTGCCCAGCGCAAACGCCAGGTGAAATTCTCGTTCACCGAATGGCGATAAAGGTGCTGCAGCAGCGCGCTCGATTCCGCATTGCTCCAACCTGAAATGCGCGTGGTGTAAACCGGATTGACGAACAACGCCGCGCGCCCCGTTTCCGGATGCGCGATGACAGCTGGATGGGTGTGCTCGCGATAGGCATCCTTCGACGGCACAATCGGTGTCGACATCTTGTCCTTCACGCCATCGAGATAACCGCCCGTTCCGTACGCCATGCCCGCCGAATGCACGGCGTCCAGCCCGCGCAAGGTTTCGCGCAATCCCGGCGAAAGCGTCTCGTAGGCCATATACTGATTGGCCCACACCGTATCCCCGCCAACCGGCGGCGCTTCAAGACAATAGAGCAGGGTGAAGCTCGGCGGCGCCGGCAGATATGAGAGGTCCGTGTGCCATGCATTGGCGAAGTTCAGTTTCTCATCCTTCTCTTTCAGGATGCGAATGACATAGGGCCGGTCTTCCATCGGTTTGACGAAAGGCGTGACGTCGCGTCCGCCCAACGCATCGGTCAGCTGCTCCAGATTGTCGAGCGAAATTTTTTGATCTGGTAGTGCCACAACTTGATGTCGCAGTAGCGCGCGCCGAAGCCCGGCGATTTCCTCGTCGTCGGTCGGCTTCGAAAAATCGATGCCGGTAACAAAGGCACCGGCCGCCCCTGCGGCGGGCGAAACCTTCAGACGTTCCTGCGTGTGAACTGCGGCCATGGTCTTTTCTCCGTAGCCGGCATCATAGTCCCCGGGACAAGCTAATTCACGCGCCGTTCTTTGCCGGCCCAGAACGGCTCGCGCAACTCGCGGCGAAGGATTTTCCCGGACGCGTTTCGCGGCAGGGCTTCGATGAAATCCACACTTTTGGGCGCCTTGTAGGACGCTACGCGCGAGCGCGCGAACGCGATGATGTCTTGCGGGTCCGGTGCCCTGCCGGGCTTCGGCACGACAATGGCTTTCACCGCTTCGCCCCATTTCTCGTCCGGCACACCGATTACGGCTACGTCCGCGACATCGGGATGACCATAGATCGCGCTCTCGACCTCAGCAGGATAGACGTTCTCTGCCCCCGTGATGATCATGTCTTTCACGCGGTCGTGGATATAGACGTATCCGTCGTCATCGAGATAACCCGCATCGCCCGTGCGAAGCCAACCGTCTTTATCTATCGTCTTGGCTGTAGCTTCCGACAAATTCCAATATCCCGCCATATTCCATGGTGAGCGTGTTGCAATTTCACCGACCTGGCCGGGCTGCAATTTGTTTCCGGCTTCGTCCAGAACTGCCACCTCTACACCCGGCAAAGGCTTTCCGGCCGACCGCATGCGCTGATTGCCATTTAAGTCGTGGTCTTCGGGTGGCAATGCGACGATAGTGCCTGTGGTTTCGGTCATCCCGTACATCTGTGCGAAGCCGCAACCGAACACCTCGACGGCCTCTCGCAACAGATCGAGCGGAATGGGCGAGGCGCCGTACCCAACATGCTTCATGCGCGAATAATCGGTCTGCCGCGCACGGGGATCGCGCAACACGATCTGAATGGCAGCCGGGACGAGGAAAATCTTGCTGATGCGCTCGGTGGCGATGAAATCCAGTACCTGCCCCGGATTGAACTCCCGTGCCACGACATTTCTGGCGCCCGCGCGCAACCCCCATAAGCCCCAGCCCGACCCGCCGATATGTGCGACCGGCATGGCGACGAGGCTCACGTCGTCGGTGGTCCATGTGTTCCAGTCGATCTTGGCGTTCTTGAGTATATGATGTGTTTCGATGAAGTTGGAATGCATCAACATCGCGCCTTTGGGACGGCCGGTCGTGCCGGATGTATAGAGCTGGATCGCGATATCGCTCGGCTCCAGTTTTATCTGCGGTGGTGTCGCAGGCTGCGCATCGCGCCAAGATTCGAAACTTTGCCATTGCGACACGCCGCCCTCCATCGCAATTGTCGTCTTGACGTCGGGGGCGTTTTTTAGAACCTCTTTCGCCGCACCGGTGAATTCCGGTCCCACAAAGAAGAAGGGCGCTCGCGAGTCGTTTACGATATAGGCGATCTCGGGCGGTGCCAGTCGCCAGCCGATTGGGGTGGTGACGGCTCCCATCTTGGCCGCGCCGAGAAACAATTCGAAATAGTGATCGCTATTTTTTCCAAGATAGCAAACGCGATCGCCCTTCTTTACACCGGCCGCCAGCAAAGCATTGGCCACCTGGTTGGTGTGTAGGTTGAATTCCTCGAATGTCGTATTGCGGCCTTCGAAAGAGAACGCCACCGCATCAGGTTGGGCCCTGGCTTGGGTGAGCGGTATATCCGCGATAGTTTTCCAATCTTCTTCCTGCATGTTCAGCCCTGTTTTTAGAATGGAGACCGGGACGGCATGTCCATCGACACTCGCCCGGGAAATTTTGGTTTGCGCTTTTCAAGAAAGGCGGAAACGCCCTCCCTTACGTCGGCTGTTCCGCCCAATTCCACCGAGAGTGGTCCGTCGATTTCGAGGAGCTTGAACGGATCCGGTGCGCCGGAATAATGCCACAGCATCTGTCTTGTGAGTGCAACGGAAATGGCAGAGGTCTCGTCTGCGATTTCGCGCGCGATTTCCTCCGCACGGGGAAGCAACCTGTCGGCCGGTACAACGTCGCTTACAAGACCCGCGGAAAGCGCCTCCGGGGCCGTTAGAAGACTGCCCGAAAGGCACCATTGCATTGCCTTGCTTAGACCCACAATGCGCGGAAGGAACCATGCGCTTCCAGCCTCTGGCACCAATCCACGCCGTGCGAACACAAAGCCAAAACGGGCCGTCTCCGATGCTATGCGGATGTCCATCGGCAAGGTGAGCGTTGCACCAACGCCAACCGCCGCGCCGTTGATCGCGGCGATGGAGGGTTTGCGGCATTTGAATATGGCTTCAACAAATCCGCTCGTCCGGCGCTTCGCTTTGTCGATGCCGGCCCCAAACAGATGGGCGCCTTTGCCGCTGCCAGTATCGAAGCTTGCTGCGCCAGCCGAAATGTCCGCCCCAGCGCAAAATCCACGGCCCGCTCCGGTGACGATAATGACACGGATGTCGTCATCATGGTTTGCGCATTCGAACGCGTCCGCCAACTCTGCTCCCATTTGCGCTGTATAGGCATTGAGCTTCTCGGGACGGTTGAGTGTTAGCGTCAACACCCGGTCCTTGGTGGTAGCTGCAATATGTTCGTAGGCCATTTTCTGCACTCCCGTAGGTTTCCAGTCTTAGACGCTGAAAATCCTTAGAACCCGACACGATCTTGCATCGTGCAGCAATTTTCGCAAGGAACTAAAAGCCTGCGACCTTTCCGGCGTGCCGCTTTTGGCAAAATTCACCGCTCATTCTTTGCGAAAGATCTTGGTTGCCGCTTTTACCTCCGGCAGCGGCGTCCCTTTATGGATTGCTCGCGAAGGGGCCGGAATTCTGATTTTGCGGCGCGGGGTAATTTTCGTTGTTGGCCATCATGCACCATCCCGATTCAAATATTGGATCTCTATTCATTTGCCACGCTTGCGTGCAGTGAAGCACTCGTGCAAGTTCGCAGAACTTGAGGGCCGAATATGAATCTCGCATATAGCAAAGAATACGAGGATTTTCGTGCCGAAACGCGCGCCTTTTTAGAGCATCACCACGCGCGCTTCCCCAAGCCTTACGGCGGCGGACGTCCATCCGCGGAGATGATGGAATGGCAAAAATTGCTGATCGAAAACGGGTATGCGGCACGCACCATCCCGCGTGAGTACGGTGGTTATGGTGCAGAGCCGGATATTTTGAAGTCGCGGATTATCGCGGAAGAATTCACTCGCGCCAAAGCCCCTACCGGATTGGCAGGGCAGGGCATTTCGATGCTTGTGCCGACGTTGCTTGAAGTGGGCAGCGAAGAGCAGAAACGCAAGTACATCGCGCCAACCTTGCGTGGTGAAATCATCTGGTGTCAGGGCTATTCCGAACCAGGAGCGGGCTCCGACCTTGCATCCTTGCAAACGCGCGGCGTGGAAGTCGAGAATGATTTCGTCATAAACGGCCAGAAGATTTGGACATCGACGGCACAAAGCGCTGACATGATCTTCTGTCTGGTTCGTACAGAAGCCGAACGCGCCAAGCACCAGGGCATAAGCTACATCCTCTTTTCCATGAAAACGCCCGGCATCGAAGTCCGCCCCTTGAAGACAATGACCGGCAATGCCGAATTCAACGAGGTATTTTTCACTGATGTGCGCGTGCCGCAAGACAATGTGGTGGGCGGTCGCGGGCAAGGCTGGTCTGTTGCGAACGCTACACTGAAGCATGAACGCGGTATGCTGGGCGATCCCAATGCCGCCAACACGCGACTTCAGGCGATCATCGATTTGATGAGAGAAGAGACAGTCGACGGGCAACGGCTCATGGATAATCCGGTCCTTCGCGATCGCCTCATGCAACTGCAGGGCCGGGTATTGGCAATGCAGTTCCACGGATTGCGTCTGCTGACCGCGTCTGCGACAGGTGATGATATCGGACTCGCAAGATTGATCGTAAAGCTCGAGGGTTGCGAATTGAATCATCAGCTCGCTGCCTTCGCCATTGATGCCTTGGGCGAATTGGGTGTCCTTTATACTGACAGCCCCCATTTGCGCGCCAATGGCTTCTGGCAGCGCGCCTATATGTTCGATCTTGGCCTCATTATCGGCGGCGGCACCGCACAAATTCAGAAGAACATCATCGCGGAACGCGGCCTCGGCATGCCCCGCGAACCGAAATTGATGAAGGGGTAAAAGTTGGAATTCGCGCTCAGCCAAGACCAGAAGATGATGCAGGAAAGCGTGAGCCGCACGCTCGACCGAGTGTGCTCTTTGGACCGCGTCCGCGAAGCTGCCGATGCCAATGGGTTCGCCGAAGATGTCTGGCTAGCACTTGTCGAGCTTGGTATTCCGGGGTTGCTCATTCCTGAACAATTCGGCGGCGTCGGATTGAAGCTGCTTGATGCGGCGCTGGTATCGGAGGCGCTCGGCCGTCACGTTGCCCCTGTTCCATTTGTGGCAAGTTGTGTGATGGCCCCGCTTGCGCTGTTGCATGCAGGAAGTGCTCAGCAGCAATCGCAGTGGTTGCCGAAATTGGCGTCTGGCGAAATCACGGCCGGTATCGCCGTCGCCGAACAAATTGCGGGTGCGCGCGAAGGATCCGGTATCACGGCGCAAAATGGCAAGCTAAGCGGCAAGGCGATGTTCGTGATGGATTTCGACGATGCCGGACTGTTTATCGTGGCCGACCGGGAAAGCAAGCTGCACCTGGTGGATGCTGCCGCAAGTGGACTCACGGAATCCCCATTGACCACGATCGATCTTACGCGCTCTGTCGGTGAACTTATTTTCAGTGATGTCGAGGCGGAGCCACTTGCCCACGGCAATGCATTCGTTGCCGTTCGTGATGCCGGCTGGACGATGCTTGCAGCGGATACGTTGGGTGCCGGTTGGCAGATGATCGAGAAGGCGGTTGAGTATTCCAGGGAGCGAAAGCAATTCGATCGTGTGATCGGCTCTTTCCAGGCGGTAAAGCATCTCTGTGCGGAGATGGCTGCGGAACTGGAGCCGGGTCGTTCGCTCGTCTGGTATGCGGCCCATGCTTTTGACGTCATCCCGTCCGATGCGTCCCTTTCGGCTGCGCATGCCAAGAGTTATTTGAGCGAAATCGGTCGCTTCGTTGCCCGCACGTCTACGGAAGTGCATGGCGGCATCGGCATCACCGATCTGTTGGGATTGCACTACTGGTTCAAACGTATCGGGCTCAATCGTCAACTTCTTGGCGGGCCGGAACGCGTGCGCCACCTCGCGGCGGCGATGCAAGGTTTCGCGTAACCGATGAGGCAGGCATCGCGGCGACCGCCCGGCCGACCGCGATGGAGCTTGCCCGCATGGAGGAGTGATCAGGCCACGTCCGCGAAATTCGGCGCACGTTTCTGCATGTTGGCCATCACCGCTTCCACCTGATTTGGGGACGCGATAAGAGCAACTTGCTCTTTCGTTTCTTCCAGCAGAACCGTTGCCGCATCAGCTTCGAGGGACAGGTTCAAAAGCCGCTTCGCTGCGCGGATTGCATGCGGGCTTTTACCGGCAATTTCCTTCGCCGTCGCCAGTGCTTCCTCTCGTGGGGAGGCGCAAACCTTCGTCGCGAAGCCGTATTCCTTCGCCTCTTCGCCGGTAAAGACCTTTCCGGTAAATGTCAGTTCACGCATAACATCGGTGCGCGCCAATCCCGGCATCAGTAGAAGCCCCGCCATATCCGGCACCAAGCCCCATTTGATTTCCATCACCGACATTTTGGTGTCGGGCGCGACGTAACGCATGTCTGCGCCCAAGGTCAGTTGAAAGCCGCCACCGAACGCCACGCCGTGTACGGCCGCGATCACAGGTACCGGGATTTGCCGCCAAACGAAGCAGACCTGCTGGGCTTTGTTGGCGATGCCATAGTCGCGTGCGCCAAGTCCTCCGACACCCCCGGAGCTGACCGATTTCTGGCTGCCGCCTGCCATCTGGGCGAAGCTGCCCATATCGAGACCGGCGCAGAACGCACGGCCCTCCCCGGAGAGCACGACGGCACGCAAACCCTTCCGGGTCTTCAACTCTTCGCCGGTCGCGATCAGCGCGTCGAACATCGCCCCATCGAGCGCATTCATCTTGTCGGCACGGACAAGGCGAACGTCGGCCACGCCCCCATCCATCGTTACGGTTACCCGGTCTGACATCATTTCCTCCAATTGGTGCCTTGCTTTGGCCAGTTTCCCACCGGATTGATCCCATATTCAATCGGTTCCACCGGGGAACGCCCTTCGGCCGGATACATTGTAGAGTGCGTAGAGATTCGAGTTCCACGGAGTATGAGGATGTTCAAAGGGTTCGGGGCCGGTTTGGCCATGGTTTCGCTTCTTGCGGCGGCTTCGCCCGTGGCTGCGGCGGATGCGCCCACAGACCCGGCGGCCACGAAAATCCAGGCCTTTTACGGAGCACTGGTCGCCGCCATGAAAGGCGGAGCCAAACTGGGCATCCAGGGCCGATACGATAAGCTCAAGCCCGCGGTCGAGACGGCGTTCAATCTGCCGGCGATGACGCAGTTCGCGGTCGGCCCGGACTGGTCGAAATATTCCGAAGCCGAACACAAGGCTTTGATCGATGCTTTCGAGCGCATGACAGTCTCGAACTATGCCAAGAACTTTGACAGCTATAACGGGCAGCAATTTGTCGTCCTGCCGAATGTCGTAAACCGTGCCCCCGACAAGGTGGTGCAGAGCGAGATGCGTCCGGCGAAAGGCGACCCGGTGAAATTCAACTACCGCATGCGGGATTCGGGCGGCGGTGATTGGAAGGTGATCGATGTTTTCCTTGCGGGCTTCACCAGCCAGCTTGCGCTCCGCCGCTCCGAATTTTCCGACACGGTGGCGAAGGAGGGGGCTTCGGGCCTCGTCAAGAAGATGAACACGGTGACCGACAAGACCATGAAGGGTTAGAGCTTTTCGTTCGCCTACCTTTTCTAAACCAAAGCCATGCCATGTTCGCCTGGAAGCCGCCGGGGCGAGACCATGGAACACGACCAATTCGAAATCCTTATCGCAGCCGTGTTGACGGCAGGCCAGATGAGTAGGGCACAAGCGGCAGAGGCAAAGCCTGCAGAGCTCCTCGCCAAGACGTTGGACGATCTTCGCGCAGCCCAAATCATTATCAAGCGCAGTGCGAATTTCATTCCCAAGGGCGGGCGTTAAACCTTGCCCTGAAATCGCCATCAAAAAATTTGGCTCAAAAAAATCTGCTCATGCGTTTTTAATCGTACTCGGTGCCCTTTGGGGGCCCGGGTACTGTTAGAGCGGCTGTTGTCGCTGGAAACGAAGGAGACGGAAACATGAAGAAGTTGCTGAAAAGCGCCATTGTGATCGCCGGGTTGACCGGCGCTGCGTGCGCCGTCAGTGGACCAGCTTCTGCCGCAAGCTTTGCCGTTAATTTCGGCGACGTTGCATTCGGCTATTCGGACGGTTGGTACGATCATCATCACAATTGGCATCGCTGGCACGATGCCCGCGAGGCCCATTACTATCGTGCCCATTATCGCCACAATTATTACGGTTGGCGCCACGATGACCGTCGCCACCACCGTCACCACTGGCATCATTAAAAACTGTCAGTCTTTGGAAGAGCCCGGCACCCCGCCGGGCTCTTTCGTTATGTACGCGCCGGACGCGGCGGGCCGAGGAGCGCAGGCAGAATGAAGAGGATCGTCACGATCGTCCATAACAGTGAGATCATGAGAAGTTCGCCCATGCTCGCCGTACCCGGATGGCTGGAGAGCCAAAGAGAACCGAAGCCGGATGCAGTTGTTAACGCGCTGAACACAATGGCTCGCGCGAGAGGAGACCTCAGCAAATCGCCGTCGCCTGCACACCAAGCCATCAGATAGTAGATGTTGAACGCAACGCCGATGCCGAACAACAGCGGCAGTGCGATGATGTTGGCGAAGTTGATTTGCAGGCCCAATACCACGCAGCTCGCGAGCGTCATAAGCCCTGCAAACGCAAGCGAAGCCAACGCCATGGCGAGATCGCGCATGTTGCGCAGCACCAGCCACAGAAGGATCGCGATGATGACGAACGATCCGATACCGGCGCGCAGGAAGGCGCCGACGATGGTATTGCCGGATTCCTGAATGGAAATCGCGGCGCCGGTCGCGTCCGGTGCAACGGCCAAAACGGCCTTGCTGAAGCGCCGGAGGTTGGCGTTGTCGTCCGGATTCCCGCTCGGAAACACCTGAACGCGCGCCCGGCCGTCCGGGGCCGTCCAATCGTGCACCATGTCCGGCGGCAACGATTTGAGTGTCACGGGTTGCGCCAGCAAAATGCCCCGCATTTGCGCCAGCATAGTGTCGAGCGGAGGAACCAAGGCATCGGTGGCCGCCTTGCGATCACCTGGCGAACCGGCGGCGAGCTTATCGAGGATCGCAGCGAGACGCATCGAATCCCTGGCTGCCGGTGTTTGGGCGGTGCCGGCCGAGAGTTTCAAATCGGCGGCTGCTTTCTTTAAAGCCGCGATATCGTCGGCGTCCGATGGCGGCGGCGCGGCGATGAACGGATTAATCGTAGGGTCGAGCAACATCTGCGTATCCTGGATCAGCGCCAGTTTCGCGCTCTGATCGCCGGGGATGAAGCTCTTGAGCGTCAGGACCTGTGCGACTTCGGGTAACGCCGAGAGCTTTTTCTGTAACGCATCGGCCGCATCCAGCGATGGCGCGAGGATGTCGATCGTGTTGGGCGAATTCTGCGGATCTTTCATCAGATCGAAAAGTGTCGAAACGGATTCCGTCTTCGGATTGCGCAGGTGCAACGGGTTGAAATCGAAATGCAGGAACGGCATCGCCGCCAATCCCAGCACCGTCAACACGCCAACAACCGCCAGTACGCGCTTTCTGTGCTTGCGCAGAAGCCAATCCAAGATGATGAGGCGCGGCTCGCCGATCTCGGCGGCTTCTCCGCGGGGTTTCAGCAGCATCAGAAGCGCGGGCAGCACAGTGACGCTCAAGGAGAACGCCACCACCATGCCGATGCCCGCAATGAGCCCCAATTCGGCGACGCCTTTGTAATCGGTCGGTACGAAGGCGAGGAAGCCTGCGGCGACGGCAATCGCGGCAAGCGCCAAGGGCCAGCCAACACTGTGACCCGCCGCGACGAGCGACGGTTCGAGTTCGTGCAGCCGGAAACGTTCGGCACGATAACGCACGGCATATTGGATGCCGAAATCCACGCCCAATCCGACAAACAGCGGAATAAAGGCCACCGAGATGAGATTGAGCGCGCCCGTGGCAAGCAATCCAAAGGCCGTTGTTATGGTGAGGCCGATGAAAAGCGTCACGAGAATTGCCGCGATGATGCGCACCGATTTTACGGCCAGCCACAGCATCAGCAGCACCGCTGCCATCATCAACGAAAGGATGAGGCCGATGTTTTCGCCGAGACTGGCGAACTCTTCGTCCGAGAGTGGGATTTGGCCGGTCAATCGCACGCGCACGCCATTGTCAGGAGTCAGATGCAAGGCCTTGGCGCTATCGCGGATCAGATCGGTTGCTCGGGCGCCCGGCGAAAGCGCGCCATAATCCAGCCGCGGCTTGGCGAGGATGAACTTGCGCAATTGATGCGGATCGGGCTGGCCGTCGCCGAACAGGCTCTGCCACGAGAAGAAGACTTTCTTGTGGTCCTGCACATCGCCCAGAACATTTGCGAATGCCGAAATCGGCTTGTGAAGGTCGTCGAGCGTGGCCTGACCGTGCTGCACGCCCTGCAGCGCGGTCGAAAGGCTGGTCATAATTCCGCGCAGACTGGGATCGGCGGCGAGCGCACCGAGAAAGGATTGCGCCTTCACGAGTTGTTCGGTGGTGGATTTCACTTTTTCCACCGGCAGGAACAGCAAGCCGTTGTGCGAAAAGAAGTCGCCGGCATCGGGCCTGCGGATCGAGACGAAGGTATCGGTGTGCGCGGACAGCGATGCAGCAAGGGCGGCGGTCCCTTGTTCGGCGCGTTCGGGCGTTACGCCGTCGACCACCGCAACGATCAGAGCGTCGTTCTGCGGAAACAGTTTGTCGAAAGCGATCTGGCGTTGGCGCCAACCGAGATCGTGCGACAGCAGTTGTGCCGTGTCGCTGTTCATCTTGAAGTGCGTGGCCGCGAAGATGCCCGCCAAGATGCCGAGCAGCACACCGGCGGCGACAGCCAGTGCGGCCCGGCGGCAGCAGAACGCAACGACACTGGTAAACAGTTCTTTCATGCGCAAAACATCCGAAAAATTGGCCGCCCCTTAGGCGAATCAGGTGGCCGGAATATGGCCGCAATCGGCGCCCAAGGCCAACGCCGTCAGTGAAGGTCTTTGTGGCGGACGGGCGCGCCTTTGGCCTTGGCTTCGCTCACCAGACCAGCGCAGTTGGCGTCCTTTGCAAGGCCCGGATCGACGAAGGGCAGGATCGCGGCCAGGGGCGTCAGCAACACGCTGAGCCCGATCGCAGCGCCTGCCTGTGCGATGGCGCCGGCAGGTTTGATGCCGATGGAGGGCTTGCTGAGCGAGCCGGTGATCGTGATGGGTGCGTGAAGCCGCACCAGCCTGATGCTCTTGGGCGCGCCTTGCACGGTCATGTTGAGCGTCTCATCGCCCAGATTGATCGTGCCTCCGCCGTTCACATTCACCGACTCCGTGTCGAAAACGATGTGCCGCGCCGACAGCGTTCCGTCCTTGGCCGAGAAATCGGCAACGGCGCAGCGCACATTCGTCTGATCGTCGCTGCCCGAAAGGAATAGAGCTTGATCGAGGTCGATGCCCAACAGTTCGACGAATTGTTTGCGCACCGCGCCTCTTGGCACCACCGCCGTCACTGTCCCGTTCGCGGTCGCGGCTGCTTTGTGAACGCTTTTGCCCGTGCCATGCAGTTTGGCGCGGGCTTCGAGCACACCTTCAATCGGCGACTGCCCGTTCGTGGCGGGAACGAATTGCTGCAGATTGATATCACGGAATCGCAGATCCACATCCACGGCGGGTACATTGTTGCGGGCGTCGATGGCGGCGGAACCTGCCAGCTTGCCTTGCGATAACGACATCGAAACCGGATCGAGCGTCAGCAATCCGCGATCGAGCTTGAGCGTGAGATCCAGCTGCCGCAGCGGGAAGGTTTCGGAGACCACTTTGTCCGCATGATAAGTGACATCGGCGTCCATCTGGCGGACGCGGTCCACTTCCAGCGGCAGATCAGGCAGAAAATATTGCGTTTGCTGCGTTTGTGCGGCTTGTGCTTCCGCAGGCGCGATCCCCGCTTTCGCGGCTGCCTGTTGCAATTTCGCGCCCGTGGGTCCGCCGCCGAACAGCGCGCCCAGGTCGACGAAGCTGACGGAACGCGACGACAGATCGCCCTTGAGATAAGGGCGTCCGCTGGTCACGTCGGCTTTCAGATTGCCGTGAAGGTCGCTGTTGCCCACGGTCCCGTTGATGTCGTTCAGTGTGTAGACGGCATCGTCGCGGGTGAGTTTCGCGGAGAAGCGATAGGGCGGCGAATGAGGAAGCACGAGG
>Ga0134125_10007040_pt1 | contig 12713 bp, 11 predicted proteins | sample KB31751_FD_96464 | JGI IMG/M metagenome (GOLD analysis project Ga0134125, IMG submission 96464) | Terrestrial soil microbial communities with excess Nitrogen fertilizer from Kellogg Biological Station, Michigan, USA - KB3-175-1 | ecosystem: Environmental > Terrestrial > Soil > Unclassified ... | reverse complement strand
CTTGGGGCTCGGGTCCCAAGGGACCATGGGGCTCGGGCCCGCAACCGGCTGGGCCGCGGCCGCCCGATCTGGAAGACCTTCTGCGCCGTGGCCAGGATCGGCTGCAGCAGCTTATGCCGGGAGGGCATTTGAGCGGGTTCGGCATCGGCCTCGTCGCGCTCGTCATCATCGTGATCTGGCTTTTCTCCGGTGTTTTCCGTGTGCAATCCGAAGAGCTCGGTATCGTGCTCCGCTTCGGCAAATATGTGCGCGATGCGCAGCCGGGCTTGAACTACCATCTGCCCTATCCGATCGAGACCGTGCTGCTGCCCAAGGCGCTGCGCGTCAACACCACTTCAATCGGAATGACCCTGGTCGAGGATCCCGCCCGTGGTAATCGCACCATCATGCGCGATGTCCCCGAGGAAAGCCTGATGCTGACCGGCGACGAGAACATCGTCGACGTCGATTTCACGGTGCTGTGGCGGATCAAGCCGAACGGCGCGGCCGACTATCTCTTCAATATCCAAAATCCCGAAGGGACCGTGAAGGCGGTCGCGGAAAGCGCAATGCGCGAGGTGATCGGCCACTCCGACATCCAGCCGATCCTGACCGGTGCCCGGACCGCGACTGAACAGGCCGTTCAGCAGCTGATGCAGAAGACGCTCGACCACTACGGCTCGGGTGTCCTGATCCAGCAGGTGCAGATGCAAAAGGTCAACCCGCCGTCGCAGGTGATCGAGGCATTCAACGACGTGCAGAACGCGAAAATCGATTACGAGCGACTGCAAAACGAGGCGCAGACCTATGCGAACCGCGTGGTGCCCGATGCCAAGGGCCGCGCCGCCAAGATCGTCCAGGAGGCCGAAGGCTATAAGCAGCAGGCAGTCGCCGAGGCGAAGGGGCAGAGCGCACGGTTCCTGAAGGTCTATGACGAGTACGTCAAAGCAAAGAACGTGACGCGGGAGCGCATCTATCTGGAGACGATGGAGCGTATCCTCGGGCATTCTCAGAAGCTGATGGTGGACGGCCCGGCCGGCCAGGGTGTCGTTCCCTATCTGCCGTTGAACGAGCTGACGCCGCACCGCCAGACGCCGGCGACCACCGGCTCGGCGCGGCAGTCCAGTGGAGTTACGAAATGAGGTCCCCGGTTACAGGCATCGTTGCGCTGCTGTTGCTGCTGCTCGTGCTCATCGTTGCCTACAGCTCGGTCTTTACCGTGCAGCAGACGGAGCAGGCGCTGGTGGTGCGGTTCGGCCGGCCCGTGGCCAGCGTCACCGAGGCCGGTCTGCACTTCAAGGCACCATTCATCGACACCGTGATCCCGGTCGACCGGCGCATCCTTGACATCGAAAACCCATCGCAGGAGGTGATCGCCTCCGACCAGAAGCGTCTGGTGGTCGACGCATTCGCCCGCTACCGCATCAAGAATCCGTTGCGGTACTATCAGAGCGTCGGCACCGTCCAGGCCGCGAATCTGCAATTAACCACGCTGCTCAACGCTTCGTTGCGCCGCGTGCTCGGCGAGGTCACCCTCATTCAGGTCGTGCGCGACGAGCGTGAAGCCTTGATGGCGCGCATCCGCGACCAACTCGACAAGGAAGCTGACGCTTACGGCATCCAGGTGGTGGATGTGCGCATCCGCCGCGCCGATCTGCCCGAGCAGAACAGCCAGGCCGTCTATCAGCGGATGCAGACCGAACGTCAGCGCGAGGCAGCCGAGTTCCGCGCCCAGGGTGGCCAGAAGGCGCAGGAGATCCGCGCCAATGCCGACCGCCAGGCCACCGTGATCGAAGCAGAGGCGAGGTCCCAGGCCGAGCAAATCCGCGGTGAGGGCGATGCCGAGCGCAACCGGCTGTTTGCCGCGGCCTATAGCAAGGATCCGGACTTCTTCGCCTTTTACCGGTCGATGACGGCTTACGAGAACGCGCTCAAGGGCAACGACACCCGCTTCCTGCTGCGGCCGGATTCCGACTTCTTCCGATTCTTCGGCAACCCCTCTGGCAAGACGGCGCAAGCGGCTGCACCGGCTACCACTGGGACGGCTGCGGCGCCCGCTGCAACCGCGCCTGACCCCTCGCCAAAGCCGTAGGAAAGCCCGACCGATCCAATAGTTGACAGCGGCGGCGCGACGCTTTTCGCTCGCGCCGGCTCAAGAAGAAAATGGACAAGACACAGATGAAACGGGAGGTTCCATTCCGATGAGGTCTTTAGCCATCGGCGACTTCCTCATCGGTTTGGGCGTCCTGCTCGTGATCGAGGGAATCCTGTTCGCGGCGAGCCCGACCTGGATGCGCAAGGCCATGAAAAGCGCGCTCGCAACCCCGGACAATGTGCTGCGCGCGGTCGGCATCGGGTCGGCGGTGCTCGGCCTGATCCTGATCTGGGTGATACGGCGGCCGATCTAAAGCGCGATGAGATTGGGTCGAATCGTCATCGCGCTTTAGCTCTTTGATTGAGCATGATCTTTTCGGAAAGCCGCTGCACACTTTTTCCGGATCATGCTCTAGGAGCTTAACGTTCCGCAGCGCGTTAGTACGAGCCGCCGGGTGGACCGAAGTAAAAAAGAACGCGATCGTGAGGGCCGGCAGTCGGCTTTTTGCCGTATTAACTGACGCTTATGGCCATGAAAATCCGAGAACAATCCGAATGCTTGCGCCGCAAGCTCGTTCGGGCGCAGTCTGAACTTTAAAATTCCGATTCCGATCTGGAGACAATTTATATGATCGCTGCCACATCCGCCTTGAGCCTACGCCTGCGCCCGCTGCTGGCTGCAGTCTGCCTGGGCGCGGCGGCCATGCTGATCTCAAAACCCGCCTTCGCGCGAGGACCCGAGGGCATCGCCGACGTCGCCGAGAAAGTCATCGACGCCGTCGTCAACATCTCGACCTCGCAGACCGTCGAGCTCCCCAGCGACGGTCACAGCACGATGCCGCAGCTGCCGCCGGGCTCGCCGTTCTCGGAGTTCTTCGACGACTTCTTCAAGCACCGCGGGGGCAAGGGTGGGAGCGATTTGCAGCCGCACAAGACCACTTCGCTTGGCTCCGGCTTCATCATCGACTCCTCCGGTATCGTCGTCACCAACAATCACGTCATCGCTGACGCCGACGAAATCAACGTGATCCTCAACGACGGCACCAAGATCAAGGCCAGCATTGTCGGCATCGACAAGAAGAGCGACCTTGCCGTGCTGAAATTCAAGCCGCCGCACCCACTTACCTCCGTGAAGTTCGGCGACTCCGACAAATTGAGGATCGGTGACTGGGTGATCGCGATCGGCAACCCCTTCAGCCTGGGCGGCACGGTGACGGCGGGCATCGTCTCGGCGAAGAACCGCGATATCGCGAACGGCCCCTATGACAGCTACATTCAGACGGATGCGGCCATCAACCGCGGCAATTCGGGTGGTCCGCTGTTCAACCTCGACGGCGAGGTGATCGGCGTCAACACGCTGATCATCTCGCCGTCGGGCGGCTCGATCGGCATCGGCTTTGCCGTGCCGTCGAAAACGGTCGCGGTCGTGGTCGATCAGCTCCGCAAGTACGGCGAATTCCGCCGCGGCTGGCTCGGTGTGCGCATCCAGGGCGTCACCGACGAGATCGCCGACAGCCTGAACGTTCACCCCGCGCGCGGCGCACTGGTCGCCGGCGTCGACGACAAGGGACCGGCGAAGCCGGCCGGCATCGAGCCCGGTGATGTCGTCGTGAAGTTCGACGGCGAGGACATCAAGGATCCGAAGGACCTCTCGCGTGTCGTCGCCGACACCGGGGTCGGCAAACAGGTCGATGTCGTCGTCATCCGCAAGGGCAAGGAGGAGACCCACAAGGTCACGGTGGGCAAGCTGGAAGACACCGACAAGGTGCAGGCAGCGGTGAAGCCCAAGGAAGAGCACGTGGAGAAGCCGGTGACGCAAAAAGCGCTCGGCCTCGACCTTGCGACGCTGAGCAAGGACCTGCGCGGCAAATACAAGATCAAGGACAGCGTGAAGGGCGTTGTGATCACCGGCGTCGACGACAGCTCGGATGCCGCTGAGAAGCGGCTCTCCGCAGGTGATGTTATCGTTCAGGTGGCGCAGGAGGCGGTCTCCACCGCCGACGACATCAATAAGCGCATCGAGCAGCTGAAGAAGAGCGGCAAGAAATCGGTGCTGTTGCTGGTCTCGAATGCGGACGGCGAACTGCGGTTTGTGGCGCTGAGCGTGCAGTAAAGTGGTGGTCATCCCCCGCGGAAGCGGGGGATTCAGCAAGCCGAGACATTGCAGCTTGAACTCCGCTCTCTGGAATACTGGGTCACCCGCATTCGCGGGTGACGACACCAAGAATTACGAAACAAACTCCTCCCGCCGATACCCTTGGGCATAAAGCAGTGCGGTGAGGTCACCGTGATCGATCCGCGCGGCGGCGGCGACGGCGACCGCGGGCTTGGCGTGGTAGGCGACGCCTAATCCGGCCTTCTGTATCATGCCGAGATCATTGGCGCCGTCGCCGACCACGAGCGTATCGATCTCGTCGAGGTCGAAGGATTCGGTGAGTTCGATCAGGGTGGCGAGCTTGGTCGCGCGGCCGAGGATCGGCTCTCTCACTTCTCCGGTGAACTTGCCGTCGTGGACGACAAGCTCATTGGCGCGATTTTCCTGGAAGCCGATTTTGGCCGCGATCGGATTCGTGAACAGCGTGAATCCGCCCGAGATCAGGCAAGTATAGGCGCCGTTCGCGCGCATGGTCATCACCAGCTCGCGGCCACCCGGCGTCAGCGTGATGCGCTTCGTCAATACTTCGTCGACCACGCTGACCGGCAGGTCCTTGAGCAGCCCGACGCGCTCGCGTAGCGCAGGCTCGAAGGCGATCTCGCCGCGCATGGCGCGCTCGGTGATTTTAGCGACATGCTCCTTGAGCCCGGCGAAGTCGGCGAGTTCGTCAATGCATTCCTGGCCGATCATGGTGGAATCCATGTCGGCCAGAAAAAGTTTCTTGCGCCGGGCCGCGATAGGCTGCACGACAATGTCGATCGGCAGGTCGCCGCGCACCTCGCGCAAGCGGCCCTCGATCGCATGGACCTCCTCGGTGCTTTCGAAGGGGATGTCGACCGCGACCTCGTGGAACAGCCATTGCGCGTGTCCCGGCGAGGGCAGCACGGCGAGCGCGCCCTCTAGAATCGTCGAATCAAGTGCAGGATTGGCGGGATTGCAGATCAGGGTCGCGACGAGAGACATCGGGTGAATTCGGCATCTGATAACAAGGTGGTGCTTATCGCAGGGCCGACCGCCAGCGGCAAGTCGGCGCTCGCGCTCGAGCTTGCCGAAAGAGCGGACGGCATCATCATCAATGCCGATTCCATGCAGGTCTATCGGGACTTACGGATCCTGACCGCGCGGCCCGCGGCGGAAGAGGAGGCGGCCGTCGCGCACCGGCTCTACGGCTGTGTCGATGCCGCGATCAACTTCTCCGCCGGTTCCTGGCTTGCGGACGCCGCGGCCGTGCTCACTGATGCACGTGCACAAGGCCGACTGCCGATCTTCGTCGGCGGCACCGGGCTTTATTTCAAGGCGCTGACGCGCGGGCTCTCGGCGGTGCCGCCTATTCCGGCGGAGGTGCGCGAGGAGGTGCGGGCGCGGCTTGAACGCGATGGGGTCGAAGCGCTGCATGCGGAACTCGCGCGCCGCGATCCGGCCGCGGCCGAACGCCTCAAACCGCGCGACCGCACCCGCATCGCGCGCGCGCTCGAAGTCGTCGAGGCCACCGGCCGCTCGCTGCTCGACTGGCACCGCGAGGGCCTGCCGCCGGTGCTGCCGCCCGGCGCATTCTCCGCACTGTTTCTCGCGCCCGACCGCGAAGCGCTCTATGCGCGGATCGATGCGCGCTTCGATGCCATGCTGAAGACCGGCGCGCTGGAGGAGGTCGAGCGCCTGGCGGCGCGGCGCCTTGATCCATTGTTGCCGGCGATGAAAGCCCATGGCGTACCGCCGCTGATCCGATATCTGAAGGGCGAACTCACGCTGGGAGAGGCCGCGCAAATCGGCCGCGCCGATACACGGCAATACGCCAAGCGGCAGTTCACCTGGTTCCGGCACCAACTGCCGGAGTTTGCGTGGGTGAAGCCGGAGGAGGCGCGGGGGTGGTTGGACGAGGCGGTAAGCTTATAGCTACCGCGTCATTCCGGGGCGCGTTGAAGACGCGAACTCGGAATCTATAGATTCTCAGATTTGCAATTGCACATCAGAGTCCGGTACTTTCGCGCCGCTCCGGAATGACGGTGTTCATTGGTCCGGCAGGTCGCCGAATTCGCTCTCGCAGAAATCCCCGAACGCGGTTACACTCAGGGATAGCGCTAAATCGGCCGGTATCGCTTGACATCGGTCCGTCGGCCGCTATGTTGCGCGCAACCTTTGGGAAGTCCGGCCAGAGCCATGCGTAATATTATTTCCAAGCTCCTTATCGTGGTCGTACCCAGGCGCACCGCCGGGGATGGCTGACGGCCATCTAAATCCAGGCGGTGCGCAGGGGCCTCTCGGGCCCTTTTTTTATTTCCCGAAGCAAAAGACGAAGCGGCCGCGCGAGAGCGGCAAATCCGGAGCCAACCATGAGCGAGACAAGCCACAATCCCAATCAGATGACGGGAGCCGCCATGATCGTGCGGGCGCTGATCGATCATGGGGTGAAGCATCTCTTCGGCTATCCCGGTGGCGCGGTGCTTCCGATCTATGACGAGATTTTCCAGCAGAGCGACATCGAACATATCCTGGTCAGGCACGAGCAGGGCGCGGGTCATGCCGCGGAGGGCTATGCGCGCTCGACCGGCAAGCCCGGCGTGGTGCTCGTGACCTCCGGCCCCGGCGCTACCAACATGGTGACGGCGCTGACTGATGCCTTGATGGATTCGATCCCGCTCGTCTGCATCACCGGCCAGGTGCCGACGCACCTGATCGGCAACGACGCCTTCCAGGAATGCGACACGGTCGGCATCACACGCCCCTGCACCAAGCACAACTGGCTGGTGCGCGACGTCAATGATCTCGCCAAGGTGCTGCACGAGGCCTTCTATGTCGCAACCTCCGGCCGGCCGGGGCCGGTCGTGGTCGACGTCCCGAAGGACGTGCAGTTCGCGGTCGGCACCTATCATCCGCCGCGCAAATCCGACGTGCACATCTCCTACGCACCGCGGCTGAAGGGCGACGCGACGCAGATCCGGAAAGCAGTGGCGCTGCTCGCGTCCGCCAAACGGCCGGTGATCTATTCCGGCGGCGGCGTTATCAATTCCGGTCCCGAAGCGGCCAAGCTCTTGCGCGAACTGGTCGAGTTCACCGGCTTTCCGATCACTTCGACCTTGATGGGGCTCGGAGCCTACCCCGCCTCCGGCAAGAACTGGCTCGGCATGCTTGGCATGCACGGCACATACGAAGCCAACATGGCCATGCACGACTGCGACGTCATGCTGTGCGTTGCCGCGCGCTTCGATGACCGCATCACCGGACGTACGGACGCGTTCTCGCCGGGGTCGAAGAAGATCCACATCGACATCGATCCCTCCTCGATCAACAAGAACATCCGCGTCGATGTGCCGATCATCGGCGACGCCGGCAACGTGCTCGGCGATCTCCTGCAGGTCTTCAAGGCGGAAGCGAAAAAGCCCGACATCAAGGCCTGGTGGCAGCAGGTCGCGACCTGGCGCGCGCGCAATTCGTTGCATTACAGGAAGAGCAACGACATCATCATGCCGCAATACGCGATCCAGCGGCTGTTCGAGGCGACCCGTAATAAGGACGTCTACATCACGACCGAAGTCGGCCAGCATCAGATGTGGGCGGCGCAGTTCTTCGGTTTCGAGGAGCCGTACCGCTGGATGACCTCGGGCGGGCTCGGCACCATGGGCTACGGCCTGCCGGCGGCGATCGGGGTGCAGGTCGCCCATCGCGACAGCCTCGTCATCGACATCGGCGGCGACGCCTCGGTGCAGATGACGATCCAGGAGATGTCGACGGCCGTGCAGCACGAGCTGCCGATCAAGATCTTCATCCTGAACAACCAGTACATGGGCATGGTGCGGCAATGGCAGCAGCTCTTGCACGGCAACCGGCTGTCGCATTCCTATACCGAGGCCATGCCGGATTTCGTCAAGCTCGCGGAGGCCTACGGCTGCGTCGGCTTCCGGGCCACCAAGCCTTCCGATCTCGACGGCGCGATCAAGGAGATGATTTCGGTGAAGCGCCCGGTGCTGTTCGACTGCCGCGTCGCGGCGCTGGAAAATTGCTTCCCGATGATTCCCTCCGGCAAGGCGCACAACGAAATGCTGTTGCCGGCGGAAGCCGAAGATGAAGCGACCGCCGCGGCGTTTGCCGGCGGCAAGGCGCTGGTGTGAGCGATGCAAGGGCCGGCCGCGTGCGCCTCTTCTCCCTCTCCCCGCTCTTCGCGGGGAGAGGGTCGGGGTGAGGGGCTCTCTCCACGTACCGAGTTCTTGGAGAGTCCCCCTCACCCGCATCGCATCTTGCGATGCGATGCGACCTCTCGCCGCAAGCGGGGCGAGGTGAAGAGAGGTGCGTTTGCGGCAGCCGTATGCGCAACAGCGAGGCAATCCCATGTTTAACCTCGCGGAACTCGATCGCGCGCATGAGGTGGTCCGCCAGGCGATGCCGCCGACGCCGGCCTATGCCTGGCCGCTGCTCGCCGAGCGGCTCGGCACGGACGTCATTGTCAAGCACGAGAACCACACGCCGACCGGCGCCTTCAAGGTGCGTGGCGGACTGACTTACGTCGACCGCTTGAAGCGCGAAAAGCCCGAGACGCACGGGTTGATTTCGGCCACGCGCGGCAATCACGGCCAGAGCCTCGCGTATGCCGGGCGTCGCCACGGCCTGCCCGTGACGATCTACGTGCCGCACGGCAATTCAGTCGAGAAGAACCGCGCGATGGCTGCGTTCGGGGCTGATCTCGTCGAGCATGGCGGCGATTTCCAGGAGGCGCGCGAGGAGGCCTGTCGGCGCGCCGAGCGCGGCGGCCTGCACATGGTGCCGTCGTTTCATTCGCACCTTGTACTTGGCGTCGCGACTTATGCGCTGGAATTGTTGCGCGCGGCACCCGACCTCGACGTGCTCTATGTGCCGATCGGGCAGGGCTCGGGCATCTGCGGCTGCATCCTGGTGCGCGACCTGCTCGGGCTACGAACCGAAATCGTCGGTGTGCAGTCGACGCTGGCGCCGTCCTATGCGCTGTCATTTGCCGCCCGTAGCGTCGTCAATACCAACAGCAGCAACACGCTGGCCGACGGCATGGCGACGCGGAATCCCGACGCCGATGCACTCGCGATCATCCTGAAGGGTGCCGCGCGCATCGTGCAGGTCACCGACGACGAGATCGCAGCCGCGATCCGCGCCTATTGGACCGACACGCATAATCTTGCGGAAGGCGCGGGCGCGGCGCCGCTCGCGGCCGCGCTGCAGGAGCACCGCAAGCTCCGGGATAAGCGCGTCGGTCTGATCCTGAGCGGCGGCAATATCGATTTCGACCTGTTTCGGAAGTGGGTGATGGCGGACAGCGCCGTCACTGAGAGGATAGCGGTGTGATGAGGGTCATCGCGCCACAAGCACAGCTGTCATCGCCCGGCTTGACCGGGCGATCCAGTACACCGCGGCGGGCGTGCCTTTTTCCGCCGCCGGTGATTACTGGATGCCCGCTTTCGCGGGCATGACGGCAGACAAGGGGACAATCATGAGCCAGCCCGCATCGGCCTATTTCATCGAAGATCGTCACGAGCCCAGCGAGACCCACACGCTCGCGGTGCTGGTGCAAAACGAGCCGGGCGTGCTCGCGCGCGTGATCGGATTGTTCTCGGGCCGCGGCTACAACATCGAAAGCCTCACGGTCTCTGAAACCGAGAGCCAGAAACATCTCTCGCGCATCACCATCGTCACCACGGGCACACCGATGGTGATCGAGCAGATCAAGCACCAGCTCGACCGCATGGTGCCGGTCTATCGCGTGGTCGACATGACGCAGACGGGCCGCGCGATCGAGCGCGAGCTTGCCATGGTGAAGGTGCGAGGGCAGGGCGAGCACCGGGTCGAGGCGCTCAGGCTCGCGGACGCCTTCCGCGCCCGCGTCATCGATGCCACCACCGAGAGCTTTGTGTTCGAGATCACGGGCAACACCGCCAAGATCATCCAGTTTATCGACCTGATGCGCCCGCTTGGCCTGGTCGAGGTGTCACGGACCGGCGTTGCCGCGATCGGCCGCGGGCCTGAAGGGATGTGACGCGATGCTGGCGCGCGACTGGTACTACAGTCAAAGACGGCGGATCGGGCTCGATACCGCCGTCGCCTCGATCTATGTCCAGAAGGACGATGCCGACCTGAGAGCTCGCGCGTCGCTGACCATGCTCGGCGTCAAGCCGGGCTGGCGCGTCGCCGATATCGGCTGCGGCAACGGCGTGCTCGCGACCGAGGCCGCGCTGATGGGCGCCGAGGTGGATGCGATCGACATTTCGCCGGCCATGCTGGCGCTGGCGCAGATTTATGCCGATGATCGCAGGGCGCGCATCCGTACCCAGCCGGCGGGCCTGCTCAGTTTCGCCTATGCGCCCAATTCCTACGATCTGATCGTCAGTGAATTCGCGCTGCATCATCTGCCGGATTTCTGGAAGGCGGTGGCGGCCGCGCGCATCTTCACTGCGTTAAAGCCGGGCGCGAACTTCTACTTGCGCGACATCGTCTTCGTCAGCATGCCCGACGGCAGCGAGCGCGACGTCGGCGAATGGGCGGACTTCAACATCAAGAACCACGATGTCGAGCGCGAGCGCGTCATCACCCATATGCGGGACGAATATTCCACCTTCGGCTGGGTCATGGAGCGGATGCTGACCGATGTTGGATTTCAGCTGATCTCGGCCGATTATCATGCGCCGCTGCACGGCACTTATCTCTTGAGGAAACCGAAGCCAGGCGAGCAAGGCTAGCAGACAAAAATAAGAGCCAAGAACAATAGAGCTAAGAACAATGAAGCCGGCCGATGTCTCTCTTGCCGTCCTGGTGGCGGTCATCTGGGGGCTTGCCTTCGTCGCAAGCCGGCTCGCGCTCGACGAATTGCCGCCGGCGCTGATGACGGCGCTGCGCTTTTCCATTGCGGCGGTGCCTTGCCTGTTCGTGCGCAAACCCAAGGTCTCTTGGCCGCTGCTGATTGCGATCAGCTTCACGCTGTTTCTCGGCCAGTTCCTGGCGCAGGCCTATGGCATCGCCCATGGCGTGCCGGTCGGCTTGACCTCGGTGATCGTACAGAGCCAGGCGCTGTTCACCATCGCCTTTGCCGTGATCGCGTTTCGCGAATGGCCGACACGCGTGCAGACGCTCGGCATCGCGATCGCCGCGGCGGGCCTCCTCTTGATCTGCACTACCGTCGGTTACGATTTCAGCGTCGGCGCCTTTGCGGTGCTGATGGTCTCGCCGGTCAGCTTCGCCGTCGGCAACCTGCTGCTTCGCCGGGCGAAGGGCGCGCCGATGTTCGACCTGTTCGCCTGGTTATGCCTGACCTCGGCGATCCCGCTGTTCGCGCTGGCCTTGGTCTCTGACGGGCCGGCGCCGACCTGGCATGCGCTCACGCACATGTCGCTGACCGCGCTTCTTTGCATGCTGGCGCTCGGCGGCATTTCCACGTCCATTGCCTATTGGCTGTGGGGCCGGTTGCTGCGCGACTACCGGGCGGCGCAAGTTGTGCCGTTTGCGCTCCTGGTGCCGTTCGTGGGCTCGGCGGCGTCCAGCATCGTGTTCTCGGAAAAATTCGGGCCGCTGCGGCTCGCCGGCATGCTCACCGTGGTCGGCGGCATCGCGGTGATGCTGCTGGCGAAGCGGCCGCGTGTCGTGCCCGTAATCGTGGAGTGAGTCATGTCGCAATCGCTTCTCCTCGCCTTCATCCTGTTTGCCGTCGCGATGTTCTTCACGCCGGGGCCGAACAACATCATGGTGCTGTCGTCGGGCCTCACTTACGGCTTCCGCCGTACGCTGCCGCATATGGCCGGCATTACCGTCGGTTTTGCCTTCATGGTCGCCGCGGTGGGGTTGGGCTTCGGCACCATCTTCATCGCCTATCCGGTGCTGCAGAGTATCCTGAAATATGCCGGCGCGGCGTATCTGATCTATCTCGCCGTTGCGATCGCGATGGCCGGGCCGCCGGCTCCCGAGGAGAACGCGAGCGGCCGCGGCCCCATGACATTCTGGGGCGCCGCGGTGTTTCAATGGGTGAACGTCAAGGGCTGGGTGATCGTGATCGGCACCATCACCGCCTATGCTGCGATCGCGCGTTTTCCCCTCAACGTCGCGATCCAGAGCCTGCTCTGTTTGATGTTGGGCACACTCTCCACCACAACCTGGACGCTGTTCGGCAGTGCGCTGCGGCCGATGCTCAAATCGGAATGGGCGGTGCGGGCCTTCAACGTTCTGATGGCGCTGCTCCTGCTGGCCTCGCTCTATCCGGTCTTCATGGACGCATAAAGCGGTATTCCGCCATGCAGAAACGCCTTTCCAATGGACGACGAAATGCTCTAGACAACGCCCGAAATCGCAAAAAATTCATCCAACGATCTTGACCTGACCCCGGCCGCTTGCCGGCCACTCGAAGAGGAAACCACTGATGCGTGTTTATTACGATCGCGACGCCGACCTGAACCTGATCAAGGGCAAGAAGGTCGCCATCGTCGGCTATGGCAGCCAGGGCCACGCCCATGCGCTGAACCTGAAGGATTCCGGCGTCAAG
>Ga0134125_10007039_pt1 | contig 12713 bp, 12 predicted proteins | sample KB31751_FD_96464 | JGI IMG/M metagenome (GOLD analysis project Ga0134125, IMG submission 96464) | Terrestrial soil microbial communities with excess Nitrogen fertilizer from Kellogg Biological Station, Michigan, USA - KB3-175-1 | ecosystem: Environmental > Terrestrial > Soil > Unclassified ... | reverse complement strand
TCACATCGCGCAAAAGAAGATCGGCTGGGACATGGATTCATACTGGAATATGCGGTGGGAGGAGAATTGGGTTTACTTCGAGGCTCCGGGCAGGGGGACCAGCTTCCGCCACTCCCGAGGTTTCTGCGTGAAACGAGTGAGATTCTTGAACTCTACCTCATCTGAGATCCGTTGTTTAGGTGCTACGTAACCAGGGTTTTCTGCCATGTTTACTGTGAGCAGCTGGAGGAGACTTAGAGAGGATGCATAACCCACCTACGATTCGGCTTGCCGTTATGGCGGTTCTGGTGCTCCTGGTGCCTGGGTGTCGGAAGAATAACAAACTGCCAAGTCTTCATGACCGTATCCTCGCGGCCAACACTTCCCAATACTGTCACTCGCCCGATGCATGCTTCAATCCGAGTGTTCTGGCAGTTGAAGATGGCTACTTCGTGACAATATTCAAAGGCAACAAAATCGAACACGCCCACGTTCCGGCCAAAGACCTTGCGAGGTATCTCCAAGAGCTACCCATGCAAGCGTGGCCGCAGGGTCCGTCCATTACCGTCAGCCCCAGCGATGACGTTATTGACGGTAACGCAGTCCAGCAGAATTTTCAGGTTGCTCAACAGCTCTGCCGCTCGCTGGGACTTAAAGTGGAGGTGCGGCTTGGTGGCTGAGCTACGATTTGTGAGTGAAATCACCTGTTTCGCAGGGTACTTGGTCGATACGCTCGGCTGCACCATCGAGCCAAACCTCATAGCATTCGCTCTGCCGATAAATCTTTCCGTCAAACTTGAATAATGTCCTTCTTTCCGTTGCGGCAGAGCTATTGGCCCTCACCAGAAGGTTCTTGATGCCTCCTTTGGCCTCTTGCTCGAAGCCTAATCCAGAGACGATGGGCGCCTCATGTTCAAACATGTTCAACCACCTTCCCAAGGAGTACCGAAATACCCAGGTTTCGCAATTCCCAGTACCGCCGCAGAGTAGCCTGGTTCCGCGAATGATCAGCCCATCTGCTTGTCCAAGCGAAATTCGGCGGACGCGCAATTCCGTTTCCCAGGAATCGGGGACGTCGAAACTGCTGTTCTCCACTTGATGGATGATTTGCTCTTGTTCCGCCGCGGTCAACCTGGCCGCGCGGAATGTCTCATTGGCACTCAAATCCTTCAGCCACCAGCCGATTCTTCCAGCGGAACTCCTGGTTGGCGCGGCACCCACGCCGGAGAGGGACAACAGGTGTTCCGCAAAGTCCGGATATTCCTGCTTGATTGATTCAGCGAATGCAGTTATCACCTTTTTCCGAGACGTTCCAGGGTTTCCTGTTGCTTCCGGCCAAAGATTCAAATAGTTGAGTGCCTCATCAAACTGCCGGCAGAAGGTATGTTGCAGCGCAAGAGAAAGCAAGGCGCTCGCGGTCTCATCATCAGGCTCCAAGCCAGGCGCCAATTTGCTGGCCTTTTCCGGTGTAAGTGCGCGCTGCAGTCGATCGAAATCGGCATTGTCTGGAGAGACAATGTGAGGACAAAATTCAACCGTTGCGTCAACAAGCTTCCCTTGGCTCACGCGAAATACCTTTTCAGCTACCGGTGTAGAAGCCTCGGTAGTTACGCCATGAATCCCGGGAATATTTCGCCAAATTACCATTTTGTTGGATTTATCTCTCTCGAATCGCGCCCCATAAGGGACATCGAAGAGCCGGTGCGGTTCGGGCGAGAGAGAGATGACGTTATAGTCCCAGCAGCAGTGACTGCCACCGCCGGTGTCGGTAATAAAGACCACTTCGGCTTTGCCGTCGCCGTCGAAGTCCTGTCCGGTGTGGTTTTGGTCGAAAATCACTTGAAACCCGGTCGTGCGGAACACCACATGTCCGCTACTGTTGTAGATCGCCGCGGTACACCCGTTGCCATCAACTCCGCCGTTGCGCGCGGGGCCGAGTGAAATCTCGTAACCGTCCCAAAGTTTTTTTGTGTAGGAGCGGTTCTGAGGATCCTCAAACATCGCGCGATGGCAGGAAATCTTGCCTGCCAAGTCATCTTGCGCGCGGAGCACCGGCGCGAGGGACAGAACAACGACCATTGCAAAGAAGACCCGTCTCATGCGAAGAGTATATTGCTGGCCTTGTAAGGGAGTGTCTCAAAAGCCACGCAAGATTCAGAATTCGCGATAATATTCGACGACTATGAAAACACTTTGCATGGTGGCAGCGGTCGCGAGCCTGCTTTTTAGCGGCTTTGCGCAGCAAAATTTACCCTCGTCGCCTGCGGTAAATCAAGCCAAGACTCAATTACAAAGCGAACTGCGGTCGTTGGAGAAATTGGCTCAAAAAATAGCGGATGCGCCAACTAACGAAGAGAAAGCGCGGGACTGGCTGGAACTGAATCGGCAGGCACGGAAGTTCGCGGAGCAAATGAACACAGCCTTTCCTGAGTCCACCATTCAGGGTGACAAGATTTCGCCGGCGGAGGCGCAGAAATTATCTCAGACCGCGACCTCCTACGGTATCCGTGTTAATTTTTGTGAGCCAGGCGCAAATTGGGCGGCGGACAATCAAGGCTACTTCAAGTATCTCGAGCTATGGCCGCGGGGCCCTGAGGCGGATGAGGCCACATGGATGGGACCATTGGGGAACGGATCTTTCTGCGGCGACTCCGAAGGTTCCGCTGAGGGACTCAAAGAGTTCATCGTGAAACGCAAGCGATTCCTGCAAGAGTTTCCCGGCAGCCGTTTCGCTGCGCAGGCAAGAAAAGACATAAGCGAAGCGCAAGCGCAACTCGAAGAGGCACTCAAGTCTGAGCGGTAAGCACAAGCAGGGTGCATCAGCCTTTACCCCTTCTATCCCCACCAAATGATCGGGTGCGCCGTTCCTTTGCAGAGCAAAGGGCCGGATTCCCGTGCCATCTCCATCGGCGCACCAACCCGCGCCGCGGACACGACATCGCCGTTGTCGCAATGACATCAGGAAAACCCATTTGGAAAAGCAAAGGCAAATACATAGATCCTTCGACTTCGCGCCCCGCTGAGCGTTGACGGAGAAAATCTGCGAGGCGGCGCTCCGCTCAGGATGACAGGACTTTGCGACGATCCATTCTGAGGGATCAATTTTGCCCGTTCATCTTCATTCTGGCGAATTAGATGGCTCTCACGTTCCACTTCCGTAAACTTCGGCAGCTCCTGGCGTGATGCGATCAGGCTTATGGTCTAATTCACGCTGCTCAAAAAGAAGTACCAGGTGTTCAGAAGTACTCAGAACGTATCCACGCTGTCAGCAAGCCAGCCGGGCTGTGACGTTCTGTGTGACTCTCATAGCCTGCCATTCCTGAATTTTCTATTCCCGAAAACAAGCTCACCGGCACCGGGCTTTGCGGGCCCAATAGCCAACCGCTTGTCGCCCTCGATGCAAGCGGTCTATCCGGTCCATTACTGGGCGCTTACCTGTACATCGCACTCATACTTAAAAAAGGAGGCACTGTGAACGCAAGCGATCCCCTCGTCAATGCATGGCTGCTATTGAGTGAAGACCAGCCCACCGGCACCACCTACAGGAGCGCCAACAGCAGCTTTCAGCGGCTGATCCAAAACAACGGATACAGGGCCGTGGACAACCTGAACCTCAGCTTCTTTACCACTCACCCGACCAGCAGTACCACTGTCCCCAAGGGGAATGGGGATTTCTACACGATTTCGACGTACCCAAACAGACATCCGCCGGACGCCATTACGGCCCCGACCGACCACGATTACATGCTGTGGATCCTGCGGGACGCGCGGGCGCAAAATCCGAACCTGAAAATAGCGGTCACCCTTGACTACAACGGCAGAGAGAATGGCGGCCACGAGATTGAGAATATTTTTTCGAACACAAAACACAGCGACGAGGAAAACGCAGAACACTTTGCCGCCAATTTAATGACCTATCTCACAACTTATAACCTCGATGGCTTTGATATCGACTGGGAACCGCCTGTCTCCGAAATAACCACGCAGGACCATTTTCGCGTGCTGGTCAACGCGATTGGGGCGGCGTTCAGAGCGCAGAGCAATAAGCATTATTACCTGACGCTCTCTCCCGACGAGGTCGGTAACCTGGATGCAGGGGCCGTCAACGGCAACATGGACTTCATCAATCTTCAACTCTACTCAGGATTGGATCCCAACGAATTTATCCAGGCGGGAGTGAACGCGAACTTATTCGCCTACGGAGCAAAGTTTGAGGCGGATAACCCGGGGGCCAAGCCAAATGACCGTGGCAGACAGACGGCGCAGGAAGCGTTCACGGACAATCAGAACAATCGTCACTACAGCATCTTTACCTGCTGGCGCCTGAATTCCGGGAACTATATGTTTGAACAGGATCAGCAGAAGGCGCTTTACCGGATGGTCCACGCCGCGGGAGCCGGCCAAGAAAGGGCCGCTTCGTAGGAGCGGCAGTGCAGGGCCGCACACGATTAGCCGTGAGAAACAAGTTGAAGGGCTGACGACGGGCGAAGAAGATCGCGCTGATTGAAATGTCAAATCCCGTGTGGCAGGACCTGTCAGAGAAATGGGGCTCCAAAATGGGGTTTCGGGGAGAGAGTCTGGTGAGAATTCCCTAAATCGGTATGGCACGGGAGACATTCTCGGGACCCGTTCGACTCCCCTCACTCGTTCCTCGCTCGGGTTCGCTCAGGGTGAAAACGGATGAGTTCTGTCACGACCTTCCGGATTCCGTCACAGTCGGCAGAAGACAAAATCAACGGAGTCGGTGACCTCCAATGCCGCGACTGATTTTCCTGCGTGTTCTGCTTGGCAATGGGAGAAGGTGGTGTAAGATGGTTTCGTGTTTTGTTCGGCGCGAAAGAGCCGAACAAGCCATTAGCCATCAGTACTTAGCAATTAGGAAAGACAAACACCCGGCCTCCGAGCCGGGTTTGGCGTTTCTGGGCTGTGACCCTCAGCATGCGTGGCAGAGGGGCTGCCACGGCATTTAGCAATTAGCAATTGGCCAAACCAAAGAGAGCAAGGGTCGAGCGTACGGTGACCGTACGGTGGAAGGCGGCAAGTGTATGAAAGTTAAGAAGCGGGGGAGGGGTGGCGAATGCGCTCAGAGGCATCCCAATCGCCGAAATCACGACCCACTGCTGAACGGATCGCCGGGGATGAAATGGCCATCCCCGGCGATGGGTGGGGATGAATGGCGATGAAGCCGGACCGGGGGACATGCAGATCGGGTGACTTGGGCGAGCAAAACAGAACACCTACCACGGAGGCACGGAGACACAGAGAGAAGAAAAATTTGCCGCAGATGAACGCGGATAAACCAGGAGGCAAAAACGGTTTCAGGCCCGGATGAACGCAGCTTAGCTGCGGATCTGATGCGGGACAGCCAAGGGTGAGAAAGTCGCCGCTGATCGGGTGATCAGAAAGAGATCTTTGACAACTGAATGTGGCTGCGCTGTCGTCAATATGGCTGCGGTGTGCGTGGCGAGCAGCCCGGAGATCGCGCGAGCGCGCCGATTTCTGGGTCTGGCTGCTGCGCTATCACCGACAAGTTTCGCAGAAGCGCAGCCTTCCGGGTGTAGTATTGTTGCGTGAACTAGTGGTTCTCTGACTCTGATAGACACTTATCGCTTTTAGCCCCTGCCTATTTCTGCTGAGAACAGCCCATCCCAAGCACACGACAAAGGAGTCGCACGTGAAATAGCTTTACGGCGGCGGTTTCTCTTTCCGGATGCGCCACAGTTCGTAAAACAAATTTCTTTCTGGCCCGCCAGCGGGCAAGGACGTAAGATTGGCTCTCGACACCAATAAATCTGAAAAGGCTCACCCTCCTGCAACTGAGCATGGCGCGGTGTATTCCGCGCTGCGAGAGCTACTGAAGCCTTATGAAGGCGACCTGGCGGTCAAAACCGACAACCCCGCCCACTACTATCTGGAGAGCCGTTCTCTGAGTCCCAACGGCCGCGCGCTGTTTTTTGCCGCCGCCAAAATCAAGAAGAATTACGTGAGTTATTACCTGCCGATCCTGTATATGTTCCCGGAGTTGTCAACCAGGATCTCTCCCGGCCTGAGGAAGACGATGCAGGGACAATCCTGCTTCAATTTCACCCGCGTGGACCAGGACTCCCTGGACGAACTGGAAAAGCTTACTCGGGCGGCCTTTCTCATGCTCAAAAGCAAAGCTCTGCTGTGAGGGGAAAGACCCTTCTTTGCGTAATAACAACGACACGCGTGAGGGGACGCAATCCTGTAAAATAGATGGATGGCTGCAAATATTGATCCCAAGATAGAGCTGCTGAACAAAACTGCCGATTTCTACCGTCGTTCACTGGCAGATTACTCACAATTTGTGAAGACCGAAAAGAAGCCTCGCACGAAGAGACAGCTGGAACAGCGGCTTCAGACCATCCTGAACGAGATTGACTCGCTGACGACCCTCAAGCCGGCTTTGTAGATTTCGCCCCGGAACTCCTGACACAGGGGTGATATTGTGTGGCTAGCGCCGCCTTCTCCAGACCTGGATAACTTTGAACGTACAACGCACTGGCTCTCTTGAGCCGCCCGCGAAAGGTATTTTTTTGGCCCGCCACGACAATCATGACGATCGCAGCAACCGGCTCCCTTCCGAAGCAGACAGACCCTACCTCACGGAAATCGAAAGCAAGCGCCTGATCGGAGAGGATGTGGAGCCTGAAATGGCGCTGGACGACCTGGCCACAACCCTGGAAGAGGAAGGCATTGACGTGCTGGCTGCGGGAGAAATGCCTTCGCAGCGCCGCCGGAGGTTGCAGCAGGAACTGGATGGATCAGAAGAAGTCGACCTCAGCCCTGCTATAGAGGAGGTGGACAAATCCAACGATCCCGTCCGTCTGTACCTGCGGGAGATGGGCACTGTTCCACTTCTTACCCGGCAGGGAGAAATTGACATTGCGAAACGTTTTGAGCGCGGGCATTTCCGCGCGCTCAAAGCAATTTCACGTTCGCCACTCGCTATTCAGGAAGTGATTGCCCTCGGCTCCGATCTGGAACGGGGCGTGCGTTCCATTAACGAAGTGGTGGTTTTCGACGAAGAAGATGTTACGGATGAGATTGTTGCCGCGCGGCTGAAAGCCACGCTGGGATGTATCCGTGAGATGTCAGCCCGCTACAAGAAAGCCTGCGAGTCTGAGGAAAAGATCAAGGGGATCAGCCGAAAGAAGGAGCCGAAGCTCCACCGGCGCTATCGCTGGAAGATTGCGCGCAACCGGGTTGCCGTTTCCCGGATCGTGCGACAACTCAGATATACGCAAGCGGAACGCAAACGCCTGATCGAGAAGGTAGCAGGAATCGCAGACACGATGGGGTCGCTGGACCGGCAGCTTCAGAACCTGACCAAAAAAGTCGACAACACGCGTAACGAAGGACTCCGCGCCGAGTACAAGCTGCAGCAACGCAATTGCGCGAATGATCTCAAGCAGCTGGAGCAGGAAGCCGGCGTGGGATACCAGGAGCTGCGCCGCACCCAGCGCGAGATCATTCAGGGCAATGTGGATGCGGAATACGCCAAGCGCGAATTGGTTGAAGCCAACCTGCGCCTTGTGGTTTCGATCGTGAAGAAATACAACAACCGCGGCTTACAGTTTCTTGACCTGATCCAGGAAGGCAACATGGGACTGATGAAGGCCGTGGACAAGTTTGATTATCGCCGCGGCTACAAATTTTCCACCTACGCTACCTGGTGGATTCGCCAGGCGGTGACGCGCGCCATTGCTGACCAGGCGCGCACCATCCGCGTTCCGGTACACATGATAGAGGTAATCAACAAGCTTATCCGTACCACGCGTCTGCTGGTCCAGGAACTCGGCCGTGAGCCCGGGATCGAGGAGATCGCAAAACGAATGGACGTACCCGTCTCCAAAGTTCGGCGAGCACAGAAAATCGCGCAGCAGCCAATCTCTCTCGAGACACCGGTCGGGGAAGATGAAGGCTCGAGGTTGATTGACTTCCTCCAGGACACCAACGGTGTGTCCCCCACGGATGCAATGATCCGCGTGAATTTGAAGGAGCAGACAGCGGAAGTTCTGCGGACCCTCAACCCGCGTGAGGAGAAGATCATCAGGATGCGTTTTGGCCTGGAAGACGGCTCCGAACGTACGCTGGAAGAAGTGGGCCAGAGCTTTCAGGTTACGCGCGAACGCATCAGGCAGATTGAGGGCAAGGCGCTGCGCAAGCTGCGTCACCCGTCGCGTTCGCGCAGGCTGAGAGCCTTTGCAGACCTGGAAAAACATTGAAGGGATTAAGCTCTCGGGAACACGCCATTTCTAGCGCCGACTGCCACGCTATACCCGACAAGGCCGCCCCTTTCCTCATGAAGGTCGCTTGTGATTCCCACACAGGCTGCCAGTCCATATCCTTCGCAACCCTGAGGAGCCAGGTGCTTTTCTCGCAGATGTCGCGAAGCTTTGTGCCCTGATGCTGTCGATCGCCATTCCAAACATGCCGTGATCCCGAGGCAATAGGTCAATGGCGCTGTTCCAAAACGGGACTGGGTGGCTTTCTCGGCAAAGCTTATGGTGCATCCATCTGGCCTGCAGCGTTACCATGAACCCGAACGTGGAAAGGAGACTGTAATGCCAAACAATTATGAAAATCGCGTACTCGGCCGCAGACATGCTCATCAACTCAGCGCCGAGGAATTTCAGAAGATACTGGACCAGGGCAAGACTCAAATGACGCAACTCCCCAGTATCCCTTTTCACCCTGACTTTTAACTATCGCGCGGTCCACCAGCATGGCATAGCGGTGGACCGCTGTTCCCGACGTTTAATTTCTCCCGGTCATTTGGATCGTCTGATTCCACTCCTCCGTCGCGTCCCTTGCGTCCTTTGCGGAAAATCGGTTTTCCCGATCACGCTGCGATCGGGGTCCCCAAAAAGCCGCAATTGGCGTGGCTGGGGTGAGGTTCCGTTGCGATGTCGGCGATTCCGGCGATCCTCTTGACCCTCCTGATAAGCTAGTGCTCAGCCGTGTACCGCGATGATCACTGACGCCCTGCACAAAATCGCCCATCACCGCCATTCCCTTACGCGTGAGGAAGCGCGGACCGTGATGTCGGAAATACTTTCCGGCAAGATCTCTGACGCACAGATTGCCGCGCTGCTCGTTGCACTCCACATGAAGGGCGAAAGCGTGGAAGAGATTGTCGGCTTTGCCGAAGCCATTCGCGCCGTGGCTCAGCCCATTTCCAACAACAGCAATGGGACGGCCCTTGACCTGAGCGGTACCGATCGCGACGCCCTCGTGGACACTTGCGGCACGGGCGGCGACGCCAGTGAGACCTTCAATATCTCCACGGTAAGCGCCCTCACCATCGCCGGAGCCGGTGTGCGCGTGGCCAAACACGGCAACCGCGGCATCACCTCAAAATGCGGCTCGGCCGACGTGATGGAAGCTCTGGGCGTGAATATCACGTTGCCTCCAGCGCGCATTGCCGATTGCCTGGCTGAAGTCGGAATCGCCTTCATGTTTGCCCCCGCCATGCATACCGCAACCAGATACGTACAGCCCGCCCGGCGCGAGCTTCGTCCCCTGCGCAGCGTCTTCAACCTGCTGGGGCCGCTCACCAACCCCGCCCGCACCTCAGCGCAGGTGGTTGGCGTCTACTCGGAGGATTTGGTGGAAAAGCTGGCCAACGCGTTGCAGATGCTCGGCCTCAATCGCGCTCTGGTCGTCCATGGAAGTGACGGACTTGATGAAATCAGCATTGCCGGTCCAACAAAAATCGGAGAGGTTCGCGGTGAATGGGTCCGTGTCTATGAAGTCACTCCCGCGCAATTCGGCTTCAACACGGCGCCACTGAGCGCCATTACTGGAGGCGACACAAAGGCCAATGCCGATATGATTTGGAAGATCCTGGAAGGTGAAAAGTCGCCCCGCCGCGATATTGTCCTGATGAACGCCGCTGCGGCCCTGGTGGCTGCCGGCAAGGCCGATTCACTCAAAGACGCCATGCCGCTGGCCACCGAATCCATTGACTCCGGGGCCGCTCGCGCCAAACTCGGTGCCCTGGTGGAGTTCACCAACCGGCGCTATTTGTAAAACTCTGCTTCTGCCCTGTCTTTGAGGCAGTTGAATTTTCCTGGGCGATTCCCATTCCGGCACAGTCCACGCAGCACAGGCGTAAGTTGGCGCTTTTCACAGTGCTGGAGCGGAACTAATGTTTCCCCACAGGAGTTCCCCGCCATGATCGGCATGGTGAAGTGTCCATTATGCGGAAGGTCTGAGATTGAGCCTGTTCTGGATGAAGTTACCGTAACCGCCGCTTATGATGACTTTGAAGGACAAATTGGCGCCCTGGTAGTTCTACGCTGTACCGTCGAAGGCCATATCTTTTTTCTTCGCAAGGCTGATCTTCAGGTCGCAGCCGCGTGATTGTCCGGAACGCACTGATGCTATGCCGGAATGTTATTTGTTTGTTGACTAGCTGAACCCGGCCGCTGGCGACAAAAAGCCCTCAAAAACCGCGGACTTTGCGTCTCTTCACGCCTTTGTCTTCAAAGCGCGACGCATGCTCAGGCCAAGCTGCTCTGCAGAATTCAGGGTTTGCCGCGCTTTGCCCAGAAGTACTCGTGACTGCGCAATGATGCGCCGAGTGTTGACGACCCGTTCTTTGGCAGCCATCACTCTCGCAACGGCATTCGGAGCCAGAACGTTTCTCTGTTCCAGCAGTCGGGATTCACGAGTTTGTGGGTCGAGAGGTTTCACAGCGTTACTCGCAGGATGGCGGCTGCTGACTCAAGCTGCCAGGCTTACTATCAGATTCTACGCTGCCGGTGCGCTCACCGACGGCAGAATCGTATATCCGCTCGCGGCAGAGATCTCCTGAACAGCCGCTCAGGGTTGCTGTTTTCTTTCGGAGCGACCATCAACGGTCTGCCCGAAGGCATCCTAATTAAACGATGCATCCTGATTAACGCTGCATCCAGTTAGTGAGAAGGGCGGCGCCAATTGACAGAGCGCAATATCGTTGTAATCGGCTGCTCGGTCGGCGGAGTCGAAGCATTGCAAACCATCGTAGCTGGGCTACCAGAGAACTTCCCTGCCGCAATCTTCGTGGTCCTGCATATTTCTCCTCAGACGCACAGCTTGCTGCCGGAGATTCTGAACCGCGCCGGAAAGCTATCTGCCAAACATCCGATTCAGGGTGAACAGATCAAGCGAGGTCGCATCTATATTGCCCCTCCTGACCACCACTTGATCATTGAAGATGGCCGGATCGTGTTGAGCCGCGGTCCCAAGGAGAACCGCCACCGGCCATCCGTGGATCCGCTTTTCCGCAGCGCCGCACGTGCTTATGGCCGCCAGGTGATTGGCATTATCTTGACCGGCTCTTTGGATGACGGGACGGTCGGACTGCAAGCCGTGAAAAAAGTCGGGGGAGTCACGATCGTGCAGGATCCAGAAGACGCCTTCTGCCCCGACATGCCGCGCAGCGCCATGGATCATGTCAAGACGGATTATGTCGTTCCTGCTTCGCAAATTCCCGCGCTTCTGGCTGAACTTGTTCCGGAGCGCGTAGCCGCTGGCAATGGCGCAGGAAAAAATTCGCAGATCACCAAAGAAATCAAGCTTGCGGAGGCTGATATGGCTGCCATAGAGGATGACGGCAGGCCCGGAACACCATCACAATTTGCCTGTCCGGAGTGCGGAGGCGTGCTCTGGCAAATGGATGACACAGACATGCTGCGCTTCCGCTGCCGCGTGGGCCACGCCTACACAGCACAAAGCCTGGACGTGGAGCAGACGGTAGCCGTGGAAGGAGCTTTGTGGGCGGCCATACGCGGACTGGAGGAAAGCGCCTCCCTGGCAAAGCAAATGGCCGAAAAATTGGGAGGCCGAAAGAGCCACAATGTCGCAAAACGCTTTGAGGAATCCGCCCGGGAGAAGATGGAGCAGGCCGCTGTACTGCGCAATCTGGTTGTCGAAGGCAAAGAAGTAGCCGCCGATTGAGCCACGCCATGCGCGCCATAACGCCTTAATCGCTCTGTTGCTGACCTTGACTCTGCTCTTTGATTTGTATCCGCATGCTCCAATCTTGAATCTGATGGTTCGAATTCCTTAGTTCCTCCGGCAATCTGGGATCGCGTCAAACAAGTGTCAGCTGCATCACAGAGTACGCTCCGCTCGCGTCATAAGTGAGTGTCCATTGAACAGTAACGTTATCTCGGTAACGTTACTGGGCTACAGCATCAAAGGAGAGCTTCTAAGGTCTTTGAGCGATTCGTGAAACGCCTCAAGGCTAGAAGAATCACTCACGCCATGAATACGATCGTAAACAAATTCGTAGAAGCACATGACCGCTATATGGAACTCGACCGGCTCCGCACCGAATGCGTCAGTCCCGCCGAACGCGAATCAGTCCACATCGCCATCCTCAAGGCATATCTGGAAGTTCAGTTCCACGCACGACAGATCGCGGGATTGCAATTTGCCGATGGCATGGATTTCGCCGAAGTAAACTAAACCGCTTCTTTTCATCAACTACCATCTGTTCACCAGACAGCTCTCCGCGTATAATCTGCGTCTAATAACAAACGCCACTCCTGTCATTGGCACAGGGCACATCCGGATTGTACCGGCCACGATTCGGTTGGGTCGTCGAGTAAATTGGCTCGCGGAGCTGGTTTTATGCCCCTGGCACGTATTCTTACGCGTTTCCCGGAACAGGCCGGCGCTCTTTCTGAAGAGTTGCGCCAGCATGGCTATACAGTTGAATT
>Ga0134125_10007037_pt1 | contig 12715 bp, 32 predicted proteins | sample KB31751_FD_96464 | JGI IMG/M metagenome (GOLD analysis project Ga0134125, IMG submission 96464) | Terrestrial soil microbial communities with excess Nitrogen fertilizer from Kellogg Biological Station, Michigan, USA - KB3-175-1 | ecosystem: Environmental > Terrestrial > Soil > Unclassified ... | reverse complement strand
GCGCACCAGCCCATCCAGCACCAGCTCGAGAGCGCGCTTGCGGCGCGTGGTGGCGCCGGTACCTTCGAAGATCGAGTCGCCCAGCCACAGCACGCGCGCCTGCGCCGTCGCAACAGCACCGAGCGCAGTGTGCCAGGCAGACAGGTCAGTCATGAATGATCAGGCGATCTGCAGCAGCGCGGTGGCGGCGGCGTTCGCCGGCATGGTGAGGGTGAAATTTGATGCCGTGACGGTCTGCGAGCCGAAATTGAATACGGCCACCGCCTTGTTGCTCTGCGTCGAGTTGTAGAGCAGCACCGCGTCGAAGGCCGAGGCCGTCATGGTCGTCCACGCAAACGAGGCGGACGGCGTCCAGTACGCGGTGGTGCCGGAACTGGTGGGTGCGGTCGCATTCGTCACGGTCACGCCGCCGGCGGTGTAGCCGGTGCCGGTGACCTCGCTGGTGGTCGAGTACGTCGTGGTGGCAGCACCCAGGCTTCCCGAGGCCAGATACAGCGCCGCTTTGAACGTGTCCGGCGTGGTCGCGGCGCGCACAACCGACGTGCCGAAGGCGTGGATGCCATTGAGCTGGTCCACCTTGAAGCTGGTGCAGACAGCGGCGGTATTGGCCATCAGAAAGATCCTTGATCGGGTTGCACGGGGATGCCCTGCTTCACGTAGACGTGGGCGGACTGCTTGACCACTTCGCCGTCGAGCGTGTAGGTCTCGCTGAATTTCAGGTACTCGGTGGTTTCTTCCCACGCGTGGCTGTACTGCAGCGCGGCGACCGGCAGGTTTCCCTTGGTCGTCCAGATCAGCGGTTCATCGGTCATGGGGTTCTCAGGGGTGAGGCGGAAGCCGATCACGCGGACGCGGCGTCGTGACGCGGTAACGTTCCTGCGTTTTTCGATCCATGCGGATCTCCACCACCAGCCACACCAGCAGGCCCATCATCGCCACCAGCGCGACGATGACGGCGATGATGGGCATGGGCTATGCGTCAGCCGGCTACGGTCTTATCGGCCTTCTTGAACAACCCGGCCACGTTGAACGCAGCCACCGCGGCATTGACCAGCGGGGTCAGGATGGTCTTCAGGTTGCCCAGCACGGCGGCGTCCGCTTCGAACGCAGCGAGATAGACGTCCAGCTTCGCCAGCGCGGCTTTCAGCTTGTCGGCGCCGCTGAAGCCGTCCAGCGAGTTCTCCACCGACTTCACGGTTTCATCGACCAGAGTCAGCAGCGAGGGCACCAGCGTCAGCGCGGTCAGAATGGCTTTGAAATTCATGGGTAGCTCCAGGTCAGCGGATGATGCCGCGGGCGCGATAGGCGTCGAGGCAGGTAGCGGTGGTGTCGCGTTGGATGGCGTTGCGCTGGACGACACCAGCGGCGCGGACGGCCCAGATGGCTTGCTCGCGGCTGTAGGCGCGGAGCTGGTCGAAGTCGTTTGGATGCGTGCCGTCCACGCCGACAGGCCCGCCCGGATACGCTCCCAGGCGCTCCGCAGGCTCATGCTCCGCGCACGTCACGGTTGGCGGCGTCGATCGCACGCTGGACGTCGTCGGACTGGTCGCGCAGGCTGACATCAGCACGCACGCGATCAACAGCAGCATCGGTTTGCGCATGGCTTGTCTCCACGGCTACGGCCGCGTTGTCGCGCTGGCGCTGGCTATCGGCCAGGGCGGCATCGCGGCTGGCGGTGGCGGTGGCGTTGTCCTTCTCGGCTTTGCGGCGCTGCCACCAGCCCTGCAGCGCCTTGAGCAGCAAGCCGAAGATGGCCTGCAGCAAGAACTTGATCACCGAAGCAGCCACGTCAGCGTGGCCACGCCATAGATCGCCAGCGCAGCCACGCACGCCCACACGATGCCGCGCGCAGCGGCAAGATCATCGTTCTTCATGAGCCGTTCGCCTTCGCCGATTCGGTAGCGTTGGGCTCCGTCGATGGCACGGCCGCGCCCATGATTTCGGTGGCGCGCTTCGCGTCATGCGAGGCGCCGTAGTAGTAATTGCAGACCATCGCGGCAATGCCGTTCCAGGCGGTCAGGATCATCACCACGACGTTCGCGGTGTCCGTGGAACGCGGCAGGCCGTTCTGCAGGATGTAGAAATCCAAATAGCCGGCGCCGGTCACCACCACCAGCGCGAGGAAGCTGGCGGTGATGCCGCGATGCTGTTTCATTCGCCGGTCTCAGGTGGAACAGGGATACCCGCTGTGCGCAGCAGGGATTCGAGATGCGCGACACGCGCCCGCAGGCGGCCCATCTTGCTGGCCTCGTCGATCATCAGGTGACGCAGGCGCTCGATCTCCTTGGCCTGGAACATCTGATCCTGCCGCATCGTCTCCATGATCTGGCGCAGGCCACCAAGACCGGTGACGCTCGCATCAGTCTCCGCTTCCTCGCGGCGGCGACGTGTGCGACCACCGACCCAGGCGAGGATGGCCGTGGCGATCGAGAACAGCACCACGCCGTACCACGGCCACGTTGCCATGGAATCCATCAGGCGCCCTCGAACAGTGCGCGCTCAGCCGCGCGGCGCTTGACCAATCCCGGCAACACTTCGCCACCGCCCATCACCCAGAACTTGAACTGCGCTGCCGCCGCGCCGTAATCGCCGCGGTTCAACACGCGCAGCAGCGTCGAGCCCATCAAGCGGCCGGCGCCCAGGTTGAACACGAAGTCGCAGATCGCATCGAACTGGCCTTGCGTCAACGGCACCGTGACCACGCGGCGCACGCCATCGGCGGCATCGTCCAGGTCATCGACCAGCAGCTGTTCGGCCTCGGCCTCGGTGATCGTCTGGCCCATCTTCACGCCGGCCGTGTGGCCGTAGCCGATGGTCGGCTTGCCGCCCGAATCGCGGTAGGCCTGCAGGCGCAAGCCTTCCGACGCCTTCACCAGGTCGATGCAGGCGTGACTGGGTTTCATGGGTGCTCCGTGGTGATTGCCGCAGCCCATCGCCGCCTGACGGCCTTTGTGGGCGTTGTCCCAAAGAAGCGATGCGGCAAAGAGGTTGGCCCGCCGGCGGGAAGGGACGACGGCGAGCCGTGCAGAACGGCCGGGTGCTCCCGGCCTTCTCAGACGATCCGCAGAACGCCTGCCGCACAAACGAAAACTCGCCGGTGATGGCGAGGGAAAGGTGGTTGATGGCGGATTGGCTACCGCTGCACATCGTCCCTACCAGCGCGTTCTCAGACGGCCCAACACCTATGCCGCCGGTGTGGCTAGCCGCTGCGCGTCCCGCCATCCGACATGTGCAATCGGCGGGCCTATTTGCATCAACCAAAAACGAAAAAACCCGGCCATTGCTGGTCGGGTTTCGGGGTGATTCTTGGCGGGGTGGCAACTTCGCCTGTAGCGAAAACTAGCCATTTACCCCCTTGACGTCAAGCACCCACTTTTTCGACGTGCCCTTCACGCCCGTAAAGCGCCCTCTCCGCGCGTTCCACAGCCGACTCCATGGCTACCCATAGCCACCCGGCCCCGACGTTCACCAGCAGCGTGAATTCAGTCACGGCACCACGCGGCGGAATGACCTTTTGGCGCATGCCGATGACCAGGTCGTAAGCCTGCCCGGAGATGGCCAGCAGCTGGCGCTCCGCCTTCTTGCCCGTCGGCCCGGTGCCGCGCAGCAGCTTGTCGGCCAGCCACTCGACGACCTGCTGTCGGCGATGCGGCTGCCCCGTGCCGACGCTGTAGGCCACATCCGGCCCGACATCGCGCTCGCTCCTCCTCCCCATCGACAGCGCCAGCACCATGGCGTTCTCGCCGGACAGCGAGCCACTGACGTACGGCGTGTAACCCGCGCCGGTCGGCTCGCGCCACGTGGTCTGTCCCGCGAGGCGTCCCAGCCGTTCGACGAAACCGGAGCGGTCGGCGTGGTTGAACGTGTCCTCGGTCATGCGTCCCCCTGTAGCTTCTCGTGGTCGGGCTCGAACGCGAGCCCCGGTGTGGTCATGCAGCGCGGCCAGATGCGGCCGAAGGTGGGGCAAGCGGCCTTGCCGAAGGCTTCCTCGCGGTGCGTGCAGTACGCGCACGGATCGCGGTGGATCTTCGCCAGCTGCCGGCGGGCCAGCTTGATTTCGGTGGCGCGTTCCGGGCGGGTGTAATCGGTCACCCGCGAATCCTCAACAACGGAAATGCACTCGCCCCGATCGGCAACCGCTCTACCACTCCGCCATTGCGCTCCCATTCCTCGATCGTCTCGACGCGCGCCACCGGCTTCTCGACCGGAATGCTCGCGCTCGGGCTGATCGTCACGTTGAACGGGACGGCTTTCGGCTTCGGCTTGGCCAGCTTGAACCGCTGCCGGCCGGCCGTGCCGCATTTCACAAGCGGCGCGCCGTTGGCGTAGGAGCCTTCCTTGCACATCTGGAAGCACGCGGCTTTGACCTGGTCGCGCGTCAGCTGCTCCGTGAGCTGGGCCGCGATCTCGTCGATGGACAGGCCGTCCTTTGCGCGGGCGAGGATGTCGCGGATCAGGGAGGAGTTGCTGGGGGCGGAGCGGTAGGTGGTCATCGACCGCGCCTCGTGACGATGGTCTCGACCAGCTCCAGCACGCCATAGCCGAGAAGCAGCGCAAGCCACCAGCAGGCCCAGAAGTGTTCGCGGATGATGTCGATCATGCGAACAACCCCGGCGCGATCCGCTCGCGCACCAGCGGGCTGATCGTCACCACCACGCGGGCGCCGTGTTCGTCGGGCTCGCATCGCTCCGCATCGATCCGGCGCACCCAGGAATCATCCTCGAACGCGATGTTCTTCAACGCGTCCAGCAGCACCTTCAGCGCGTTATCCAGGTCGATGCTGCGCACGGTGTCATCCCAGCCGTCCGGGTCTTTCGCCGCACGCTTCGCCCAGTCTTGCGGCCGCGCCGGGTACATGCGCACGGTGAGCGCCACTCTTCCCCGCGTGAGGCGCACACCAGCCTTGCGAGCGAGCATCGCGACCTCGTGCCGGTAGGCCTTCGCCTCGCTCGTCGGGACGATCGTGATGTGCTTTCCGATGTTGACCGGGCGCCAGTATTTATTGGCTGAGAGGGCCGGCGGAAGCACCACGGTGGTGTCGGTTTGGGCCTGACACAACCCGTCTTGCGCGTGCGCGAAGCTGGCGGGAATGCTCATGCCGCCGCCCTCACCAGCTCCCTCGCCCTTTCCCGGATATCCCCGCTGATCGTCGCGCGGTCGATCTTGTGGGTGTAGACGCCAACCAGCCATTCCGGGTGCGTCGCCTCGACAGCGCGAGCGCGGACCCCAGAAGGATCCAGCGCGAAGGCTTCGCCGTTGTCCGCTACCGCGATCAGCAGCGCGCCGGTCTCGGCCAGCATGATTTCGATCTTGCGGGCGGCGTAGCCGCTGCCGGCACCGGTGCGGTTGATGCAGTAAATCGGGTCGTTTTCGTTTCGGGTCATGCCAGCAGTTCCTTGGCCCAGGCGCGGCCCTTGCGGGTCAGTGCGTAGCTGATCGCGGGGCGCCGGTTGTGGCGACGGAATCCGTCCGGCTGGACGACGTCGATCTCCTGCAGCTGCGCGAGGCGGTGGCAAGCATCGGGCTGACCGATCGACAGCGCGGCGGTGAGCTGGCGCGAGTCCATGGGCGCCAGCAGAAGCGCGGTGACGACGCGGCAGATGGTTGGCTTGGGGTTCATGCGGCGTCCTCACGATTCCAGCCCATGCGCGCGGCGATGTCGGCCAGCGCCTGCATGCCGCGCCGCCGGTTGTCGTCGCTGTCTATCTTCGCGACTGCAGGAGCCCCTGGCAGTGATGGCATTGCGTCCAGGAAATCGCGCGGTGCCGGCCAATGTGTGCAGCGGCCAGCCAGTGTGCGGAATGCGGCCTTGAATCGCTCCGCATCCCGATCCTCGTCGTAGCTCTTGCCCGCGGTGATCGCCTCGCGCCATGCCTGCGCCGTGCCAGCTATCACGTCGCTGCCCGGTGTGCGCTCAAGGCTCAGCAAGATCAGCCGCTGGAAGCCGCAGCTGATTTCGTGAGTGATCCAGTCCTGTGCCATTTTTCATGCCCTCAAGGTTTTGCAGTGCCTGCATGGTTTTGCTCGTCGCCGCGGTCCCGCTCTGCGGCGTCGGCGGGCCATCGCGAGCCGATCGAATCCAGTTGCGGAACGTCGCGGTCCAGTCGAGCTTCAGGCCCTGCTGCCCGGGCTTGGCGATCCAGTAATCCCGAAACTTGGCCGCCTCGGTCGGCAGGCTGATGCCCGGACGCTCGGCTTTTGCCCAGGCGATCAGCTCGGCGTCGGGTGTCCAGTCGGGGGGTAGGCGCGAGCCGCGGCTTTTTGCGGAACGTGCATCAGCTCTTGGCTTTTGCTCTTCTGGAGTCTGGTGTCTGGAGTCTGGAGTCTGGTTAGCCGTGCCATTTTCCGGACGTCCCCGTACCTGTCCCCGTACCTGTCCCGTACTCGTCCCCGTACCTGTCCCACGGGACAGCATGCGTTCGAGCTCGTCCATCGCCGTGTCGAATGACGGGACAATTCCAAGATCGCGAAGTTGGTCGAACAACTGACTGCGACGCTCTCTGTAACGCCTTTTCCGGTCGGCCTCGTACTTACGGCGCTCCTCAGCTTCATCCTGAGATTCCTGGGCCTCCGCGATTTCCTCATCCGCCCGCTTGTTGCGCCAGACGTTGGTGCTGGTGTCGAGATCGAAGAATTCCTCAAGCACGGTCTGCACGGCTTCCTTCTCGTCGCGAGTACGTGCACCGACCAAGCGCTGCGCCGCCTTGAGGTCGCCGGGGATGGGCTTCTCCTCGGCGTAGTACTTGCGCAACAGGCGGCTGTACGCAGCGTCCTCCACGAAGGACAGGTGCCCGGTCGCTTGCGCGTAATCGCCGAGATGGTGTTTGTAGAAATTCACGGAGCCAACCACCCCGGGCGCCAGTCAACGACGCGCCGCCAGAGTGCGGCCATCCCCCTGCTTGTCGATTTCATACCCTCAACCCTGCCCTTCGGGCTCTCGCCCGCTCTGCTGTTCTCGCGCGTAGCGCAGCCGGCACAGCGCCGCGCGGATCGTGTCGGTGGTGTCCGGGTCGGGCGTGAAGTCCAGGCCGCTCCCGGTGGATGGAGTCGCGTGCTCGCGCTGGTCGTGGTCGCGGTGGTCGATGGTCACGGCGCTCTCCCGTGCAGGGCCTCGGTCAGCACGCGCTTGTCATGGGTCAGCAGCGCGATGCGCTCTTCGGCTTCACGCAGGCGACGCTCGGTATCGGTTTCCTGTCGGCGGATGCTGTGCAAGTCGTAGCCGCGGGCGTGGAGCATCCAGAGGAGTGGCGCGTCGTTGCCGCAGGCATCCATCAAGCGTTCCAGCTTCGGCCAGACCACGCCCTCGGTGCCGGACTGCCAACGCGAGAACTGGGCCTTGTCCACGCCCAGCAGCAGCTGCAGTTCCTTGTCGAGCGAGAAGCCGGCCACGTTGGCGCATAGCGCGATCGCGTCACCCAGCGTTTTCTGGCGCTGAACCTCGTCCGGGCGTACGTTGGCCGGTAGGCTGATCTGGTTGTTCACGCATCACCCCGCAACCGAGTTGAGAGGTGTTGAGAGACTCGGCCGGACAAAATGAAAGGATGAAGACCTGCCCGAATGAGCGCGCCACCAATGCCCGACCCCCTGACCCCCGCCGAGCTGCTGGCGCTGATCCTGGACGCCGAGGAAGCCGACGATGCGAGCGAGTGGGCGGATTGGCTGACGGCGCAGTCGCTGGGCGAGGTGAAGCCCTCCGCGCAGTAAGCTGGGTGTGCGAAGACACAACCCACCGACGCGGAGAGCTTCATGCACAAGGATGGAGAAACGGTTTTCCCGGTATGGATAGAGGCGCCCATATCGGTCACCTACGACCTGGAAACAAAAGCACTGCGCGTGGACTACACGGTTCTTCATCCGGGGCGCGAGGGCGGCCTTCCAATGACGCTCCGCTTCGATGCGGAAACAACACGAACGCTAGCCGACGCTCTCCGTCAGATCGAAGCGCATCAGGGTGGCCCCATCGGAGAGCCGCCCAGGCGACATTCCGCGCAATAGCTTGGCGAAGGGATTCGGTCATCTCAGGCCGCCTCGCTCTTGGCGGGCAGCGCCATCGGCTCGACCTGGAGCCCATCGAAAATGTCGGCGCGCAGGTCGATACGGCTCACCTGGCCGCCACTCTCTTCATCGAGGCGCCGAACCAGAGCGCCATCAAGGCGTGGTTTCGTGCTCAGCGCCTTGCGCAAATAGCCGATGGTGGTGCCGCAGCGAAGGGCGTAAGCGGACTGGTCGTCCGGCGAGAGTGTGGCGAGGTAGGCGCGCAGGGTTTCCATGCGCGAACGATACCCTTGGGTAAGTATTACTGCAATACCCGAGGGTCATTTACTTGCAGGTAAGGATGCCGCCCAATATGTGCATGGATAAGCCCGAACAACGCCGACTGGCGCTGAAATCCTTGGTGGAAGCCCTTGGGCGTGGCGGTGTAGCCGCCGTGGCAGCAAGGATCGAAAAGGCGCCCGATTACGTCTCACGAATGCTCTACGAGAACGGGAAAGCCGGCAAGAAGGGCATCGGCGAAAAGACCTGGGACGCACTCGTTGCGGCTTACCCTCGGGAGCTGCGGCCTCTATCGGAGCCAGCGGCCGCCGCGCGCGAAAATACCGCGGGCCCTGAACGAAAGATCGCCGAACTGCAGCGCCAGATCGAATCGCTCACGGTCGTTCTGGCCAGCCTGGTTGCCATCACCGCGAAGCACCGGCCGCTCGAAGGCGAAGAGCTCGCTCGGCTGATACGGGGAAATCAATCACTTGACCTCGCGCGGCATGACCTTGTTGCGGACATCCTGGACCTGATTGGCCCGGCAAAGGCGGGATCGGCAAAACCAGCTGTTCGGGCTCGCAAACGATCCGCCTCTTGAGCAGAAATTCATGGAAACGCTCATCCAACTGATCGCGCATGGTTGCCCTCCCTGTGCTCGCATGAAACACCCGCGCGTTCGCATGACGTGAGATTGGCTTGGTGGCGCGGGTTTCGACGCGTCCGCTGGATCGGGAGCCGGGAGGGGTTAAGTGCGGGCTCGTGTTGATGCCGGAAACGACGAACTCAAGTTTTCTTCATGCGTGTCGATTTAACATGCAGACGGTTGTTTACACCTGTCCACTGGTATCATTCGTGTCGCAGTCGAACGACTGATGAGGTGCGCCATGCGGCCCAAAGACCTACTTCTACATCTCTACTACGAGCGAGACGGCGATGCCTGGCTTGCGTTCTGCCTTGACTTCACGTTGGTTGCTCAGGCCCCGACCGCAGACGAAGCGGGGAAACGCCTTGATAGCCAGATTCGCGAGTATTTGCACGACGCGATGGTTGGCGATGATCGGGAACATGCCAACTACCTCCTGAGGCGCCGCGCGCCCCTTACGTATTGGCTCAAGTTCTATTTCACCCTTTTCAGGCAGCATGCTCGCCACCGGGCCAGTCAACGGCGGAAATCCGCTGTCGAGGCAGTTCCGCTGGTCGCCGCAATCTGCTGAAGAATGGGCGGCCACTATCCGCCCGTAGGGGTTCGAGATGTCCATGCCGTGCTTAAGCATCTGGGCTTCACGCCACGCAAGCAGGCTTCAACAAGCCACGTGAATTGGGTTCGCGATGAAGGAGAGCCTTCATATCGAAGAGTCACTGTTGACGCCAATAACGCGCCGTTCAAAGACCAGGCGCTGAAATGGTTGCTTGATCAAATGGGGATCGATAAAAGGCGGTTCTACGAGATCCTTAGAAGGATCTAAACCCATCCCACCAAGCCCGCTCCGGCGGGCTTTTTTTTGTGGGCGCAGTTCGGGCGTAGGAAAAATTCTCAGAAGAAACTTACCTAGGGGTATTGACACATAACTTACCCGTAGGTATCGTCACTCCCAAGCCACCACGGCCAGGGAGAGACATCATGCACGCCAGCATCATCACCAGCACCAGTTCCGCGAGCCCCATGAAGGCGTGGCGCCACCCGGCCGCGCCGGACACCATCTTCCATGGTGTTCCCGGTGAGTTGACGATCGGCCAGACCATCGCCGACACCCAGCAACTCATCGCCGAGCTGCAGCGCGAAGTCGCCGCGGTGGAAGCGCTGGCGCGCGGAGTTGCGGCATGACCCCGACCATGCAGCAAATCGTCCGCAATTACGGTGCGTCCGTGGCGATGATGCCGCACGACGTGGCCGCGTATTTCCTCTGCTTCAACTCCCACGACGACGCCCGCACCGTGCGCAATATGCGCGAGTCGGTCATCCCCTCGTTCCGCAAGTCGCCGACATTCGGTGCAGCGGAAATCAACGAGGCGGTGGCAGCGTTCGAAGCGCGGTTCCCGCAGCAGCAGGTGGCGGCATGAGCGCCGAACAGCCCCTGACCTTCGGCGAGCGCCGCGAAGCGATCAAGGAATACCGCGCGCACTCGTGGTCCGACGACTGGCAGGGCGCTCCCGTCAGCACCAGCGAGCAGGAAGAGCTGGCCAAGCCCTACGTCGGCCCGTTCGTGACGGCCTACCTCAACGCGCTGTCGCACGCCGAGCGTGAGGCGCTGCGTTCAAAGGGCGAGCCGGTCGAGCTGACGACGTGGGAGCTGATCCGCGAGGAGATCCGCGAGAACGAGGCGGCGTTCATCGGTGGCGCGCTGATCTGGCTCGTGCTGCTGGGCATCGGTTGCGTGCTGGTGGCCGTGAGCAAGGGGTGGATCCAGTGATGGCTGCGCGGAAGGATGGAGGCTGGGCTTTCCCTGTGCCGAACGACGCAAATGTGAACGACGAAGAGGGCATGACCCTTCGCGACTACTTCGCGGCCAAGTTCGCCCACGCTGAGCTCATGACGTGCTGCGTTCCGGGCGCGGCGTGCGATGCACTGCTGGAGGCTATCGAAAAGACCGGCGAGTCGCCCGAAGATCACATGGCACGCTGCGCCTACGACCTGGCCGACGCGATGCTGCGCGCCCGCGAGGTGCAATCGTGAACCGCGCCGAATACCTCGCCTTCCGCAGCCGCGCCCGCTACGCCCGCCGAGCGCTCGCCCTGTTGCCGCCGTACCCCGCGTCCACGTGGCAGGACAAAGACCGCGCTCAGGAATGGGTCCGCGTCTGCGTCGGCCGCTTGCCGGGCCGCGAGTACGCCCGCCCACACAACCCCATCGACGCGCAGACGCGCCTCACCCTTTTCTGCCAGTTCCCGCAGTGGGCGACTCGCCTCTACCTGCTGCGCGAGAAGCGCCGGCAGGCCGCGGTGCGCGAGCAGATCACCGCGATCGTCTCGCATCTCGGCCCGTCGATCGTCGCGCAGAACATCGCGGCGCATGAAGCAAGGAGCGCGGCATGAGCGCACCCATCCGCATCATCGACGTGATAGCGAAGCCGTACATGACCGGCTCGAATCACATCGTTTACTACGCCGTGTTGGATCGCATGCCGGAGCTTGTGTACGAGCGAAACGGAAAAAGCCTTGTCTCGCATGACTCAGGATTCTATGACTTCTTGGAAGGCCAGCCCGGAAAAGGACAGGCATTTGCCGGCCGCGCTTTCAGCATCAAGTTGAGTGATGGGTCAACCTTCCTTTGCGAGGGTCAAGTCTGGTCATGTGCCCCATCGGAAGGCACTGAGCCGACTGTGAATATCGGCGTGGCCACGCTGGACTCGCTGGCCAAGTGCTACGTGTTTAGCAGTGCATCGGTCGCGCGGTCGGTACTGAATGCGTGGCTCGCAAGCAACACGCCAAGCAACAACTACTACAAATACGACGCTCGCGAGTCGATTGCATGGCTTAACCAGCATCGTGACTACGGAAGCCGGGCGGTATGCCCCAACCGCGCCCGGAAACTTCGCCGCCGTGGCGTGACCGTGTGGCGTGACAACAATGGTTCGCGCGTATGGAGCCCGTCATACGAAAGGCGTAAAGACGCGCTCCTTAATCGCATCGCGTCAGACCCCGGAAGTGTCCGCACCGCCGGAGCGCATGCCTGATGTGCACCCTCGTCCTCGATGACGCCTACATCGCCGAGCTGATGGCCATCGCCGATCAGCGGGCACCCCTTTCACCGCTGGCCGCCGCACCGGTCCTCCCGCCGGTAGCTCAACCCCTGGAGCGCGCGGCGGCCGGCACTTCTTCGGAGCCGTCCACATGATTGCTTTCGACCACCAACCGCTCGCGGTCCACATGATCCAGCGCGTCACGCACAGCCGGCCCGCCGTGACCATCACGGCACCGATGCCCGAACAGCTTGGCGCGGCCTTCGATGTAGTCAGCGAGGCAAACCGGCAGGCCTACATCGAGCAAAGCGCGAAGACGCGCGACGGCGTTGTTGCCGAGTTCGAGCGCACGTAACCAGTCACCGAGCGAGCCGGGCCGCGTAGGGACGGCTTCATTCCGAGCAGCGACGGATCAGGCGCTGTCGGCTCGCTCATCCCAACTTCAAGGAATTCATCATGACCACTTGGCTCAAAGACGAAAACGGCAACCGCTGCAGCGTCGAATATTTCGGATCAACCGAGGCCGCGCAAACCGCGCTGGACAGTTTGGTTGATTGCCGGAGTTGCACGAACTGCTCCGACTGCTCCCGCTGCTCCGACTGCTCCGGCTGCTCCGGCTGCTCCAGCTGCTCCGACTGCTCCCGCTGCTCCGACTGCTCCGGCTGCTCCGGCTGCTCCGACTGCTCCGGCTGCTCCGGCTGCTCCCGCTGCTCCGGCTGCTCCGGCTGCTCCCGCTGCTCCGGCTGCTCCGACTGCTCCGACTGCTCCGACTGCTCCGG
>Ga0134125_10007036_pt1 | contig 12715 bp, 13 predicted proteins | sample KB31751_FD_96464 | JGI IMG/M metagenome (GOLD analysis project Ga0134125, IMG submission 96464) | Terrestrial soil microbial communities with excess Nitrogen fertilizer from Kellogg Biological Station, Michigan, USA - KB3-175-1 | ecosystem: Environmental > Terrestrial > Soil > Unclassified ... | reverse complement strand
GCGCGGTCGAACGGCTCAACACCCACACGCCGCCCTGGCCGATGCCGAAGATTTTCCGGCTGACGAACAAGGGCAAGTTCAGCGAGGGCATCTTCGCCGAAGAGACCATCAACACGCCGTCGATGCTCGCGGTGGAAGATGCGATCGACTCGCTGAAATGGGCGGAATCGATCGGCGGCTTGCCGCAACTCCGGGCGCGCTGCGAGAGCAATCTCGCGACCATCGCCGCTTGGGTCGAAAAGACTCCGTGGGTCGACTTCCTGGTCGAGGATCCGAAGGTGCGTTCCTGCACGTCGGTGTGCTTGAAGATCGTCGCCGAGGGTTTCGACAAGCTGCCCGCCGATCAGCAATGGGCCGCGGTCAAGAAGATCGAAGCGCTCCTCGATGCCGAAGGCGTTGCCTACGACATCGCCGGCCATCGCGATGCGGTGCCGGGCCTGCGCATCTGGTGCGGCGCCACGATCGAGCGCAGCGACGTCGAAGCGCTGCTGCCCTGGCTCGACTGGGCTTTCGCCGAAGCGAACCAAGCCGCCGCCGCGGCTTAACCTATTCTCTGTAACGCCTTTACGGACGAGGAGTCTCTCCTATGCCGAGAGTCTTGATTTCCGACGATTTGAGCCCGCGCGCAGTCGAAATTTTCAAAGAGCGCGGCGTCGACGTGACGATGAACACGTCGCTGACGCACGATCAGCTTAAAGCAGAGATCGGGAAATATGACGGTCTCGCCGTGCGCTCGGCGACGAAGGTGACGAAAGCGGTTCTCGAAGCCGCGAAAAATCTCAAAGTCGTGGGCCGCGCCGGCATCGGCGTCGACAACATCGACATTCCCGCGGCGACAGCGCGCGGCGTCGTGGTGATGAACACGCCTTACGGCAATTCGATCACCACCGCCGAGCACGCGATCGCACTGATGATGGCGCTGGCGCGCGAGCTGCCGGCCGCCGATCGCTCGACCCAGGCCGGCAAATGGGAGAAGTCGCGCTTCATGGGCGTGGAGCTCACCGCGAAGACGCTCGGCATCATCGGCTGCGGCAATGTCGGCTCGATCGTCGCCGACCGCGCCCTCGGCCTGAAGATGAAGGTCGTGGCATTCGATCCGTTCCTGACGCCGGAGCGCGCGGTCGATCTCGGCGTCGAGAAGGTCGAGCTCGACGATCTCTTCGCGCGCGCCGATTTCATCACGCTGCACACGCCGCTGACCGATCAGACCAAGAACATCATCGACGCGAAAGCCATCGCCAAGATGAAGAACGGTGTGCGCATCATCAATTGCGCGCGCGGCGGCCTCGTCGTCGAAGAAGCGCTGAAAGCGGCGCTCGATAGCGGCAAGGTTGGGGGCGCCGCGATCGACGTCTTCCCGATCGAGCCGGCGAAGGAGAACATCCTTTTCGGCAATGCGCGGCTCATCGCGACGCCGCATCTCGGCGCGTCGACCAACGAGGCGCAAGAGAATGTTGCGCTGCAGGTCGCCGAGCAGATGGCGGATTACCTGATGACCGGCGCGGTCGTGAACGCGCTCAACATGCCCTCGCTCTCGGCCGAGGATGCGGCGCGGCTGAAGCCTTATCTGACGCTCGCCGAAGAGCTCGGCAGCTTCGCCGGCCAGATCACCGATGTCGGCCTCTCCAGCGTCGCGATCGAATATGCGGGGCATGCCGGCGAGCTCAATGTGAAGCCGCTGACCCAGACCATCCTGGCGGCGCTGCTGCGGCCGCAGCTCGACACCGTCAACCTGGTCAACGCGCCGGCGCTCTGCAAAGAGCGCAACATCAAGATCGAAGAGACGCGTTCCACCGACGCGACCGATTACCAGACCGTCATCAAGGTGACGGTGACCTCGGCCAACAAGCACCGCAGCGTTGCCGGCACGCTCTTCGGCGGCGACAAGCCGCGCATCGTCGCGATCGAGGATATCTCGCTCGAAGCCGAACTCGGCCCGACCATGCTGTTCGTGCGCAATCAGGACAAGCCGGGCTTCATCGGCAATCTCGGCCGCACGCTGAGCGAGGCCGGGATCAACATCGCGACTTTCCATCTGGGCCGCAAAGCCGCGGGCGAGGATGCGATCTGCCTCGTCCAGGTCGACCAGCCGCTCGACGAGGCCGTGCTGGCCCATGTCTGCGCGCTGCCCAATGTGGTGCAGGTGCGGCAGCTGCATTTCTGAGCGGTTCCCCCTCACCCTCCCGCTGACGCGGGCCCCTCCCTCTCCCCGGCGGGGAGAGGGTTGGGGTGAGGGGGGCTCGCGCCCGGGTATTTCGTTTGCTCGTCGCGAGCAAACCCGCTATCCCGGCTGCATGCCCGGTCCGTCGAACGACAATTTGCACAAGGCGTTGCTGCCGCAGGGTTTGCGCGACCTGTTGCCGCCGGATGCCGAGGCCGAGGCGGAGGCCGTCGGCCGGCTGGTCGCGGTGCTGGCGGGCCACGGCTACGAGCGGGTGAAGCCGCCGCTGATGGAATTCGAGGAAAATCTCCTCTCCGGCGCCGGGGCGGCGATGGCGCCCGAAACCTTCCGGCTGATGGATCCGATCTCGCAGCGGATGATCGGGCTGCGCGCCGATATGACAACCCAGATCGCGCGCATCGCCGGCACGCGATTGGCGAACGCGCCGCGGCCGCTGCGGCTTTGCTACGCCGGTGAGGCGTTGCGTGTGCGCGGCAGCGACATGCAGCCCGAGCGCCAGATCGGTCAGGTCGGCGCCGAGTTGATCGGCAGCGATGCGATTGCTGCCGATATCGAAGCGGTGACGCTCGCCGCGGAAGCGTTGACCTCGCTGGGCATCGACGGGCTTTCGGTCGATCTCACCTTGCCGACCTTGGTGCCCGCGGTATGCCGCGCGGCCGGGATTTCCGGTGCGGCGCTCGACGAGCTGCGCCGCGCGCTCGATCACAAAGATGCGGCTGCGGTTAAGGCCGCGGGCGGCCAAGCGGCGGCCGTGCTGCGAAAGCTGCTGTCCGCGGCCGGCGCGGCGGCACCGGCCCTCAAAGCCATGACCGCGCTCGATCTCGCGCCTGAAGCCGCAACTGAGCGTGCGCGCTTGGTGGCGGTCGCGGAGCAGCTAACCAAGGCGATGCCGTCGCTGGCGATCACCATCGATCCGGTCGAGAATCGCGGCTTCGAATATCACACCGGCGTCAGCTTCTCCTTCTTCGTGCGCGGCATCAAAACCGAGCTCGGCCGCGGCGGGCGCTATCGCACCGATAATGGCGGTGCGGGGAGTGGCGAAGACGCGACCGGCTTCACTCTCTATACCGAAGCCGTGCTCGAGGCGATGACGCCGCATCGTCCAGCGCCGCGTCTCTATGTGCCGGCGGGGAGCGATGTCGCGGCGGCGTCACGCTGGCGCAGCCAGGGCTATGTCACGGTCGCAGGTCTTGTGCCGGCGCAGGATGCGGCCGCCGAAGCGCGGCGGCTCGGCTGCTCGCATGTGCTCGAAGGCGAGAAGGCGATCTCGCTGGGCTAAGGTGAGAATCTAATCGGCGCCCCACCTCACCCAACCCTCTCCGCCCCCGGGGGCGGAGAGGGAGGGACCCGCGAAAGCGGGAGGGTGAGGTGGGGGCTCGATTGAATTTGGATGGAAGAAAATGGCGAATGTCGCGGTGATCGGCGCCCAATGGGGCGATGAGGGCAAGGGCAAGATCGTCGATTGGCTGTCGCAGCGCGCCGATATCGTCGTGCGCTTTCAGGGCGGCCATAATGCCGGCCACACGCTCGTCATCGATGGCGTCGAGTTCAAGCTCAGCCTGCTGCCCTCGGGCATCGTGCGCCCGGAGAAAGTCTCGATCATCGGCAACGGCGTCGTCGTCGATCCCTGGGCGCTGATCAAAGAGATCGATGCGATCAAGCAGAAGGGCGTCAACGTGACGCCCGCCAATCTGAAGCTCGCCGAGAATGCGACCTTGATCCTGCCCTCGCATGGACAGATCGATCGCGCGCGCGAGGAAGCGAAAGGCGCGAACAAGATCGGCACCACCGGCCGCGGCATCGGCCCGGCTTACGAAGACAAGGTCGGCCGCCGCGCGATCCGCGTCTGCGATCTCGCCGATCCATCGACCTTGCCGGCGAAGATCGACACTGTGCTCGTTCATCACAATGCGCTGCTGCGCGGCCTCGGCTCGCCCGAGGTCGAGGCCGGGCCGTTGCTGCAAGCGCTGAAAGAGATCGCACCGAAAGTGCTTCCCTATGCGGTGCCGGCCTGGCGGCTGCTCGATGAGGCGAAGAAGGAGAGCAAGCGCGTGCTGTTCGAAGGCGCGCAAGGCATCATGCTCGATGTCGATCACGGCACCTATCCTTACGTGACTTCGTCGCACACGCACCCGGGCCAGGCGGCGTCGGGCGCGGGGCTCGGGCCGGGCGCGATCGGCTATGTGCTCGGCATCTGCAAAGCCTATACGACGCGCGTCGGCAGCGGGCCTTTCCCGAGCGAGCTCAAGGACGAGATCGGCGAGATGCTCGGCCAGCGCGGCAAGGAATTCGGCGTGGTCACGGGGCGCAAGCGGCGCTGCGGCTGGTTCGATGCGGTGATGGTGCGCCAGGCGGTGAAGACCGCCGGCATCAACGGCATCGCGCTGACCAAGCTCGACGTGCTCGACGGCTTCAAGGAGATCAAGGTCTGCACCGGCTATCGCCTCGGGAAAGAGGTGCTCGATCGCCTGCCGGCGAGCGCCGAAGCGCAAGCCGCGGTCGAGCCGGTCTACGAGACGATCGAAGGCTGGAGCGATTCGACGCGCGGCGCGCGTTCCTGGGCCGATCTGCCGGCGCTCGCGGTCAAATATGTGCGCCGCGTCGAAGAGCTGATCGAGGCGCCGGTCGCGCTCCTCTCCACCAGCCCCGAGCGCGAAGACACGGTGCTGGTGCACGATCCGTTCGCCTGATCATCGTCATTGCGAGGAGCGCGAAGCGCGACGAAGCAATCCAGTGTGGTTCAACCACTGGATTGCTTCGGCCTTCGGCCTCGCAATGACGATGAAAAATTAGCTCGCTTCAATCGTGATGATCGGCAGGAACAGCTTCTTCGCGGCGTTGGCGTAGGCGCGCGTCACCGCGCCGTCGACAGCGCCCGCGATGACGCCGCCGATCAGCGGCGTGAAGCGCGAGAGATGGAGAGCGCCGGTACCCCGGTGCAGCAGCGCATGGCGGCCGATGCGGCGCAGCGCGTCGGTTGAGACGCTGGTCACCGCTTGCTGTGCCAAACCGGCGCCGAGGCCGATGCCGGCTTCTTTCACCAGATCCATCAACGTCGTGCCGCAAAGACAGGCGACCACCACGGTGCGCACCTGATCGCTTTTGAGATCGTGGCCGCGCAGCGCCGCGATCGCCGCGACCATGCGGATCTGGATATAGAGCGCGCTCAAGCCATTGGCGGGGAGGGCGATCGGCAAGGTCGCGAGCCCGCCGAGATTGGTGAGGAAGCCGGCTGCCGCGGCTTTCGCCACCTGCCAGCGGATGAGCGCGTCGATCGCCTCTTCATCGGTGGCGCATTGCCGCTGATAGCTGACGGCGAGGTCGGGCGCGCCTTCGAGCCCGGGCACGCCGTCGATGGCGCGCTCGTAAATCCATTGCAGCGCCGAGACCAGCGCTGCCATCGCCTTCACATCGAGCTTCGTCGCCATCCGGTCTCCCATGCCGCGGCCTAACAGATGGGGTTGCGCGCGCTTTCGCGCAATGCTCGGCGCCGGCCGCACGCTGTCAGCGACGCTTTTGCGCTTCAATTGATTGGAGAGATAGGCGTTGAGATTGCGCCGATCGAGCAATTCGAATTGCTTCGTTACGGCTCCGCAGTCATGGGTCTCGGTGTCGCGTGCGCGACGTAATCCTCGACGATCTGACCAAGCTCGGTCAGGTGATTGTAGAAGAAATGATCGGCACCTTTGACGACGCGATGATCGATCGTGATGTCGGGCTGGTGCTTGAGCTTGGCGATGAGCTTTTGCGTCGCCTCGAGGGGCACGACCTGATCCTGATCGCCCTGCACGATGAGGCCGGAAGCAGGGCAGGGCGCGAGGAAGCCGAAATCGAGCATGCCGGCGGGCGGCGCCACGGAAACGAAAGCGCCGATTTCGGGTCGGCGCATCAGGAGCTGCATGCCGATCCACGCGCCGAATGAGAAACCGCCGACCCAGCATACTTTGGCATCTGGCCGCGTCGCCTGGAGCCAGTCGAGCGCGGCGGCGGCATCGGCGAGCTCGCCTTCGCCGCGATCGAATTGTCCCTGGCTGCGGCCGACGCCGCGGAAGTTGAAGCGCAACGCCGAAAAGCCGCGATGCAGGAAGGCGTGGAAGAGCGTGTAGACGACTTTGTTGTTCATCGTGCCGCCATGCTGCGGGTGGGGATGCAGCAGCAGCGCGATCGGCGCATTCTCTTCCTTGGAGGCGGTATAGCGGGCTTCAAGGCGACCGGCCGGCCCGTTGATGACGACCTCAGGCATGGGGAAAACCCGACAATGGCACTAGGCTTTCCGCCCGATTATCCAACATCAATCACCGGCTAAACTTGATAAGGCTAGTAGGATAAGTTATATGTCTGGCGAGGCCGTCGTCTCTCGGGATTCGTGCCGAGAGCGATGCAAATAATAGCACAGCGAATCCCATGATTTTCAAGAACCTACGCGACGATATCGCGAATGTCTTGCGCCTCGATCCGGCGGCGCGTTCGTCTCTCGAAGTGCTGTTGTGCTACCCGGGCTTGCATGCGGTGATGTTTCATCGCCTGGCGCATTGGCTGTGGCAGCGCGGCTGGCTCGTCTTGGGCCGCTTCGTTTCGGCGATCAGCCGCATGCTGACCGGCATCGAGATTCATCCCGGCGTCAAGATCGGGCGGCGGCTCTTCATCGATCACGGCCTCGGCGTCGTCATCGGCGAGACGGCCGAGATCGGCGATGACGTCACGCTTTATCAAGGCGTGACGTTGGGCGGCACCTCGCTCAATCGCGGCAAGCGCCATCCAACCTTGGAAGACGACGTGATCGTCGGCGCCGGCGCGAAAGTGCTCGGCGCGTTCACCGTGCATCACGGGGCGCGTATCGGCGCCAATGCCGTCGTGCTGCAAGAAGTGCCGGAAGGCGTCAGCGTCGCCGGCATTCCAGCCAAACCCGTCGGCGAGCGGGCGAGGCAGGAGAAAGCGCCGGAATTCCTGCCCTATGGCACGCCTTGCGAGGAGACACCCGATCCAATTGCGTGCCAGTTGAGCGTCTTACATGGTGAAGTCGCGCGGCTTCGCGCGCGGCTCGCCGCGCTCGAAGAGGAGCGACTCGCCTCGGTTTCCGATTTCGATCCCGCCCGAAGGAGCGTCAACGAGTGAGACTCAGTACCAAAGGACGCTACGCCGTGATGGCGATGGTCGATCTTGCCAAGCATTGCAGCGGCGAGCCGATCTCGCTCGCTGAAATTGCCGAGCGGCAGGAGATTTCGCTGTCCTATCTCGAGCAGCTTTTCGCTAAGCTGCGCGCCGGCAATCTGGTGAAGAGCGTGCGAGGTCCCGGCGGCGGCTACCTCCTGGCGCGCGGCGCTGATGGGACGCGCATCTCCGACATCATCCTCGCGGTCGACGAGCCGATCCGCGCGACGCGTTGCACGCCGGGCGCGCCGACGGGTTGCAGCGGCAACAAGACACGCTGCCTGACACACGATCTCTGGGAAGAGCTCGGCAATCAGATCCATCTCTATCTGAGCTCGGTAACGCTCGCCGATGTGTGCGAGCAGCGCGTGCTCGGCCGCGCCGGGGCGCTGCATTGCCAGACGCAAGAGCGCACGATCGTGGTGCCCGCGCCGGGTGTCGCGGCGCAATAGTTCGTTCGACGCGATGTGTGCAGCCTATCTCGATTGGAATGCGACAGCACCGGTCCGGCCCGAAGCCGCGGCCGCGATGGCTGCCGCGCTGAGCGCGACCGGTAATCCATCTTCGGTGCATCGCGCGGGCCGCGAGGCGCGGCGCGTGCTCAATGAGGCACGGGATGCGGTCGCCGCGCTGGTCAACGCACGTGCCGACGAAATCGTCTTCACCAGCGGCGGCAGCGAAGCGAATGCGCTGGCGCTCGCCGGCTTTCCCGGCCGTCGCTTGCTGATTTCGGCGATCGAGCATGATTCGGTGCGCGGCAACGCGCCCGATGCCGAGATGATTCCGGTTTTGGCGGACGGCCGCGTCGATCTCGGCGCGCTCGATCGCATGCTCGCTGACGATCCGCGGCCCACGCTGGTCTCGGTGATGTTCGCCAATAACGAGACCGGCGTGATCCAAGAGGTCGCGGAGATCGCGCGCATCGCGCATTGCTACAACGCGCTCTATCACTGCGATGCTATTCAGGCGGCGGGCAAGATCGCGGTCGATTTCGCGGCGCTCGATATCGATCTCATGACGATCTCCGCGCATAAGCTTGGCGGTCCGATGGGCAGCGGCGCGCTGGTGGTGCGCAACAGCCTCGCGCTGCGGCCATCGCTGCGTGGCGGCGGGCAGGAGCGGCGGCTGCGCGCCGGCACCGAGAACCTTCCCGGCATCGCCGGCTTCGGCGCGGCCTCGCGCGCAGCGAAAGCATCGCTCACGGTCTATGCCGATATCGCCAAGTTGCGCGACGACGCGCAGCAGCGGCTCTGTGCGCTTGCGCCTGATGCCGCCGTTTTTGGCGCCGAAGGGCCACGTTTGCCGAATACGCTTTGCATCGCCATGCCAAGCGTGGCGTCGTCGACGCAAGTGATCGCGCTCGATCTCGCCGGTGTGATGGTCAGCGCCGGGGCGGCATGTTCGTCCGGCAAGGTGACGCGCAGCCATGTGCTCGATGCGATGGGCGTCGAGCCGGCGCTCGCCGAAGCCGCGATCCGCATCAGCCTCGGCTGGAGCACCAGTGCCGAGGATATCGATCAACTCATCGATGCCTGGGGCGCGCTTTATTTTCGTACCCGCGCGAGTGCCGCATGACCGCCGCCATCGCCCGCAAAGCCAATCAGCCGCCGGTCTATCTCGACTATCAGGCGACGACGCCCGTCGATCCGCGCGTGCTGCAGGCAATGCTGCCCTGGTTCACCGAGAAATTCGGCAACCCCGCTTCGATCACCCATGCCTATGGCCGCGAAGCCGAGGCGGCGGTCGAGCGCGCGCGCGGCCAGCTCGCCTCGTTGATCAAGGCGGATGCGCGCGAGATCGTCATCACCTCCGGCGCGACCGAGGCGAACAATCTCGCGGTCAAAGGCGCACTGCGTTTCCACAAGCAGTTCGACAAGGATCACATCGTCACGCTGGTCACCGAGCATAAATGCGTGCTCGAAAGCGCGAAGGCGATGGAGGCCGAGGGCTGTCGCGCGACCTATCTGCCGGTCGAGAGCAACGGCCTCGTCGATCTCGATCGCCTCAAAGCCGCGATCGACGACAAGACCGCGATCGTCTCGGTGATGGCGGCGCATAACGAGATCGGCGTGATCCAGCCGCTGGCCGCGATCGGTGCGATCTGCCGCGAACGCGGCGTGCTGCTCCATACCGATGCGGCGCAAGCCGTCGGCAAGATACCGATGGATGTCGATGCGATGAACATCGATCTGATGTCCATTTCTGGTCACAAGATTTATGGGCCGAAAGGCATCGGCGCGCTCTATATGCGCCGCCGGCCGCGGGCACGGATCACGGCGCAAATCGATGGCGGCGGGCAGGAGCGGGGCATGCGCTCCGGCACCTTGCCGACGCCGCTCTGCGTCGGGCTTGGCGAGGCGGCAGCCGTGGCCGAGGCCGAGATGGCGGGCGAGGCCAAGCGGCTCTTGGCCCTGCGGCAGCGTTTCCTTGCCGGCATCTGGCAGGCCCTGCGGCAGACCCGGCTCAATGGCGACCCGGAGCAGCGGCTGCCCGGTAACCTCAATCTCAGCTTCCCCGGCATCCCGGCGCCGGCCCTGATGGAGGCCTGCCCGGGCCTGGCGCTGTCCACCGGCTCGGCCTGCACGGCGGCCGAAATCGAGCCCTCTTTCGTGCTTCGCGCCCTGGGGCTTTCCGACGAGCTGGCAGCGGCTTCGTTAAGGATCGGCCTGGGGCGGTCTACCACCGAGGACGAGGTCGATTTCGCGGTCTCGACCCTCGCTGCGGCGGTCGTCGAGCTTGGCCGGGCCGGGGTGACAACCCGGCTGGCGGCAACCACATAAGGGTGGTATTGAACCAACAGCCCCTATATCGATCACCATGGCGACCACCACCGCAACAAGGCCCCCTCCGAAACAGGCGATGACCGTCACTGAAGCCGCGGTGCTGCGCATCCAGCAATTGCTGGAAAAGCGCGGCAAGCCGTCGGTCGGGATTCGCGTCGGCGTGCGCTCGCGCGGCTGCTCCGGCCTGACCTATACGCTCGAATATGCCGACGAGAAGGGCAAGTTCGACGAAGTGGTGCAGGCCAATGGCGTCACCATCCTGATCGATCCCAAGGCGACGATGTTCATCATCGGCACCGAGATGGATTACGTCGAGGACAAGCTGCAAGCGGGTTTCACCTTCCGCAACCCCAACGAAAAAGGCCGCTGCGGCTGCGGCGAATCCTTCCACGTTTGATGGCGCTATTTTGCTAAGAATGCCGTGACCAAACTGTTTCAGATCGAGGAGCCGGACGGCTCGCCGCTCGACCCATCGGGGCCCGGCGCGGCGGTCGGCATCGGCATTCGCAAGACCGGCCGCTCCATGCAGGGCGCGGTCGCTTTCGCCGTCGGCGGCAATGCCGAGATCCTGCCGAGCAGTGACGGCGAGCGCGTGCTCGACAGCAACGATCTTGCCGAACTCCTGCTCGGTTTGCGCTCGCGGGCCGAGAAGCAACTTTCGCGGCCGGTGACGCATGCGGTGGTGATGCTGCCGCCGATCGAAGAGGGCCCGTTGGCGCCGGCCGCCGAAGCCGCGGGTCTTGCGCTGCTCGACAGTGTCGATCCGGGCAGCAAATCCGCCGAAGCCGCGGCGCTCGAAGCGGCCGCCCTTGCGGAAGATCTGGCGTCCAAAGATCTGGCGCCGAAAACCTGAGCTGAGATTTTCATGCCGAAGATGACATTTATTCAACGCGACGGATCGCGCCGCGAAGTCGAAGCGCCGGTCGGACTGTCGGTGCTCGAGATCGCGCATCGCAACGACATCGATATCGAGGGCGCGTGCGAAGGCTCGCTCGCCTGCTCGACCTGTCATGTGATCGTCGATTCGGAATGGTACGAGCTTTTGAAGGACGCGACCGAGGACGAGGAAGACATGCTCGACCTCGCTTTCGGCCTGACGCAGACCTCGCGTCTCGGCTGTCAGATCATCATGACCGAGGAACTCGACGGGTTGACCGTGCGCCTGCCGCAGGCGACGCGCAACATGATGAACGTCTGAGCGCGGCTGCTATTCGAATAGCTACTCGATAGAATTTCGTCATTCCCGCGCATGCGGGAATCCAGGGAGACATCTCGCTGTTGCCCTGGACCCCCGCTTTCGCGGGGGTGACGACTAAGATTCATCTCACAGGTAATCTTGCGCTAAATTGCGACTATGGACCTCGATCTACCGAAGCCGCCGAAGGATTGCCGTGTCGTGGTCGCCATGTCGGGCGGCGTCGACAGCGCGACCACGGCCGCGCTCATGGTCGAGGCCGGCTGTGACGTCGTCGGCATCACGCTGCAGCTTTACGATCATGGCGCGGCGACCGGCAAAGCGCATAGCTGCTGCGCGGGCCAAGACATCCACGACGCGGCGCGTGTCGCCGAGCGGCTCGGCATTCCGCATTATGTGCTGGATTACGAAAGCCGCTTCCGCCGCGATGTGATCGATACTTTCGCCGATGCCTATGCGCAGGGCGAGACGCCGATCCCCTGCGTCGCGTGCAATCGCACCGTGAAGTTTCGCGATCTTCTGGCGACGGCGAAAGAGCTCGGCGCCGATGCGCTGGCGACCGGCCATTATGTGCGCCGCATCGCGGGGCCCGAGGGCGCCGAGCTGCATCGCGCCGTCGATGACACGCGCGACCAGAGCTATTTCCTCTTCGCGACGACGCGCGAGCAGCTCGACTATCTGCGCTTCCCGCTGGGCGGCTTAGCCAAGGCCGAGACGCGCGCGCTGGCGCGGCGCTTCGATCTGCCGGTCGCGGCCAAACCCGACAGCCAGGACATCTGCTTCGTGCCGACCGGCTCTTACGGCGATCTCGTCGCGAAGCTCCGGCCCGACGCCAATGCACCGGGCGAGATCGTCGACGAGCGGGGTCAGGTGCTTGGCCGCCACGACGGCATCATTCATTTCACCGTCGGACAGCGCAAAGGTCTGGGCGTCGCCGGCGGTGAGCCGCTTTATGTATTGCGGCTCGATGCCGCGATGAAACGCGTGATCGTCGGGCCGCGTTCCGCGCTCGGTCAGCAGCGTGTCATGCTGCGCGATGTGAATTGGCTCGCGCCGCGGCCGGATGGCGACATCCGCGTCACCGTGAAGCTGCGCTCGGCGCAGCCGCCGCAGGCGGCAACATTGTCGCTCGACGACAGCGGCGGCGCCGCGCTGCTCGATGAGCCGGCGCTCGGCGTCGCGCCGGGCCAGGCCTGTGTCATCTATGACGGCACGCGCGTGCTCGGCGGCGGCACCATCATGCGCGCGCCGAAGAAAGCGACCACGATTGCCAAGAGCGTCGATCCGATTCACGCATCTTAGGCCCGGATCATAGGAAGGTGCTGCTATGGATATCGGCAAAATTCCCATCGGCCGCAATCCGCCGCACGACATCAATGTGATCGTCGAGATTCCGCAGGGCGG
>Ga0134125_10007035_pt1 | contig 12716 bp, 11 predicted proteins | sample KB31751_FD_96464 | JGI IMG/M metagenome (GOLD analysis project Ga0134125, IMG submission 96464) | Terrestrial soil microbial communities with excess Nitrogen fertilizer from Kellogg Biological Station, Michigan, USA - KB3-175-1 | ecosystem: Environmental > Terrestrial > Soil > Unclassified ... | reverse complement strand
TCGACGCCTGAGCGAGTCGCGGTCCGGCCCGGTGACATAACGCTTGGTCGCGCGGCGGCGGTGATCACTCATGCTAGGCTGTGCGCCATGCGCGCGCAGCGGGTCATACCTCTTCTGGCCGTTCTCGCCACGCTGGCCAGCTGCGGTGGTGGTAGTGGCGGCGGAATCGGCCCCGCGCCCCCGCAGCCGCCGCCGTTCACGTCGGTGCCACAGGCGCGGGTGTCGCAGGCATCCACGTTCGCGCCGAACTGCGACGGCGTCGCCTCCACCGGCACGCTGTACGTCAACACCGCGGCCGAGCCGTTTCTCGCGGTGAGCCGCGTCAACTCCATGAACTTCGTCGCCGCCTGGCAGCAGAACCGCTGGTCGGACGGCGGGGCGCAGGGCCTGAACCTGGCCGCCTCTTCCGATGGCGGGCAGACCTGGATCCTCAGCAACGCCCCGTTCTCGCGCTGCACCGGCGGCACCAGCGCCAACGGCGGCGACTACGCGCGCGCCACCGACGTGTGGCTGTCGGCCTCGCCCAACGGCACGGTATACGCGCTGTCGCTGTCGTTCACGGGGGCCTCGCTCACGCCCGGCTCCACCAGCGCCATGCTGGTGGCGCAGTCCGGCGACGGCGGCTTCCACTGGAGCGACCCGGTCGCGCTCATCCACGACGGGGCGCAGTTCTTCAACGACAAGGGCTCGATCACGGCCGATCCCGGCAATGCGTCGTTCGCGTACGCGGTCTGGGACCGGCTCACGGGCCAGACCGCCGGGCCGAGCTACTTCGCCATGACCTCCAACGCCGGCATCAGCTGGCAGGCGGCGCGCAGCATTTACGACCCAGGGGCCAACAATCAGACCCTCGGCAACCAGGTAGTCGTGCTGCCGAACGGCAACCTGCTCGACGTGTTCACCGAGCTCGACACCGCCAGCGGCGGTGCCGTCACCGCATCGGTGCGCGTCACCCAGTCACTCGACAAGGGCACGACCTGGTCGATGCCGCCGGTGGTCGTCTCGAGCCTGCAGGCGGTCGGCACCACCGACCCGCGCAACGGAGCCGTGGTACGCGACGGGGCGGACCTGGTGTCGGTCAGCGTCTCACCGGGCGGTGTGGTGTACGTGGCCTGGCAGGACTCGCGCTTCTCGGGTGGTCAGCACGATGGCATCGCCATGACGCAGTCCTCCGATGGCGGCGTCACCTGGTCGGCGCCGGTACAGGTGAACGCCGAAACCACCGTGCAGGCGTTCACGCCGACCATCAACGTGCGCGCCGACGGCGCCATCGCCGTCACCTATTTCGACCTGCGCAATAACATGTTCGCCGGCCTGTTTCTCACCGACTGCTGGATGGTGGTCTCGAGCGACGGCGGCACGACCTTCCACGAGTCGCACCTGTCCGGCCCGTTCGATCTCAACCTGGCACCGGATTCGGAAGGGCTGTTCCTCGGCGACTACGAGTCGCTGACCTCAGCCAACGGCGTGTTCCTGCCGTTCTACGTGCAGACCGAGGCCGGTACTGGCGTGCGCAGCGACGCCTTCATCTCGTTCCCGCCGCTCACTGCGGCCGCGGCCGGCTTCCAGCCGCAGCCGGCCGCGGCTGGCACGGCGCTCGCGCCCGCCGCCACGCAGCGCGTCATGGAGCGCATCCGCCTCACCCAGCGCCAGCGCCTGCTCGGGCACTGAGCCGCTTAGTGGTGATGCGCCGGGGCGCCGGCGTAGGTCTTTTCACCGGCCGCGATGCGCAGCCGCAGCCGGTTCTGGGACGGCGGCAGCGGGCAGGTCGCGAAATCGTTGAGCGCACACGGCGGGTTGTAGGCCTTGTTGAAATCCACCCGCACCGAATCGCCGGAGGGCAGGGGCACGCGCAGGAAGCGTCCGGCGCCGTAGGTCTCGTGGCCGCTGGTCGCATCGGCGAACATGACGAACAGCTCGGTGTCGCCCGGCTGCTCCAGCACCGCGTCGAGGCGCCAGTCGCGGCCGTCCTTTCTGAACACCAGCGCGCCCGGAGACTCCATGTCCTGCTCCATGCCGAGGATATTCATGATCTTGATGTGGTGCGCCGGCTGGTAGGCCTCGAAGTGCGCATCGATCGCCCAGGCGGTACTCACCGGGAAGTAGCTGAGGCCGAGAAAGCCGAGGCGGTGCGGATTGTTGAGGTCGCGCACGCGCACCCCGAGGTTGCCGGCGCGCTCGATGACGAAGAAGCGCAGCGCGCCGCTCGCGAGCAGCGTGGGTTCGCCGGCGCTGTCGGGCACGAGCTCGAGCGAGCTGACCGGCCGCCCGTCGTGCGTGACGCCCGCACCGGCGCGCGCCTCGAAGCGTACCTTCTGGCTGCTCACCACGAAGCTGCCGGCGGTGTCGGCGAGCGAGGGATTGTCGAGCACCAGCGCGTTGCCCGCGCCGCGGCCAAAGGTATTGTCGCCCGGCTTCAGCCAGAACAAGCCGGCGAGCGTCAGCATGCCGTCATCGCCGGTGAGCGCGTCGAGGCGCTGGGTACGCCAGGCATGGACGCTGGCCCGCTCGGCCTGCAGCGCCTCCGCGGTCGGTGCGCCGGCGGCGGGCGGCGTGTTGGCGAGTGCCGGCGCCAGCAGGGCGCAGGCAAGAGCCGCGGCGAGCGGGCGGGTGCGATGAACGGACAGCATGGCTGCTCCGGGACGAGGGCGGCCGCGGCAGTTTAAGCCATCAGCCTTCGCGGCCGAGGATTTCCTGGCGCACGTCGGCGATCTCGCGCGCGCGCGACGGCCGCGCCCCCTCGCAGCGTTCCGGGCGCGGACAGCGATTGCTGCGCGGGCAGATGATGCGCGCGGGGTTCGCCAGCGCATCCGCGATCCAGGCAATGTTGAGCACGTTGGCGACTGCATCGAGGGCCTGGGCCGCGGCCTTGGGGATGCGCGCCTCGCCGCGCCGGTGCAGGCACTCGCGGAAGATCGCCTCGACGATCTCGGCGCTGTCCACGCCGTTCGAGGCCAGAGCCGGCGCCAGGTCCACGCCCACCGACAGCACGTGCGGGTTGCCGGCCATGTCATGCACGCGGATCGAGTGGCAGCAGTACAGCAGCGAGCGGGCGCCGTCGCGCAGCACCGAGATCTGCGAGCCGCGCGTGCCGCGGTCATCGTCGATCATGCGGAACACCGCCCAGTTCGGACACGGGTCGCTCACCTGCGCGAGATTGCCCCACGGCAGCGGGATGCCGTTGCCGCGGTACACGGCGCGCAGGTAGCCCGGCGGGTAGGCATCGAAGAAATGCCAGTACGGATACGGGGACACCTTGGTCATGCGGCGCATGACTACCGCCGGCGTCAACTCGAGCCTCGCGCCGGCCTCGACGCGGTAGCGCTCGCGGGCCAGGAAGCGCCGGAACGGCACGCGCGGCGCGAGCAGTGCGCCGGCGAAGAAGCTGCACTCGAAGTCGCGCCACGCGTGCAGCACGTCCTGGGCGTTCATGCCGGCCCCGCTCGAGCCGCTCTCGGGGCTGCCGCCCATCTCCCCGCCGGTGGCGTGCGCGGACTTCAGGCCGTCGCCGCCGTGCAGCACCTTGTGGCCGATGTGCGCGGCCAGGTCGAACTTGAGCCGCGCCGGGTCGGACTGCAGCGCGCGGTTGGCGTACACCACGCGCGGCGCCTCGAAGAAGGAGCGCATCATGCTGCGCACCTCGCGATCCTTGTCGCGCGCCAGCACCGGCTTGCGCTCGAACCAGCGGATCTCGAGCCCGTGGCGGCGGGCCAGGCGCATCAGATCCTCGACCGCCAGCGGGAAGCGCCGCTCGCCGACGTGGTCGGCGGCACGCTCCAGATCGGGAAAGTCGTTGCGCGACATCTCCTGGTGCGAGCGGATCAGGAGGTGAGCGAACTGCCGCCCGCTCGTGCCGGTCTGCGCCAGCAGCTCCGGGATGGCCGCCTGCAGCAGGCTCTTGGAGAACAGGAACGCCGGCTCGAGCGGGATGCGCGCCGCGCCGCCCCGGGGACCGGCCGGCGAGGGCAGCTCGAGCTCGGCGCTCTCGTCGAGGAACCACGCCGGCGCGCGCTGGAATACCGCCGCCAGCAGGCCGAGCAGCGCGGAGGAGGGCGTGCGCTTGCCGCTCTCGATCATGCTCAGGTAGGACACCGACGGGGCGAGCGCGGCATTGCGCTGCGTGCAGCGCACCGACAGATCCTCGAGCGTCAGTCCGTGGCGCTTGCGCACCGAGCGCAGCTTGGCGCCGAGGAAATGGCCCTTGCGCAGTAACTCCGGCATATGTTCAGCGCCCCGTGTGCCCGCGCTGGCGCAACGATGCGGGCGCGGACTCCAGGCTGTGAAATTAACAATGTGAAGTTTCCATAGTCAAATTTCCGGTCAAGACGCGTATGCTGGCCGGGACATGGAAGCCGAAACGCACGGCCGGGTGCACTCCCGGGAGCAGACGGGCCCCCAGGTCGAGATCCTGGGCGCGGGGGTCGAGCGCGCCGCCGAGGTGCTGACGCCGCTCGCGTTGCAGCTGCTCGCCAGTCTGCACCGGCGCTTCAACCCGCGGCGCCTCGAGTTGCTGGCGCGGCGCGCTGCGCGCCAGCGCGAGCTCGATGACGGCGCGCGCCCCGACTTCCTGCCGGCGACGGCCAGGGTACGGGCCGAGAACTGGCGCGTGGCGCCGGTGCCGGCGGATCTGCAGGACCGGCGGGTCGAGATCACCGGCCCGGTTGAGCGCAAGATGATCATCAACGCCCTGAACGCGCCGGTGAAGGCCTTCATGGCCGACTTCGAGGACTCCTGCGCCCCAACCTGGGAGAACATCGTCCGCGGCCAGGTGAATCTCGCCGATGCCGTGCGGCGCACCATCACTTTCGCCGACCCGACCACCGGCAAGGTCTACCGGCTCGCCGAGCGCACCGCGACGCTCATCGTGCGGCCGCGCGGCTGGCACCTGCCCGAGAAGCACGTGCGCATCGCCGGCGAGCCGGTGTCCGGCGCACTGTTCGACTTCGCGCTGTTCCTCGCCAACAACCATGAGGCGCTGGCGCGCCGCGGCACCGGGCCGTACTTCTACCTGCCGAAGATGGAGAGCCATCTCGAGGCGCGGCTGTGGAACGACGTGTTCAACGCCGCGCAGGACGCGCTCGGTATCAAGCGCGGCACCATCAAGGCCACGGTGCTCATCGAGACCATCCTCGCCGCCTTCGAGATGGACGAGATCCTCTACGAGCTGCGCGAGCACTCGGCGGGCCTCAACTGCGGGCGCTGGGACTACATCTTCAGTTACATCAAGAAATTCCGTAACCGCCGCGACTGCCTGCTGCCCGATCGCGCCAGCGTCACCATGGAGCGCCACTTTCTCAAGTCGTACGTGGATCTGCTCATCAAGACCTGCCACCGCCGCGGCGCGCACGCCATGGGCGGCATGGCGGCGCAGATCCCGATCCGCGACGATCCCAGGGCCAACGAGGCGGCGATGGCACGGGTGCGGGCCGACAAGCTGCGCGAGGCGCGTGCCGGCCACGACGGCACCTGGATCGCGCATCCGGGACTCGCGGAGGTGGCACGCGAACCGTTCGATGCGGTGATGAAGGGCCCGAACCAGCTCGGCGTGCTGCGGGCGGACGTGACGGTCACGGCCGCCGACCTGCTGCAGGCGCCCGAGGGCGAGATTACGGAGGAGGGCGTGCGCGGCTGCATCCGCGTCGGCGTGCAGTACCTCGAGTCCTGGCTGCGCGGCAACGGCTGCGTGCCGCTCTACCACCTGATGGAGGACGCGGCCACCGCCGAGATCTGCCGGGCGCAGCTGTGGCAATGGCTGCACCACGGCGCGCGCACCAGCGACGGCCGCCCGATCAGCATGGCGCGTTTCGACGGCCTGCTGACCGCCGAGCTCGAGCACATCCACGCCGAGGTCGGTGCCGCGCGCCTGACCCACGGCATGTTCCCGACCGCGGCGCGGCTGTTCGAGCAGATGATCAAGTCCGACGTGTTCGACGAGTTCCTGACGCTCCCGGCGTACGAGCTGCTGAGCTGATCCGAAAAAACTGCCAGAGGTGCACGCGAGCCATGAGACCCGACACATCCCTGCCCACCGCCGCTGAGCTCAAGCGCAGCTGGAGCGAGAGCCCGCGCTGGCGCGGAGTGCGCCGCGGCTACGAGGCCACCGAAGTGGTGCGCCTGCGCGGCACCATCGCGGTCGAGCACTCGATCGCACGTGCCACCGCCGAGAAGCTGTGGCGTTACCTGCAGGAGAAGCCGTTCGTCAATGCGCTCGGCGCGCTCACCGGCAACCAGGCGATGCAGCAGGTGAAGGCAGGGCTCGATGCCATCTACCTGTCCGGCTGGCAGGTGGCGGGCGATGCCAACCTCGCCGGCGAGATGTATCCCGACCAGTCGCTGTATCCGGCGGACTCGGTGCCGGCGGTGGTGCGCCGGATCAACAACACGCTGCGGCGCGCCGACGAGATCTGCCACGCCGAGGGCGATGACTCGATCGACTGGCTCAAGCCCATCGTGGCGGACGCCGAGGCCGGTTTCGGCGGGGTGCTCAACGCCTTCGAGCTCATGAAGCAGATGATCGACGCGGGCGCGGCCGGCGTGCACTTCGAGGACCAGCTGTCCTCGGCCAAGAAATGCGGCCACATGGGGGGCAAGGTGCTGGTGCCGACCCAGGATGCGATCAACAAGCTGGTGGCGGCGCGCCTGGCGGCGGACGTGTGCAACGTGCCCACGGTGCTGGTGGCGCGCACCGACGCCGAAGGCGCCAACCTCCTCACCTCCGACGTCGACGAGCGTGATCGGCCGTTCATCGATGCCGGCCGCGGCCGCACCGCCGAAGGATTCTTCTGCGTCAACGCCGGCCTGCAGCAGGCGATCGCGCGCGGCCGTGCCTACGCACCGTTCGCGGACCTGGTGTGGTGCGAGACCGCCAAGCCGGACCTCGCCGAGGCGCGCGAGTTCGCCGAGGGGCTGCACAGGGAATTTCCCGGCAAGCTGCTCGCCTACAACTGCTCGCCGTCCTTCAACTGGAAGCGCAAGCTCGACGACGCCACGATCGCCAGGTTCCAGCGCGAGCTGGCGGCGATGGGCTATCGCTTCCAGTTCATTACGCTGGCCGGTTTCCACGCGCTCAACTACTCGATGTTCGAGCTGGCACGCGGCTACAAGGCGCAGCAGATGACCGCCTACGTGACGCTGCAGCAGGCCGAGTTCGCCGCCGAGGCCGCCGGCTACACCGCCACCAAGCACCAGCGCGAGGTCGGCGCGGGCTACTTCGACGCCGTCACCCAGGCAGTCAGCGGCGGCAACTCCTCGATCACCGCGCTCGCCGGCAGCACCGAGGAGCAGCAGTTCGAGCCCCAGGCGGCCAAGAAACCCGCCAGGCAGGCCTGAGGCGCGGCACTAGGCGGCGCTGGCGCGCAGCGCCCCCTCGGCCATCTCCGCCACCCGCGTCCAGGTGGTGGCCTTCAGGCTCGGCCGCTCGTTCATGCGATCGAGCCAGCGTCGCAGATCCCCGTGCGGGCCGGCGAGCGGCTCCCACTCCGGGGTCTGCTGCAGGAAGTCGAGCTGCGGCGCGAGCAGCACATCCGCCAGGCTGACCTGCGCCCCGGCAAAGTAGGGATCCGCGCCCAGCTGCGCGGCGAGTTCCGCGAACACGGCGCGCGCACGGGGCAGGGCGGCCTCGATCGCGGCCTCGTCGCAGGGCCGGCCCATGAGGCGCGGGGCGATGATGCGTTGAAAGGCGATGACGTTGCCGACGCCCTGGAACACGTACCAGTCGTTGACGTTCATCATCTGGTCCATGCGCCCCGCGCTGCGCGGCTCGGCCGGCGTGAGCGCGACGCCCGGCAGCACCCGGTCGAGGTAGCGCAGGATCGCCTGCGTCTCGTAGAGGCGGAACGTGCCGTGCTCCAGTACCGGCACACGGCCGAAGGGATGGCGGACGAGGTGCGCGGCGGTGCGCAGTGTCGAGGGCGCCACCGGCGCGAAGCGGTAGGCGGCCGCCTTCTCCTCGAGGGCGATGAGCACGGCGCGCCCGAAAGGGCTGCCGGGAATGCTGTGGACGACGAGCTCGTTCATGACTTGTTCTCCGTGCGTGAGGCTTCTTTCGCAAACAGCTCCAGAATCGTCGGCCAGCCGCCGCTGACGTCGCCGCGCATCTTGGTGCCGCCCGCCTCGCCCATGCGCTCGAAGTTGCGGTGCTCGAGCTCGACGCGCGTACCGCCGCCGGCTGCGGCGCTGAAGCGCACGTCGACTTCGGAGGTAAAGGTCGGCCGTGGGTCGGGCTTCCACTCGGCGCTGATCTCCCAGCTGACGACCAGGCGCTCGCCCGGCTGCCACACCAGCACGTGGCCGACCACCGCGATGGAGTCGTCCTCGTGGCGCGCATACCAGCGCCCGCCGACGAAGGGCTCGATCACCGACTCGCGCACCGGTCCCTGGCCGATGCCGTGGGTCTTGGGCCACCAGCGGTCGATGCCGCTGGTGAATACCGCGAAGGCCTGCGCCGGGGTGGCCTCGACCACCACGCTCTTGCGGAGCGGGGCGATTTCGATGGTGCGGTTCAAGGCTTGCTCCGGGTGCCGTGAGTGGCGTCGACTTCGTTCTTGAATGCCGTGAGGGCATCGGTCCAGAACCGATCGAGCCAGCGGCGCAGCTCCCCCAGGCCCTGCGGGTCGATGTAGTACACGCGGCGGGCTCCTTCGGCTCGTTGCAGAACGAGGCCGGCATCCTTGAGCGCCTTCAGGTGCTGCGACACGGCCGGCCGGCTCACCGGGAGCCCGTGTGCCAGCGCCCCGACCGACTGCGGGCCGGCACGCAGCCTCTCGAACACCTGTCGCCGGGTCGGATCGCTGAGGCACTGCAGCGCACTAGCGTAAGCCATTACTTACGGTAAGTTAGTACTTACCTGATTGTCAAGCCTCGGTCGCGCCGGGCACCGCGTCCACGTCCGCCGGGATTTCCGCGATCCGTACCATTGAGGGAATTGGGCGAATGGCCGCGCGGCGCCGCGCTCGACTGGCAGCGGCTCGCTAAAGACACCGTACGGCGCGGGCCCGGCTGGCAGCCCCGCGATGCCTGGGACTGACGGCTACTTCGCCGTCGGCATCGCGAACTCGGCCCCCTTGGGCGTGCTCTCAGGCCAGCGCTGCATGATCGATTTCTGGCGCGTGTAGAACCTCACGCCTTCCTCGCCGTAGGCGTGCATGTCGCCGAACAGGCTGCTCTTCCAGCCGCCGAAACCATGCCACGCCATCGGCACCGGGATCGGCACGTTGATGCCGACCATTCCGACCTGGATGCGGCGCCCGAACTCGCGCGCCACGTTGCCGTCGCGCGTGTAGCAGGCGACGCCGTTGGCGAGCGTGTGGCCGTTGACCAGGTCCACGGCGGCGGCGAAGTCCGGCACGCGCACGCAGGCGAGCACCGGGCCGAAGATTTCCTCGCGGTAGATGCGCATCTGCGGCGTGACGTGATCGAAGAGCGTGGCGCCGATGTAGAAACCGGCCTCACGCCCGGCGACCGCGAACGGCGCCCCGCTGACCGGGTGGCGGCGGCCGTCGACGACCAGGCGCGCACCGCTCGCCACGCCGTCCTCGATGTAGCCGCGCACGCGCTCGAGCGCAGTCTTGTTGATGAGCGGGCCCATCTCGGCCTGGGCCTCCATGCCGTCGCTGATGCGCAGCTGACGCGCGCGTTCGGCCAGGCGCGGCACCAGCCGCTCGCCGGTGTCGCCCACCAGCACCGCCACCGAAATCGCCATGCAGCGCTCGCCCGCCGAGCCGTACGCCGAGCCGATGAGCGCATCCACCGTCTGGTCGAGGTCGGCGTCCGGCATCACCACCATGTGGTTCTTGGCACCGCCGAGCGCCTGCACGCGCTTGCCGTGCGCCGCACCGCGCTGATAGATGTAGTGCGCGATCGGCGTGGAGCCGACGAAGCTCAGCGCCCGCACCTCGGGGTGGTCGAGAAGCGCATCGACCGCGGTCTTGTCGCCCTGCACGACGTTGAATACCCCGGCGGGCAGGCCGGCTTCACCGAGCAGCCGTGCCATGAACAGCGACGCCGACGGATCGCGCTCGCTCGGCTTGAGCACGAAGCTGTTGCCGCACGCCAGCGCGAGCGGAAACATCCAGCACGGCACCATGCACGGGAAGTTGAAGGGCGTGATGCCGGCCACCACCCCCAGCGGCTGGCGCAGGGTCCAGTTGTCGATCCCGGTGGACACCTGATCGGTGAAGTCGCCCTTCAGCAGCTGCGGGATGCCGCAGGCGAACTCGACCACCTCGATGCCGCGCGTCACCTCTCCCTGTGCGTCCGAGAACACCTTGCCGTGCTCCTCGGTGATGAGCGCCGCGAGGGCGTCGCGCTGCCGGTTGAGCAGCGTCAGGAACTGCGCCAGCACCCGGGCGCGGCGTACCGGCGGGGTGTCCGCCCAGCCGCGCCAGGCACGCTGCGCGCTCGCCACCGCCGCGTTCGCTTCCTCCACGCCAGCGAGCGTCACCTCGCGCACCACCGCGCCGCTGGATGGATTGAATACCGGCAGCCGCGCGCCGCTCCCGGGCACGGCCGCGCCGCCGATCCAGTGACCGACGAGGTCTGGGCTGCGCGTCGCCGCGGGCGGCTGGGGAAGGGTGGAGACGGCCATAGATCCTCATCATAGACCACCTCGTACCGGGCCCGCATACTGCGGCCGGCATGCCTGTGCACGCGTTGTTTCCGACACTCGTCTACTCGACACGCCTGCGGTCGCGCGGCTGGCAGACGCTCAACGCACGGCTGCGCGCCGAGTGCCGCCAGCTCGCGCACGACGATGCCGCCGGCCGCCGCTGGTCGAAGCGCAACTACCCCGGCGGCTACACCTCGTACGGCTCCGCGCACCGCATGCACGAGCTGTCGCCGACCTTTGCGCGCCTGGCGCGCGAACTCGACCGGCACGTGGCGCGCTTCGCGCACGCGCTGCGGCTCGATCTCACCTCACGGCCGCTGACACTGACCGACTGCTGGGTGAACGTCATGGGTGCCGGTGCCGTGCACGGCCTGCATCTGCATCCGCTCTCGACCATCAGCGGCACTTACTACGTCGCGGTGCCGCGCGGCGCGGCCGGCCTGAAGTTCGAAGACCCGCGCCTCGAGCGCTTCATGGCGGCGCCGCCGCGGCGCGGCCGCGCACGTGCCGCACACTGGGCGAACTTCGCGGCGCGTACGGCGGGGCTGCTGCTGTTCGAGAGCTGGCTGCGTCACGAAGTGCCGGCCAATCCGGTGGCCGGCGAGCGCATCAGCATCAGCTTCAATTACAGCTGGTTCTAGCTGCCGTGCGCCCGCGGCGACAGGCGCGCCGCGCGTCAACCCCGTGCTCCCGCACGCGTTGCAGAAAGTGAAGGAGTTCAAGGAGCTGCGCGGCCGTGGGTGCTATGAATCAGGGTTCAGGAGACGTTCAGCGCGATCCAGTCAATTTGCAGGCGCGGGCATGCCCGTGCGGCGATCAGAGGAGGCTCTCACATGCGTAATCTCATCCGCGGCGTCACTGCAGCCCTGCTGCTCGCGGTGCTGCCGCTGGCGGCGAATGCGGGAGTGTTCGTGTCGGTCACCATCGCGCCGCCGGTGCTGCCGGTGTACGAGCTGCCGGCGGTACCCGGACCGGGCTACGTCTGGACGCCCGGCTACTGGGCGTGGGCGGACGGCGGCTACTACTGGGTGCCGGGCACCTGGGTGCTCGCGCCCTCGCCGGGGCTGCTGTGGACCCCGGGTTACTGGGGCTTCGCCGACGGCATCTACCTCTGGCACGCCGGCTACTGGGGCCCGCACGTCGGCTTCTATGGCGGCATCAACTACGGGTTCGGCTACAGCGGCGTCGGCTTCCACGGCGGCTACTGGCGCGGCGACACCTACATCGTCGACCGCGTCGTGATCAACGAGGCGCCGGTCAATCGCGTGTGCTTCAACGGCGGCGGCGGCATCGTCGCGCACGCCTCACCCGCGGAGCTGCGCTTCGCGCACGAGCGCCACGTCGGCATGTCCGACCTGCAGCGCCACAACGAGGTGCTGGCCGCGCGCGACAACACCATGCGCGCGGACTTCAATCACGGCCGTCCTCCGGTCGCGGCGACCCCCAGGCCGGGCGTGTTCTACGGCCACGGCGTGGTGGCGGCGCGCGCCGGGGGTGAGCGCCCGGCGGGTGCCGCGCACGGCATGCTCGGTGAGCATGGCGCGATCGCCGCCCGGCCGCCGGTGGCGATGAACTCATCCGGCGCGCCGCGCGCCATGAACCAGCCGTTCCGCCCGGAAACGCCCGCCGCGCGCGGCGCACCCGGTGGCGCGGTGCATGCCCCGGCCCCGGGCCGCGCGCACCAGTCCTTCCCGGGCGGCGCGCCTGCGCAGGCCAGCCCCGGCATGGCGCGCCCGCAGTATCCCGGCAATCCGCGTGCGCCATCAGTCGCCGCCGCGCCGCGCGGCGGCGGCTTGCCCGCGGCACCGCGCGGTATGGCAGGCGGCCCGCGCGGTGAGCCGGGCAACCCGCACGCCGCCCAGCAGGGTCACGGTGGCGAGCGCGCCGATCGCGGCGCGGAGCACGGCCGGCGCTAGCGCCGCGCGGCGGCGGTGCGCGTGAGCGAGGCCGCCCCGGGGGCAGCCTCGCTGCGTTTGCGGATGGTCAGGGCAGGGTACGCCGCAGCCACGCGGCGATGTCCGCGACCTCCTGCGGGCAGACCGAGTGAGGCATGCTGTAGGTGTGCCACTCCACCGGACAGCCGGCCGCCTCGAGCTGGCGCCGCGACTCC
>Ga0134125_10007034_pt1 | contig 12716 bp, 11 predicted proteins | sample KB31751_FD_96464 | JGI IMG/M metagenome (GOLD analysis project Ga0134125, IMG submission 96464) | Terrestrial soil microbial communities with excess Nitrogen fertilizer from Kellogg Biological Station, Michigan, USA - KB3-175-1 | ecosystem: Environmental > Terrestrial > Soil > Unclassified ... | reverse complement strand
CGTCGGGTCCGATGCCGACTTCGAGGTATTGCGACCACAGTCCTTCGGCGATCAGCACGTCCTTCACGCGCATCGCTTCCTCTGATCCCGGGCGCACGCTGCGCAGGTTGTCGCCGATGACGCCGGCGATCTTGCGCCGCACGTCCTCGGCGCGCGCCGGATCGCCGCGTGCCTGCTCCTCGATCACCCGCTCCAGCATGCTCGCGACGAACGTGACGCCGGACGCCTTGACCGCCTGCAGATCGCACGGCGCAAGCAGCCACGGTAGCGACGCATCGCGCGCTTCGTCCGCCGAATTGGCGAGCGCGTCGGCGAGCGATGCGACGCGCGGCAGCGCGTCAGCGCTGCGGATCTCGCGCGCGACGTCGGGGCGGTTCAAAAGCTCGCTCGCGGTCGGCGCGATCGCCGAAAGGTCGAACAGGTCGCCGTGGTCGATGCGCACGAGCAACGGACCCTTGACCGCCGGCACCCACGCCCGGCCGATCAGGAGCGCGCGCGATGCGTCGGCCGGCAACGCGCCGGCGCTCTGGAGGCGCGAACGGATGTCGACTGTCATGAGGTGCGATCATACGGGGCGGGCGGCGCACGCGTCAGCAGGTTTTCGTCGCCGCGCCGCTGCCGCCGCGAATATCCGATGATCGACTCGTCCCGAACCCACCCCCCCGAGAGCGGCCTCTACCCGGAATGCGCGCCGCGCACCAGCGGCATGCTCGCGCTCGACGCGCAGCACACGATGTACTACGAGGAATGCGGCAACGCGCATGGCGTGCCGCTGCTTTTCATCCACGGCGGGCCGGGCGGCGGCAGCCTCCCGCATCATCGCCGCTTCTACGACCCGGCGTTCTGGCGCATCGTGCTCTACGACCAGCGCGGTGCCGGGCGCTCGACGCCGATTGCCGATCTCACCGACAACACGACGCAACATCTCGTCGCCGACATCGAGCGGCTGCGCGCGCACCTCGGCATCGATCGCTGGCTGCTGTTCGGCGGGTCGTGGGGATCGACGCTCGCACTCGTCTACGCGCAAACGCATCCGGAACGCGTGCTCGGGCTCGTGCTGCGCGGCGTGTTCCTCGCGAGCTCCGGCGAGGTCGACTGGTTCATCGACGGCATGCAGCGCTTCTTCCCCGAGCCGTGGCGCGAGTTCACGCACTTCCTTCCACCCGTCGAACGGAACGACGTGCTGGCGAGCTACTATCGACGGCTCACCGATCCCGATCCACGCGTCCATGCGCCCGCGGCACTGTCGTGGGATCGCTACGAAAGCACCTGCTCGACGCTGTTGCCGAAGCCGCCGGGCGCCATCCGTCCCGAAGGCGACACCGGCGCGCTCGCGATCGCACGCATCGAGGCGCACTACTTCGTGCACGACTCGTTTCTCGCGCGAAACCAGATCCTCGATCGGATCGCGCGCATTCGCCACCTGCCGTGCACGATCGTGCAGGGTCGCTACGACGTGATCTGTCCGCCGGTGGCGGCCGATTCGCTCGCGCGCGCATGGCCGGAAGCCGAGCTGATCGTCGTTCCCGATGCCGGCCACTCGGTCCGCGAGCCGGGCACGACGCGCGACCTCGTCGCGGCCGTGCAGCGGATGCAGGCGCGACAGCGATGATGATCGGAAACGCCGCCGAGTGGGCTGCGCGGAGCCGCCATGCGGTCTGGCATCCGTGCACGCAGATGAAGCAGCACGAGCGTGTGCCGCTCGTGCCGATCGCGCGCGCGTCGGGCGCGTGTCTTTACGACTACGACGGTCGCCGCTACCTGGACGCGATCGGCTCGTGGTGGGTGAACCTGTTCGGCCACGCGAATCCGCGGATCAACGCCGCGATCGCGTCACAACTGGGCGAGGTCGAGCACGTGATGCTCGCCGGATTCACGCACCGGCCGGTGATCGAGCTGTCCGAGCGTCTGGCCGCACTCGCGCCGCGCGGGCTCTCGCACGCGTTCTACGGTTCCGATGGCGCATCGGCGACCGAGATCGCGCTCAAGATGAGCTTTCATTACTGGCGTCAGCGCGGGGTCGCCGGCAAGGATCGCTACGCGCGGCTCGCCGGCGGCTATCACGGCGAGACCATCGGCGCGTTGTCGGTGACCGACCTCGCGCTCTTTCGCGACGCGTACGGGCCGCTGCTGCGTTCGCATCCGGTGCTGCCATCACCGGGCGTGCACGCGGCGTTCGACGAACCCGACTCGCAGCGCGCGACCGACGCCGCGATATCGGCGCTCGAACGCTTTCTCGCCGAGCATGCGGCGACGACCGCGGCACTGATCGTCGAGCCGCTCGTGCAGGGCGCGGGCGGGATGGCGATGTATCCGCCCCGCTATCTCGCCGCCGCGCGCACGTCGACGCGCCGCCACCGCGTGCACCTGATCGCCGACGAGATCATGACCGGCTTCGGCCGCACCGGAACGATGTTCGCATGCGAGCAGGCGCCGATCACGCCCGATCTGCTGTGCCTGTCGAAAGGCATCACCGGCGGCTACCTGCCGCTGTCGTGCGTCCTTGCGACCAACGACGTCTACGAAGCGTTCTACGACGACGACGTCACCCGCGGCTTCCTGCATTCGCATTCGTACACCGGCAACGCGCTCGCGTGCCGCGCGGCGCTCGCGGTGCTCGACATCTTCCGCCACGACGACGTCGTCGTCGTCAACCGGGCGAAAGCGAAACGCTGCGGCAGCATGGCGGCGCCGCTTGCGGCGCATCCGCGCGTCCGCGGATTCAGGCAATGCGGCATGATCATTGCATTCGACGTCGACGGTGCGCACGACGGCTTCGCGCAGCGATTCGCGACCGAGGCGCTGCGCCGGGAGATCGTGCTGCGCCCGATCGGCAACACCGTCTATTTCATGCCGCCGTACACCCTCACCGATCACGAGTTCGCGTTCCTCGTCGAGCGCGCGGTCGAGGTCGTCGATGCCGCGTAGGCTTTCGATCCTCGCGCTTTCGATCGCGCTCTTCGCGCTCGATGCGCAGGCGGTGCTGCCCCGCGAAGTCGGCCGCGCGTTCCTCGACGCCGGCATCACGCTCGATCACGTCGGCATCGTCGTGCAGGACACGTCGAAGCCCGCGCCGCTCTTCGCCTACGACGCGTATCGATCGCGCAGCCCCGCGTCGGTGATGAAGCTCGTCACGACGTTCGCGGCGCTCGAATTGCTCGGCCCGGACTACCGATGGAAGACCGAGGCTTATCTCGGCGGCCCGCTCGTCGACGGCGAGTTGCACGGCGATCTGATGCTCAAGGGCTACGGCGACCCGAAGATCACCGTCGAGCAATGGCAGTCGTTCATCGGCGACCTGCGCGCAAAGGGACTCGCGACGATCGACGGCGACCTCGTGCTCGACCGCAGCCTCTTCGCGCTGCCGCGCTACGATCCGGCCGCGTTCGATCGCGAGCCTTCGAAGCCATACAACGTCGGACCCGATGCGCTGCTCGTCAACTTCAAGGCGCTGAAGCTGACGCTCGCACCCGACGCGACGGGCAGCGGCGTCTCGGTGCGCACCGATCCGCCGCTCGCCGCCGTCTCGCTCGGCGCACCGCCGCCGGTCTCGAACGACGATTGCGCCGAGGGGCGAACGCACGTGACGCCGGCGATCGACGATCGCGGCGATCGCGCGGCGATCGCGTTCACCGGCGCCTATCCGGTCAGTTGCGGCGAGCGCGACTGGTGGCTCGCGATGCTCGACCATCCGCACTACGTGCAGGCGATGTTCGAGACGTACTTTCGCGCCGCGGGCGGGCGCATCGGCGACGGGTTGAAGGAACGGCGCGTACCGCCAGGCGCGACGCCGTTCGCGACGCTCGAGTCGCCGCCGCTCGGCGAGATCGTCCGCGACGTGAACAAGATGTCGAACAACGTCATGGCACGGCAGATCTTCCTCACGCTCGCGCTGGCGTCGACGCCGCCGCCCGCGACGCCGGCGAAGGCGATCGACGCGGTGCGCCGGTGGCTCAAGGCGCGAAAGCTCGCGATGCCGGGACTCGTGCTCGAGAACGGATCGGGACTGTCGCGACGCGAGCGCAACACGCCGATCGGACTCAATCGCCTGCTGCTCGCCGCCGATGCGAGCGGCGTGCGCGAGGAATTCGAACGCTCGCTCGCCGTTGCGGCGATCGACGGCACCGTCGAGCGACGCTTTCGCAGCGGCGCCGTCGCCGGGCAGGCGCTATTGAAGACCGGCTCGCTCGAAGGCGTGCGTGCGCTCGCCGGCTACGTGCTCGAGCCGAACGGACGGCGGTTCACCGTCGTGGCCATCGTCAACGATCGCAACGCCGCGCGCGCGGTGCCCGCGCTCGACTACCTCGTGCAGTGGGTGTACCGCAACGGCGCGACGTGGGATCCCGCGCAGCAGCGCCACTGATTCAGGATGCCGGTATCGGCCGGCGATCGTTGAACAGCAGGAAACCGCGGACGACGCGGTAGATCACCCAGATCGCCGTCGCGACCCAGATCGCCCATGCGGCCGGTATGCCGATGATCGTCACGAATGCCAACCAGGCGATGCAGGTCCACACGAGCGACCACCAGAAGGTGCGGATCAGCCACGTCAAGTGAGACTCGGCCCACGTTCCGCGCAGATCGGCGCGCGAAACGTACGCGACGATGACGCCGATGATGCCGAACGGGAACCAGAAGCCGTGGCCCGTGAAGCCGACGAGCGCGGCGATCGCGAAGAGGATGTAGGCGACCAGCGCGCCGGTAGCTGGCGGCTGCCGTGATTCGGTGCTCGAAGCCGTGGGTGCAGGAGCAGGGTAGTCGGGCATCATCGGTCTCCGGTTGCCAGTGCCACGAACGAACACTCGCGCCAGCGCGAGCGGGCCCGGCGCATAAAGTGGGGCCGGTCAGCGGCGCATCAAGGGATGCGGTTTGCGACCGCTCAATACGGCGATCCGTCCTTGTGCACGTAGCGCTCGCCGTCGTCGGTGAACGCGAGGTCGTCGTCGGGATAGAACGCGCGATCTTCCGGATCGCGATTGCCGATCTCGAGGTAGCGCGCCGGCGCGGCGCTGCGATTGACGAAATGGTGACCGTCGGGCGTGCCCGCGGCGTAACCTGCGCAGTCGCCTGCGCGGAGCGTCTGCTCGCCTGCGTCGCTGATCAGAACCACCTCGCCGTCGAGCACGTAGACGAACTCGTCTTCGCGCGTATGGTAGTGACGCAACGCCGACTGTCCGCCGGGACCGAGCATCACCAGGTTGACGCCGAAGCGCGTCAGGCCGCAGGCATCTCCGAGGCGCCGCTTGACGCGATCGCCCATGCGCGAGCGAAAGGGCTCGGGATAGCCCGAGCCGCGCCGCTCGGCCACCGTGGCGGGATCGAGGGCGGGCAGCTTCAGCGTCGGCATCCGATTCCTCGCGAAAACGTTGCGATTGCGGCATCTTCGCACAATCGGCGCACGCGTCCGGCGCCGCTATAATGGCCGGCCCGAACGCCCCCCAACCAGGAGCCGACGATGGAAATCTCCCGCGAATCGCTGCTCGACGACTTTTCCGCCATGCTGACCGAGGCCGAGGAGCTTCTGCGCCGCGCGGGCAACGAGACGGGCGAGCGCGCGAAGGATCTGCGGGCGCAGGTCGAGGCGAAGCTGCTCGCGGCCAAGCTCAAGCTGCAGGAGCTCGAAGGCGAGGCGATCGACCGCGCGAAACAGGCGGCGCGCATCACCGACGATTACGTGCACGACAATCCCTGGGTGTCGATCGGCGTCGCTGCCGCGGCGGGTTTCCTGATCGGACTCATGGTCAATCGCCGCTAGCGCGGTTCGCGGGTGCCGCGGACGGCCGTCACGAGGCGGACGCAATCGACTGCCAGATGGCCTCGACGCGCTCGCTGACGGCGGGGTCCATCGCGATCGGGCGTCCCCATGTGCGCGACGTCTCGGCAGGCCACTTGTTCGTCGCGTCGATGCCGATCTTGCTGCCGAGGCCCGCGACCGGCGACGCGAAGTCGAGATAGTCGATCGGCGTGCTCGGCACGATCAGCGTGTCGCGCGCCGGGTCGACGCGCGTCGTGAGCGCCCAGATCACGTCCTTCCAGTCGCGCACGTCCACGTCGTCGTCGGTGACGACGATCATCTTCGTGTACATGAACTGGCGCAGGAAGCTCCAGATGCCGAACATCACGCGCTTCGCGTGTCCGGGATACTGCTTCTTCATCGCGACGACCGCGAGCCGATAGCTGCAGCCTTCGGGCGGCAGGTAGAAATCGGCGATCTCCGGAAATTGCTTCTGCAACAGCGGAACGAACACCTCGTTCAATGCGACGCCGAGCATTGCCGGCTCGTCGGGCGGCTTGCCGGTGTACGTCGAGTGGTAGAGCGGATCGCGGCGCAGCGTGATGCGCTCGATCGTGAACACCGGAAAGCGTTCGACCTCGTTGTAATAGCCGGTGTGGTCGCCGAACGGACCTTCGAGTGCGGTTTCGTAACCGCTCGCATCGTTCGCGTCGGGCCGGATGAAGCCTTCGAGCACGATCTCCGCATTCGCCGGCACCTGCAGATCGTGCGTGATGCACTTCACGATCCCGGTTCGTGCGCCGCGCAGCAAGCCGGCGAACTGATACTCGGACAACGTATCGGGCACCGGCGTCACCGCGCCGAGAATCGTCGCCGGATCGGCGCCGAGCGCGACAGCGACCGGGAACGGCGCACCAGGTGTTGCAAGCGCGTGTTCGCGAAAGTCGAGCGCGCCGCCGCGATGCGCGAGCCAGCGCATGATGACCTTGTTGCGCGCGATCACCTGCTGGCGGTAGATGCCGAGGTTCTGCCGCTTCTTCTGCGGCCCGCGCGTGACGGTCAGTCCCCAGGTGATCAACGGGCCCGCGTCCCCGGGCCAGCACGTCTGAACCGGCAGCCGCGAAAGATCGACGTCGCCGCCTTCCCAGACGACCTCGTGACAGGCGCCGCTCGATCGCACCTTCGGCGCCATGTCGAGCACCTTCATCAACACCGGACGCGTGTTGCGCCACGCATCGACGAGGCTCGCAGGCGGCGCGGGCTCGCGCAGGAACGACAAGAGCTCGCCGATCTCGCGCAGCGATGCCTGCCAGTTCGCGGCATCCGCGCCCATCGCCATCGCAACGCGCTGCGGCGTGCCGAACAGGTTCCCGAGCACCGGGATCACGTGACCGCCCGGACCGCGCCGATCGCCCGCCGGACGCTCGAACAGCAACGCCGGTCCCTGCGCGCGCAGTGCACGGTCGCAGAGCGCGGTCATCTCGAGCTTCGGATCGACGGGCTCGGCCACGCGCGCAAGATCACCCGCCGCTTCGAGTTGCGCGATGAAATCGCGCAGATCGCGATAGACCGTCACGTTCGTCGCTGGGCAGGCTGGTTTGGTCACTCGTTTCGAAGCATTCGTCGCAAGGCGGAGCAGACCGGGGCGCGATTCAGGGATAATGCACGGCTCGACGAGGGAGGAACCATGCGTACTTACGTCATCGCGATCGCCGCTACCGTCGTCGCAGTCTCCGCAGGCTGCGCTGCACCTGATCCGCAGAAGGACGCCGAGGCGCAGCCGGAAAGAATCTACCGCACGGGCAGCAACATCCCGGTGAAGGATTACGGCGCCGCGAACATCGAAGTGAGCAAGCCCGATCCGGCGGATACGGCGATGCGCCCGGGAACCGGTGTCCTGGGCAGGAAGCCCGGCGGGTGATCTCGCCCCGTCAGATGACGGCGCCCGCGCCGCCATCCATCGGCACGATCGCACCGGTCACGTAGCTCGCGCGCGGCGACGCGAGGAAGAGCGCGACCTGCGCGATTTCCTCGGGCGTCCCGAGGCGGCGCAGCGGAATGCGCGCCTGCTGGCGCTCGAGGAGTTCTTCGGGCGACAGGCCGGTCATCCTCGATTCGGCGCTCAATCCCTCCTGCACCCGGCCGGTCAGCGTACCGCCGGGATTGATCGCGTTGACCCGCACGCCCTTCGGCCCGTAGGCGGCCGCGAGGCCTGCCGTCGCGAGCATCAACGCGGCATTCGCCGCTCCACCCGGAAGATGCACGGGACTCGCGACCTTGCCGCCCATGCCGACGATGTTGACGATCGCGCCGTGTCCGCGCGCCGCCATTCGCTTGACGACGGCGTCGATCGGGTGAATGTAGCTGAAGAACTTCGCATCCATCGCCGCGTGCCACGCGGCGGGCGACAGCTCGTCCGGCGGCGAGCGCTTCGCCGCACCCGCCGAGCTCACGAGAATGTCGATCGGTCCGAGCGTCCGCTCGACATCGTCGACCATTGCGCTCGACTGGACGGCATCGACGAGATCGGCGACGAATGCGACCGGCGCATGCTCGACGTGCCGGATCTTCGCGAGCGCCGCATCGAGATTCGCGCGGCTGCGCGACACGACCGCGACGCGCGCGCCTTCCTCGGCGAACGCTTGCGCGCATGCGAATCCGATGCCTTTGCTGGCGCCGGTGACGACGACGATCCGATCGCGAAGTCTGAGGTCCATGTCGCTTCTCTTCAGGTGGGATCCGTGAGCGCGATCCGGACGGCCTCGTCTTCGGTCAGCTTCGCGCCTTCCGCCATCGCGCTCGCCAGTTCGCCCGGGGCCGTCGCCGCGCTCAGGATCGAATGCAGGCTCGCGCGCGCCCGTGCTTCGTTCTCCTGCCGGTTCGCCTTGAAACGTTCGTGCTCGCCGTCGGTATAGCCGAGCAGGCGCGCTGCGAGATGAGCAGAGCCGGCCTTCGCCAGCCGCAGCGAGAAATGGTCGCCAAAACGGAAAAACGTCCCGGATTCGCAGATCAGCGGAATCGCCTCGCGCATGGCGGCGAGACCGTCGTCGAGATCGCCCTGCTCGATGAGCGCACCGGCGAGGTTGCCCAGGATGCCACCCAGCACCTGCCGATTCGACAACGATGAGCTGCGCACGAGGGCGAGCGCCTCGCGCATGCTCGCTACCGCACGCGGCAAGTCACCGGTGGTCCACGTGAGATCGGCCAGATTGCCGAGATCGTTGAGGAGTTGACCCTCGGCGCCGGCCGCGCGCCAATGGCTCAGTGCGGACTCGAGATGCTCGCGCGCCAGCGCCGGATTGGAGGCGACGAGCCGGTATCCGCGCGCCGCAAAGTACAAGCCGAGCAGTCGCGGAAGCCTCGTGCGCTCGACGAGCGGCCAGGCCTCGGCGAGAGCCTGCTCCGCTTGTGCTTCGAATTCGGGTGTCGCGGGGAGTGTCCGCGCATACGACAGAAGCGTGTACGCCACCTCGACCGGAAGATCGGCTTGTCGGAGGAGCGTCGTCGCACGCGCGCGCGCCTCGCTGCTGCGCATCGGCGCGACATTCATCCAGTAGCGGCCGAACGCAAGCCAGAAGCGGCCGGCTGCTTTTGGCGGCACCGATTCGTCGACGTGCGGTGCCATCCCCTCCATTCGCTGACGTCCTTCGGCCATCAGCGAAAGTTCCCACCACACGGGGTGCGAGGTCCCGGCGATCTCGATGCCGATCGCAGGCTCGCCGTGGGGGCCGAGTGCCCAGTCGAGCGCGTTGCGCAGGTTGTCGCGCTCCGGAAGGTACGCGTTGCACCAGTCGACGTCCGGCAGCGTGTACCAGTCCGAGTATGCCCGGTCGAACAGGTCGCGAACGAACATCGCATGGCGGCGCTCGATGGCCGCCGATTGGTTCGCCTCGGCGAGCTTCTCCAGCGCGTACGCGCGCGTTGTCTCGAGCAGCCGGTAACGCGTGCCGCCGCCGTCGTCGGTGTCGGCGACGACCAGCGAACGCGCAACCAGGTGCGACAGAATGTCGATCACCTCGAACTCGTCGATCACATCGTCGCCCGCGACACTGCCGGCGCCTTCCAGCGTGAACCCGCCGGCGAAGATCGCAACCCGCCGCAACACCGTCCGCTCGCGCTCGCTCAGGAGACCATAGCTCCAGTCGAGCGTCGCGCGCAGCGTCTGCTGCCTCGGCAGTGCGGTGCGCCGCCCGCCGGTGAGCACGCGGAAGCGCTCGTCGAGCTTCTGCGCGAGCTTTTCGACACCGAGCATCGGCGCCCGCGCCGCGGCCATCTCGATGGCGAGCGGAATTCCGTCGAGACGGCGGCAGATCGCCGCCACCGTGGACGCATTGCGATCGTCGAGTGCGAAGCGGCGATCGACGGCCTTCGCGCGGTCGACGAAGAGCTGCACCGCACCCCCGCGCAGCGCCTCCTCGGCCTGGAGCTGTGCCTGCTTCGGCACACTGAGCGACGGCAGCCGGAAGATGTGCTCGCCCGCGATGCCGAGCGGCTCCTGCGAGCTCACGAGCACGCGCACCCTTGGCGCGACGGCGAGCAGCGCTTCGACCATCGCCGCCGCGGCCTCGATGACATGCTCGCAGTTGTCGAGAAGCAGCAGCAGATCCTGATGCCGAAGCCGCGACAGCATCGCCTCGAGCGGCGTCTTCGCCGACGACGTGTCGATGCCGAGCGCCGTCGTCACCGCACCGGGAACGAGCGAGGCGTCCGAGATCGCGGCAAGCTCCACGAGCCAGACGCCGTCGGGAAAGCGGTCGAGAAGCTTGGTGCCCGCCTCCAGCGTGATGCGCGTCTTGCCGACGCCGCCCGTTCCCGTCACCGTCACCATCTGGTGCTGCGTCAAAAGCTCGCTCACGTGCGCAAGCTCGGCATCGCGGCCGATCAGCGGCGTCGGTTGCCGGGGCAGATTGGTCGGCCGATTCTCGGTCGTGCGAAGTGGCGGGAACTCGTGCGGCAGGTTCGGTACGTCGACCTGGTAGACGGCCACCGGCTGCAGCGGGTCGTCGAGCGTATGCGTGCCGAGCAGGCGCAGCGCATGCAGGTTCTCGCGCTCGGCGGCGATGAGCTCCGAGGCGGACGACGTGACGAGCACCTGGCCACCATGACCGAGCGTCAAAAGGCGTGCGACGCGGTTCAGCGCAGGGCCGAAATAGTCGCCCTCGCGCCGCTCGGCCGTGCCGACATGCACCGCCATGCGGACGGCGAGGCCGCCAACCGCCGACCAGTCGTGACGCGCGAGCGCCTGCTGCGCATCGATTGCCGCGCCGACCGCATCGGACGGACGGCGAAATGCCGCGTTGAAGGCGTCTCCCCCGGTCTTGAATACTTCACCGCCGTGGCCGCCGATCGCCTTGCGGAGGATTTCGTCGTGCGCGCGCAGTGCATCCTGCATCGCCGCACGGTGGTTCAGCCATTTGAGGCTCGATGCCTCGATGTCGGTGAACAGGAACGCGACGAGGTTCGCGTGCGAATCCGCGGTCGTGGAGCGCAACGGAATCACCATGGCGGATTGCGCGTCGTTCATCAATTGCCCTCCCAGGCGGTCGCCATCAGTCTAGCGCCTCACCGCTCGTCGAGCACGCTCGCCAACGCGCGCCAGCGGGCGAGCTTCTCGGCGAACGGCAGTGTATAGGCCGGGCTCGTCGAAGGCATCACGAGCGTTTGGTAGCCGGCATCGGCCCACGCCGCCTGCGCACGCGCGGCCGTCTTGCCGTTGAAGCAGACGGCGCGCAATCCTTTCGCGATGCGATGCACGCGGCGGATCTCGCCGCGCTCGGCGTTGCGAATCGCCGCATCGAGGCTGCCTGCACGCTCGCATTCGACGATCGTGTCCCAGATCGCGACGCGATGCGCCTTCACGCGCGACAGCCGCTCGGCATACGGCAGCCGTGCGAGCGGCTCGCCCAGCACTTCGCCGAGGATCGGCCAGAAGTGATTGCGCGCGTGTGCGTAGTACTGCCTCGCGGCGAGCGACGCCTCGCTCGGAAAGCTGCCGAGGATCAGCACGCGCGCGTCGGGCGCGATCACCGGCGACAGGCCCCTGCGTCGAGGGATGCTCGCCATCCCGGCGGATTTCGTCACCAGACGCGCGGCCACCGGTGAAGGCGCCACGCGTAGTCGAGCGCGACGCCGACGAACACGACCATGCCGAGCCAGTGATTGCCGAGGAATGCGCGAAAGCACGCGGCGGGGTCGCGGCCGCGGACGATCCACAGATGGTGGATCGCGATCAGCGACGCGATGACGAGCGCCGCGTAGTAGATCGGCCCCAGCGCATGAACGCGGCCGATCCACGCCATGCCGAGCACGTAGATCGCGTAACAGACGCCAACGACCGTGATGTCTGCGCGCCCGAACGTCAACGCCGACGTGCGGATGCCGATCTTCACGTCGTCCGTGCGGTCGACCATCGCGTACTCGGTGTCGTACGCGACGACCCAGAAGAGGTTGACGGCGAGGAGCGCCCACGCAATCGGCGGAACGCGGTTCTGGACGGCCGCGTACGCCATCGGGATCCCGAACGAGAATGCGATGCCGAGGAACGCCTGCGGGATCGCGAAGAAGCGCTTGACGAACGGATACGCGATCGCGATCGCGAGCGCCGGCATCGACCAGAGCATCGTCGCGCGATTGGTGAACAGCACGAGCATGAACGCGACGAGCACACCGACGAACGCGACGGCGAGCGCTTCCCATGGCGCGATGATCCGTTGCGCGAGCGGGCGATTCGCCGTCCGCGCGACGTGAGCGTCGAAATCGCGGTCGGCCCAGTCGTTGATCGCGCAGCCAGCGGAACGCATCACCAGCGTACCGACGACGAAGATCAGCACGAGCGAGCCGCGCGGAGCGCCGCCGGCGGCGAGCCACAGCGCCCAGAGCGTCGGCCACAGCAGGAGCAGCGTGCCGATCGGCTTGTCGAGCCGCATCAGCCGCTCGTACGCATCGAGGCGTTCCGCAAGCGTCAGCTTGCGCCGGGCAGTCG
>Ga0134125_10007033_pt1 | contig 12716 bp, 7 predicted proteins | sample KB31751_FD_96464 | JGI IMG/M metagenome (GOLD analysis project Ga0134125, IMG submission 96464) | Terrestrial soil microbial communities with excess Nitrogen fertilizer from Kellogg Biological Station, Michigan, USA - KB3-175-1 | ecosystem: Environmental > Terrestrial > Soil > Unclassified ... | reverse complement strand
TCAAACTGTATTTCAATGCCATTACCTACCTTCTTTGTTGTAACTCCGGGCCTGGGAGAAGGCAACTTCACGGTAACGCGAACGTGAACAGATCACTGCCGGACGCAATGGCCACATACTGTTTTCCGTTTACCGCGTAACTCATCGGCGATGCGTGCATGGACTGGCCCGTATTGAAGTGCCAAAGCGATTTGCCGGTCGCCGCGTCCGCCGCTTCGAACGCCTCGGCATCGTTGCCGAAGAATACCAGCCCACCGGCCGTCGTCATTGTGCCGCCCCAGGAATGCCCTTCCCCGGCTTGCGGATAGCGCCATCCGAATTTGCCCGTCTCCACGTTGTACGAGAGCAGAATCTTCTGCCCTTGCCCGCCCGGCAGCCGTTTCACCCCGGTCGCGTACCATTGCTTTCCCTCCGAAAATTCTTCCGGTTTCAAAAAATAAATATGGCAGTTTTCAAGGGCCATGAAGTAGAGCAGGCCGGTGGAAGGATTGTAAGAAGGAGAGAACCAGTTCGTAGCGCCCGTCATATCGGGGCAAACCACGGTTCCGTTCGCCGTCGGCATTACGCCCGTGCGTATGGGCCGTCCGTTCGAGTCGATGCCTTTTGCCCAATTCAGCTTTTTGACAAAAGGAACGGCCGAAAGAAATTTCCCATTGGCGCGATCGAGGACGTACAAGAAGCCGTTGCGATTCGCTTCAACCAATAGCTTTCGACGCACTCCTTTGTACATCGCATCAAGGAGAACCGCAGTTTCGGAGGCATCGTAATCGAAGAGGTCGTGCGGCGTGAACTGGAAATGCCATTTCAATTTTCCGGTGTCGGCATCCAGGGCCAGGACGCAATTCGCGTACAGGTCATCGCCGGGCCGGACTGATCCATCGAAATCCGGAGAAGGGTTGCTGGTACCCCAATAAACAGTGTTCAGTTCGGGATCGTATGTACCAGGCATCCACGTAGTAGCGCCGCCATGCAGGTACATGTCGCCGGGCCAGCTTGCATTGCCGAATTCGCCTGGACCGGGAATCGTCCAGAATCGCCATTCCTCTTTACCCGTCATGGCGTCAAACGCAGCGACAAACCCGCGCACGCCATCATCACCGCCCGAAGTGCCCACCAGAATTTTATCCTTGACAACGAGCGGGGCTCCGGTCGCACCGTAGTTCTTGTTTCCCTGCGCATAAGCCACATCCCAGAGCAAATGCCCCGAACGCGCATCCAGGCAAAGCAAGTGGGCATTGTCGGTCTGCATATACACGCGCGATCCCCACACGCCCACACCGCGGTTGTGATGCGACGAGGCATCGTCAACCAATCCTTCTGTAACGGGCCGCGAGTAATGCCATACCAAACGGCCGGTGCGCGCATCGAGAGCAAATGCATCGTTAGCCGACGTCATCAACATCAATCCGTCAACTACCACCGGAGTTCCTTCCAGATGGTTGGAGTTCGGCGAATGAAATACCCACTGCGCCCTCAATTGCGCGACATTTACCGGATTGAGTTGCGTAAGGCCGCTGTAACGGCGGCCGGTGTAATCGCCGTTGTAAGAAAGCCAATTGGCAGCCGTGGGCCGAACAAGAAGGTCTGCCGGCTTCACATTCACACACACCGATACGGCATCGCCGCCGCTGCCGCGTATCGCAATTGCGCAGAAAGCGAACGCGCCGACCGCGGCCACGCGCAGAAGGCGCTGGCTTGCCTTGCTTGGAAACCTAATACACCGATTTTTGCTTCGCTGATACACTTGAGCTTTTCGATGTAGGATACATCGTGACTTCAATCAAGTCTATGCTGCTGGGGATATTCGTGGTTGCCGCGGCGGCGCCTTTATTGCGATCTCAGCAGGTTAATTCGGCTCGAACGGGCCAGCAGATCTTCAGTTCCACCTGCGCGGGATGCCACGGATTGGACGGCCGGGGCGGCGAGCATGCTCCCAACATCGCGACCAGTCAAAAAATACAGCAGCTAGCCGATTCCGACATCGTGCAGATCGTCGCCAGGGGCATTCCGTCCGCCGGAATGCCCGCGTTTGGAACGTCGCTGAAACAGGATCAGATCGCGGCGGTTGTCGAGTATTTACGAGCTCTCGGAGGCAAAGTCGCTTCTCACCCCGTGCCCGGCAACCCGGAAAGCGGGCGCGCGCTTTTCGCGAGCGCGAAGTGCTCGGATTGTCATATGATGAATGGCCGCGGCGGGTTTATTGGGACAGATCTGTCGAGTTATGGCGCCAACCACTCGGCTGCCCAGATTCGAAATGCGATCGTCGATCCCGCTAAGAACGCGGAGCCAAGCCGGAATCCGGTGATTGTGACCGCTCGCGACGGCCGGAAGTACCAGGGCATGGTGCGCAACGAGGACAACTTCTCGCTTCAGTTGCAATCGATGGACGGGACGTTTCACTTTTTCGACAAGTCGAATATTGCGCGTGTAGAGCGTCAGGCAAAGCCGCTGATGCCGGACAATTATGGTTCGACGCTCAGCGCCTCCAATCTCGATGACCTTGTGAGCTACCTCATTGTAAATGCCAAAAGCCAACCCGCCCGGCCCGATCCCGACGACGATTTTTGAGCGTATGAAATGGTTGCCCAGAGCGAAACGGTTTTGGCTGGCCGCGACCGGGCTTGCGTGCGCTTGCCTCCTCCTGGTCGGTTTCCAAAATGGCAGCCGCGCTCCGCGGAAATTCGAACTGATGGCGCTCATGCCGCAGTTCTGGAATTTTATCGATCACGACGCGGAACTCACCACCGTCGCCGATGGATTCGGCTTTACGGAAGGCCCGGTCTGGGATCCGGCGGGGCTGCTCTATGTGAGCGACGAGAGCCTGAATAAGATCTTTCGCGTTTATCTCGACGGCCGAAAGGAAACGTTGATTGAACTGGGCGATCCGGACGGCAACACCTTCGACTCGCATCTCCGCCTGCTCGATTGCGCCAGCGTGCTTCGCGCCATCATCCGGATCGATCCAAATGGCAAGTACACGGTCCTCGCCGATCGTTATCAGGGCCATCGCTTTAACAGCCCCAATGACGTAGTGATGGGACCGGACGGCGCAATCTATTTCACCGATCCCACTCTCGACCTCCCCAAGGGTCAGAAGCAGGAAATCCCATTTCAGGGAGTGTACCGGCTGGATGCCAGGGGCAATATCAAACTGCTGGTCAAGGATATGTCGCAGCCGAACGGGCTTGCGTTCTCGCCTGACGGGAAGCGGTTGTATGTGGATGATAGCGAGCAAAAGAATATTCGAGTTTTCGACTTTTTGGCCGATGGCGCCGTGAGCAATGAACGTATCTTCGGAGAAGAGAAGGAGCCCGGAGGCGTTCCGGACGGCATGAAAGTGGATGAATCGGGAAACCTGTTCGTGGTGGGACCGAAAGGAATCTGGATCTGGGATGCGAACGGAAAACATCTGGGAACGATTGCGCTCCCGCAGCAACCCGCGAACCTGACCTGGGGCGAAAAGGACTATAGTACTCTCTACATAACTGCCGGCACATCGGTATACCGGATAGCAACAAAGGTGCATGGATTCGTACCGTATTTGAGAAACTAAATCAGCGGAGCAGGAGATCTATATGGAAAATGTGACAACGCGGCGCGAGGTGTTCGGCCGGGCGAAAAAGGCGCTGGCCGCCGCGGGAATCGCTAGCCAAATCCGGCCCGCCATGGCGGCGACACAATCACACGGGAACAAGCACGTGGAAGGCGAAGATTACTACGACAAGCTTGGCGTCACGAAGATCATCAACGCCGCCGGCACCTACACAATTCTGACTGCATCGACAATGCCGCCTTCCGTGCAGGCCGCCGTGGCGCTCGCCGCCAAGCATCCGGTGCGTCTGCTCGATTTGCAGCGGTTAGCCGGCGAGTATCTTGCAAAACGTCTGCGTTGCGAATCGGCCATCGTAACGGCAGGCGCGTCTTCCGGTCTGACGCTGGGCACGGCCGCGTGCATCGGCGTGATGAATCATTCCCCGATTCAAGCCGTACCGATGCAACTCCCGAATTTGAAGAACGAGGCGATCATCCAAAAGGCCCATCGCTACAGCTACGATCATGCCCTCGAAAACTGTGGCGTTCGTTTTGTCGAAGTGGACACCCTCGACGACTACCGGAAGGCGTTCAACGAACGCACGGTAATGGCGCACTTTTTCAACGCGGCCGAAGGCGGGCAGATAGGCCGTGAGGATTGGATTCGCGTGGCGCACCAGCATGGCGTTCCCTGCTTCAACGACGCCGCGGCCGATGTTCCGCCCATTTCAAATCTCTGGAACTACACGCAAATGGGCTTCGATCTCGTGACGTTCTCAGGCGGCAAAGGCATTCGCGGACCGCAGAACGCCGGGTTGCTCTTGGGCCGAAAAGATCTGATCGCGACGGCTTCGGCCACGAACAATCCTTTTGATGAAGGCATTGGCCGCGGCATGAAAGTGGCGAAAGAGCAAATCGTCGGCATGGTGGCAGCCATCGACTGGCTGCTTAGCCAGTCCGACGACCAGATGGAAACGGAGTTCCGGCGCAGAGCCGATCGCATCTCCGCCGAACTCAAAGACATTCCGACAATCAAGCCGGAGATCGTGGTGCCGGCCGTTGCCAATCACGTGCCGCATTTGCTGCTCCGCTATGACCAGCAACGGGTCAAGATCGCTCCCATCGATGTCGCCGAGGAACTGCGGAAGGGTACGCCCAGCATCGAGTTGAACCCGGCTACCGGCAAAACACACGCGAGTAGCGGACTTCACTCGGATGCGAATACGATTGTGGTCGGCGTCTGGATGCTCGAGCCCGGTGAGGACGTTATTGTGGCTCGCCGGCTCCATGAAGTACTGTCGCGGAACGTAAAAGCGTAGTCCGAACTCGCGCAGTGCTACGCATGTGAAGGCATCTTTATCTCCCGGCACATGCGGATGAACTCAGTGACGGCGCGGGGCACATAATTTCTCTTTTGCAGGACTATTCCCACTTCACACTGGATAGTGCGGTTCTGGATGCGAAAGCAGCGAATCATCGCGTTGGCGGGTCGCCGGCGAGAACGAAGCGCAAAACCCATATTGATCTCGATTAGCTTATCGATAGCTTCTTCGTTTTCGAGCTCTGTAATTACGGTAGGGACAAGTCCCCTCGCGGCAAACAAGCGATCACACGCCCGCCGGAGATGGCTTCGTGGCGGGAGAGTGATCAGAGGGTAGGCGGCTAGTTCCGCGAGCGCGACTTCATCCCGCTCAGCCAGAGAATGGCCCTTGCCCACGGCCCAGTCAAACGCCTCATGATAGAGGACGTCACACTCTACCTCGGGTATCGGACGTGGGAGATCGGATGGGTTGAAAATAATTGCCACGTCCAGCTTCCCCGCCAGCAGATCGTCGATAAGGTCATCGGCAACTCCCGTAATCAGATGAAGACGGACGGCTGGAAATCTCTTCGAGAAGCATTGTAGGACTGGCGGGAGAAAGGAAACAAGAATACTGCTGCTGGTTCCGATACGAAGCCGGCCCTGCCGCAGATCGTTCAGATCGCTAACCCGACGCTGCGCCTCGGCAATTTCGTGGCGGATCTTCAGGGCGAGATCGGCTAGAAGACGCGCTGGTTCAGTTGCCTTCACCGTACGCCCGGACCGCGCCAGCAAGCGACAGTCGAGTTCCTGCTCCAGCATTCGGATCTGCCGGTGAATCGCCGAGTGTGACACGTTTAGGAGCTTTCCGGCCGGGGCATAACCTTTCGACTCGATTACGGTGAGCAGCAATTGAAGCTGGCGGAGTTCCATGAGTTTTTATGTTGTATCGAACAGCGGCAACTAAGCTACGGTCTTTTGACTGCGCCGAACTGTATCATGTTTCGACCGATGTTGTCGAGTAATTGAAATTGACATGGCTACCGTTGCAAGGTTTAGTTAATTCATTGGGGAAGGGGAGCGGTTTTGTTTCCCCGGGGGTGAGAAGCGCCTTCCATCTGGTTTAATTTTTTTAAGTCGGAAGAGAAAGGCATTTCCGTCGTATTTCTTGAGCTCCGATGCCGTGAGCAAGTCTGCGCCTCCGGCGTTCGGGCGCCATCACTCCTGAGTGTTACAAATTCGTCCTGCTTTTCAACACATTCGACGGTAGGGGTGCCATGTTCGAACGTAAGGTAAGATCGATCTCTGGAATTCTGTGCGCCTGTGGCGCAATCTTAGTACTTTTCGCGCAATCTGCAGGGGCACAGGTTTTGTACGGATCGCTGGTTGGGAACGTCAAAGATCCATCGGGCGCGGGGGTTGCGGGAGCTGAAATCGAAGCCGTTCAGGAGCAGACGCAAGTTACGCGCCACGCGGTGACTGACGCAAGCGGCCAGTACTCGCTCTCTACGCTTTCGCCGGGTGACTACGATCTCAAAGTCACAGCCAACGGATTTAAGACCTCGACCAGACAACATATTCCGGTCGTTCTCAACAGCGTGAGCCGCTTCGACGCTACGCTCGAAGTGGGAGAGATCAGCCAAACGGTGGAAGTCACCAGCGCCGCTCCCATGCTACAGACCGATCGCGCCGACGTCCACCACGACATAACGGCAGAGACAATTCGGGACGTCCCTTTGCCGCCGGGGAATAACTTCGAATCGTTGTTCACTACGATTCCCGGCGTGAATCCTCCTACCACGGCGCATTCGATTCCCACGAATCCTTCCCGCGCTCTGCAGTTCAACGTAAACGGAACGAGCGAGTACGGAAACGATATCCGAATCGATGGTGTCAGCCAGTTTAATATCTGGGTTCCCGAAAACGCGGCGTATATCCCGTCATCGGACGCAATCCAGGTCGTGAACGCAGTGACCGGTAACTTCAATCCGGAGCAGGGGCTGGCCGGCGGTTCCACGGTCAACGTACAGATTAAGAGCGGAACGAACCAGTTCCATGGCGATGTGTACGAATATCATTTCGATAACAACACCGAGGCCCACAACTTTTTCGATCCCAATAACGGGATCACGCGAGTTCCGAAGGACATCTTCAACCAATTTGGCGGGAGCGTGGGCGGGCCCATCAAGAAAAATAAGCTGTTCTTTTTCTCGAACGTGGAGCTTACACGGCAGCGGCAGTTCGCCACTAACGTAGCCACCATACCAACGCTGGCGATGATGCAGGGCGACTTGCGAGGCTCGGACCCCGCAAACGGCCTCGCCGCAAACGCAGACACAATTTACGACCCAACGACTGGTAATCCGGATGGCACGGGGAGAACGCCGTTTTACGCCAGCAACAATCCGGGCGACATCGCGCACTACAATGCGCTCTGCAACAGCCCGACGTGCGCCAATATGATTCCCACCAGTCGGCTCAGCCCCGTTTCCCAAAAGCTTATGTCGCTCCTGCAAAAAGCGCCCGGGCGATTTCTGCCCAGCGCCAGCAGTACGGCGCCGAGCGACAACTATCTTGCGGCAACCGACTTTGCGTTCAACCGCATCACCACCGACGAGAAGATCGATTGGAATGTGACCGACAAATTGAACATGTTCGGCCACATCGGCTACCTGAACTATAACGATCTCGACCCGCAACAGTTCGGCGAGGTGGGCGGCCCGCCTATCAGCGATTATGGCGGTAACGAGGGACAGGGCAGCGGACACACGCTCACCGTCTCCGTAACCGGCAACTACGTAGCCAGCCCGCGCTTTGTGCTGGATGGCAACTTTGGAATCACCCGGATGGTGACGAACTCCCAGCAGCTTGACCTGGACAAAAATCAGGGACTCGATGTCCTAGGGATTCCCGGAACGAACGGCACGCGGAAATTCGAAGGAAGCTGGCCGCGCTTCGGCATCAGCAACTTCGACGACCTGGGCACGCATAACACTTACATGCCCTATTTGCGTAACGATCCACAGTTTTACTGGAGTGGCAACGCCACATTGATCCGGGGCAACCACACCTTTCGCTTCGGCGGCTCAATCTTCATGCTCCGCCTGAATCACCAGCAGGCAGAATGGAACGCGGGTGGATCGAGCGAACCGGGAGCGGGCGGATTTGATTTCGGCAGCGGACCGACATCTTGCAAGGATTGCCTAGGGGGCAAAGCATCAAAGACGAACGCCTACAACAACTTTGGGACGTTTCTGCTAGGTCTGAATACGGCCTATGGGAAGAATATTTTGGTTCCGGATTTCTTCCACACAATTACCCATCAGTACAGCCTCTATATGGGAGATCAATGGCAGGTCACGCCCAAGTTGACAGCCACGCTGGGTGTGCGTTGGGAGTATTACCCGATGCCGACACGAGAGGGCAGCCGCGGCCTCGAGCGCTATGACTTTGCGAAAAACGTGATGATGCTCTGCGGCGTTGGGAATGTACCAACCGACTGCGGAGTTTCGGTCAGTAAAACCATGTTCGTGCCACGCGTCGGCTTGGCGTATCGTCCAACAGCTACGTTTGTGATTCGCGCCGGATATGGCATTACCAACGAGCCCTACAACCTCGCCGATGACTTGCGCACAAACTATCCCGTACTGATTCCCCTATACGTGAGCGCCGACTCTTACCAGGCTGCGGGGGCGCTGGACAGCGCAAGCCTGCAAAATACGCCTGTCGGCGGGGCGCTGCCGGTCGGTATCCCTCTTCCGGTCCTGCCGGATACCTCGTCGGGCGAGGTTCCTTTGCTTCCAAACGTGGCTCTGACAACGGTCGGAGATAAGCTGGAGCGCGGCTACATACAATCCTGGAACTTCACTCTGGAAAAAGAACTTCCAGGCCAATGGGTAGCGCAGGCCGGCTATGTGGCCACACGAAGCATCCGTCAACTCGGTTTCCTCGACCTCAACGTCGAAAGCCCCATCGCTCCAGCCGGCTGCGTTCCGGGCGGCCCTACGACGACGGAGTGCGGCGGCAACGCCAGCCGGCGGTTCTATGACGCTGCTCATCAAAACCGGATTGCGACGACGTCGATCATCACTCCGATTGCCACTGTTCATTACGATGCGCTCCAGAGCAAACTGGACCATCGCTTTGGAAACGGGTATCAGGTCCAACTCGCCTACACCTTTTCTAAGACAATCGGCGTAGCGGGCGTTTCCAACGAGAAGAACACCCCATACATTCAGACGCCCGAATTTGCTTTTCTGAATAACGGATTGGCGCCGACAGACCGCCGCCACAATTTCACGGCGCTCTTCGTGGCCGAGTCTCCTTTCGGCAAGGGCAAGCGATGGGCGAACAGTGGAATTTCTTCCAAGTTACTCGGCGGCTGGCAGCTCAGCGGAGTGGCGAAGATAGTCTCGGGAAGCGTCTTTCAACTGCATGCGGGAGGGACCTCGAACAGCAACCTGAACGCGACGGGTAACACACAGCGACCGGATATCGTGAAGTCATCGGTTGATATTTCTGGTGATGTTGGCCCGGGCAGCACCTGGTTCGATACATCGGCTTTCGATGTCGTAAACGACCGAAATCGCTTCGGCACTTCGCCGTTTTACCTGTTACATGGACCGGGGCTGTTCAACATGGACCTGGCGCTGGCGCGTAACTTCAGGCTGACGGAGCGGTTTAACCTCCAATTCCGAGCGCAGGCGATCAACTTCACCAACACGCCGCACTTCGCCAATCCGAATGGCGACTTCAATAGCAGCAACTTCGGCCTTGTGAACGGATTGGCGAACACCGGACGAGATGGAGGCGTCGACGCGCGGCAGTTCGAATTCAATGCGAGATTGAGTTTCTAAACCGCGCCGGCTCCGCCTGCTTCACATACAGAAAATCTTCGGGCGCCGGCAAGGTTACTTTTGCGCCGCGGGGAACACGGAACGAGGCGCCGTCGGAACTGGAGCGAATCCATTTCACAACTACCGGTTCGCCGGCAGCCTCGATAATGACGGGCACATCAGCCGCGAAACCGGGATCAACATCGGTCTGTTCCAGTACGTACTCACCATTCTGCGCTTTCGCAGGCTTCAATGCCAGAGTCGGAATACCCGAGCCGTAGACCCAGGTGTCGAAAAAGAATTCGAGCGTATGGTCCGGATCGTCCACCGGCATAAAGCGGCTCGCGAGCTTGCGAAAATCCTCGTTCGAAAGCTGTTTGCCCGCATAATCCTCGACAATTTGCTTCAAGAATTTCGCAAAGGAATCCGTTCCCATGCGCCGGCAAAGCATCCGCATTACCCAGGTGCCTTTGTCGTACGTGATGACGCGCCACGCATCGGCGTCCGTGGATTCGAGCAGCCGAACACCAAGATCGACCGGCCCCGTGGAATCGACCGGTTTGCCCGAGCTATCGCGCTTAATCAGTTCGTCCCTGAAATGAATCATCGCTTGCTGGAACTCGGCGTGGCCCTTGCGGCGCTCCACTAGTTGCAACGCGGAGTAGTTGGCAAGAGCCTCCATTAACCAGTCGCTGCGATAGTCGGCGGGGGTTATGAGATTGCCCCACCACTGATGAGCGACTTCATGAGCAAGCAGCAGATCGGAAAAGAATATGTCCATGAGAGGAGACTGATATTGGGGCGGGCGCTCGTCGCGGCTCAAGTACGTTAGGGTCGAGAGATAGATCAGCCCCGGGAACCCTTGACCGAAGGTGCCGGGAATAGGCGTAATCGCGACATTGTGAATCGGCAGCGGTCCCCACATCGCCGAGTATTGATCCAATAAGCTCGCTGTCTCATTACTGATTTCGTGAAGACGCTGCTCCGCGCCGCTAGTGGAGCCATCGCGCGCGATTGAGGCCAGCAGAGCGCGATTCGCGAAGCACTCAATCCGGAAAGGCCCGTGATCGACAGTCGTGCTTTCGAAATCGCCCAGGTTGAACCCGGCGAATTCCGCTGGGCTCGTTAGAACGCGGTGGACGGTGCGCACATCTCCAATTACCTGGTCGCTCGCCAGCTTACCGGTCGATACCACCTGTAAATTCGACGGGCAGCGGAACGTCAGGTCGAAGGTAGAGGAATCGTTTGGGCGGTGCGGGAACCAAACGTTGCGAGCGCCGACAAAGAAGACGCCGCCGCCATTGTTCTGAATCACCGAGCCCGTGTGTTGAATTTCCACCTGTACCGGTTCTCCCGCCACCAGAGGATGCGGCGAGATCACCAAAAACGAACTAACGCCGAATTCGTCCGATCCACGTATGGATTCAGGCTGAAAAACCTCGGCCGGCTGGCCACTGATACTCGCCGATGTCACTCTCATCCGATTGGATATTTCGAGCGAAAGCACTTGCCGGCCGGCGACATGAGGCGTAACACGGAAATCCGTTACCGCCGACATGCTGAGATCGGGATGGATAGTGGCGTCGATTCGAAAATGGGACAGCGTGAACGGGTCCGGCGGCGGTGGCGCGCGACGCCGCGGCGCAAAACTAGTCCAGACGCGGAAAATCGGAGTGTTGTTCTGATCGACGATGCTGCCGACCGTCACGGACTCCTCCAGGTGCGGTTGATAGATAACGTCGAATCTGTGGAGCGTCTGACCGGCGATCAGCCCATAGAATAGGCCCAGTTGCGGCGGGTCGTTGTTGAGCAGCGATTCGGCGAGCGGGACCTCCAGATCTCCGGCAATGTTGCGAAGCATTTCGCTCCATTGCGGAGCGAGTTTCCGCGCTTCCTCCGGAACGGTATGCACCACGCCTTGCTGAATCTGTCGCAACACGTCGTGCAACGTATCGTCGCTGAACAAGAAGATCGCTTCCTTGAAATGTTCATCGAGATTCGGCGACTTTGTGTAGTAGGCAAGCGAAGCGCGCTCGCCGCGACCCGGAGGCATGACGAGGACCTCCGCGTCGCCGGTGTCCGTGCCCACGCAGGAGAAGACGGCGCCCACAACTTTGCCGGTGACGGGCGAGGCGAACGACAGAACACCGTCGTTCAAATAGATAGTGATGTCGCCGCGAGCCAGGCGCACGTCGCGCACGTGATAGGTTTGCGCCGGATCGAGCGACAGGCCCGCCAGTTGGCTGTGTATGGCGGAGAACGGACCACCGGCCGCCCACAATCCAGGCGCGAACAGCAGGCAGCTAAGCAGCGCGGCCAGTCGTATCCCCCGATCGAATCTCACTTCGATTTGACCTCCTGGCGATCGTCCGCGGCGGGGCGCGGCATGTCCTGCCGCGCAAGCGCCATTTTCCGGCGATGGCTACGATGCAATTTATAGCTTCGATAGAAGAGCGTGAGGGCGATCCAGGTAAAGATAACGATCACGGGATAGACCAAGACACCTGGAAAGAACACGAAGATGGCTGCGAACGCCAGGAGCAAGGCTCCGGCGCTTGCCATCAAACGCGCTTCAACCGACTCCATGAGGCGGCGATTGGTGAACGCCGCGCCGATCGTATTGCTGATGCGAATGGTTCCTGCTGCCGCACGTCCTACGCTCCCGCCGCCGCTCGTCAGGCGCGACTTGCGATGGCGAGGCTCGCCCGGCGCACGCACCTTCCGTTTGTAGTCCAGTACGATTTCCGTCGCGTTAGCCAAATCGCGAACGTACATTTCCTCCATTTCTTTCGCGAACGATTGGTCTTCGATCACCGCATCCAACTCGCAATTTCCAAGCCAGCTTGCCATGTTGAGATTCGTCGAGCCCACACGCGCCCAACGTCCGTCCGCCACGGATGTTTTGGCGTGCAGCATTGTGCCGTTCCACTCGAACACGCGTACCCCCGCCTCCAGCAATGGCCGATAACCCGCTCGCGATAACGGCTTGAGCATAGGAATGTCGGTCGCGTTCGGCAGAAGCAGCCGAACGTCAACCCCATCGGTCGCCG
>Ga0134125_10007028_pt1 | contig 12721 bp, 11 predicted proteins | sample KB31751_FD_96464 | JGI IMG/M metagenome (GOLD analysis project Ga0134125, IMG submission 96464) | Terrestrial soil microbial communities with excess Nitrogen fertilizer from Kellogg Biological Station, Michigan, USA - KB3-175-1 | ecosystem: Environmental > Terrestrial > Soil > Unclassified ... | reverse complement strand
GGCGCGCTGCGCGAAGTGCAGCACCTGTACCCGACGCGGCCGATGGTGCTGATCGGTTTTTCGCTGGGTGGCAATTTCGCGTTGCGCGCGGCGTTGCGCGCGCCGGAAGCGGACATCGACCTCGCGCGCGTGATCGCGGTGTGCCCGGTGATCGATCCGCATGCGGGCCTGTTCCAGCTCGAACACGCGCCGCACATGTACCACGACTATTTCATGTGGAAGTGGCGGCGTTCACTGAAGGCCAAGCAGCGCGCGTTCGCGAACGCCGAACTGTTCACGCGCCACGACCTGCGCGGCACGCTGCGCACGCTCACCGAGGCGCTGGTGCTGAAGCACACCGATTTCGGCAGCCTCGACAACTATCTGGATGGCTATTCCGTGGCCGGCGATCACCTGGCGGGGTTGCGCGTGCCGACGTCGATCCTCGCGACCTGCGATGATCCGGTGTGTCCCGCGTCCGATCTGGCGACGATGACCTTGCCGGCGTGCGTCGAGGTCACCGTCACCGCGCGCGGCGGGCACTGCGGCTTCATCCGCGACCGCCATCTCGGCAGTTGGGCCGAGGATTACATCGCCAGGAGACTGGCGCTGGCTTGAATCGAGCCGCTTTCTTGAAAAGCCAGGCCATGGATGGTGGCCGAGGTGGTGTTCGTGACGCGAGGAAACCCGGCTTTGTCATTGCCTGACCGAAACAGCGATCACGGACGATCGCACAAATATAATCCGCGCTCGCTGCGGGAAGCCCCATGCTCGAAGACCTGATCCAGTTGCATCAATCCGGACGCCTCGACGAAGCTGAAAACGGCTATCGCGAGTTGCTGGCCGAGAATCCCGAAAACCCCGAGGCGCTGCACCTGCTGGGCATCCTGCGCGCGCAGCGTGGTGATTTGCCGGAAGCTTACGGGCTGGTCCAGCGTGCCAGCGAACTCGCGCCCGACAACGCGGCCTGCCAGCACACCCTGGGCGAGATGTACCTGAGCGAAGGCAGGCTGGACGAAGCGCAGCACGCCTACGACCAGGCGCGCCAGTTGAACCCCAATCTCGCCTCCGCGCACGCAGGCCTGTGGCAGGTGGCGATGCTGCGAGGAGATGTGGGCGCGGCCGAAAGCCACTTCAAGGTTGCGTTGCGCGCGGATGAAAATGACGTGCAGGCATTGACGGGCCTCGGCAATGCTGCGCATGCGCGCGGCGATTCGACGCGCGCGGTGCAATTGTTGACGCAAGCCGCCGCGCTTGCTCCGGGGGACGCCCTTATCCAAGCCAGTTATGCGCGGGCCATGCTGGACGAGGGCATGCTGGATTTCGCGGCGCGTGCACTCGACAACGCGTTGGCCGCGAAACCGGATTACCCGCTGGCACGGGCGCTGCGCGCCGACATGTACGTGCGCAAAGGCGCTCTCGCCGAAGCGCACCCGATATTCGAATCCCTGCTTGCGCGCGGCGAGCAGATTGCCGCCGCAAGAACGGGATTGGGCGACATCGCGCGTGCGCAAGGTCGTCACGACGAAGCCATCGCGCAATATGACGAAGTGCTGCGTGCACAACCGGACCTGCACCACGTCGCGGTCCGCCGCGCCGATTCGCTCGCGCGCGGCGGACGCGTCGTGCAGGCGATCGACGATCTTCGCTGGTACGTCGCCTGCCATCCCGACAGCGTCAAGGCGCACATTGGATTGGCGCAGCTGCTGACCCAGACCGCCCGCTACGACGAAGCCGTCGCGGTGTGGACCGCGGCCGAGGCGCGCTGGCCAGGCGATATCAACGTGAGAGCCCAGCACGCGCTCACGCTCGATCGCGCCGGCCGCAGTGGCGAAGCACTTGCGAAGGCCGACGAGGCGGCATCCTCGCCGCGCCCGGCCATTGCAATCCTGCGTGCGCGCGGTGCATTGCTGGCGGGCGATCCGGCTGCGGCGGTGCAACGCCTGCAGCGTGTCGACGAGTCGCGCTTCGAGGCCAAATCATTGCGACTGGCGCGTCGTCGCCAACGCCTGCTGGGGCTGGCGTTCGATGGCCTGGAACAGTGGCCCGATGCGGTCGAGGCGTTCATGCGGGCGCATCGCATGGCGCCCTCACGATTGCCCGAGTTGCCTTCGCTCGACCCGGCCACGGAGACCGCGTTGCGCCAGCTTGCCGATGAACCCGGAAACGCCGAAGCACGCGGCGCGGCGCCGATCCTGCTGTGCGGCCTGCCAGGTTCAGGCGTCGGCCAGGTCGCCGCCTTGCTGGCCGACCAGTCGGGCTGGTTCGTGCGCCGCGAGCGCTTCGAGGCGGCGCCGGACTTCATCAGCACGCCCTTCGACTCGCGGCTGGTGCAGCCGCTCGACCAGGCCGCGCTGGCGGTGCTGGCGCGCCGCTACCGCCGTCCCCTCGAACGCGCGCAGGTGCCGGAGACGACGCAGGTCGTCGATTGGTTGCCGGTGCTGGACGCGCGCATCATCCCCGCGGTCAAGCGTGCGCTGCCGGGTGCGCGGCTGTTGATCGTGGCGCGCGAGCCACAGGACATGCTGCTGGACTGGATGGCGTTCGGCTGGTCGCAAGGCTATTCGATGCCCGATCCAGTGACCGGCGCGCGCTGGATGCGGCTGGCGGCCGCGCACCTGGATTTGGCCGCGAAAATGCTGCCGGCGTTCCGCGCCGACCCCGACGCGTTGCTGGCCAAGGGCGGCGCCAGCGCGCGCCGCCAGCTTGGCGAAAACCTGGGCCTTGCCGATATGGCATGGGGTCCCTTGGCGCGGGGTGCGCGCCGTGGCCGCGGCGGTTTGTCGGTGTGCTTCACCGCCGGCCACTCGGCGCATTACCACGAGGTGTTGTCGGAAGCCTTCGCGGCGCTGGCGGGCTGAGCCCGGCGAGGCATTCGCCTCTCCATAACAAGGTTCAGGTTAAGCTTGGTGGTTCCAGCGCGGAGGACCGTCATGCCCAAGTCATTGCGCGCAGCGTTGCTTCTTTCCGCGGGACTGGCCGGGCTGGCTGGCGCCGCGTTCGCGGCGCCGCCGCTGCAGGGCCTGAAGCTGCCGCCGGGCTTCCACGTTTCGATCTACAGCGACCAGGTGCCGAATGCGCGCGAGATGGCGCTGGGCGCGCGCGACACCGTTTTCGTGGGCTCGCAGGAGGGCAAGGTGTATGCGCTCACGGGAATCAAGGCTGGCCGCGCCGAACACGTTTACGTGATCGCGAAGGACCTGCAGATGCCGATCGGCGTTGCCTTCCACGAGGGCGCGCTGTACGTGTCGGCGGTCAGCAGGATCGTGAAGTATCCCGGCATCGAGTCGCACCTCGCCGATCCGCCGCAACCCGTGGTCGTCACCGACAAGCTTCCGGACAAGACCCACCACGGCGGAAGATTCATCGCGTTCGGCCCGGACGGCAAGCTGTACGTGCCGATCGGCGCGCCCTGCAACATCTGCAATCCGGGTCCCGATTTCGCGAAGATCCTGCGCATGAACGCGGACGGCAGCGACTGGCAAACCGTCGCGACCGGCATCCGCAATTCGGTCGGCTTCGACTGGCAACCCGGCACGCATGCGTTGTGGTTCACCAGCAACGGCCGCGACGGGATGGGCGACGACGTGCCCGACGATACCTTGAATCGCGTCGGCAAATGGGGCGAGGACTTCGGTTATCCGTATTGCCATGCGGGCAACGTGGCCGATCCGGAATTCGGCAAGGACCATGCGTGCAGCGAATTCGCGCAACCCGCGCTGCGCCTCGGCGCGCACGTGGCTTCGCTGGGCATGCGCTTTTACGTCGGACAAATGTTCCCCGTCACGTATCGCGACACGATCTTCATCGCCGAACACGGATCGTGGAACCGTTCAAGCAAGGTGGGTTACCGTGTGGTGGTGGTGCACGTGGGCAAGGATGGCAAGGTCAGCGGATCGCAACCGTTCCTGACGGGTTTTCTCGATGGCCAGAAAGCCCCGGGCCGCCCAGCCGACGTACAACCGATGCGCGACGGCAGCCTGCTGGTTTCCGATGACGACAACGGCGTGATCTACAGAATCACTTTTTTGCGTTCATCCATGAACGCCGCGTCCCATGGCGACTCGTCTCATCATCGATGACGCAATCCGTGACATCACCTCGGCCATCCATGGCCTGACTTCTCACCAACAGCCGCTTCGAACAAACGCCCGCAATCCAGATCCCGGTCCCGAAAAATGCAAATCCGCAGTGACAGTTTCGAGAACAATGCCCGCATCCCGGCGACGTTCGCGTTCGGCAAGCCCGGCGACCACGGCGAGGCATGTGTGCTGTCGGCCAATCGCAATCCGCACCTTGCGTGGAGCGATGCGCCCGCGGGCACGCAGTCATTCGCGCTGGCCTGCATCGACGGCGACGTGCCCAGCCGCGGCGACGACGTCAACAAGGAAGGCCGCACGGTTCCCGCCGACCTGCCGCGCGTGGATTTCGCGCACTGGCTGATGGTCGATATTCCGCCGGCCTGCAGCGCGATTGCCGAAGGCGCGTGCAGCGACGGCATCACGCCGCACGGCAAGCGCAATCCGGAAGGACCCGCGGGTTCGCGCCAGGGCCGCAACGATTACACCGGCTGGTTCGCGTCCGACCCGGACATGGCGGGCGATTACATGGGCTACGACGGTCCGTGTCCGCCGTGGAACGATTCGCTGCTGCACCACTACCACTTTCGCGTTTACGCCCTGGATACCGCGCGCCTCGACCTGCCGCAGCCGTTCGGTTGGGGGGAACTGCAGGCCGCGCTGCGCGGTCACGTATTGGGTCAGGCGGAAATCATCGGTACCTACGGTTTGAACCCCGCCGTGAAGTGAACACGGCGCCATCAGGAGAAGCACCATGAACCAGGACATCAGCAACGAACAAGCGCGCAACGCGGGCACGCACGAGCGCATCGAACGCACCGCCACCCGCGTCAAGGAAGGCACCTCCAACGTGGTCAGCGGCGCGAAGGAAAAATTCGATGCCGCTGCCGATCGCGTGGAATCCGGGGTGCATCGCGCCACCGATGCCAGCGCGCGCGGGGCCGAGCGCGCGGCCGAGAAGGCCGGCGAATGGCGTGACCGCGGTACCGAGCTGGCGTCCAACGCGCGTGAGCGCGCCGATGACGCGATGGACCACGTGCGCGACTTCGTGCGCGAAAAGCCCGTGCAATCGGTGGCGATCGCGCTGGCAGCCGGCTGGCTGCTCGGGCGCCTGCTCGGCCCGCGCCGCTGAACGCTTGATACGGCGAAGTCGGGAAGACCTTCGTGGGCATCGACACGGAAGCAGGCGCGGGTAAATCCCCGGCGCACGACGCGGGTGCCGAAGCCGCGCCCGCGCCCGGTGCGGTTTTCACCTCTGGCGCGGACCTGGTGCAGGCGCTGCGGCGTGTCGCGACGGCGCTGGCGGCTCTGCTCGCCAGCGAAGTGCGCGTGCTGCGTGCCAGCGCCGCGGTGGTGTTCCTCGGCAGTGTCGCGCTGGTGGCTTTCGCGGTCTCGCTGTGGGCGTGTGCGGTTGCGCTGATCGGCTGGGCCTTCGTGAAGGCCACCGGTTCCGTCGGCATCGCCTTGGGGCTGCTGGTGGTGATGCACCTGATCCTGGTGACGGGGCTCTGGTTCGCCATCGGGCGCGCAATCCACCAAGCCAGCTTCCCGGCGACGCGCACCGAGCTGCGTGCGCTGGGCAACGAGTTGCGCGGACACGTCGAACGTTTCCAGCACGCTTCCGCGCCGCAAGACCGGGAGAAGGCGCCGTGAATTACCTGCGCACCCTGAAGGAACGCAAACGCGCGCTCGCTGCGAGCAGGCTTGCGCGGAACGGCTTGCGCGGCGCGGTCGGCGGGGTGATCGGCGCCTACCAGACGCACCCGGTGCCGGCGCTGGCGGGTGCCGCGGGGATCGGTTTCGTGTTGTCGCAGCTGCGCGTCGGCAGCGGACTCATCCGCATCGGGATGCGCATCGCCAGCGGGCCCGCGTGGCAGCTGATCCGGCAGTATCTGGTCGTGTGAGGCAGCTTGCGGGATCGGGACTAAACTGTCGGCATCGCCGATCGTGCAGGGGTGAACGCGAACATGCCGCCGCCATTGTCGCCTCCGCCAGTCCGGATCGTGGTTCGCAAACCGGGCGCGGGTGCCAAGTCGCCGCGTCCCGCCGGCGGCAAGCAGCGCCGCAGCTCTTCGGAGCGCCGGCGCGACCGCCGGTTGCGCGCGCTGCGGCTGCCTCTGATCGTGCTGATGCTGCTGGCGATCGCGGCGGCCCTGATCTTCGCCAGCCCGTTGTTGATTCCCCTGTTGCTGGCCGCGTTCATCGCACTCGGCCTGAACCCGATCGTGGCCGGACTCGCGCGCGTGCACGTGCCACGCATGCTCGGCAGCGTGCTGCTGCTGGTGGTGCTGGGGGTCGGCATCGGTGCCGCCGTGAACGCCTTGAGCGTGCCTGCCACCGACTGGATCCGGCAGGCGCCGACGCTGTTGCACGATGTCGGTTACAAACTGCATCGCATGGCGCGCCCGCTGACCGAAGTCAGCCACGCCGCGTCGCGTTCGCTTGCGGGCATGGGCGTGGCTTCGGCGCCATCCGTGCCGCCCGCGCAGGCCCCCACGTTCTCCTTCGGCTCCGTGTTGCAGGCGGCCCCGCGCGCGCTGGCCGACACCTTGACCGTGGTGTTGCTGGTGTTCTTTTTCCTGACTTACGGCGATGAGATGCGCGCGCGACTGGTCACCGCGTCGCCGCGCTTCCGCTACCGTCGCATCGCCGCGCGCCTGGTGCGGGGCATCCAGGAAGAACTCTCGCGCTACCTGCTCACCGTCACGGTCATCAATTGCTGCCTCGGCGGCCTGACCGCGCTGATCCTGTGGGCGTGGAAGATGCCCGACCCGCTGCTGTGGGGCGGCGCCGCCACGCTGCTCAACTTCATGCCGTACATCGGTGGCATCACCACCACGCTGCTGCTGATCGTGATCGGCCTGATCACCTTCCACGATCCAGCGCACGCGTTTTTGCCGGCGGCAAGTTTCGCGGTGCTCGCGATGCTGGAAGGCAACGTGGTGACGCCGATGGTGATGGGCAGCCGCATGCGCCTGTCGCCGGTGGCGATCCTCATCTGGCTGCTGATATGGGCGTGGATGTGGGGCATCCCGGGCGCGCTGCTGGCGGTGCCGCTGCTGACCTGCGTGAAACTGATCGCGGAGTGGACGCCGGGATGGGAGTGGTTTGCGAAGATGGTGGAACGGTAAGAAACGCGCGGAAGGGGAAGAAGAGCGCGAAGCGTCGGCGCACGGCGACATCCATCGCACGCAAGCGCGCTCCTGCGAGAATCCAGGCAGTGCGGATTTGCGCTGGGTCAAGCGAGCGTGATGCGAACGCGGCAAAATACGTGACATGAATACGCAAGCAGCACAAGCCGACGAAGCCCGCATCAACCAGGCGCGTGCGCACGCGGCGCAGCACCGCATCGCGGAAGCGGAAGCGGTCTATCGCGACATCCTGAAAGCCGCACCGGACACGCCGGAAGCCCTGAACTTCGTGGCGATGTGCGCGCTTTCGCGCGGCGACTTCACGTCCGCGCAACGCGATCTGGAACATGCCGCGCGCGTCAATCCGGTCGAGCCCGAGATCTGGAAGAACCTCGGCATCGTGCATCTGGCAGGGCGTCGTGGCGACGATGCGCTGGATGCGTTCGACCGCGCGCTGGGGCTGGAGCCGATGCACTTCGCGTCGCGCCTGCACCGCGGCGCCGCGCTGGAACAACTGGGTCGCATCGACGACGCGACCACGACGTATTTCGGTGCGCTGTCGGCGGCGCAGAGCCGCGGCAAGTGGCGCAACGACATGACCACGCCGCCGGGCTTGAGGCCCGCGGTGAAACACGCGATCCGATTCGTGGATCGCGAACGCCGGCGAATCTTCATGGACCTGCTGCAACCGTTGCGCGACAAGTACGGCGCGACATCGCTGGCGCGCGTCGAGCAGGGCCTGGAAATCTACCTGGGCGAGCGCCCGGCCAACTATCCCGACCCGCGCCAATACTGCAAGTTCTTCTACGTGCCCGGTCTCACCGCGACGCCGTATTACCCGCGCGAACGTTTCCCGTGGCATGCGGAACTGGAAAAACACACCGGCACGATCCGCGAGGAGCTGCGCGGCGTGCTGGACCAGCCGATCGGCGTGGAACCGTTCCTCGGCACCAACGACAACGCGGTGCTGAAGGAACAGAACCTGCTGGATGGCACGCGCGGCAGGGCGGAGTGGAATTCGTTCTTCTTCCACCGGCATGGCGAAGTGTTCGCGCAGAACGCGCGCCGCTGCCCACGCACCACCGAAATCCTGGAATCGTTGCCGCTGGTGCACATCCGCGGCCACGCGCCGGAGGTGCTGTTCTCGATCCTGGCGCCGGGCTCGCACATCCTGAAACACCACGGCGTCACCAACACGCGCCTCGTCACGCACCTGCCGCTGATCATCCCCGCCGACTGCGCAATCAGCGTGGGCGGCGTCGAACACGCGTGGCAGGAAGGCCGGTGCGTCACCTTCGACGACACCTTCGAACACGAAGCCTGGAACCGCAGCGACGAAGTGCGCGCGGTGATGATCCTGGATTCGTGGCACCCCGACCTCACCGAAGCCGAGCGCGAAGCCGTCGCGCTGCTGGTCGGCGGCATCGGGGATTTCAACCAGGCTGCGAAGGTGGCCGCGCCGCCGAAGGATTGAACTGCCCGACATCATTCCGTGCCGACAAATCCGTAGGGCGGGTCTCGACCCGCCGTTCGTCGATCCATGTTTCATATTGGCGGGTCAAGACCCGCCCTACACATCGCAATCGTCGGCAAGCAGGGCGGGAAAAGCGCAGCGCATCCCCCATTGACTTACGGCGGGTTGGCGCCGGCCGTACCACCGCCGTCACGCGATGTCCTGCAACCAGCCCGCGTAGATCGCGCCAAGCAGCACCGCGCCCAGCAGGATGCGATACACCGCGAACGCGGTGAAGCGGTGCGTGCGGATGTAGCGCAGCAGCCACTTCACCGCGATGAAAGCGACGATCAGCGACACCACGAAGCCGACGACGAGCGCGCGCCAGTCCTCGTGCGCCGCGCCGTCGCCGTGCCATACCTTCAGGAATTCGTAACCGGTGGCCGCGTACATCGTGGGAATGCCGACCAGGAACGCGAACTCGGTGGCGGCAGGGCGATTGGAGGTGCCGAACAGCATCGCCGCGAAGATCGTGGCGCCCGAGCGCGACGTGCCCGGAAACACGCCGGCGATCATCTGCGCGATGCCCACCAGGATCGCGACCGGCCACGTCACCTTGCTGCGATCGGGCATGCGCGCCGCGGCCTGCTCCGCCGCGATCATCCAGACGCCGCCGATCACCAGCGCCCACGCGATCGGCGTCAGCGTGACCGGCAGCCTGAAGCCCATCTTGATGGCGATGACACCGAGCACCGCGGTGATCATGAACGCAACGATCAGCTTGAACAGATAATCGCGCGTGCCCGGATCGCGCCACTGCGTCAGCAACTGCCAGATGCGTTGCCAGTACACCAGCGTGATCGCGAGGATCGCACCGGCCTGGATGCCGACGTTGAACAGATCCGAGCGCGCGCCCAGCCAGTGTTCTGCGATCAACAGGTGCCCGGTCGAGGAAATCGGCAGGAACTCGGTGATGCCCTCGATGATGCCGAGCAGGACGACATTGATGAGATCGTGCATGGACGTGCGGCTTCAACGGAAAAGTCGCGCAAGTGTACGCGGCGCGGATCGGGTGCGTGCAAGGTGCATGTTCAGTCGCGATCCAGCGGACTCAACACGCCGTGGCCGCCGCGGTTCAATACGTGCGTATAGATCTGCGTGGTGGCGACGTCCTTGTGGCCGAGCAGCTCCTGGATCGTGCGGATGTCGTGACCCGCTTCCAGCAGGTGCGTCGCGAATGAATGCCGCAGCGTGTGGCAGGTAGCGGGTTTGATGATGCCCGCCGCATGCCGGGCCTTCTGGATCGCACGCTGCAGGACCTTCTCGTCGAGATGATGACGACGCACCTCGCCGGAACGAGGATCGCGTGAGCGTTGCGACGCCGGAAATACGTACTGCCATCCCCATTCGCGCGCGGCGCGAGGGTACTTGCGGCTGAGCGCGTGCGGCAGGTACACCGCGCCGAAGCCGCCATCAATATCCGCGGTATGCAGCAACCGCACCGCGGCGAGTTGCTGGTGCAAGGCCGGGACCAGTGCGCGCGGCAATGGGACGTGTCGATCCTTGTCGCCCTTGCCCGCGCGCACGATGATTTCCCGGCGCTGGAAATCCACGTCCTTCACGCGCAGGCGCAGGCATTCCATCAATCGCATGCCCGAGCCATACAGCAGGCCCGCCATCAACCACTCGCGCCCATCCAGCTGCGCAAGCAAATGCTGTATTTCGATGCGCGTCAGCACCACCGGCACCCGTCGCGGCCGCTTCGCACGCACCACCGCATTCATCCATGGCAAATCCTGGCCCAGAACGTCGCGGTACAAGAAAAGCAATGCGGCCAGCGCCTGGTTCTGCGTGCCCGCGGCGACGTTGCGCTCGGTTGCCAGCCGGGTAAGGAACGCTTCGACTTCCGGGCCGCCCAACTCGCGTGGGTGCTGCTTGCCATTCGCCACGATGAACCGGCGGATCCAGCCAACGTAGGCCTGCTCGGTGCGCAAGCTGTAATGTTTGACGCGCATCCGACCCCGGACCTGATCAAGCAGGCGCGGCGGCCTGTTCCGAGTGCCCGTTACACCACCGTCACGCCCTGCGAAATGCATAAGCCACCAACCCGTCCGATATCGCTGCAGGGTCGCAAAGGCCGTTGCGGCAACATAGAGGCCAAGCCCTTGTCTGCGAGTAGGATTGTTCCGATTGCCTAGTGGGCAACGACGCGCAATACTCGGCGCAACACCCCCTTGCGGGGTCAAATTAGCGTTAGCACCCATAAGATGATTCTTCGCTTGTCCAAAGATCCGGAAGATGCCGATGGCCTGTGTCACTTTTGGTTCTTTGCATCTACCAAGGAGTATTCGGCGACCGTTGACTTCTTTGCGTACGCAGACGAGTTCGTGCACTTTGGCGAGCAACTAGCCGAGTACTCGGGTCGGGCGGGTCACGAGCCGCACTTCGAGTACGGCTCCAAGGCCGAGTCCAGCTATTCGTGGCTGCATGTTCAAGCGTACCCAACCGACATGCTAGGGCATTCGGCAATTGCGGTTTCTACAATGCGTAACGGTGCACGGGCCGCACGTGCATCGGCGGAGTTTTCTGGCAAGCTTGAGGTCGCAGCAGTCAACAAGCTGGGCAAGCAGTTGGCGGCTTGGGCGGCATCCGACGCGCGGGAGTTCGAGTTTGAGGCGTATGGGTGCTAACAGCTCGGTCAAGCGGACCGCCGTCCCGCTGCGCGGGCCGCCGGCCGCTTACCTCGAGCGTTAGTCGGCAGAGCGTTTTTCCTGCGCGGTACCTTGCGCGTTTCACGTCTCGGCTTCGTGCTGGCAAAGCGGTGTTTGCCGTTCCTGGCTGGCCTGCGTTGTTGTCTTTCGTGCGCCTGGTCGCCTATCGTGTCTTGCGCGCGTTGGCGCACATCGCATCTTCGTACTTTGTCCTTCGCGCGGTTCGCTGCGGCGTGGCGCCTGTCGTCAGCGGTTCGTTCTTCGTGCGCAGGCCACAAGTTTCGTGGCATTGCCGGGCATTCAAAGCAGCGTTATCGTGCTGGCTGGCGACGGAGCTTCGTACTGCCGTCTAACATCTCGTTCAAGGCGGACGGCTTCGCCGCCGCTTAACTCCAGCGTTAGACGCTATGGATACGAACTCGCTCAAGAAGATGCGGCGTTATCGCCAAGCATTTCGATTCATAGGCTTCTGCTGGGTACTCGTCGCTGGGATGCTCCTCGTTGCTTTCGTGCCGCTCTTATTCGATTCCTCGGCGTCGATCACTTGGAATGGTGTACCCACAACAGCGTTCGGGGCCAAGCTGTCCGGCACTCTGTTCATCGGTATGTTTGTCCTCGTCGGGGGCTGTGCACTCTTTGCGCCTACCCGCATGCTCAACCGTCTCTATACTTGGCAACAATCTGCAGTCTCGGCTATCGCGTTTTGGCGGCGTTAGCGTCTAACTATTCGTCCAAGCGGACGCGCAAAAAGCGCGCGCCGCTTAACTCAGGCGTTAGACCGCATGAGAACCTTTGCGCCAGCGTTAGCTTTCATTTTCAGCGCCGTAGTTTCCAGCTCGACGCTACCGCAAGGTGCACCACAGGCAGCGCCACCCAGTTCGCGTATCCGCTACTCGACGGTCGCTCAAGCGCTTACCGCTTTGCGCGCGGACCCAAGTGTTCAAATCACAATCCAGCAAGGCTGGACAATCGCCGTCAACAGCAGCACCAAAACCATTTGGGCGTTCGTGCCAAAGGGCGATCCGGCTTATCCATCCGTTTCAAAGGAGACGCAGGTTTCGCGTGACGGGGGCGTCCACATAGTCAGGGACATATTGTGCGAGGCTAGTAAGCCCGCGTGCGACCATTTAGTACAGCGGTTCAAGCAGCTTGACGAGCGCAGGTAACAAGGTATGCGCATGCGGTCTAACATCTCGGTCAACCGGACGCTCACCCCGCTACGCGGGGCTCGCACCGGTTACCTCAAGCGTTAGAAGGCAGAGAATTTTCTGTTTGCGGTAGGGCGCAGCGGCATGTTGCGTTTGCTTCGTCGGCGGCGCTGTTGTGTTCCGTTGTGCATCTGGCCGGCCTGCGCGTGCGCGTTGTCGG
>Ga0134125_10007027_pt1 | contig 12723 bp, 8 predicted proteins | sample KB31751_FD_96464 | JGI IMG/M metagenome (GOLD analysis project Ga0134125, IMG submission 96464) | Terrestrial soil microbial communities with excess Nitrogen fertilizer from Kellogg Biological Station, Michigan, USA - KB3-175-1 | ecosystem: Environmental > Terrestrial > Soil > Unclassified ... | reverse complement strand
GCTCACCCAATGAAGCAGCGAAAAGCGCACAGCCGAGGGCGGCTGTGCCACACGATTGTGAACGCGGGATAAGGTGTCGACCAAAGTCAGATTTTCTTTTGGTTTGAGTTCCAAGAATCTAAAAGTGCCAAGGAGGCGCTTCTGGCCAGCCAACTGTTCGCCAAGAAGTCCATTGACAAGCTGATTTCTGACTCGGAAGATCCGGCGCACCGGCTGAAGAAGTCGCTGGGACCGTGGTCGCTTACGGCGCTGGGCATTGGCGCCATCATCGGGTCAGGTATTTTTGTTCTGACGGGCACCGCCGCAGCGGGTGAGTTCTCGACACCTTCTCTGCTGCACGCGCAGGTGCTGGATGTTTTCCAGAACCTGTTCCGGCACGGGAATCTTTCCGGCGTGTTGATGCACGGGCGACCGCCGGCCGGTCCGGCAATCGCGATTTCGTTCCTGCTTGTGGCGGTGGCTTGTAGTTTTGCGGGGATTTGTTACGCCGAGCTGGCGTCCATGATCCCGATCGCCGGCAGCGCCTATACCTATTCGTATGCGACTTTGGGCGAACTGGTGGCGTGGATCATTGGCTGGGACCTAATCCTGGAGTATGCGGTCAGCAACGTGGCGGTGGCGATTGGTTTTGGTGGCTATCTCAGGGCGCAATTGAGCGCCTTCGGAATGACGATCCCGGACAAGTGGTCGACGCCGGTGATTGACAACGGCTGGACGGGATCCTACTTCAATCTCCCTGCGTTCCTGGTGGTGTTCGTGCTGACCGTGTTGCTGGTCTGGGGCATTCGTGAGTCGGCCGAGGCCAACAACATCATGGTGGTGATCAAGATTGGCGCCATTCTGACGTTTCTGGTTGTGGGCGGAATGCTGGCCAACGGAGCCAATCTCCACCCGTTTGCGCCCTCGGGTTTTTCGGGAATCATCTCCGGCGGTGCCATCATCTTTTTTACTTACATCGGGTTCGATTCGGTATCGACCGCGGCAGAAGAGGCCAAAAATCCGCAGAAGGATATTCCATTCGGAATCATTGCCTCGCTCATCGTGTGTACGGTCCTTTACATCGGCGTGGCGCTGGTGCTGCTGGGGATGATGAAGTATTCGACTTTTTCCGGAGCCAACGCGGATGCGGCCAATGCTCCGGTGGCTTACGCGCTCTCACACCTTGGCGCCAACAAGTGGTTCCAGACGGTGATTATCATTGGCGCACTGATGGGGATGATTTCCTCCCTGCTGGTGTTCCAGTATGGCCAGACACGAATCTGGTTTGCGATGTCGCGCGACGGACTGCTGCCGAAACTCTTTTCGGCGATTCATCCCAGGTTCAAGACGCCGCACTGGTCCACGTGGATTGCAGGAGCGGCGGTGGGGATTCCAGCAGGAATCTTCAGCATCAGCGAAGCGGCGGACCTTTCCAATATCGGCACACTCTTTGCGTTTGTCCTGGTTTCGTTGGGTGTGCTTTTTCTGAGGCGATCGCAGCCCGACCGGCCAAGAGCGTTCAAGGTCCCTTTTGTGCCACTCTTTCCGATCATCTCGGTGATCATGTGCGTTGCTTTGATGGCTGGGCTGCTGGTGATTACCTGGCTGCGCTTCTTTGCCTGGCTGGCCATTGGACTGGTGGTGTACTTCCTTTACAGCCGCAAGCACAGCGAGTTTGCGAAAACTGAGCTGGCCGCAAAGCGCGGATAACCATTCATGGCGCGTTCTTTCATTCAGTCGCTGCCCAAGGCAGAGCTGCACCTTCATCTGGAGGGCAGTGTGGAGCCGGGAACACTGGCTGAGCTGAGCCGCCGCCACAATACACCGCTCCCCACAGAAAACAACCGGTATGACGTGCGCGGCAGCGGCGACGTGCTGAGCGAAGACGATGTGCGCCGTTTGTACTCCTACAAAGATTTCAACGGCTTCATGCTGGCGTTCAAGTCAGTAACGGAGCGGCTGCGCACGCCTGAGGATTACGAGCTGATTACCTACCGGCTGATGCAGAAGCTTAGACAGCAAAACGTCATGCACGCCGAGGTCTATGTGAGCGTGGGGGTGATCCGCTGGCGTGGCCAGGAGTTTGAACCGATTCTTGAGGGCATGGAGCGCGGACGCGAGCGCGGGCAGCGCGACTTTGGCGTATCGCTTCTCTGGATCTTTGATGCCGTGCGCCATTTTGGCTCGGAAGCAGCCGCAGAGGTGTTCGATTTGGCGGCGCGAAATGTTGATCGCAATGTTGTGGGGATCGGAATCGGCGGAGACGAACGGCGGGGACCCGCCGAGTGGTTCCGTGATCTCTACAAGAAGGCGGCAGACCAGGGACTTCGATTGACTGCACACGCGGGCGAGACCACCGGGCCGGAGTCAGTGTGGAGTGCGTTGAACATTGGCGCGGAGCGGATCGGGCACGGGATTTCTATAGCGCAAGACCCTGAGCTGGTGGAAGTGCTGGCGCACAAGCAAGTGCCGGTGGAGATTTGCCTGTCCAGCAATCTGCGTACGGGAGTTTGTGACGGGTTCGGCGAGCATCCGGTGAAAAGCTTTTTTGACGAAGGACTGATGGTGACGCTCAATACCGACGATCCGGCCATGTTCCAGACCACGCTCAACAGGGAGTACCAGATTGCGATGGAACAGTTCGGGTTTTCACGGGAACAATTGCGGGAGATCGCGCGTAACAGCTTCGAGGCATCCTTCCTTCCGGTGGAGAAAAAGCTGCGCTATTTGCAGCAGGTGGATGCTTACGCGAAAGAGGAAGTATGAAAACGAAAAACGCATTCATGGCAGTGCTGATAGTTCTGATAGCTGGAGCGGTGTGGGGAAAGTCAGCTCCGCTCAAAGACACGCCGAATGTAGAGGAAGGCAGGTTTTACCTGCACAAGTTCGCTCAGCGGATCGGCGAAGAGACCTACAAGATCACGCGGGGTGATCAGCAGGTGCAATTGGCCGCCGATTTCAAATTTACTGACCGAGGCCGCGAAGTTCCTCTTACGGCCACGCTGACCATGGAACCCGACATGACGCCCACGAGCTTTCACATCAAGGGAATGGTCTCAAGGTTTTCTCCCGTGGAAGACAGCATTGAAGGACGGAAGGCCGGGCACACCGTGATTGGCCCGGCAGAGAGCTTTTTTGATGTTGAGGCGTATGCGCCGGTGTCAATCCAAATGGAGATGGTGCGCTACTGGCGCAGGCACGGCAGCCCGGCAAATTTAATGACGCTGCCTCACGGAACCGTCCAGATCCGCGACGAAGGCGGCGAGCAGTTTGTGATCGGCGGCAAGAAAATCAGCTTGCAGCGGGTGAGCGTGCGCGGCGTGATCTGGGGTATGGAATCGTTGTGGTTTGACCGGAACGACAATCTGGTAGCGCTGGTTGGGTGCGACGGCGAGATGGACCATTTTGAGGCCATTGCTTCCGACTATGAAGATGGGCTGAATGAGTTCATCAGCAGCGCTGGCCGGAACAATATGGCCACCCTGGGGAAAGTGGCCGCAGCCCTGGCGGGAACGGCCAACGATCAGGTGATCGCGATCACAGGAGGCAGGCTGGTGGACGGTACCGGAAAGCCGCCACTGGAGAATTCTGTGGTAATCCTGCGGCAAGGGAAGATTGTAGCGGCAGGACCGGCTGCGAGTGTAGCGGTCCCGAAGAATGCGCAGGTGATCCATGCTGAAGGCAAGAGCGTTCTTCCCGGGTTATGGGACATGCATTCCCACTTCGAGCAGGTTGAGTGGGGGCCTATTTATCTGGCAACCGGCGTGACCACGGTGCGGGACGTGGGCAACGAAGAAGATTTCATTGTGAGCGTGCGCGACGCGGTTGCCAGCGGCAGCGGGCTTGGCCCGAGAATTCTGATGGCCGGCGTTGTCGATGGTTCGGGGCCGATATCTCTAGGGATGAACCGAGTAGATACTCCCGAGCAGGCGCGGGAGCAGGTCCGGCAATATAAACAGCACGGCGCACTGCAGATCAAGGTGTACAGCTCAGTAAAACCGGAGATTCTGAAAGTGGTCACCGAGGAGGCGCACCGCCTGGGCATGACGGTGACCGGCCACGTGCCGAACGGGATGACGGCGCTGGAGGGAATCGACGATGGCATGGACCAAATCAACCATGTGGCCTACGTGACGAGCGTGATGGCTGATCCCAAGACGAAGGCCGTTACGCCGGATTCTGCGCAGGTGAAGGCAGTACTTGATGCCTTCGCGCAGCATCATACGGTGGTTGACCCCACGGTTGCGTTGATGGAGCTGCTGTTGCATTCATCAGCCAACGATATTTCCACGTTCGAGCCGGGATTCAACAAAGTCGCTCCCGAGATCCGGGAGCTGCTGGGAGAGATGGGTTCACCCCCGGAGAAGGCAGCGGCGGCGCAGGAGCGTTTCAACAGCTTGCTGGAGACGGTCAGAATCCTGCACCAGGCGGGCGTGCCGATTGTGGTGGGAACCGATCAGGCTGTTCCGGGATACAGCGTCGACCGGGAGATGGAGCTGTACGTGAAGGCCGGATTTACACCAATGGAGGCAATTCAGGCTGCAACGGTGGTTCCTGCGAAAGTGATGGGCCTTGAGAAGGACTCGGGAACAATTGAGCCGGGCAAACGGGCCGACGTGATCATTGTGGACGGCAATCCGGTTGAGAACATCAGTGACATTCGCAAGGTATCGGCGGTGTTCTCTGCGGGAAGGATGTTTGAACCCGGACCTTTGTGGAGTGCTGCCGGATTCAAGCCCTAGGCATCATGAGCAAACATATCGGGATTGTCGGATGCAGTTCGGAAGGCGCGGCGCTCTGCTACCGGACCATCTGCCTGGAAGCAGAACCGGTGATGGGGGTACACGCTCATCCGGAGATCACGATGCACACCATCAGCCTGGCTGAATACATGAATTTCCTGAATGGCCAGGAGGACTGGCAAGGTGTGGCAGAACTGATTTTGCGTTCGGCGGACAGGTTGAAAAGGGCAGGGGCGGACTTCCTGATATGTCCGGACAATACGATCCATGCCGCGATGAAGTACGTACTACCGAACTCACCGCTCCCGTGGCTGCATATTGCCGAAGAGGTGGGCAGAGAGGCGCAACGACGCAGGTTTTTGACGCTCGGGATTACCGGCACGAAGTTTCTGGTGGACAGCAGCGTTTATCCGCAACAACTGGAAAAGCTGGGGATCGGCTGGGTGCGTCCCTCAGAGCAGCAGAAGCAGGAAATCAATCGCATCATTTTTGATGAGCTGGTTCGGGGAGAACAGAATCTTGCGTCGCTCTTCTACATGCAGCAGACGATTGAACAAATGAAACACCGGGGCTGCGATGCCGTAGTGCTCGGGTGCACGGAGATTCCGCTGTTGGTGAGCGATGAGGACTCGCCACTGCCAACACTCGATTCAACGCGCCTGCTGGCGCGAGCGGCGTTGCGGCATGCGGTGGCATAAATCCCTTGCCAGTGCTCTTCAGCGCTGCCCTAATCAATCGATTTATTCTGGCTGATTCCGGCGGTGGAAACGTCAACGGTGTAGAACACAAAATCGCATCCCTTTGAATAGGTGGTGCAGGTAACAAATCCCTGACGTAAGAGTTTCTCCGGCGCATCTTCAGGGAAAAGAACACCTGTCTCAAGCCGCGACGATTCCTTGCGCAAGGCCTCGGCCAGGCGTGGATTTTCTTCATTGGGCTGAACGTCCACAAGTTTGGGGCCGGGAGCGAAGACAAGATAGAGCTCGGCCTTGGTTCCTGCGGGTGCAATTTGTCCGAGGTGTACGGTGCGCATTTGCGAAGGCTCGCCTACATTCTGCTCGATGAGCTTTTCGGCACGTTCACGACCGAGAAGGCGAACCAGCTTGTCGCGTGCTGGATCGGGCGTGCTTTCATGGGAGATACGGTATGAAGGCCGTGCGGCCAAAGAATAGAACTTCAGGGCATCATGTTCGCGGCCGAGTTTTTCATAGATCTGTCCCAAATGGTAGCCGATGTCATGAGATTGATTGAGCATCCATGCAGCTCGGACGTATTTTTCTGCACGTGCCAAATTGCCGGCTTTGAAGTCGACCCAGCCTTTGGTATCCCATGTCAGGCTCAGCAGCATCATCAAGCCTAAATCTGCTCTGCGGATAGCGTCCGGTTGGACCTGATCAAGGTGCTCATAGATGTTCTTCAGCGCTGAATCCGCGTACTGGCCGGCGAGATCAAGCTTATACGAGTTTTCCGCCAGGGTGTACGCAGCATTGTTCCACGTTGGCGCATAGGGAGATTCATCGACGAGTTTCTTTAGCTGCTCAACCGCTTTTTCCGGTTGACCGGCTTTGAAGTAGCCGTCAGACAGATACTGGCGAATCTGCGCGTCATCATTGTAGGTATCAGACTCCGTCGCGAGCGCCTTTTCAAATTCCGGCACGGCGTGTGGGTAGTCTTTTTGTTGCTGGACGTAATACCAGCCGAGAAGGTAGTGGGCGCGATGGTTTAGAGGATCCACATCCAACGCTTTTTTGAGTTCTGGAACCGCCAGATCGCCGTTGCGTTGGCTGAGGTAGGCTGCACCCAGTTCAGCATGCGCCGTAGCATCAAATGGATCAGCCGCAGTCGCTTTTTGAAAATCGCCGATAGCCTGCGCAAAGTGCCGAAGGCCGAAGTCCGCCAGGCCGATTTGCGTCCACACGCCTTTGCGCTTCGGATCTTTGTCTGCAACTTTGCGATAGTCCGCATACGCATCAGCAAAATTCTTTTCCCGGAATTCGATGTCTGCCTGACGCATGAGTTCGTCCAGATCACTGTTGCTCCGTGATGATTTGGCCAGGAATCCCGCCGGCAAGTGCAAAACCATTTGCTGGCCTTCGTCGGATTCAATTGCCCGGCGGAATGCCTGATAGTCCTGGCGGTGGGATTCAGAGATTTCAGTGGCGGTTATGTCGAAGGTCCTCTGTGCCGTCAGCACATTGGATTGGGTCGAATACTGCGATTGATAGTCAGCGTAAGGCCGATCAAGTTTTACAGGCAATGGAGCCTGAGCGGTGATTCCGGCCGGCAGTTCGACCTTGCATTTGTAGACGAGTTGTGCGGGCGAAGTATAGAGGCTCAGACTTGTCTCTTTATCATCATCCCAAGCCCTCAAATGGCTGGTTGCGAGCGGTAAGGTGTTTTTGGGCGACTCGTCATGCAAATCCATGTAATTTGGTCGGTGATAGTGATAGGTGATGCGCAAGCCCTGATCGAGATCCTCGAGTCCGCCCACGTTTACTTTGCTCACGTCACCGCCAAATCCAGCAGAATAGGAGATGTATTGAACCAGGTCCTTGTATTTTTCGGGCGGCGCCTGGCGAAAGGCAGCTTTGAGCCCCATCCCAACATCTCCGCGCAGAAAATAAGAAACGTCAGCCTCCATGGTTCCAGATTCATCCAGCTTGCCACTGAAATCGAAAGTCTCTTCTGCCCGGAAGGGAGGCAAGGCAGGGGTGTCAATAAAATGCGAAGCAGACTCACCGGCTACCAGCAACGCCTTCTTATTGCGCAGCGGCGGAAGGAGCACTCCCAAGGGCGCGACTTCCGGCGTGGTATCAAGAAAGAGTGTTTCCTTTCCCAGAGGCACCGCTGTGATGAGATGGTCAAATTGCCCGGGCGAGGGGACTGCGGTATCCACCTGCCTGCGTGCGCTGATCAAGACCGGATAGGCCGGAATTCCTGAGGCAGCGAGTAAGGCAGCCAGGAGGGTATGTTTGTCTTTGCAATCGCCGTATTTGTTTGCGAGCACATCGTCTGCGGCGTGCGGCTGGTAGCGGCCGATGCCGAAATCCAAGCCGATGTAGCGAAAATTCAGAGAGACAAATTGGTACAGGGCTTTGATTTTGGCTTGCTGATCATTGAGGCCCCTGGTCAGTTCCTGAGCCTTGGCTTTAATGGCCGGCGTGACCGCGGCGCGATCGTGTTGGAGTCCGTAGTACCACGAACCCACCTGCTCCCAGCTTTCGAACGTTGAAAGCTCAACCGAAGGTGGCGGGGCGGTACCGGTGGCGAACTGCTTCTGTGTGTTCAATTTTGCAGAGTCAGAGGTATCCACGGTTTGATTTGCCGCATGCCACTCATAAATTACGTGGCCGCCATCTTCCCTGATTGCCGGCTTATGCTCGGGATCAAAGTGGATTTGTACTTTGCGCTCGCGCGGAACATCAATGGTGAGGGATTCGGAATCTACAACCGTGTCTTTTGCAAAAGAGTACTGATACCAGAACTGCCCGGGAACGAATGGCGCTTGTTTGGTGCTGTACTGAAAGATAATTTCATCCCCTATGCTCAAACCCGGAACGGTAACTTGCTTCTGGCGCAGGTCGCTGTACATAGGAGCCTCACGACTCACTTCCGGCGTAGTTTCCTGGATGTTAGATAGACCTGCGTTGACCGTGCTCCCGTCTTTCTTGTGAACCTGCAGCGTGTCTAAATAGAATTCCTCTCCTGCAACGAAGGTGAAGGTAAGGATTCCGTATTGTTTCAAGGCAGCTTCGCTGAGAATCTTTGTCCTTTGGCGAACGGCCTGCTTGGTGCTGCCGTCGTTAGAAAAGTGGACGGCGGTGCTCAACTCTTCGATTACCGCACCTGCTTGAGAAGGATCCGCCTTGGCTGCGGCGGTTGATTTCGCGGGCGAAGATTGGGCCATAGCATGAGGCGAGAATGTGAAGAATAAGGTCAGAAACAGGAGAAAGGACGTTCTAGCAGTCGGGAACATGGCTGAAATTGTATAAGCAGAGTTGCTGATTGCAATCAGTAGGTTGCTTTAAAAAAGGAGAAATATCGTGAGTTGAAGGAAAACGAAAGCTAGTCTGCCATGACAGATTCTTCCCGGCGTTGTTCGATCTGAACCAGTTCGGGCTTGGAACCGGCGGGACGGAAAACCTGGTGTGACGGCTGAGTCTGAGGGGCGCGCCAGAAGTCGACCAGCGAAGTCTGGTGCACGCAGGAGATGGTGCAGTTGGGAGCGCAGGATTTTTCCGTGAAGTACTCGCGCTTGATGTCGGCGACGGTGTAGTCGGCCAGAGGAATTGCGGGGTAGCCACGCTGCTGAGAACAGTAGTGGACCAGGCCGTCCTCGCAGATATAAAGATAGCGGGATCCGGCGCGGCATCGCCAATGGTTGGGCTTGCCGAGTGCGATGTTGTTCTGGAACTGGTTGAAGCGAGCATAACTGTGCTTGCCCAGCTTCTTCATTTCGGCGAAGACCCTTTGGGCTTCGTCCGAGAGCGGCTTGAGCTGGCCGGTGCCATCATGGATGATGCCGACCGTCGAGGTAAAACCGAGTTCGACCGCCCGCTTGCCGATGGTGACAGCATCCCATTGATTTAGAACGCCAGCGCCGATCACTGAATTGATGTTCACGTGAAACAAGGCGTGATCGCGCAGCCATTGCAGTTTTTTGTCGAGCACCTTGAGCGACTTTTTGGAAATGTCGTCGGGCTTAACGTTGTCGATGGAAATCTGCAGATGGTCGAGACCAGCGCCGTTGAGCTGCTGGATGCGCTGCGGGGTGAGCAGGTAGCCATTGGTAATCAGGCCCGCAATGATGCCGTGTGAGCGGATGCGGCGAATGATGTCGTCAAGCTGCGGGTGGAGCAGGGTTTCGCCGCCGCTGATGGTGATAAGAGTTGTGCCCAGAGCGGCCAGCTTGTCAATGCGACGATACATTTCGTCGAGCGGCACGGGCTGGGAGAAATCGTCGTATTCGTTGCAATAGGCGCAGGAGAGATTGCAACGTCGCATGGGAATGATATGCACCTGAATGGGATGGTCTTTCGAGACCAATCCGCGGGCAATCATTTTGATTTCCCTGAACGTGCGGGCAACAGCTCTAAGCTGCCGCCTTATCCTGTTGCCTGATGGGGGCATGTGTAAACAAGTATTAAAACACACCAAGGTCCCAGGCAAGGCGCGATGTCAGTAAACGGCTGATTTTTAAGGCTGAACGGACATATCCGAAAGATGAATTTTCAGCTTCCGAAGCCTATGGCCGAGCTTATCAGTTTCCAGACCAGAAACAGGGCAAACACTGTCCCGATGGCTGTGCCGCGTGAAAGCTTGCGGTTGTTCGAGTTGACAGCAAAACCAATTCCCATAAGACAAATGGTCCAGATGACGAAGATGTCAATGCCGCTCAGGAACTGATAAAGGAATTTGGAACTGCTGGCTGGATCCATGAAATAGGCCGGGTTGCTGGCCACCATGTTTCGCACATTAATTCCTTCGGGATTGTTACTCAACCCCACGGAAACGATCCCCAGTATTGCCGCGATGATGCCTGGGAGATATGAGTAAAACACTATTCCCATGGCGCGGGAGAATGGGACCTGGGCGTCAAAGCCGAAATTAAATACTGCCATCAGGATGGCGGCCACGATGAGTCCGAAAAGCAATGTGAAGGCTGGGATCAGGTAAAAGAAAACCTGTGTGACCTTGGCGCCAATCGCGATTTGACGTTCCTGCTGGGCCTGGGGCAGATTGTCAAACTGCTGGGCTCGACTGGATCTTTCAACGGATTGCCGGGTCAGGTTTTCGTAGCCAATCTTTTGCCCGGCGAAAACCAGCGACGCCATCGCGACCAAGCCAACAAGCAACCAGGGCACCCACCAACCGCCACGGCGCCTGATGTCCGCAAATGTCTTGCTGGGTGCGGTGAATGTGTTGATGAGACGGGCCGGCTCAGAAAGAGCGGGCTCGGTGGGCTGTTGGGGCAAGGCGGCTTGAGGCATGGGCGGTGGAGGTGTGCTCATGATCCATCCTACGTTTTGGATTTCAAAAAGTTACGCGCATTCTACACCCGGTCCATTGAGGCGGCGTCAACTTCTAACTTCTGAAGTGCTGCCATCCCAGGGGCTTTAGCGGGTGTGACTGGCCATTTTCATCCAAAAGTCGTATTGCAGCGCGGTTATTTTTTGCGGTAATGACGCCGATCTGGGTGACCTTCAAACCCTGGATGGCGGATGGGATTTTTGCTCTTGGGGGAGCGGTAAAGAGCAGTTCGTAATCTTCGCCGCCGTGGAGAGCCAAGTCTAAGGTTGCGTTCGGGGCGATGGGGATTCTGTGTGAGTCGATGCTGGCGGAGACGCGGCTTTCGTCGCAAATATGGCCAAGATCGATAGAGAGGCCATCACTCAAGTCGATCATGGCAGTGGACAGACCGCGCTGGCGCAGCCAGGCTCCGGTATGCAGCCGCGGTTCGGGAAAGAAATGGCGGCTTCCGCGAGAGGGATGCAGCTTTTGACCGGAGAAGAGGCGCTTCAGATCGGCAGAGGAGGCTCCGAGGTCGCCGGTGACAAAGATCCTATCTCCAAGACGGGCGCCGGAGCGGAGAACAGCTTTGCCTTTCGGGACCTGCCCAATGACGACAATGTCGGCTGTGATCTGCGGGGCTGACGAGGTGTCACCGCCGGCGAGTTGGACGCTGTGCTGACGAGCCAGCCGGTGGAGGCCTTTCAGGAATCGGTCCGCCCAGCGTTGAGGGAGTTTTGGCGGGAGGCCCAGCGAAAGGAAGCAAGCGAGGGGTTCTGCGCCCATGGCGGCAATGTCGCTGAGACCGCGGGCTAGGCAGCGGTGGCCGACGCTTTCGGCTGAGTGCCATTCGCGGCGGAAGTGGACATTTTCGATGGAGAAGTCGGTGGTTACAAGCAGTTCGTGATTGGGGGAGGCGCGCAGGATGGCGCAGTCATCGCCAATGCCGTGAATGACGGCGGGATTGCGAGTGGCCGCGGCAAGGCGGCGAATGGCGGCGATGAGATTTTTTTCGGTTGCAATCGTTTTGTTTTTCGAAATCAAAGCGACGTTAAATATATCGAAAACAAGATGTTATGTGGGGCTGTCGGGGTGCCGCCCCTACGGGGCTCCAAACAGTCTGTCGCGACTTTCCCAGCGCTTACGCGCTGGGCTACGCTCGCTAGCGCTCGCTGCCGCGCCTGCCGGCGCTGGAGCATCGACACTACTAGCGGACACGCGAAGCTGGGCAGTCCAGTGGAACTAATTAAAATCGGTTGTCCATTGCTGGCTCGTTGCCGCCGCCGGTGCTCGAGCATGGACACTGCTATCGAACACCTGCAGCACTTCGCCGTCTGTTCGGGTTAACCAGATTAGAAATGACGAAAGGACATGGCCCCACCTGAACTCATTCCTAAGAAAGGGCTTCGGCCTTCGTCATCAGGCTCTTAGGTTGACAGGAGAAGATGCCACTAGTAGAGTTACGAGACCAAATCTCCCGATTACTGGCCGCCGATTCCTCTTCTTCCGGGATGGCTTCTTCCAGGAAACAAGGCGCCCAGAAAAGCTTTGATTTTAGCCGTTGCGGCCTGTTGTTCTTGAGCCAGTCCAAGGCGCTCCAGAGAGCGTAGTAAAAGAAATTTAATACTCGGAGTCATTCCTTGCGGAAACGTTTTTACATCATGCTGGTGGCCCGGAATGCAGAGGGCGAGCTCCTGAAGATTCCAATCCCCCTGCATTACGCGTATGTGTTTATTGCGGGAGCCCTGATCGGCATGCTGACGATCACCGGCATGGCCGGGTCGTATACCCGGATGGTGCTCAAGACGCAAAAATTCAATCAACTGCGCACGGAAAAAGCCGCTCTCAACGAGCAATACAAGCAGCTGGAACAGATTGCCCAGGAAAACCAGTTACAAGCACAGTCACTGACTTCGCTGGCAGGCGAGGTTTCGTCACTCTACGGCCTGAAGCCGGACCCGGCGTTTCAGGATGACGATCCCGCCTCGGCTTC
>Ga0134125_10007026_pt1 | contig 12724 bp, 15 predicted proteins | sample KB31751_FD_96464 | JGI IMG/M metagenome (GOLD analysis project Ga0134125, IMG submission 96464) | Terrestrial soil microbial communities with excess Nitrogen fertilizer from Kellogg Biological Station, Michigan, USA - KB3-175-1 | ecosystem: Environmental > Terrestrial > Soil > Unclassified ... | reverse complement strand
ACCCTGAGGCCTCCAAGATATTGCAGCGGTATGGCTTCGACGTCCCTTCAACAAAAGCAGCTCAGGCTCTACATTAGCTTTTCGGCGCAGATACATAAAACCGCCCACGAAATTTCTGCTCGTTCCGGCAATTCTCGTTTTGCGAAAATCCGGGTATGTCGTTCATTCTACGTTTTGGCACTGCTCATGCATTTCTGTCTCTCATCACGGAGACGAACCCCATGACCAGCAGCACACAAGACGAACGCTGGAAAGAATTGTGCCAGGCAATCGTGGAAGAGTCCGATTCGAATCGACTGATGGAATTAGTCCATAAACTAAATCGTGTTTTGGAAGAAAGAGAAAATAAGCTTCAGCGGCGAAGCAACGAGCAGGCGCTTGGTCAAGCAGGAGATGGCTAAGGCTACAGCCAACCCTTTGTCCTTGCGATCCGCGAAGCTTCCACTCGATTTGCAGCGCCCAGTTTGCTCATCGCTTCAGACAGATAATTCCGTACCGTACCTTCTGACAGACTTAACTTGTCTGCGATATCTACGCTTGCCATTCCATCTCCCGCCAGCCGCAACACCTGGCGCTCACGATCGGTCAACGGATCGGCTTCGACCCACGCCTCTGCGGCAAGTTCAGGATCGATCACTCGCAACCCGCTGTGCACGCGCCGAACAGCGTCCGCCAGTTTTTCCGCCGCCATGTCTTTTAATAGATAACCCGCCGCTCCCGCATCCAGCGCGCGCCGCAAATATCCCGCCCTGGCAAATGTGGTAAGTATGATTGTTTTGGTTGAGCATCGTTTGCGCTTGAGTTCGGCCGCAACATCCAGGCCACTCATTTCCGGCATTTCAATATCGGTGAGGAAAATCTCGGGTTTGTGAGTCAGCACCGCAGCCAGTGCTTGCGCACCGTTTCGAGATCGAGCCACTACGGTGATGTCGCCTTCAATCTCCAGCAACGTGGCCAGCGCTCCCAGCACCATCCCTTGGTCCTCCGCGACCACCACGCGGATGGTCTTGCGCCCTGCTTTTAAGGACGGGCTCACCGGCTTGCTTCCGGCACCGTCAATGGAAATTCAAAGCTGAGCTTTGTCCCCGCGGCAGTTTTATACCTGAGAGTTCCGCCGAGCGCCTCCACTCGTTCCCGCATTCCACGTAATCCATTGCCCTCGCTGGTGAAGTTTCCGCAACCGTCGTCTTCGATCTCAAGAACACAGGTGCCATCATTCCGCGATACCCGCAGTGAGCATCGCCGCGCCCGCGCATGCCGGACGACATTGGTTACTGCCTCCCGCATAATCAGGGCCGCAACGCTCTCCTGCGCGGCCGTCAACGGAACTTCGCTCGATTCGGTATTCACTGCAACTCCCGCACTCTGCAACGCCGATTCTGCGCGCTGCAGTTCATCAACCAGTTTGTAGCTGCTGTAGCCACGCAGCGTGTTGCGAATTTCCGCCATCGCCTCGCGCGAAACTTTCTCTATGTCAGCAATTTCGCTTTTTGCTTTTGCCGGATCTTTCTCGAGAAGTTTGCCTGCCAGCGTGGATTTCACGCTGATGAGCGTAAGCGTATGGCCCAGCACGTCATGCAGATCGCGGGCAATCCGTTCACGTTCGGCGACTTTCGCCAGGTGCTCGATCTGCTCGTGCGCCATCCGAAGTTTTCGATCAGCTCGGTTGCGTACGGCAAAGTGAGTATTGGAGAATCCGACCCCCAGCGCCACCACCAACGATGTGACCGAAAATCCGTTTGCTGGATGGAATATCAGACCATGTATCACGATGATGATAGCCAGAATAGACAGCGCTATCACTGCTGTTTTTGTCCGCTCGAAAACCCATGGAATGAATGCAGCCGTAAAAATAATGAAGACCGAAGCGCCGGTATTGCTGGGTCCCAGCACCAACCCCATCACCGCCATACCGACTAACAACGCATAATTGAAAGGAGGCCGCACCCAGAAAATCCCGAAATAAAGGACCAGAAAAAACGCGACCTCAGCACTGGTCACCAGCAGCGACCGCAATGGCGCATGTTCAGCAATTGGCTGGATATAGAAGAAGACCAGAAATATCAGCCAGGCAAAAGGCGCGGAGCCATGGTCACGGTTTTTTGGAAGCAGCCTCATCTTTTCCGCCTATATTCTACGCTGGAGCTTCCAGCATGACGGAACGCGAGCATGGCTACCAGGATCGAAACTGGCGCTACGATTGCCAGCAGATCCAGTCGTCCGTCTGCGATCAGCAGCAATAGCGCCGCTACGATAAGTGAGCCTGTTGTCCAATTCGACTTCATAACGCCTCTCTAGCCATGGGCTTTCTGGTCTCGTTGGTGTCCCGCCCACGCGATTCCCAGGCAGATCATGGCAAAGCCAATCAATGCTTCCCAGTGCACTCGAGCTGAGCTTCCGTTTCCTGCACCCACAAGCGATAACGCCAACTGGGACAAGTGGAACGGCGGCAGAAGCACCGCGATCTTCTGAACGAATTTAGGCAGAAACATAAACGGGATCCACAATCCTGAGCAAAACGACATGGGAAGATAAAACACATTGATAAACGCCGGGGCTGATGTTGGTCCGGCAAAGTATCCGATCGCCAGCCCCATCGCGCAGAAGGGAAGCGATCCCGCTACCAGCGTGAGAAGCAATTTGGCTGTGACCAGGGCCGGCAAATGCACGCCGCCAAACGCAGTGCCCAGAATCAGCAGCAACACAACATCCGTCGCGCTGAAAATCATGCTCATCCCAACCTTCGCGAGGAAGTAAGCAAATGGCGGCATAGGCGTTGCTTTTTTTACCTCCAACCATCCAAATCCACGTTCACTGGCGAGCGTGGCCGCTGTTCCAAACAGTGAAGCGCCCATCACCCCGAAGGTTCCGTAGGCCGCGATTAAATAGGTTGTCGTGCTGATGTTCCCAATGTTCTGCCGGCCCATGATCAGCCCAAACAATACGTAGAACATGATCGGAAACACGACCGTTGAGACGGAGTACATGGGAAGTCGCAGGCATTTTAGAAATTCGTACTTCGTCTCTTTCAAACAAATGCTGAATACGTTAGGCTTCATCGCGATGACTGGTTTGATTGCCGTGGCCGCCATGGTTGTTCTCCTCAGTTTGCTTTCTCGTGTGTAAGCGCCAGGAATGCGTCTTCCAGTCCGGCTCCAGCAACTTCAATTCCGGAAATATCGAGATCGCGGTTCAGCAGTTCGCGTAACACCGGCTCCGGGCGCGAAGTGTGGATGACCATAGTGCCGCGGTCATCTTGAACATCGACCACGCCGGGAAGCGCGCGCACTACCACGGCGCTGAGCCGGGTGAGGCAGCGAATTGTTTTTCCCGCTGTCCGGGTTTTGATCTCCTGCGGCGTGCCTTCCGCGATCATGGAACCTTTATTGATCACCACCACCCGATCCGCGAGCGCGTCAGCCTCCTCAAGATAATGAGTAGTCAGCACCACCGTCTTCCCGAACGCGAGCAACTGCCGGATCTCATCCCACAGCAAATGCCTCGCCTCAACGTCTAGACCCACGGTCGGCTCATCCAGAAACAACAAATCAGGATTACCGCAAATCGCCAGGGCAAACAGAACTCGCTGCTTCTGGCCTCCCGAGAGATCGCCAAATTTCCGGTCACGAAGGTCATCAATTCCCGCAATGCTCAGCGTCTGCTTCATAGGTAACGGCTCGGGATAGTAAGAGGAGAACAAGTCGATGTGTTCGCGTACCCGTAGCGACTCCGGCACTCGGCCCACCTGCAGCATGGCTCCCACGCGCAGGTGCGTTTCCATGACCATGGGGTCGCCGCCAAAAACCGAAACTCGTCCTGATGTTGGGCGCGCCAGTCCCAACAATAGCTTGATGGCGGTCGTCTTTCCGGCTCCGTTCGGCCCGAGCACCGCGGTCAATTCTCCGGCCCGCACGTTCAGACTGAAATTCTTCAATGCCTGCACCGCTCCGTAGTTTTTGCTGACCTGATTCAATGTCGCGGCTATCTGCTGCCCGCTCTGCGGCCGCACTGTCCATGCCACTGTTGCCATGCCTGCTTCCTTTTCCATCGCATATTCATCATGCGGAATTGCAATTCCGCCCGCCAGTGCCGATCATCACCGTCCGGGTCTGACAAATGTCAGCCGGGCAATCGCGTATAATTGCCAACTTTTGGGAGCGGTGTAGCAATGAAAATTCGTCCCGGCGTGGAGCTTGCCAGCCTCACTGACGTCGGATGCCAGCGGGAAAATAATGAAGACAGTTACGGCTATTGGGAACCTGCCAACGACGCAGATTTCGCGAAATTAGGCAGGCTCGCCATTGTTGCCGATGGTATGGGCGGCCACGAAGGTGGCCAAATCGCCAGCCGTTTGGCGGTTGAGACATTCACCAAGGTCTATGCTGGTGCGACGGATCCCGCTCCGCAAAAACGGCTCCTCACCGCCTTGAAAGCTGCCCATGGCGAGATCCAGCAGCGTGCCAGGCAAGATCCGCACCTGAGTTCGATGGGTACCACCTGCACCGCCTTAGCTCTAGTTGATGCTCGCCTCTATTTCGTTCATGTTGGCGACAGCCGGCTGTATCTCTTAAGGGAAGGCAAGCTTCGAATCCTGAGCCATGACCACACCTTAATCGCTCAGTTGCTCGAGAAGGGACTCATCCGCGCCGATCAAGTCCAGGATCATCCACAGAAGCACGTTCTCACATCAGCACTCGGTGTCCCCGAACATGAACTGGAAATAGATGCCTCGCCGGCGCCTTTGCCACTGCAGCAAAACGATGTCTTGCTGATGTGCACCGATGGACTGTGGGGAGAATTGGAGAGTTCTGAGATCGAGCATGAGCTTGCCTCACAATCTCCGGCCGCTGCGTGTGGGTCGCTTGTCAAACTCGCTAAACAGCGGGGCGCTCCCGATAACATCACTTTGCAAGTGCTCCGCATCGACTAACTCTGCAAAAAAGTTTTTCTTCAAATTGCAAAAAAGTGCAGCTCTCATCTTTTCTGATTTCTAATGGCAGCCTTCCAGAGTCTCGCCAATCAAAATTTTTCTATCAAAAAAAAATGGCAATCCTCTTGCTATGCCGTCAATGTCTATTAACTAAATAGGGTTTATGGTATAGTGCATCCCATGAAGATCTCCCAAAAAGGTTTGTACGCTCTGCAGGCCATGATGATGCTGGCCCGGCACCATAATCAGGGCGCGATTCGCATCCGCGACATCGCCTACGAAGAAGAGCTGCCGGAAAAATTCCTCGAACTCATACTTCTCGAGCTGAAGAACGCTCGCATGGTCGAGAGCGCCCGCGGCGCCAAGGGTGGCTACCAGCTTCGGCGCCCCCCGTCCGAGATTCGCCTCAGCGAAATCATTCGCCTGATTGACGGTCCGTTAGCTCCATTCGGCGATGCTGATCAACTGCGCAGCCTGATTGACCGGGATGCCGCACATCGCGCTCTCTATCAGGTATTCCTTGATGTCCGCGATGCTGCTGCGAAAATTCTCGAGAGCACCACGATCGCCGATATTGCTGATCCGGCGCCCTCTCCGCGTCACAAAAGCCGCAAGAAAAATGAAGCCACGCTATTGCCGATGGTCGTGCACGGCAATATCCAGCGGACTGACAAATGAAATTCAGAACGCTGATCCTGTTAGTCTTGACGCCGTTCATTTCGATCGTTCTTAACGCGCAGACCACCGTCGTGCGTGTCGGCGCTTTTCCGAACATTACCCACGCCCAGCCCATGATCGGTAAAGCCAATGGCTGGTTCGAAAAAGCCATGGGAGCAAACGTAAAAATCGAATGGAGGAGTTTCAACGCCGGCCCTTCGGCAATCGAGGCCCTCTTTGCCGGCGCAATCGACATGACCTATGTTGGGCCGAATCCCGCCATCAATGGCTATGTGCGTTCCAACGGTGAAGCCTTGCGCATCATCGCTGGCGCAACCAGCGGCGGCGCGGCTCTGGTCGTAAGGAGCGATTCCGGAATCAACAAGTCTGCAGACTTTCACGGCAAGCGCATCGCCTCTCCGCAAATGGGCAATACCCAGGATGTCGCGCTGAGGGCCTGGGTGAAATCGCAGGGTTTGAAAACTCGCGATAAAGGCGGCGACGTCACCGTAATGCCGATCGCCAATCCCGATCAGCTCACGTTGTTTCTGAAGAAGGAAATCGACGCCGCATGGGCGCCCGAGCCCTGGGCCTCCCGCCTTGTACACGACGCGGGCGGCAGAATCTTTCTGGATGAACGTACACTCTGGCCTAAAGGTCAGTTCCTAACCACTGAACTAATTGTCAGCACGAAATTTCTTCAATCGCATCCCGACCTGGTTAGGAAATGGCTGCAGGCCCACGTCGAACTCACTGATTGGATCAACGGCCACGTGACCGAGGCCAAGCAGATTCTTAATCGGCAGATTCAGAAAGAAACCGGAAAGGCGCTCGCATCGCCAGTTCTCGACGACTCCTTCGGCCGTCTGCAGGTAACCTACGAACCGCTGCAGGAACAACTGTTGCGGGCGGCGCAGCTCGCATTCGATGCCGGGTTCCTGGGACGCCAAATGCCCGACCTCTCTCACATTTACGACCTGACCTTACTGAATCAAGTTTTGAGCGCAGAAGGGAAGAAGCCGATCCAATGACGCAATCACTTCGCAAGTCGGTTGTTTCTGCTGAACGTCGGACCGCTCACCGGCCGGCAGCAGCGCATAGAGCAGAGCTGGCCGCGGGTTCAATCATCGAACGCAGGCTTGGAGTTCCGAAGTTAAGACTAAGAAACGTTTCATTGGATTACGCAACCAACTCGCATCACCGGCTCATCGCGCTGAAAGATATCAATCTGCAGGTTCAGCCTGGAGAGTTCCTCTGCATTGTCGGCCCATCAGGTTGCGGCAAGTCCACTCTGCTTCACCTGATCGCCGGTCTCCATCAGCAGTCTTCTGGCGATGTATTGGTCGACAATAAGCCGGTTCAAGGGCCAGGTACGGACCGCATTCTGATTTTTCAGGAGCTCGGCCTTTTCCCGTGGCTGACGGTCGCGCAGAATGTCGATTTCGGCATGCGTATGAAAGGAATTCCTAAGCCCCAGCGCGAATCCCAAGTCCGCGACTATCTTCGACTGGTTCATCTCCACCAATTTAAGGACAGCTACATCCATCAACTTTCTGGTGGGATGCGGCAGCGGGTGGCGTTGGCCCGGGCGCTCGCCACAGAGCCGGATGTCTTACTGATGGACGAACCCTTCGCGGCACTCGATGCCCAAACTCGTGATCTGCTTCACGACGAACTGGAGCGCATCTGGGCGGAAACCCGGCGCACCATCATCTTTGTCACGCATAACGTTCACGAGGCAGTGAGACTTGGAGATCGTGTAGTTCTGCTGACCTTCCGTCCCGGCCAGGTCAAACGCGAATACAAGATTGATCTCGCTCGTCCACGTCATCTGGAAGACGCGCACGTTGCCGGCAGCGCGCGCGAAATCCTCAACGACTTGCGCGAAGAGATTAACAAATCGATCGAGGAGGAGTACGGGCTTGAAGCGCACGCTTAGATACATCCTCTTCTATTCCGCGTTGGTCGGATTGTGGGCACTCCTAGCCAAGCTTCAAGTCTGGCCGCCCTACATTTTTCCGACACCCTGGGGAGTAGCCGAAACTCTTCGGTCAGGTTTCGCAGATCACAGCTTCTGGATTGCCATTGCCGTGAGCATGAGACGAATGCTGATCGGCTATGGCATCTCGGTCGTACTCGGACTGGCTCTTGGGCTCGGGATAGCCAGCAATAAGTTTCTCGAACAAACTATTGGGGGATTGCTAGTCAGCCTGCAGAGCCTGCCCAGCATCTGCTGGCTCCCGATCTCCGTCCTATGGTTTGGATTGACAGAGAAAGCAATTCTCTTCGTCGTTGTGATGGGCTCATTGCTCTCAGTCACCATCAGCATGGAGACCGGTCGTAAACAGCTTCCAAAGATTTACACCATGGCGGGACGCAACTTGGGCGCACGCGGAGTGCGTTTGTTCTGGCATGTAACTCTGCCGGCCAGCTTGCCCTACATTGTCACCGGGTTGAAACAAGGTTGGGCATTCGCCTGGCGCTCTCTGATTTCCGGCGAAATGATTTTTGTCACACTCGGTTTAGGCCAATTGCTCATGATGGGACGCGATCTCAACGATATGAGTCAGGTTATCGCCGTGATGATTCTTATTGTCTCTCTCGGATATCTGGTGGACGGCGTATTTTTCCGAACAATCGAAAGATGGTTGCAACAACGCTGGGGATTGGCGACAGCAGCCTAGGAACCTTGCACGACTCGCAATGTAGTTTTTTGAAGCCTACTAAGTCAGTAGAGTTACTTACTATAAAATTCATTTTCTAGCGGATCACCCGCGTTCAAGGAGAAGCACTAGCAATGAGACACAGATTTGGCTGGTTGGGGATTTTCGCACTTGCGCTGACCGGATCACTCCTGGCGCAAACGAGCACTGCATCGCCGAAAAAGAAGCGCGTCAAATCTGCCACTGTTCCAGCAGTCGCTGCGGCTTCACAGGAAGACCTGCGATCACTTCGTGACCTTGTGCTGGCGCAGCAAAAACAACTTGAGACCCAGAATCAGCAAGTGCACCAATTGCAAGATCAACTGCATAAGGTGCTTGACGCCGTCCAGCAGGCGAATACAAATGTCCAGAAGCTACAGAGCGGCGCCAATCAGGCACAAGCTACCGCCGCGCAGGCCCAGCAGTCTGCAACGGAAGCTCAACATGCGGCTGCGGAAGCCACATCAGCCGCAGCTTCCGCCACATCGGTCACTAGCTCGCTTCAGAGCCAGGCCAAAGCCGAGCAAATCAAAATCGAAGCCTTCCAGAATGTTCTTGGCCGCTTCCGATTATCTGGTGATATTCGAGTCCGCGGCGACAATTACACTCAGGACGGAACTCAAGACCGCAACCGCGCGCGTGTTCGCATCAGGCTAGGTGTAGACGGGCAACTCAACGAAGATTTCGTGGGAAGCATCGCATTAGCCACAGGCTCGATGGGTGATCCGACCACGACCAACGAAACCCTGACCAATGCCTTCGATCGCAAGACGATTGCGCTAGACCGCGGCTACATCGCCTATAGTCCCGTAGCTCATCCATGGCTGTCGCTCACCGCCGGAAAGTTTCCTTACCTGTGGCAGCGCACTTCCGTCACCGGCGATCCCGATCTGAACCCCGAAGGCTTCGATCAGAAATTTTCTTTCAATCACAACGGCTTTCTTCAGAATTTCACCGTTCAGGCTCTTGAGCTGCTATACAACGAGAGCTCTACCGGACAGGATTCGTACGTGCTCGGCGCACAAGCTCAAGCGCGTTTGAAAGCTGGTCCATGGACCGCAACCGCATCGGTTTTGAATCAACACTGGAATCGCCCGGATGTTCTCCTTCAGGAATCAGCGTTCGTGGTCGCCGCCACTAGCACCGGTTCCTCCACTGCAGGGTCCCTCCCTGTCCAGGGAGAAGGTCCAGGATGCTCTACCAATGGCAACTTACCAAAATTCGCGCCCTGCGCATTGGCTCCCAACGGGATGACCAACGCCACATTTATCGATGCAACAGGCAAACCGCATTTCTATTCGGGTTTCGACCTGCTGGATTTCATCGTCAACAATCAGATTCAGACCGGAGCCAGCAAGTTCCCGATAAACCTGATCATTGAATACGAGCAGAACCTGGATGCCTCCACGCATCCTCTCTCCGCCGCGAAAAACAATCCCGTGTTGACGAACCTCGGTAGCCAGAACAAGGCCTACAGCGCCGATTTAAGCGTGGGCCGTTCCGTGCGAAGGAACGACCTCTCGTTTGGCTACGCCTGGTTGCGTCAGGAACAAGACGCAGTTCTCGCCTCTATTGCAGAAAGCGACCAACGCGCACCCACGAATATTCTTCAGAATCGAACGTACGCAACCTGGAAGGTGCGCTCCAATACACTTGCCAGCTTTACCTGGTGGTATGGGCGGACCCTGAATACGAATCTCGAGAACAACGCCGCCCTCTTCAACAACTGGGGCGGATTCGTCAGCAACGCTGCGGTGACTGGAAAAAGCACGATCGCTGCACCGGGCCAACAGGAACCATGGCTCAATCGTTTCCAGTTTGACCTGATCTACACTTATTAATGCCTCGTTTGAACGGAGAAAGTTTATGAAACGCATCCCTGCTGTAATTGCGGTGGTTTTGTTCCTCGCGTCTTTGAGCGCACTGGCGCAACAGTCATCTGTGGCAAATGACGCTGGAAGTGATGATTCGGATCGAGGCACAATCACAGTTCGCGGCTGCCTTCGCAGCGAGCGCGGTAATTACATTCTGATTGCCAACCGCACCGGTGAAGTCTATGCCCTGCAGGGCGTCGGCAATAAATTGCAAAGCTACCTGCGCAAGGAAGTCGAGGTCACGGGCGAAAGCAAGCCGGGCAGCGTAGAAACTGGTGTCCGGCCCGCCAAGGCGGGAAGCAATCCCAGCGACACGGTTCACGCAGTGGATGGCGTGCCTCTGCAGGTCAAAAACATCGACAAAGATATTCGCATCACTGCCACACACTGCAAGCCTGCCGATCAACAATAAATTCGCAGTCCTGGTTGATATTGAGCTTCCTCGATTATTATGAGCTAAGTTCCAGGAGAGACACTTGGCCGTTCTGGTGGTTGGGGGAGCAGGATACATTGGCAGCCATACTGCGCACGTCCTACGTCGTAAAGGCTACGACGTAATTATTTATGACGACCTTTCAAACGGGCGCAAAGAGCTGGCGGAAGGCTTTGAACTGATTGTCGGTGATATCGGCGACGGCGCGAAGCTGGCCAAAGTCCTGACCCGCTGCGATGCGGTCATGGATTTTGCCGCGCACGCATACGTCGGCGAGTCAGTACAGAATCCCAAAAAGTATTTCCATAACAACGTCGTCTCCTCGCTCACTCTGCTCGACGCAGTCATGGAATCGCGCATTCGTAAATTTATTTTTTCTTCAACCTGCGCCGTCTACGGCGATCCCGTGAAAGTGCCGATCACAGAGAGTAATCCGCGCCAGCCGGTGAATCCCTATGGCTCGACCAAGCTGGCTTTTGAAAACGCGCTAGAAGCCTATGGTCGCGCCTACGGATTACGCTTCGTTTGTTTCCGATATTTCAACGCCGCCGGCGCCGACGAAAGCGGGGCCATAGGCGAGATGCACGACCCTGAGACTCACCTTATCCCGCTGATCTTTCAAGCCGCCCAAGGCAAGCGCGCAGCCCTCGACATCTTCGGCGACGACTACCCGACCTCGGACGGCACTTGCATTCGCGATTACATTCATGTCACTGATCTCGCTGAAGCCCATGTGCTTGGTCTTGAATATCTAGCCAACCAGCCAGCTCCTCGTTCCTCTCCCGGCCAAAGCACGTCATCCTCAGCAATGAATCTTGGTACCGGCACGGGCTATTCGGTCAAAGAAGTGGTCGCCGCCGTAGAGCGCATCAGCGGGCGCAAAGTTCCAACCCATGTAGCCCCACGCCGTCCCGGAGATCCGCCTAAGCTGGTGGCCGATCCTTCACTCGCGGAAAAACTGCTGAAGTGGAAAGCCAAGCGCTCGCTCGACGACATTATTTCGACTGCCTGGAAGTGGGCGCAAAAAAGCGGGAATTGAATCTTCGGATGTTCGCGCATTTTCAATCGTCGGCGCTGAACCCCATCAGCTATTTGCCAGTATCTCGAAATGCAGTTAACTGATCACAGATAGGCAACGCTCGGTGTTGCGCGCCAATCTATACCCGCAGGAGAGTAATAATGCGGAAGATCTTTATTGGTCTTGTCATGACGCTTTCATTCGTGGTCTCCGCCAATGCGGCGCCTAATGCGACGATATTTGGTGGGTACCAGTACACGCGCCTCGGCGACCCCACAACATCGGTTAATGTCGATAACTTCTTCAGCAATAGTGCCATTGACGCGAATGGCTGGAACGCGGCTCTGACCGGCGGCTTCAACAAATGGCTTGGAGTCAGGGCAGATGTCGGCGCCGCTTATTTCTCGCCGTTTCACTTTTATACGATCACGTTCGGGCCAGAGATATCGGCGCCGTTGCCGATTGTAAGACCGTTTGCGCATGCCCTTTTCGGTGTAGCGAAATTATCCGCTTTCGGAGTGAATTCGAATGACTTCGAAACCATGATCGGCGGCGGCGTGGACCTTGGGCATGGCATCCTCGCCTGGCGCGTGGCCCAGTTTGACTGGATGTCCAAAGCTTTTGGCAACAAGAACAATTTCAGATTTTCGACCGGCCTGGTTTTGCGTTTCTGAACAAGGTTTATTCCAGCGAACAAAGTGATGTCTCAGCCGGAATTCGAACAACTGCTTGAATTGATTCGCGAGTTGACGGCTCGCGTTCATCATCTGGAAGAACGGGTCGGCGTTCGCCTGGAGCCGCGCGCTCCCGCATCTCTGGATATTCCTCCTACTACCCGTGCGCCTGGGCCGCCACCTCAACCGCCTCCGACTTCCCAAGCAGCGCCGGTGCATGCCCCTCTAGCTCATCGGGCTTCAGATGATCTTGAGTCGCGCATCGGCTCGCACTGGCTGAATCGAGTGGGAATTGCCGCGGTGCTGGTCGGCGTATCATTTTTTCTGGACTACGCATTTGAGAACAATTGGATCGGCCCATCCGCGCGGGTGGTCATCGGTTTGTTTGCCGGCATTGCGGTGGTTCTGTGGAGCGAGCGTTTCCGTAAACGCGGGT
>Ga0134125_10007023_pt1 | contig 12726 bp, 7 predicted proteins | sample KB31751_FD_96464 | JGI IMG/M metagenome (GOLD analysis project Ga0134125, IMG submission 96464) | Terrestrial soil microbial communities with excess Nitrogen fertilizer from Kellogg Biological Station, Michigan, USA - KB3-175-1 | ecosystem: Environmental > Terrestrial > Soil > Unclassified ... | reverse complement strand
TAAGAGCCCGTCTTGCCGTCGCGGGCGATCAGTTCGTTCATCCGCTTCGCGAAGGCGCTCGGGTCGGCCACCTTCGAGCCTTCGGCGATCACCGCCTGTTCGTACAGCAATCGCGCGTACGCTTCGAGTCGGGGATCGGCCGGGTTCTTGCCGTGCAGTTCGCGCACGGCTTCGACGGCCGGGTTGTCCGGGTTGAGTTCGAGGATGCGCTTCGAGCTGCCTTCGCCGCGGCCGAAGCGCTCCATCATTCGTTCCATGTGGGCGCTCATGGCCGAGGCGTCGGCGACCAGGCAGGCGGCACTCGCCGTGAGCCGCCGCGTGAGCCGCACGTCGGCGACCTCGGGCAACTGAGTTTTGAACGCGGCGATCATCGCGGCGAAACGGTCTTTCACCTCGGCGGCAATCTCGGCCTCCGCGGCGCCGGCATCGACGCGATCCGCCGCCTGCAGTCGCTTCCCCTTGTATTCCCCGAGCCCCGGCAATGCGAACTCGTCGATCGGGTCCGCAAGCAAGAGCACGTCCTGGCCCTTGGCCTGGAACGCTTCCAAATAAGGTGAGTGCCGCAGCTGCTCGACGGTGTCGCCGATGAGGTAGTGGATTTCCTTTTGCTCCGCAGGCATCTTCTCGACGTAGTCGGCCAGCGTCGTGAACTTGCCCGCCTCCGTATTCGCCGACTCGAACAAGAGCAGGTCGGCGATCTTCTCGCGGTTCGACCAGTCGCGCGTGAGGCCCTCTTTTAGAACCGAACCGAGCCCCTTGTAAAACGCCAGATACTTGTCGAACTCGACGTTCTTCATCCCGGCCAGCGTATCGAGGATGTTCTTCACTACGCTCTTCTGGATGACGTCCAAAAGCGGATTCTGCTGGAGGATTTCGCGCGAGACATTGAGCGGCAAGTCGGCCGAATCGACCACCCCCTTCGCAAAGCGCAGATAGAACGGCAACAGTTGCTCGCAGCGATCCATGATGAGCACGCGCTGCACGTACAACTTCAGGCCGGTCGTCGGCTCCTCCCAGTCCATGCTCATCGGCTTGTGGGCAGGAATGAAGCAGAGCACCTTGAACTCGGTCTTCCCCTCGGCCGAATAATGGATGGTCGCGGCCGGGGCGTCGCTGTCGTGGCTGATCTGCTTGTAAAACTCGTCGTATTCCTCGGGCTTCACTTCGCTCTTGTTCCGCAGCCAGATCGCCTTGCGGCGATTGAGCGTCTCTTCCTTGGTTTCCTTCTTGCCGTCCGTTTCTTCCTCAACGTCCATGACGACGGGATGCTCGATGAAGTCGGAGAACTTCTTGACGAGCGAACGCAACCGCCACGGATCGAGATATTCCTTGGCGTCGTTCTTGAGGTGGAGAACGACATCGGTGCCGCGCGAGGCTTTTTCGCACGGCTCGACGCTGAAGGCGCCCTGGCCGTCCGACACCCACTTGGTCGCTTGGGGTGAACCGATGCCGCGGGTGAGGACTGCGACCGTGTCGGCAACCATGAAGGCGGAGTAGAAGCCGACGCCGAACTGGCCGATGAGGCCGGGCGCTTCGCCGGTGCGGCCCGCTTGCTTGGCGGCTTCCAGGAACGCCTTGGTCCCGGATTGCGCCACGGTGCCGAGGTGGTCGATCACTTCTTGCCGCGACATGCCGATGCCATTGTCCGAAATCGTCAGTGTGCCGGCGTCCTTATCCGGGACGATCTTGATCTTCCAGTCCGTGTTCCCTTCGAGCTTGTCCGCATTGGCGAGCGAATCGAAGCGAACTTTGTTGATGGCGTCCGAGGCGTTGGAGATCAATTCGCGAAGGAAGATCTCACGGTCGGAGTAAAGCGAATGGGTGATGAGATGGAGAAGTTGCTTGAGTTCGGCTTTGAATTCGAGTGTTTCGACAGGCATCAGCGACTCCAGTTAAGCGTAGCCGCGACCCAACGGGAACGCGGGGCTTGCGCGCTCCCCGTTGGGTCGCGGCTAATCGGGAGGTTAGTTTAGTCCGACGGCGCGGCGTCGCCATTCGAGGACCGTGCCGCGGGGAACGCCGGCGTCGGCCTGCTTCCACGACTCCGCGGCTTGGCCGAGCGCTTCGGCCGCCGGCTTCCCTTCCAGCAGTGCCGACAATTCACCGGCCATCTGCGACTGCAACTTTGGGGCATCCGGCGTCCGCAGGCCGAACGTCGGATTTTCAACCGCCTTGCCCACGTAGGCTCGCAACGCTTCCTGCAAATCCTTCGAGCGGCGCTCGTCGAACCCGTAACCGAGCCAGACGAGCAATCGATCGGCTTCGAGTTGCGACTCGCGAATCGGGCCGAAGCCGCCGGCCGCGACCAGTTCCTGGGACCGCGCTGGGCCGCCGAGTTCCGCGAGCAGGTCGAAGGCCGCTTCGGAGTTCTTGCAACCCTTGCGAACCACGCCGAGGTACCCGCCAGAGAAGTACGGGACGTAGTTGTGCGGCGTGAAGATGAGTTGGCCGGTCGCCGGGTCGAGTACAGAACGGCTGCCGGGCAATGGGGTGATGCCCAGCCGGGAATCCGCCTTGCCGGGGTGTTTCATCAAGTCTGCGAGCGAAACGACGGCGAGCGTCGCATCGCCCTTTTCGAGAGCGGCCATGGGGTCGAGCTTGCCGTCGGTGAAGCAGCCGAGGGCTTTCAAGTTGGCCAGCCATTCGGCCGCTTCCTGGAATCCGACACCATCGATCCGCGGTTGGCCGTCGTCCAGTCGGAACTGGAATTCCAGGGAGTCGGCTTGGCCCGGCGCGTTGCCGCGGCGAACCTGCCGGTCGTAGCAAGCGGCGACGCGGAAGAACAAATCGCCGGCCTGACTTGGTGAAAAGGCGACGCTCGGATGCTTGTCCCGCTTCGCGAAGTAAGCAGCGACGGCGGTAAAGTCTTCCCAGACAGTGGGGGCCGCTAGCAAGCGGTTCGTCTGGGTGCGAAAGTCCGCTTTCACCTGGGGGTCGGCGAAGCGATCGGCCCGATAAAGGAGAACGTGGCCGTCGGCTGCCAGCGGCAGGCCGTAAGTTTGCCCGCCCCAGCCGGCGTAGGCATCGCCGCGGTAAACGCCGAGGATTGTGGTCCACTGGAGCGCATGGCCCGGTTCCTTGAAGGCGGCCGGCAACGGCAAAAGGTCGCCGCGAGCGGCCCAGCCGCCGAGTTCCTCGAACCCGACGACCCCGCCATCGCCGCCGTCGTCGGGTTGCATCGGTTCCGAGCGAAGTTCCACTATTGCCCCGGTCCGCAGCGCCCAGACTTGGACCATCGGCTCCAGCAGCGATCGCAGGCGGCTATTGGAGCAAGAGAATGTAAGGCGGGTTCCTTCGAGCGGTTTACTGTTCACGGAGGGGCCTGAGCGGGAAGAATCGTCGCAGCCGGAAATGAGAACGGCGGTGAGAATGAGAAGCAGGCCGCAAAGCTTGAGCTCTCGATTCATGTTCCGCAATAGATTCAGCCGATTCAGCCGTTGCATTCGGTACAGCCTTGTGGCTATGATGTCGGTTACGTTGGATTGCCGCAGAAACTCGCACGCGGCTTTGCCGAGCTGTTATTTCAAGTTCTTCTGTCGCCCGGCTTGGTAATCCTACGTTTGGAACGGATATTACGTTCGATACTTACAGGTCAATTCTACGGAATCGCAGTTGGTCTTCGCGTGAGCGACAATCCGCTTCTGGCCCAATATCGGATGGGCTGCTCCGCGACAACTTCGAAGGGTGGACCGATTCATGAAGGTCAGTCTGGTCGTCGCCACCGGCGTTCATCAAGGGAAAGTCATCCCGATCGTGGGATCGCAATTCCTGGTCGGCCGCGATCCGCAGTGCCAGCTTCGCCCGGCGAGCCAGGCCGTCAGCAAGCAACATTGCGCGATCCTGGTCCGCGACGGCGAAGTTTTCTTGCAGGATTTCGGCAGCACCAATGGCACGATCCTCAACGATGCCGTCGTGCAAGACGAAGAACGACCGATCGCCAATAACGATTCGCTGAAGATCGGGCCGTTGGATTTCATCGTGCGGATCGAAGCGCGGGTGGTCGCGCCGGACGGCACGCCGCTGCCGGACCTCAACCCCGAGGCGGCGGCGGCTCTGGCGGCCGTCAAGGCGGTCAGCAGCAGCGCGACTCCAACCCCCTCCAAGAACGCAACGCCGGCGCCGTTCAAGGATGGTTCGAAGGAAACCGCGGTGATGAAGGCCGGTTCGAAGGAGACGCCGTCACTCAAGAGCAGCGCGAGCCCTGAGGACGCGGAGAATGATCGCCTCGCCGCCATGCTCCTGGGACTGGACGATGGCGAGGTTCCCGGCGGAAGCACCGTGATCGACACACCGCTGTCGCCGGAAGTGGCCGCCGCGGCTAGTGAAGCGGGGAAAGAAGGCGAGAAGGCCGCCGAGAAGAAGGCCGTGCCAACCCGCGAGGACACTTCCAGCGCCGCCAGCGAAATCCTGCGCCGCTACATGCGCCGGCCCCGCTGACCCAGTAGTGCGAGTGCGAGTGTGAAGTTCGAGAAGACAAGGCAGCGGGATCGCACGCTCAATCACTCCTCCTTCCAAAAGCGGCTGCTGGCCTGGTTCGATCGCCATCGCCGCGACCTTCCCTGGCGCGCGACGCGCGACCCGTATGCCATCTGGGTCAGCGAAGTGATGCTCCAGCAAACGACCGTGGCGGCCGTGATTCCGTACTTCGCCCGGTTCCTGGCGGCATTTCCCACGGTCCACGCCCTTGCCGCCGCGGACGAACAGCAAGTCCTCAAACTCTGGGAAGGGCTCGGCTACTATCGGCGGGCCCGGCACCTCCATGCCGCGGCGCGGCGACTCGTGAGCGAACATGGCGGCACTCTCCCCGACGATCCCACCGTATGGGCAGACCTACCCGGCGTCGGCCGCTACATTCTCGGAGCCGTTCTCTCGCAAGCATTCGATCGCCGCCTGCCGATCGTCGAAGCGAACAGCCTCCGCGTGCTGACTCGGCTGTTCGCTTACCGCGACGACCCGCGTTCCGGCGCGGGGCAAAAGTGGGCCTGGGCCGCCGCCGAATCGCTGCTTCCGAAAAAGCGCCCCGGCGACTTTAATCAATCCCTGATGGAACTGGGGGCCCTTGTATGCTCGCCGGTGTCGCCGGCCTGCGAGCGCTGCCCCGTGGCGAAGCAGTGCCGGGCCCATCGCGATGGTTTGCAAGAGTCGATTCCGCTCCGCAAGACGCCGCCGCCGGTCAAGCAGGTGCGGGAGGCGGCCATCGCCGTTCGCCGCCGCGGCCAGTTGCTGCTGGGCCGCCGACCGCCGGATGCCGCGCGCTGGCAGAACCTTTGGGAAGTGCCGCACGGCGAACTGGCCGCTGAAGAAATGGAAGCGCAAGCCGCTAAGCGGGTCGCCAAGGAACTCACTGGCCTGGAAGTGAAGGTCGGCAAAGCCGTCGCAGCGATTCGACACACGGTCACCCGCCATGCAATCGCGTTGACCTGCTTCGAAGCCAGCGTCGACGCCGGCCGATTGCGCTCTTCGTTTTATTCCGAGCTGCGCTGGGTATCGCAGGCCAACTGGGTGAAGTATCCGATGAGTTCGCCGCAGCGGAAAATACTCGCCGCCATAACGGATTACCGGCGATCCGTCATGCAATGACATCGAGCCAAGCTGTCAATGGGCTTCATTCGGCGGACGTTCACCGCCTCGAGGCGATGCAGGCCGCCGCGCAGGCCCGGCACAACTTTGCGCACTCCTTGCACTCCTCCGTTTCCGATTTCGCGCAGATGGCGGCGCAGTCCTGGCACAATTGCTCGCAAAGTCGGCAGGCGTCGAACGCGCGCGGCGACTTCTCGGAACATAAATCGGCGAAGAGCGTGCAGGCCCGGGCGCAATCGCGGCACGCCTTGGCGCCGGCAGCGTCCCCTGCTTCCTTGCACAGCTTCGCGCAGGCGTCGCACTCCGCCGCACACTTGATGCAAATCGCGACGCACTTCGCCGGATCGGGCTGTTTGAAGGCCATCGGCGGGCCGAAGCCGCCGCCGGGTTGCCCGAAACCGAACGGCCGCGGCACCGTCCCCTCGCTTTTTCCCGCCAGTTGAGCGGCGATCGATTTGTTCCGTTCGACCACGAACTCGGCCGGCGACATCGGCCGACCGAAGCCCGGCGGCCCGAAACCGCCCGGCGGGCCGAAGCCGCCCGGTTGCCGCGGACCAGCACGCTCCTTCGTCGCCTGCTCCTCGCGCGCGACCGGTTCCTTCACTGCGGCTTCGCACGCCTTGAGCACCTTCGTCAAACGCTCCGTTTCGAAGGCACTTCCGTTCAGCTTCTTGAAAAGATCGAGATACGCACTCTTAAAGCGGGGAACGGCCAACACTCGGTCGATCAGTTTGTTCTCTCCACCGTGCGGATGCAGGATGCTGGCAGTCGCCAGTTGCGCCGGTTGCCCGAACGGGAAGAACCCGCCGAACGCATGATCCAGGTCCCACGGCAGGAAGTGGAATTTGTGAGTCTCCGGATTGAGGTACATCAGGTAATTATGGCCGAAGCCGATGAAGCTGTCGTAATGGGCGAGGAACGCGGTCGTCGCCAGAAAGCGGAGGAAGTTGTCGATGTCCAGGTAGTTGCCGATCTCCTTTTGGAAGGCTGCGTCGTCGGAGCGGTTAATGAGCTTGGCGAAGGCGATCAGCCGCCGCTTCTCGGCCTCGGTCGGTTCCGATTTCGCCCCGTACATCTCGGCATAGGGCTTCCACTCTTCGCCGAGGTATTCGAGCCCGTTGCGCAGGTTCTCCGGTTTCAGCAAGAGTCCTTTGGCGTTCTTGAAATGCCGCTTGAGAAACGTCTTGTCGATCGGTTCGACGGCGGTGTAGAGGCCGAGCGTTTGGTGGTCGAAGCGGCCGGGCACATGGAGCGCGAGTTCGACGAAGGTGGTGCGCGGGGCGGGAACGCCGGCGGCACGGAACACGTCGTACGCCGCCGCCTCGCGAATGCGGCTCGCATCCATCGCATTGTTGCTGAGGCTCAGCGCTTTGAGGCCGCGGTACTGGCCGCCATCGGTGTAGCGATTGAAATCGAGGCGGAACGGACGTTTGATGCCGCCGGCGGACACCATGTACGTGCCGTTCCCCTTGAAGCGGATGCCGAGATCGGCAAGCGTATCGGCCTCGAAACTGGCAGCACCGCGGACGTAAGGGAACTCGTACGTGAACTTGAAGCCCTGGGGCCGCGGCGGTCCGCCGCCCGGTTGTGGCCGCACCGGGCCGCCGGGACCGAAGCCGGGTGGGCCGCCCCCCTTCGGTTGCATCGCTTGCCAGTTCTCCGCGCTGAGTTTCAGTTCCACCTTCCACACTCTGGCGGTGTCGAGTAACTTCGCGGCAGAGTCCTGGCTGGCAGCGCGGCTCGGCGCCGCGACAAGCAACCCGGCAAGCAGGGCGAATCGAAGCACGGCTGGCTCCTGAGAAACGAAGTGCGTCGAGGCAAGTATAAACGCTGCGCCGCGGTGGGAGAATAGTCGAACGCGGCTATGAATAGGAAATGAGAAACGCCAGTGACGAAACGACACGGGCCAGCTTGTAAAATGCCGCGGGAGGGAAACCGATGAGCGCAGGGACTTTCGACGACATTCCAGTGGCCGAGCGGCCGATTCGCGCGTGGCCGGGGCTCGCCATTCTCGCGGCGATACCCCTACTCATGTTCGTTCCCGGACTCCTCGTGCCGCGGACGATGGTGCACTTCATCTCATTCTTCGCGGCGCCCATTCTCGGCTCGATCGCCATCCTGGTCTGGTGGTCGATCGCGGCCAGGGGGCGCGGCCTCGAGCGCTGGCTCTTCCCTCTGCTCATCCTGATTCCGACGGCGGCACTGACCGCGACCATCTTCGCCCCGTCGCCGATGACCGTGCCCGTCTATCTGCTGCCGATCGTCACGGGCGCGGGGATGCTGGGCGTTGCTATCACATCGCATTCGGCGCCGGAAACGCGCCGCATCACGCTCGTCTCGACCCTGATCGTCGGTTGGACGTTCGTTGGCCTGCTGCGATTCGACGGCGCCGACGGCGACCTGTTGCCGCGGTTCCGGTGGTGCTGGCAGCCGACGGAAGAAGAACTGTTCCTGGCGGAACGGCCGGCGCCTTCAGGCGCCGCCGAGGGCGCCGCCGTGGCGATCCAACCCGGCGACTGGCCCGGCTTCCGCGGTCCCAATCGCGATGGCCGCCAGACCGGCGAATCGATCGACGCCGACTGGGCCGCGAACCCCCCGCAACTCGTCTGGAAGCATCGCATCGGCCCCGGTTGGGGGTCGTTCGCCGTGGCCGACGGCAAACTGTTCACGCAGGAACAGCGGGGCGCCGCAGAGGCCGTCGTCTGCTATGCCGCGGATACCGGCCAGGAACTCTGGGAGCACCGCCAGACGACGCGCTTCGAGGAAGCGATGGGCGGGGCCGGCCCGCGGGCGACGCCGACGATTCGCGATGGCCGCGTTTATGCCCAGGGGGCAACGGGGAAGCTGCTCTGCCTCGACGCGGCCACGGGGCATCCGCACTGGGTCGCGGATGTGAACGCCGATGCGGACGGCGTGACGCCGCAGTGGGGCTTTTCGAGTTCTCCCTTGGTGATCGAGGGCGTGGTGGTTGTGTATGCCGGCGGCCCGAGCGGCAAGGGCACCGCGGCATTCGCCGCCGATACCGGCAAACTCGCGTGGTCGGCCGGCAAGGCGGCCCACAGTTACAGTTCCGCGCACCCGGCCAACTTCGGCGGCATTCGGCAAATCCTCATGCTCAGCGATTACGGCCTCGAATCGTTTAACCCGCGCGATGGCCGCCTGCTCTGGGAATACCCGCTTCTCGAAAAGGGAATGAACCGAGTGGTCCAGCCCGCGATCGTCGGCGACACCGATCTCGTCTTCGGCACCGGCGTCGGCGGCAACCAGGGACTCCGCCGCCTGAGGATCGCGAAAAAAGGCGAGGCGTGGGACGTGCAACTGGTCTGGGCGTCGCGGGCACTCAAGCCGTACTTCAACGATGCCGTGGTGCACGATGGCCACGTTTTCGGCTTCGACGATTCGCGCTTCTGCTGCGTGGAACTGGCGAACGGCCGCGAGGTCTGGAAGGAAGGCGAGTACGGGCACGGCCAGGTGCTGCTCCTCGCCGACCAGGGACTACTGCTCGTGCAGGCCGTGAACGGCAAGGTCCTGCTCGTCAAGGCGGCTTCTGAGTTCGACGAGTTGGCTTCCTTCCCGGCGCTCAAGGGGAAGACGTGGAATCACCCGGTCATCGCGCACGGCATGTTGTACGTCCGCAACGGCCAGGAAGCGGCCTGCTATCGCTTGAAGAAGCCAGATTAGCCGCGAGGCGGAGTCTGCGGAGCCGAGCGCGATGCACGCGCTATAATACGCCCATCCCAGCCATATCATGTTCCAAGAGATCGACCGCGGGCGACGGTTCCTTCTTGGAGTTCCAGTGGATAAGATCGGCAAGTTCCAGGTGCTGCAAACGCTCGGCAGCGGGGCCCATAGCAGCATCCTGCATATTCGCCGCGACGCCGACGGCAGGGAATACGCCCTCAAAATGGTCCCCATCGATTCCAAGGACGACCTGAAATACCTGGAGCAAGCCAAGCACGAATACCGCGTCGGTCAGATGCTGAACCACCCCAACTTGGTAAAGATTCATTGCCTGGAAACGGACGCTGGCTGGTTCTCGGGGCCGAAGAAAGCGCGGCTGCTTATCGAGTATGTGCCCGGCAAAACGATGGACAAGATGCCGCTCTTGCGGATGGCCAAGCTGCTCCGCGTCTGCGAACGCATCGCCGACGGCATCACCCACATGCACAAGCAAGGCGTGATCCACGCCGATTTAAAGCCGAACAACCTCATCTATATCCGCGGCACGCAGGTCAAGGTGCTCGATTACGGCCTGGCGTGGATCAAAGGGGAACCGAAGGACCGCGTGCAGGGAACGCCGGAGTACATGGCGCCGGAAACGGGGAGCCACAAGCTCATCAACGAGCGGACGGACATTTACAATTTCGGGGCAACGATGTACCGGCTCGGCACGCTGCAGTTGCCGCCTTTGGCTATCGAGCTGCCCAACGCCTTACCCGTGACCGAGAAGAGTTTCCACAAGGAGTTCGTGCCGGCCCGGCAGCGCAATCCGATGCTTCCCGAGCCGTTCGGCGACCTGATCGACCAGTGCCTCAGCTTCAACGCCAACAAGCGGCCGGAACGAATGAGCGAGATTCAGGGAGTTCTGGATCAACTCGCGGACGAGGCCGCGGCCCAGTGCGACCCGGCCGAATTGGAGGAATGAGAAGCGTTATTAATCGGTTATCCGGATGGCGCAACACTCGATGAGATTGCGAGGCAATGTTGTGCCGTTGCTCGCAAGAAAGCGACACGTCGTGCTGCTGATCCGTTTTCGTAACCGACCTTCGCGGAGTCCAGGCAAATATCTGCAGGTTTACGGAAGAGAGGCGTCCCTCGATCTCGGAAACCTAACCGTCGCTAAACTTACTTTCCTTCCTTGGCGCGGCGCAGGTACTTCTTATCTTCCGTTTGAATCTCGATCAGTTCGCCCTGGGTGATGAACGACGGCACCTGGACCACGAGGCCGGTTTCGAGCGTTGCCGCCTTCGTTTGGGCCGCCGCGGTCGCCCCCTTGATCCCCGGTTCCGTCTCCACCACCTTCAGCGTCACCGTTTGCGGCAACTCCATCGACAGCGCCTTCCCATCGTAAAACGTGATCTTGCAGGTGTCGTTTTCGCGGAGGAATTGCATCATGTCGCCGACCATGCTGCTGGACAGCGTGACCGGCTCGAACGTCTCGGCGTCCACGAACACGTAATCGTCGCCGTCCTTGTACGAATAGTTGTAATCCTTGGTGTCGAGGAACACGACGTCGACCTTGTCGTCCGGGTGGACGCGTTCGTCGGTGATGGAACCCGTGGTGAGGTTCTTGAGCTTCAAATAGAGGATCGCGCGCCAGTTGCCGGGGGTGTTGAGGTCGCGGTCGAGGCAGTACCAGAGTTGCCCGTTCATGTTGAGCACGTTGCCGCGGCGAATGTCGATCATCTTCGTGGACGCCATTGGAATCCCTCCGTTGTCGGGCATCGCGGATCGACGACCCGAGCAGTGTCTTTGTTCCCTTAAATTATCAAATCGCGGCCGAAGCGAGAAGCCGGCGGCTGTCCGAAGGCATCGCGCCGGGGTAACGTAGGATGGAACCCCATGGCCGGACTCACCGAGGAGCCCTCATGTTCGCGCTGCGCATCTCCCTTCCCATGCTCTGCCTCGCCGCGGCGGTTGCCCTCGCCGACGGACCCGCCGACAACCAGGCGGACAAGGTTCGCCCCGTGCCCCCCGTCGGCATCGAGCTTCCCAAGGCGGATGCCGACGAGATCGCCGCCGGCCTCGCCGAACTGCAAGGGCTCATCAAGCAGATCGGCAAGCACGAGCTTTTGCCGGACGTGGAGATTTACGAGAAGGCCGTGCGCTACGCGGTGCAGTATCGCGAGGTGTTCAACAAGAATGGCATTCCCGCGGTGAAGAAGGTGCTCAAGGACGGCTTGACGCGAGCTAGGCTGCTCAATGACGGCAAGACCCCGTGGAATACGCAAACGGGTTACGTGGTTCGCGGCTACCGTTCCAGGATCGACGGCTCGCCGCAACCTTACGGCCTGTTCGTTCCCAAGGAATACGACTTCAAGGCGCAAGCCAAGCACCGCCTCGATTTCTGGTGGCACGGCCGCGGCGAAACGCTCAGCGAAGTGAACTTCATGGCCGGGACGCAGAACGCCGGCGGCATCATCCCGGTGCCGGGGCAGTTCATTCTGTATCCGTATGGCCGCTATTGCTGCGCGAACAAGTTCGCCGGCGAAGTCGATTCCTTCGAATGCCTGGAGCACGCGGGTAAGCACTATCGCATCGACGGGAGCCGCCTGGTGGCGCGCGGCTTCTCGATGGGCGGGGCGGCCTGCTGGCAATACGCCGTCCACTTCCCGACGCTGTGGTGCGCCGCGGCCCCCGGGGCCGGCTTCAGCGAAACCGCCGACTTCCTCAAGGTGTTCCAGAAGGAGCCGGTGAACCCGCCGTGGTACGAGCAGAAGTTGTGGCGGATGTACGACTGCACCGATTACGCCCTGAACATCTTCAATCTGCCGACCGTGGCCTACAGCGGCGAAAACGACAGCCAGAAGCAGGCCGCGGACATGATGGCCAAGGCGATGGCCAAGGAAGGGCTGAAGCTGGTGCACATCATCGGACCGGGCGCCAAGCACAACTACGAGAAGGGCGCGAAGGCGGAGGTGAACAAGCTGATCGATATGCTTGCCATGAAAGGCAAAACTGCGACTCCGGAGATCATCTCATTTAGCACCAGCACACTCCGGTACAACAAATGTGCCTGGCTGACACTGGACCGTTTAGAGCGCCACTGGGCCAATGCAGAAGTCAGCATCTCACTTCGCCAGAACGTGACAGACGGTACACCCGTCGTCTATCGCACTTTTGCTTGCGAGACTAAAAATGTCGCCGCGTTTTCCGTCAATTTTGGGCCGGGTGAGTGGCCTGCCGGTTTATTTGGCAAAAGGCGGATCATTGTGGATAACACTGTTCTCGATCCTCCTCCGCTTCCATCCGATCGTTCCATGTCCATTCACTTCGTCAAGGAAGACGGTAAATGGAAGATTGTTCCAGATTCGAAATCGAATGAATTCGCCAAAGTGCACGGCCTGCAAGGGCCGATCGACGATGCCTTCATGGATTCTTTCATCATGGTGAAGCCGAGCGGTAATGCCGGCGACTGGGTTAAAG
>Ga0134125_10007022_pt1 | contig 12727 bp, 10 predicted proteins | sample KB31751_FD_96464 | JGI IMG/M metagenome (GOLD analysis project Ga0134125, IMG submission 96464) | Terrestrial soil microbial communities with excess Nitrogen fertilizer from Kellogg Biological Station, Michigan, USA - KB3-175-1 | ecosystem: Environmental > Terrestrial > Soil > Unclassified ... | reverse complement strand
TATCGGAGCAAGAATTCGTGATTACTAGATCATCTTAAATTTAGGGATTGTTCACTGGTGTATATCCCAGATTGACTATTGAACGATACATTCAGTAAAAGATTCCAAATATGATTAGCAAATTACCAATTTAGAATCGAAAAGAACACCATCAAGAATTTTTATATTAGGTAGAATCAAAGAGGAAGATGACTTATGCTTTTCATACATACGATTGTCATTACCTTCATAATTGCTTCATTTTTTGCAATCTCAATGCCATATTATGATGATCACCTACAGCATTTAATATCACTTCCCCCGTTAGATGTACAATTTGTCTTAGCCGAGGAGAAAATGTCTTCGCCTATTGTGCATATATCTAATAATAGCACTGACAAAACCACAATGGTGGACAAATTTGGTATAAAGGAAATTTATGCTACTAAACAGCATGGTCGAGAATGGTATGTTAACATGACTAATCCCAAGAATGATACTATGCTCTCTTTCACGTTTGACGCTCCGATCAATAAACAGAAAGACGGTTCGTGGCAGATAACTAATCCCAAGGTCAGAATGAACGTTGAAACACCTACAGGAATGCAGCCATGGAAGAATGTGGAGATCACGGGATACGCCAAAGTAATTTCAGTAAAGTCGTCGAAAAACAATAGTGACAATAATAAAAGCAGTTCATCAAATCAAGATTACAGTCAAACTCTAGACGATATTGCTTGGTATGCAAGAAGTGGGAGACACAATAGTGAAACACCATGTGAGGGTACAGCACTTATAGGGGGCATCCATACCGACGGTAGTGTGGGATGGAAAAAGAGCATTTGGTTCACTGGCGGGTACACAGATGAAAGAGCGCTAAATCACGCTGCAAAGCCATTACTAGGTAGATGGATTGGGTGGAAAGTGGTCATATACAATATTGATAATGATACGGCGGTAAAAATGGAGTCTTATCTTGATGATGAAAATAACAATCAATGGAAGAAAGTTACTGGCTTCGTGGACAATGGCGGATGGTATGCCAACACTGATGACGTTACCTTCTTTAGTGCAGGTTGTGGGAAACCGAAAGACTATGTAATTACCAATCCCGGAGACTTCGTAACGTTCAGAACAGATAATATAATTTGGGATTTCAAAAATCTGAGTGTTAGAGAAATAAGATCTCCATATCCAATTTAGCATTAGATGATATGATATTTGTGCGATAGTCTTAATGACCCAATAAGGATATTTTTTTACGATGCAGATGTGATCAATATTGGAGCACGTTGGATTGCGAGAGTTTGTTAGGTTCGCATTCAGCCGATTGATTTCTTTAAATTCTGGAAAATATTTTATGAAGGGTATTATCTAATGTTAGTCATGTCTGCTAGAATTAATGGGTCATACTGGCTAACACGATGACTACCGTACGCAGTTTGATGCCATAATTGGAACAAAACCTATACAACACAACTGCTAACTGTATACAGGTAGACAAATAGCTGTAAAAATAATATAATATATATTAAAACCGAACCTAGCATGGTCCGACCGAGGGAATCTAGTATATAGAGATATATTATATGGATCTAACTGTTTTACTGATGGTACTAGTATAAATTGAGAATCATAAGTATTGTAGATATGCTAGATTAAAAAAGGAATCCGATCGTAATAGTTTCTATCAATAGTTCAATACACTATATTTTCTAAAAAATGAATTAGCAGCCCTATCACACTGAAAATCACGTGACATCTAAGATGCATATAAAATATGCCTACTTCAGATAACTCAATATACATCATATCCGGAATTAAACTATTTCCAACTGGATGACGGTTTGTAAGGGAAATACGAGTGCATCGAGCCCTGGCATATTCGAACGATTAGACTATAAATTGTACAACAATTCAGGTTAGTATTTTAATAGCTTCCTCTAATCAAATATAACAAGAATACAACCAAGTCTCTATGTTTCTTATTTACTCCCTTGAAATATTTATTAAATCATATGCAGATAAGGCTCCACTTACAGGCAATGAACCATGAATAAACCCAAAATCAAAGGCTAATAGCCAGATTATAAATAACAAATTTATGAAACGAAAATATCTGTATGCGAGATATGCCTATGACTTTGACTACCGGCGGGACCCCTATTGCTGTGATTGTGATCATGATCGGTATCAAAGTTTGAATTAGAGGAATCAACACCACTAGCGAATACAATATTATAGCAATTATCAACCTCTTCTCTACTCGGCTCTCCATTAGTTCCACCAGTATGACCGGTCTTCTTAATACATTTAAAAAATTGGTTAACATGATGGTCTAAGTCTCCGTTTCCGGAATTTAATGCTATTAAAGGCACTGCGCCCACGTGGCCTTCTGAGCTCCCTATTACTTCGCTTTTCGCATTCGCTATAAAGTACGCGGCATATGGTGTAAGCACGTATGCATTTGTCCATCCAGCTAGAATTATCAATACAAAGACAAAAGCGACTGAACGGTGTGGCGTAGATCCATAATTACAGGTAATACTACTCATCGTCTAATACGCAATTCTTTAAATAATATTTAAGGTTAAGTTGAAAAATGTTTGTAAAATGGAAAGATAACAATATTCAAGACACATTTAACATAATATTATATATTACAATATTAAATATATTCTTATTGATTATTTTTATGCATTATTAGTCAATATGTACATTAGCTAATTATGATACGACAATTAGATCCGTATTTCATATATGATAATATGTGCACGCTCTTTCGGTGAATGTATTATTTTATTAGAGCAAACCAAAATAACACTACTTGCAATCGGTCTTTTACTGATCACATCCCTTATAGTGGCTTCCAGCTTTAGCTATCCGGCATTTGCATTGACGAGATATTTTAATTGCGTTATAAGAGAAGTAAATAAAAATGGAAAATTTTCCATTGTTGACGCTAATGTTTGTTATGACAAAGAATTCCCTCACAGCGGGAGTAATAGCAATCGATAAGAGATAACAACTAGAAAGTTACTCGTATATTCGCCACCACAGTTTCCTTCTCATTTTTGTATATATTTATCCACTTGAATGTTTTAGACTTGTTTTTCCATATAATTATCAACCATGAAGAAATAAATTTTGATTTGAATCTACTATATTGGTTCTGGGAATTTAAGGTGTAATTCAAAGCATTGATAACAAAAGTAAATGACGGGCAATATAGCTCAATTTATTTCAACTTGAATATCAACATTCAAGATAGATCATAGCATTCTAACAAAAACCAGTGACTACTAAATTTTCAACGATCGATGATACTCATAACTGCATATCAAGTACCTAGTAGGAGGTATACTATTACATAGGGCAGTTGTTAACAAGATTATAGATGACTACCTAAAAATGTGGCATTAGATTAGAATGGGATAATAGGTGGATCATCACAATCAAATTATGAGAAGGGTAATCCATAATGATAAATGCAAACCAGATCTATGAGGAAGATTGTCTCACTTTCATGGAGAAGCTGAGCAGTCAGAACACATTTCTAGACGTTATTGTCACTTCTCCTCCGTATAATATAAACAAAGAATATAGAACATATGACGATAATAAGAAAAAAGATGATTACTTCGCTTGGTTAGAAGAAGTCGGGAAAAAATTAAATCTGCACTTAAAAACGATGGATCTTTTTTTCTGAACATATCTGGCCGACCCTCGGACCCAACATTACCGTTTGACTTGGCCGCAAGGCTCACCAAAAAATGTAGACTTTAATTTACAAAACACGATTCACTGGATAAAATCAGTGTCAGTCGATCCAGAAGATATTGGTAGGAATAATGGATTTCATAATAGCGATGATATGTCCATTGGTCATTTTAAGCCACTTGTTAGCGACAGGTACCTAAGTGATCTTCATGAATACATCTTTCACTTTACTAAGAAAGGAAATGTAAAATCAGAAAAATTAAAAATTGGCTTAACCTACCAAGATAAAACAAATATAGGTAGATGGAAGACTGCGATTAGAGATAGACGAGACAGAGGCAACGTATGGTTCATACCTTATCCAACAGTTCAGGAAGCTAGACCACATCCGGCAGTCTTTCCAGTTAAGCTATCTGAACGCTGCATACAATTACACGGGATCAAGAAGAATATGCTTGTTTACGATCCCTTCATAGGAATAGGTACTACAGCTTTGGCTTGCATTCATCTTAAGGTTAACTATATTGGTACTGAGATCGACTCACAGTATATCGGAGTACCAAAACAACGAATTTCTGACTATCTGCAAACGAATTTTTCAAAATGAGGCTAAATTAACATGAGGAATACAAGATTGCTACAAAGGGTATTAAAATTGCAGCAAATGTAAAATCAATCAACAATATAATAAATAGTCAATTGTAGGTCGTTTCTTAAACTCAAAAGTATTATATTACAACAAAATTTATTGTCGTAAATTTTGCTAAAAATAATTTTTAATGCGGGATCTTCATACAAGACAGGGATCCGAGATCAAAAGAGCTGAAGACAAAATGCATATCTAATTAGTGGACTTGCAAGGACTAGCGATGAAGCCAAGACATCTAAACTAATACGCTATGTATTAGCAGTTAGAAGCTATTCTTAAATCTATTCAATCTCGCTTATGCGCAACCAAAAAAAGAATTACATATCATCACATTTTTAATTCAGATTTGTGCTATTTAAGCGGTAAAGACTTGTTCTAAATTATAAAATGACATTAGGAGAATAATTAGTGCTAGATTACAGCCTTATTCAGTGATGTGAGATAGGGATTTTAATATATGACTGTTGTCGAAAATCTTTCTATGGACGTTCATGGTCACCATTGCGTTATTCATGCCGTTGGCCTCATATATGAATTGCAATACTGATTGATCTAACATGTGTAAATTATTATTATTGTTTATGAATGTCAATGGTTGTATGTCCGGCCTTTCTTGATCTTTAGGTTTCGACTTAGCGATAGAGTAGATTGTTACCTATGCGAAAGACATCACTGAGTGCTGTTAGGTGATGAATCATATCTACAGTTAATTATGAAATAAATATGATTGAAAATATTTTATATTTCCGCATACTGAATTTTGTGTTAATGATCCAAAAGCTGTTTTGCCTGTAGACTGAGAACCAACTAATTAGCCACTGTGGTATTAATAGACTAGGCTTGATTCACCTTTCTTCCAAATTGTTGTTGGAAAATATGCAGTGGTCATATGCATAGGATGAGTCAACCGTGCAAAAATTGCGCATTGTACTTTTAGTATCATAGCATATTATATATTATATTAAAAGAACAATTGGTCAAAGATGAAGGGGTTAATTCTACTTTTACTAACGTTAGTAGCAATCCTAATTGTCTCTCTGGAGCAACCTATTATCGGCAATGTCCATTCACAGAAAACAAACAAGACAATTTCAAGCAATGGTCTACTTGACCTTTTTGGCAACGGCTTGAATAGTCTGAATAATGAGTTAGGGTATTCCATCACTCTAGATGGCAATCAAATATTTCCTAATAGCACTCTTAAAGATAAAATAATAAATGGACATCAGCAGTCTACTTATAATATTTCTAGCTTAAAATACAATCTTCTAGGCTATCAAATTGCAGCACATGATATAAAAATTCGAGTTAATCCTTCAACAATTGACTCAACAAGAACAAGAGTTGACATACCGTTAATGTTGGCAAAAAACGTGACCGTGACTGATGGCATCAATCAAAATTATGATAAAGTGGACTTGGGATCAATATGGGGTATATATGATAAGTCAAATAACAAAATGGTAGTCCATATTCCTGTTGGATTAGCGCTAAAATATTTGCATTTATAGTAACATTGAAATAAAAAGCGCAGTCATACTGATCTGGTATTGATGAATATGATGTCTGTGATTCCTCTCGCTCTCGGACTCATGAACATTTGCCTTCCCAAGTCTAGGTTAGAGTTTAATGCTCCGTTTACAAAGAATTGAAAGTCATAGTTTATTCGTATCTTCATTCATAAATGTCCTCCTGTTCTAGTTTACCGATAGCATTACATGATTAAAAATTTTCGCATGATCCGGACAGTATTATATGACGATTTGTCGTTAGTACATACACTACTATATATTTAACATCGATTTGCTAACGAAAAAACTGATCAAGTTGAGAGGAGTTATTAATTGAATTCACTGTAGAATCAAATAGTAACGACTCTATTCGCTCTCATCATGTGTAATGTAACATAAAATGTGATTACGAATCTGTTAACCCATGCTAATAAACGAATCAGGAATTTTTAGGCTCAAATAATAAGTAGTCCTAATGCAAAAATAGAAGCATTTTATTAAATTTTCAGTTGAATGTCTGGTCAGATTAAGGATTCATTTCTTCTCGTAGCAGTTATAAGTATCATACTCGGGTAGGAAGTACACATTGAGTAAATTATACCAATCAAGGCTCAAAGATAAATATATGAATACCACTTCTCTGAATCTGAGAAATAAAACACGATCTTATAAAAATATAAAGCAATTAAAGTGTATTATTATATTTGTCTTCATATATTGGACTTTGCCGTTATCTTCAAATAAGATTTAGATATTGTTCTGATCAATTATTTATTCGTTTATACATTTCCTTACAGACTAGCCCGATGAAGATTGTGACCTATAATTTAGGTAGAATATGATTGGAAAATAGACCGAAAATTACGCATTGCGGTTCATAACATGTGCACACTGTTTAGACTATATGTTGGAATCTATCGAAGATATGGTTTGTATCGACATTATCAAATTTTTTGTAGCAGGGAAATAAAAATGTGTCCTAGTATAGATATCTAAGAGGCAAGACACATAGTATGTTAGAGTATCGAAATTTCCTACATATGACACTTAATGACTATGCTGACTCATTTTCATCACAAAAAAGAGCGAATAAGAATGTTTGATATCGGATGGAGTTAGACTGGATATTTCAAAGTCAACGAATTTTGATGCAGTTTGAAATAATTAATAGAGTCAGCTAGCATGATAAAATCCTAATGAGGAATCATATTATAATAAGGGCAATTTGATTGATACTCTTGAATTGGTTGGACAGAGACAAGCCATTGGGATACTAGGGATGGTCTTTGCAGTATTAGGGGGTGTCGCATGGTTTCTTCGACAAAATATAGTAGCAATAATGTTATGGGGAGTAGCTGGTTTAATATTACTCAAATTAAATAAGCGAGCTAAGCCGAGGAGGGGGTAATAATACTAAGTAAATTGCTACATTGGAAGTATCCAGTAAACCAAGATTATCCAATTACTCTAATTAATGATTCACGTTTTAGTACCAAGGTTCTTTCAGACTTGCTCTCGTTCGAACTACTAAAATTGGGAAAACGACATTAATTTTCTTATTTACCTTGAAAAGGCATAAAATGCCATTTCAAATTCTTCACACGAGATAGTATGAAATAATTTGGTGTTTAAAATATTTTGGCCATTCTGTGGACTATTTAATCCAACAGATTGCTGCGCGTTCCTTCTTATTTATTGTATATTTGAACAGTATTCTGTATCTGACCGCAATGATTAGGCCACATGTACTAAGTCTCGTTATTAAGTTTAGTATGTTAAAATAATAGTCATGCAACACCGGAATATTAAATGATTTTGAGGATAGATTGTATAATTTTCACATGATCTGCCTGTATTTCTGTAGTAACTAAAAGCAAGTGATCTTGCTTCAGTGGTATTGTTATGCGTTTGATCTTCTCGTATTCTGTCATTGAATATTTACCATAACCTATTTTTGGAGATAGGGTATTACGCAAGCCCCATCTAGCCAATGCTTGTAGATTTGATCTTTTAGTTTCATCTGCTGAGAGTAGATTCTGTATGCCATCAGCGTGACCCCCGTGTTTTATCTCTCCGGTATGATCGCAAATTCCAGCAAAACGGATCTGCGGATCAATGTCAAGTATACTTTTACATAGCGTGTCAAAATCCATATTTCTATTGTGTAACTATAATATGATTCTAATAAGTATTCTTACTTTCGAATACAACACATAAACCCCGTGGAAAATCGATACTCCATAGGTCGTATTCGGACTTGAAACCAGGTACAACTACACGATATTAGACATTAGGTAGTAAATATGAGTCAATCATATTCCTGGATTTACAAATAAATATCATTTTTAGCCCCACATAGACTACACTTCTGTTGTAGGCATAAATATCATCACATTATCAGACTAATCAGCCTATATATTCGACGTTGCTTCCGAGTGATAATCCCTGGTTTTATATTTTTAGTTAATCTAGACATAATATGCACTCTAAACAGTCTTTTTATAATAGACATTATGAGTACTTCGTTGTTTCATTGATTATACAGTACCTGGAATAACCCACGTTTCATCTGCTTTCTATACATTGCATGCGTTCCCCATATTGGTACATATTCGTATCGAGCTGGGATTATAATGAATGCATGCAAGTGCTCTCTTGCCAAAAGAGACTATCTTCACTATCATATCCCCTCAGCAGCTGTACCTTCGAACGGTGGAAGGATATTTTGGTGTACTTATTATAATTGGTTTGTAATCTATGTAGTCATGTCTTGTAGGAGCCCATCTTGTCATTTGTACGTATGATTTGTTGTAATACATCTCTGCTGCAATTGAAAATTTAGCAAATTTTATTTTCAATTCTGTGCGTCCGATATAAACTGTAAAACATTATAATCTTAAATCCAATCGAATCTATAACCACAAAGATTTTGCTTGGTGTCGCTAATCACAATGAAAGATGAAATTATCTTTATCTAGCAGAGAATAGTTAATTCTACCTATAAATTTCTGCAATGTTGTAAGATGAGGAATACGTGATAATCCTAAAATCAATCTGGGGGTAATGGGCTTCAATTAACTACTCAATAAACATCCTATAACTCTACCTGAGCACAGTCTTATTCTGAGAAATATTAAATGCTGCCACATTGAAGACATGAATGCTCTTTCGAGGGAATAGCCGTATCCTTGAATTTCTCAAAACATGATACATAATATTTGCTAACCTAACATATCTTGATTCTTTTAAATCAATATTGCATTATGCTCGTACAAAGCTCTGGCAGTTTTGATATTTGTTTCTATGGATCCCTGCTACGAAATAGTTTAAAATCATGGCCAACATAGCAGCAATGTAGAATTGGCTGAAGATTCAAATACTTTAACCGACTGGATTGAAATTCCAACAACATCTACAACGAAATGCTCCGAATGTCATTATGACATAACGCCCGGTTTGGCACTTTGGTCAAAATCTGCCAAATTGACCAAGCATTTAACCTGTAAGAAAAAGCAGCATTTGTTGAATGAGCGGTATTCAGAGCATAAAATCTCAACTGCGGACGTTGCAGGGTCATCAAGCCGAGGCTGGATACAAAAAACACAGACAATTGAATTAAAGTGTTTTATATGTGGGCATTTAGCTGGGTGTCAAAAATGCAGATTCACAAATTCCTGCGATAGAGAGATCGTGTCCCAATTATGCGTATGCGAGGTATGTATGGATCAAATGCTTGAGAATGATTCAACGTCATTGAATCTATATCAGAAAGCCTTCATTAAGAAAGCGAAGATTACCACAGATTAGGCTTATTGTATGGTCTCCAAAGGACTTCCGTTTGAATACTTATTCATAAAGTTCTAAAGCGGACAACGAAACTATGTAGATGGAATATATAGAATAAATAAAACGCCAAAAATTAATCTGTCAATATTATTTTAGAATCTGCGAAGATAGAAGACAGACAGACACAGATTCGTTACCTATACATAAGAAAGCGATAGTGAATGATATGTTTATCGCTAATGAAGTTGTTTGGCGTATGGATGCGGACTGATTGACTCTGCCTTTAGGAAGAAAAGTAAGATCAATTCCGCATAAGATAAGTTAGAGTATAGATCGGGCATTAACTATTGATCACAATTTGTATCATTCAATGTTCGATTGGACCACAATACTCTTTTATGGCTTGGGCATTAACGAACATAGTTGTTAAATAGCACTTAGAAAATGTAGTAGACTATTGAGAAAAAGCGAAAGTGTAAAGCTTGAGGCCAAGAACCAACAAACTAGTGGGGAAAAATGCGAAATCTTGAATATCTGGGAGGTATTGGGCAGAAGGTGGGCATTAGCAATACTAAAGAATCTCAGCAGCAAAGAGGTAATACGTTTTAATGAGCTCAAAAAGATGTTGTCTGGAATTAGCAGTACTGTCTTGGCAGCGAGACTGTTAGAGTTAGAGCGTGAAGGATTAGTTTCAAAAAAAATTTATCCTCAGATTCCCCTGAAGGTAGAATATCGTCTGACACTGCAAGCAAAGCAATTGGAAGTAATTTTACGAGACCTAAGCAGATGGGCACGTAGTTGGAGAGCGCCGGAAATCACAGCCACAAAAACGAAAGAATACACATATAAAATAAAATAAGATGCAAAGGCTTTGAATACAATATTTCAAAGAATTCACCATCTAACTCATTAGTTCAAAATAGATGATTAAATGTTCTTTGTTATGGCTGGTCTTATCCAAACAAAAATAATCTAGTGTAAATGTATTTCAAGTTAGTCTATATTAAGTAGGTTAGAGAGAAATGATATCTGAATTTATTCCATCTGTAAATTATGCCGCAGTACTCACTTTACTTCTTAGCCCCGGTTTATATGCAAGGTGTACCGTTTATGAATCCAGATAACTGGCTTAAATCCTCTTTTTGGGACCGGCAGTATCTGGCTCAGTCACGTCAAGCTCATTAAGTACTTTGACCACGCCTGGCGTATTCCATACAGTTTGTCCTGCTAAAGATCTATCTTCATATGTTTTGACTTTACCTGAAAGTGTCACCGTCGCATCAAAAACTGAGACACTGACATTAACTTCTGGATGGCTACCTAGATTTTTCTCAATGTTGGAAATGATATCCTCTTTTAACTGTTCATCATTCTTGCGACCTGGCAGCTCACCATTGGTATAAGGATGGCTTCCAAAAACGTATCCTGCATAATAATCTTTGGCCGGCTCTTTTCTAGGCTCTTCGTCCTCCTTTTCCCGCATGCTGAATGAATCGCCAAAGATATTTATATATGCTTACAACAATTGTTGAGTTATTTAGATTATATGACTCGAGTTATTTAAATAATGGTCAATCTTCTTTGAAGTCGGCCTCTTTTTTATCGCAGCAGATTCCCGCCTTAACCTAAAAATGCATTCATGATTACTTCAGCTAGCCATGACGGCTTGACTTCTCGACCACAGACTATACATACTACACCTCAAATAGTAATCAGTTGCAATACGCTTTTGATGCGGATGACTTAGTAATTTCTTACTGATAAGTATCCTAGGATCGAGTTCAGTAGTCTTCCCAGATATGTCATAGAGGATAACAGGAATAGCTTTGAAGGGTATAAACAGAAACGATCCTGTATTTCTTAGGATATCCTCACTTCACTAATGTATTTTTGGATTGTAACAGCAAGATTGCCTACGGAAACCGGCTTTTGGATAAATTCATCAATTTTTATAGATGGCAAGACCCTTGAGAACTCAAGATCATTTATCTCAAATGCAGTCATTAGAAAAATCTTTACTTCAGGTTTCATTTCTTTTACCTTCTTAACAAATTCATAGCCATTCATAGTTGGCATCCTAATATCTGACACAATTATTGCATATCGTTCACGATTTATCTTAAAATGTTCCAACGCCAGTTGCGGATCCGTAAAGCCAAAAATGTTTAGACCGTATTTTTCTAAGCCCAATCTAAATATATTAATAACATCAAAATCATCATCAAGCGCCAAGATAAAAGGTCTAGAATCCGCTTCTAAATTCGGCCTTCTCATAATACTCTAATGAGGACACGGATATACTTAAATCATATGTTTGACAACACGCAGGTGAGGTTTGATAACATTAAATCCTCCTTAGGAATGTTTGTGCTCAATAACAAGCAGCGAATGAGTTTAAGCAATTCCATATATAACTTTTCATATTCGACACTCGTGAATCTTTAAACATTGAAATCATAGAGACTAACCCATATAACGCAGTCAGTAAAATATCAGTTCACGAGTAATTATAATGTGCCAAACATTAATTTAATGCGAAAATTCAGACTATTTGCATTCCAAAGGAAGTTTTAGATTATATGGGATCTGCCTTATAAGAAACGTTTCTCCATGAGAAATGATGCACGATAATTCGTCCAATTATTCATAAGATATTGGAAATTAAACCAATCAATAACGGTAGGTTTCATTTTAATAGGTATTACAACCTCCTCCACAATACACGCTCAAAGTAATCTCGCAATCATTGACAACAAAAAATAGAGATACAAAATGCCCATAAATAAGGCAGACATTATAAAATGGAGATCAGAAGGGAGCAGTAATACATTTGTCGGTCACAGAGCAGAAAATAGTTTTGATCTATCTAAAATGAGGAATCATAACGATGTCTTAGAGATGATATAATGATCCATCTTATCTATTTATACATCCTTTCGAGATATTGGGCTCTGTAAATTTAAGATAACAAATTATTGTTATGATGACTGACAAATAGATTAAACCATTTTTGTATGTGTTGCAATTTACATTTACTTTTTCTACAAGGAAAATAATCATCGAAATATTCAGTTCTATCTTT
>Ga0134125_10007021_pt1 | contig 12727 bp, 29 predicted proteins | sample KB31751_FD_96464 | JGI IMG/M metagenome (GOLD analysis project Ga0134125, IMG submission 96464) | Terrestrial soil microbial communities with excess Nitrogen fertilizer from Kellogg Biological Station, Michigan, USA - KB3-175-1 | ecosystem: Environmental > Terrestrial > Soil > Unclassified ... | reverse complement strand
GATCGTCGTTGACGAGGCGTCGATGGTGGACGACGAGATGACGCGGGACCTACTGAGTCTCGGGGTCAAGATCCTCGCGATCGGCGACCCGTATCAGCTTCCGCCGGTGAAGGAGAGCACGGCGGGGCTACTCGACGTCGACGAGCCGGACGCGATGCTCACCGAGGTCACGCGGCAGGCGCACGACAGTCCCGTGCTGCACCTTGCCACGGTCATCCGCGAGGAGCAGCGGCTCATCCACGGGCTCATGGGTGACAGCGTCGTGTGCACCAGGGCGGAGGCGAACGACCTCTCGTTCACCGGCGTCGCCCCGTTCATCGTTGGGCTCAACCGGACCCGGCACATGCAGAACTTCGTCGTGCGACGGATCCTCGGGCGTGCGAGCTGGCATCCCGAGATCGGTGACCGGCTGCTGTGCCGGCGCAATGACAAGCGAGCGGGCCTCATCAACGGTGAGCTGCACGTCGTGACCCAGACGTTCGCGATCTCTGACATCGCGAAGCGGTGCACGCTCGAGATCGCACCCGAGGGCGACGAGGACGGGCTGCGTCGCGAGGTGACCGCGTGGACGTACCCGTTCCACGGCGAGGAGGGCGAGGCGGAGATGTCGCGCATGACGATGCGTGCCCGCCGGCAGTGCCAGGAGTTGACCTGGGGATACGCGATCACGGCTCACGCCAGCCAAGGTAGCGAGTGGCCGACCGTCGTCGTGATCGATGAGGGCGAGGCGTTCGGCGTGCATCGCTGGCGGTGGCTGTACACGGCCATCACCCGGGCGAGCAAGCGAGTGGCGGTGATCAGCGGATGAGCTGGGTCATCGGCGCCATCGTCGTCATCGGGATCTGGACCACGGTCTGGATCTGCGTCGGGTTCTATTTTGACGATGAGGACCCGCCGGAGCCCGGGTCCCTCGAGAGCGAGGTCAGGTGATGAGTCTGCCAGTAGCGATCATTATCGTGGGCCTCGTCGTGCTCGTCTTGACGTTGGCATTCAGGAGATGATGACATGACCATGAAGCTGAGACTGCAGAACTTCTGGCGAGCGGTGAAGTTCTTTGTGACGCACGGACGCGTCTGCCGGCACGAGGACATGGGCGCGTGGTGGCCGTGTAACATGGGTGCTGACGAGGTCCGCATGTGCTCGGCCTGTGAGCGCATCGAGAAGCGTCGGTTTGTCCCCGTCCACAGCGAATAGATGACTGAATGAACAGGAAGGCGGTGTGCGATGTTCCTCGAATCGTTGGGTAACATGTTCTACGAGGTTGACTCAAAGGATCACATTCCCTCGTGGATGCTCTCTGAGATCCGAGACCATGACAAAACCGGATGTCCGGGTAGAGACTTCAAGACCGGGCGATGGGGCGGTTTGGTCTGCACGACGTGCGGGAAGTGACGCCATCATGCTGACCGCGCTCATGCTTCTCTTCATGTTCATCTGTTTCGGGTTCTTGTACATCATCGTTCAGGTGCTGTTGAACGGCATATGAGCCCCTGGATCTGGTGTCTCGCCGCCCTCGGCGTCATCGGTCTCATCGTTGTCATCTGGAAGTTTGACTGAATGAATGATTGGAGAATGACATGGCCAAGCACAATCAGATCCCGTGCCCCAAGCGATGTGGGCATCCGCAGGGCGAGCACTACTCTGATGCTGACCCGAACGACCCGGGTGAGCTGTACGAGTGCGCGCACTGCTCGTGTAGTCTCAAGCCGCAAGAGCTCGACGTACGGAGCGGACATCGCTACGTCGTCGGCGTCGGCTGGAGGTAAGAAGCTGTCAACGACGAATGAAGGGAATGAGCATGATTGATGTTGCAACGATCGACGAGACCACGGTCAACGGCTTTCGTCCCGGGTACGACGTAGCTCTCGTCCAGCATCTCATGAAGAAGTTCGGCTGGTCGTCTGACCTGGCGCGTCGTGTGCTGCGAGACGCGATCAGATTCTTCGCGGTGAGCGCCATCCCGCCATCGTCTGGTCCAGACGACAGCGATGACGGTGTTCGTTGGGAGCCGCAGACCATGGTGTCGTCCGAGCTGGTCGACTGCGTCGTTGACGAGATCTTCCTCAACACGCCGCTGTTGGTCTGGCTTGAGACTGAGGTGCTGCACGTGCGGATGCATCATGTGCCGTCGTACGAGCACGGGATTGTGAGTCCGGCCATCGGTCAGCTTCGGTATGAGTTCACCGTGAGCATGATGCAGGCCGCCGGTTACGAGCTCGATGATGACATCTGGCCGGCGATCGTCGCTGAGCGCCCCTGCAGCGTCGGCGGCGGCTGGAATGACTGCTTGGTTCACGCGACGAGGTAGGTTATCTGCATGCGTGACCTACTTCCGGTAGAGGGTGCGGTGAGATCCGTCGCTTCACAGGAGCGGCGGATCTACAACTTGTGGGCGTGCAAGCTTCATCAACGGTGCTTCACGGCCGACCACGTCGACCTCGACGAGCTCAGGCGGCAGACCAAGAACTGTCTGCCCAAGTGCAAGTGTTGGCGGCACTCGGTGATCAAGGTCGCCGAGGCGAGGGGTGAGGGCTGATGAGCGTGGGAGACGTCGTCGGGATCGCGATCGGTGTCGTGATCGAGGTCATCTTTCTCATCACGATCGCCGCGCTCACCGTCGGGATGTTCAGCAAGCGAAGCGATGACGGATGGTGGAGGGGCTGATGACACACTCGGTGTGGGACGTGGTGTCGATGGTGATCCCGGCGGCCTGCGCGATCATAGGGTTCGTGGTCGGCGCGACGATGGGAAATCGTCACGGTGGTGACAAGCCGTGAGGGTTCCGCGGGTCGCGTGTCATCCAGACGGCAAGATCGCCGTACACGTCGATGACGAGCTGGCGCTGCCGTGGTTCCTCATCGATCCGGTCAACTTCATGATCTCGTGGGTCCCCATCGACGTCGTGAAGCAGGCCGGATGGCAGGAGCTCTTCGTCGCACAGCTTCCGGCGCCCGATCGGTTCATCGAGTGTGAGGGTGATGACAACCAGCCGGCGACCACGCCGCAGTGGGAGCGATCTGGACTGACGGTCACCGCGTGGACTGAGGGCATCGAGATCAATGACTGTGGGTTGACGGAGCAGCTCGATGAGGCATACGGACAGTCACTTGCCATCCTCGCTGCGGTCGTGACGTCAAGACGATTCAATGACGCGTTCAATGATAAGAAGGAGACCTGATGACGACGACCGGACAAGAGATACCGATGCCACCTGCCTGGCAAGACCTCATCAGCGCGCTAAAGCTTCTTGCACGCGGGCAGAGTAATGACATCAGTCCGTTCCATTGTGAGCATGATGAACTGACCGTCATGTCGGATCCGGCGCAGTTCACATCCGAAGAGCTGGAACAGCTCGACACGTGGGGCTTCTTTCCCAGTCTCGACGATGAGCCGGTCTTCACGTCATATAAGTACGGGTCAGCGTGACTGACGTCATCGACATGATCTGGACGACCATTCATCCGGGTCTTCCGATCATCGCGCTCTTTGTCGGTCTCATCGTCGGTATAGGATCTGGAATGAGAGGAGAACGAAAGAATGAACATCTTGAACATCTACCTCGCCGCGCAGTACGAGCGCAAGGACGAGATGAGGACGGTTCGTGACCGTCTCGAGGCCATGGGCTACAAGGTCACGTCACGCTGGATTGACCAGCTCGACCAGGACGAGGGCCTCGGCCATGAGATCTTGACCGCTGACCCGACCCGTGGTCGGCCGTACGCGTACAAGGACATCGAGGACATCGACGCGTGTGAGCTGTTCATCCTCTTCACCTCGGGGACCGGCGGCGGACGCGGCGGCTATCACACGGAGTTCGGCTACGCGCTCGCACGCGCCAAGGAGATCATCCTCGTCGGGCCACGGGAGAACGTCTTCCACACGATGCTCATCGTCACTCGGTTCGAGACGACCGAGCAGCTGCTCCGGTGGGTCGCCTGTGGCAGCTGAGATCTTCTGGTGTGCCATCGGACCGGCCATCGGCGCTCTCGCAGGATTTGTTGTCATCTGGGTGTTCAAGCTGTAACGCTTGGTGACCCTTCGTCGTTTAGTAAGTAGGTGGTGGGGAATTCTTCTGGGGTGAGGCTTATGAGTGGTCGCGAACCAATGCTGTTCACCCACGTGACCCCAGAAGAGCTTCCCTGGCGGCAGCGAGGTAACCCGATCGCTGACGACCGCCCCACCATCGAGATGATCCCCATCACCCACAATACGATCCCGGGACCGAGCATCGCGCGCGTCGATCGTGGTCATGAGCGTACGACGCTCGTGCTTGCGACACTGTCAGCCCTCGTCGTTGTTGCCTTCGTCGGTTCGGTCGTCATCAAGGACATGCTCATCGAGCCACCGATCGCAAGTCCAATCGTCATTGGACCGGAGCGGGTGACTACTCAACCTGAGGCACCCGTCATTGCTGCGCCGATTGCGGCTGTACCATCGACACCAGATCACGCGGCCGATCCATCGATACATGATGTTAGCGTCAATTCATCATATGCTGCGACTGGGTCGACGGCGTCGACACGGTCACGATCACGACTACAATCACGATCACGGCCGGTCGTCGCGGTCGTACCGCGCACGACGAGGGTACCGTCCCCGGCCACCACGACCACCAGGACGGCGCCAACGACCGAGTCACCGGTAACTCGCACCCCGGAGCCGAGTGAGCCACCGGCGCCGTCTACGACCGCCGTGCCTCCGCCGACAACGACGGCACCACCGTCTAAGACGACCGAGCCGGCCGAGCCCCCGTCGTCACGGATCGCCGAGGGTACCGAGCCGCGCTCAACCGTTGCGCAGTAGTATGATACAATAGAACTCGGCATTCGACGAACGGGAGAACGAACATGGCACTTGACACTGACTATGGCATGCTGTCCGACCTGACGCTCCAGGCGGTCCGCGCCGAGTCCATCAGCGCACACGTGAAGCATCACCGGCCTGATGAGGGTAGTGGCTCGCTGTTCGATGACGGGCTGACGATCCTCGCGCGGCTCGCGGCGTTGATGGAGGAGGTCGGTGAGGTCGCTGAAGAGATCTTGAAGGCGGGGCCGGAGCTCGACGCGAAGTTGCTGCTCTTCACCAGCTACGTCGTCAACGCTGGTGAGATCGCTCGAAAGATGACGTATGACGGCGGTGGAGAGCCGGGACTGACCGCGATCGGCACGCGTGAGCTACCGCCCGGCGTCGATCGTACGAAGCTCGTGAAGGAGCTGCTCCAGGTCGGGAACGTCGCACTGTCGTGGGCGCAGTACATCGAGGATGGCGGAACGGTAGCGTGCGCACGATGACCGCGACCATCGAGTGCCGATCAGGCGTCAGTCGGCATAACCTCGTGGGCGCCGCATGTCTTCTTCTCATTCGTGATGACAAGATTTTGATGTTACGACGAGCCAACACCGGCTATGCGGATGGAAGTTGGGCTCCACCTAACGGACATCTTGAGTTCAATGAGTCTGTCAAAGACGCGATGATCCGTGAAGCACGTGAAGAGGTTGGCATCGAGATCAGACATGAAGATCTTGATGTCGTTCACGTGATGAGTCGACGTAGCTTCTGGGACAACTGTGATAATAGTGAGCGCGTTGACTTCTTTCTTACAGCATCTCATTACCAAGGTGAGCCAACGAACGTCGAGTCGCACAAGCATGATAAGTTAGCTTGGCTTAAAGTCAATGATCTACCATCGAGTACGGTCCCGTACATCTGTCAAGCCATCAGGTACGTGCAGCTCGGTCAGACATACTCAGAGGTAGGGTGGGACGATGTCTGTCCCGCTTGTGGACAAGATCGTTATAGGTCATAAGAACGGAAGATCGAAGGAGAAGACATGGCAGATGAAGACTGTGACGATCGGCTTGATCGGTTTGACAGACGGCCGGTGAGCACCGGAGCGGCGGCGATCGGCGCCGGCTGGATCTGGGCGGTGTTGATCGTACTCGGCATCGGAGCGATCGGGGTCCTGCTCTGGACGTTCGGCGTGTTCACCAGCGGCATCAAGGGCGCCGGCGACGCGGAGGTCTACAAGAACTCGGCGGCCAACCGGATCCGTGCACAAGAGGGCTTTGAGACCCTCTATCAGCAGATCAAGGTCGCTGACCGGAACCTGACCATGACGGCGATCCAGCTGTCGGCCAAGCCGGACAGTGACAAGCTCTCGACCGAGGCACTCGGCCAACAGCAGTACTGCAACGACCTCGTCGGACAGTACGACGCCAAGGCACGCAAGTTCACCCAGGCGGAGTTCCGCGCGGCTGACCTGCCGCACGAGATCGACATGAATGACCCACAGACCGACTGTAAGGGATGAGTGAACGAATGAACGGACTCAACGTGAAGCGGATCAGCGCCGGTGTCATCGCGTTCGCGATCGCGGCTGGGACTCTCGCCGGCTGCGCCTACGAGAGCAAAGATGACAAGGCGCGCAACGCGTTACAGGCGCAGAAGGCGACCGGTCAGACACTCGAGAAGACGAACCTCGAGGAGAAGCGTCGGCGTGAGGAGGACCCGAACGCAATCCGGTACGTCTATCTGTTGAACTATGGCAACGTCACCGGGTACTACGTCACCAAGGGTAAGATCAGCTCTAACGGCAGCCAGGCGACGCCCGAGCAGGACATCCACTGGACGTGCGGTGGCTCAAGCGGATACTACGGCTGTCAGCCCGTCGTGGTCGATGGACCACAGGACGATGGCTCATACGGCAACGGCGATCCGGGCGTGTTCTTCTTCCTCACTGACGGCACGATGATCGTGACCAGTCAAGATTACATTCAGTCCGACCGTCCGATCCCCGCGATCAACGCGCCCAAGCTCGGCGGGTGACGCCATGGGCGGATGGTTGATCTATATCTTCTGCTTCTTGGTCCTCGTCGGTGCCGCCGTCGGGATCTGGTGGTTCGCGTGGGGCAAGACCGCGCTGGAGGATAAGCGAATCTTGCGGGCGGTCGACAACGCCCGCTGGGAGCAGCAAGACACGCTACTCTCCGGTAACAAGGTCGCCGTCGAGATCGTGAAGGTCGCCCGCTGGGGTGACGGTCACGACCAGCAGCGAATCCTTGATGGTCCCGAGCGAATCATGATCGTAGATCGTGACACCGTTGACGGTCCGACGTATGATGACGCCTGCGAGGCGGCAGCCATCCGGATGATCGCAGCGAACTCGATGCTTCGCCCCGTTCGTAGGCGATAGTTGGTATGATAAGCGAGGATCGATGAACGATGATTCGCAGGAGTATCACTGCATCGTATGTGGTGAGGTAGCCGCCAACTGCGCGAGCGGTGGCTGGATACGGTAGAACGTACGTCTACGAGAACGAAGGAGTGAAGGCATGGGAGTAGTCAGGCGTGAGGTCGAGGTCGCAGAGTGCGACTTTTGCGGTGGCAGGCGTTACTCTGAGGAGGGACAGAAGGTCGTCGGCGTTCAGGGGCACGTCACCGTGATCGATGATCAGGGAAACGAGAAGAACGTGAAGTTCTTCTCGTGCAAAGCCGACGGTGGACACATCGGCAAGGCGGCGGGCAAGGCGATCGACGCCTGGAAGCCCACCTTCCACGACGCGACGGCTGCATGGAATCGTGAAGCCGGCTGATGATGGTCAGTAACGAGCGGCCCGCGCTTGATCTCACGGATCAGCGCGGGCTGCTTCTTCACTTCAGGCCATGGCTTCGTCGAGTCGCCGGTGGCATGATGCACAGTCGTCCCTCACTCGCTGAGGACCTCGCGCAGGAGGGCTGGATCGAGATCTGGCGTGCGTCACGCCGATACGACCCGTCCAAGAACTCCTCGGCTGAAGCGTTCCTCAAGCACTGTGCCACCCAGCGCATGTTGACCGTGATCCGCGACTGGTGCGCGCAACAGCGCGACATGCGGGTGACGTTCGCGACGACGCCGTCGGACACCATCGACCTCGCTGATCTCATGGCGCTCAACGCCATCATCGAGACTGACGGGCTCGAGCTCGACTACCATGAGGGCCGTATCAAGCAGGCGCTTGAGGTTCTCGATGAGCGTGAGCGCTGGTACGTCGAGCAGCGGTTCTGGCATGGGCTTGACCACAAGGCCATGGAGAAGACACTTGGACGATACGTTCCTCAGACGATGTGGAGGTGGATCAGACCAAAGCTTGAGGCAGAGCTGATGAAGTGAATGAGTGAGATCGGGGAGATGTGACGATGATTGATTCGTTGACGGCACTAGAGCTCATCATCGAGGCAAGTCTTGGTCAGTACGTGGGCCAGTTGCTCGGTCCGTGCGGGGGAAGTTGGAACGCGGTCGTCAAAGATGACGTACTTCGGATCTGGGGCGAGTGTCATGATGACATGGGCAACGTCGCTGAGCGGTTCGAGTATCAGTGGGGTCTCGTCGACCTCGGTGGGATACCGATGCAGCGAAGAGCTCCGGGAGTGCCCATGATCACCTTTATGAACGTTCCGCCACGACATTGATACCACGTGGTATCAAAAGTGGGGTACAGTACAACGGTACGAACGCGTCGGGGGTAATTACCAACGATCGGAGGTACCGTGCGACTGGGGCCAATCTTGTTGGTCCTGTCTCTGGGGGTCGACATCTTCGCGCTCATCTTTCTCTATACGAAGATCACGAAGGTGCAACGCTCACAGCGACAGATCATAGGTCTGCTGCTCAAGTACGGCTGGCCGAAGGAGCTCTTCGAGAACAAGGACAACAAGTCCGATGAGTGACTGATGAAGCTCTCACGACGGAGCAGAGTCGCGGTCGTCACGATCCACGTGGCGGCCGCGACCGCTTGGTTGGCCCTCGCCACCGCGGTCTGCGCGATACAGGCCGCCAGCCCCGACTGGACTGACCCGGTCGTCTCTTCACCGTTCCTTCGCTACCAGGTGTTGCTCCCCCTGGTCATTACGACGATCGCGAGCGGTGCTGTTCTCTCACACGGTACGACGTACGGTTTCCTCAGGTACTACTGGGTCATCATCAAGCTCATTCTTACGACTGTCTTAATCGTCGGCGGCACCGTTGCGATAGTCTTACAGTTGCACTCGCTCTGGGTGCGCGTCGGAGTGCTCGTCGCCCTCATTATGATCACTACCGTCGCGACCGTCAAGCCGCCCGGTCGGACCAGCCGATGGCACAAGCCACCGAAGCACGAGCGGCACGGCCCTCGCCCTCGGTAACGTCGGTCATCCGTCTCAATGTATGCTGTCAGCTCGGGCACGACCGGCGCGATCGTGGTGGGGCGGGGGCGGTGGGGCGGCACGAGCTTCGGATGAACTACCTGGTCTGCAACTACCTCGGTGACGGGACGTCTGTTCCGTCCAACATCCGTGAGTGTCGTGCTGATGACGAGAACCGGCCCGACGGGGTCTGTGGCACCGAGCTCTGGGTGAGCGTTCTCATGACGCCTCTCGTCGACGCGGGTCAGCTGATCCCGATCTGTTGGATCTGTCACGTGAAGATGGGCGGCCCGTTCCTTCGGATCCATCCCGAACAGATGCAGATGCTCATCGAGCTCGGCAGGGTGAATGACGCCCTCGCGATCGTCACCGAGATGAACGACACCGCGCGCGACGAGGTCCCCGGTGGTATGATTCATCGGATGACGGACGGATGAACGAGGAGGACGATCGAATGACTGATCCCGGTGAGATGAGCTTGGGCGACATCCAGATTCCCGACCACCTGCCACCGCTTCGACGAGGCGTCGGTGCTGACCCCAGTGCGGGCGGCTGTCTCATGCAGGTCACGAACTATCTCGCCAACGGCGTCTGGAGTGACGGCCCCGCGCGCAACGTGATGCCGTCACTCAACAAGATCGCTATCATGGTGAACGACACCTGCTGTGACGCGCACCGGAACGACCTGTGGCGGTTCGTGCCTCGGCTGATGAAGACGTACGACTGGTACGTAGACCGTCCCGAGGTCGAGTCGGTCGTCGCTCACCTCTTCATCGAGCTGCTCAAGACCAAGCAGTACAACCAGCACTGTCAAAACGGATGTCCGAGCGGCGGATGCCACTGCTGTGACCGATGCCATCGTATGATCAGTCTGATGGACAAGATGCTCGAGATCTTCGATCACACCGCGCATCGTCGTCTAGGGCACGTTGAGAAGATTGATTGGGCTCCGATGTCGCCGGAGAACCACGACGCGGCGAGACGAGACTGGTACTACCGAACCCTCGCGTTCAACTGCATGAAGACGCCTGAGGAGGCCGCCAACTTTGAGCGATACGTTCGCGAGTTGGTTGGGGCAAACTTGGCACTTCAGAACTTCAATGACAACATGAAGGTCACGCTCTACACGAACGGCTATCTCGGCACGCAGGTTCAGCCCGCCGAGGGCTCGGACGTCATGACCGTCAGCTGGAAGTCAAACGGCGTCTTCAACGTTAACTTCGCCGATGCATGAGTCGTAAGAAGCGACTTCGTCCCACGGTGCATCTTCAACGGATCGAGTCGGAGATCCGGCGCGAACAAGATGACATGCTTACGTCTCGGCAGCGGCGTGAGCGGCGTAGACGAGAGGAACGAAGACTAGATGGAGAACGACGACGTGAACAGCACGACAGCGGCGACGGGAATCCCGAAGAGCTACATCAGTGAAGACGGTAAGCGCGTCGTCATCGAGACGAACTATCATCCGAGTGTTGACCGGTGTCAAATGATCTTCAAGCGGGCGTGGTTGCCCAATGGCAAGGCAGGTTGGGAGCTGTCGCTCTGCTACCCCGGAACCCCGATGATTCACCTTGATGACGAGCAGGCGGTACAGCTCGCCTATGGATTACGGAACGCACCACGTCCGTAACTGTATCTGGTCGACTCGTTGCGCTAAGGTGCGCGAGTGGCGGCCGTTGATCGTTGTCTTGAGTCCATTCAAACCATCAAGAGCTACTGGCCATCGTTGCTCGCCGTACGACATCCGGGCAGCGGTTCGGCACAGCACAACGCACCACCCGGCATCGAGCAGGCGCGCGCGCTGCGTGCCGAGAGGGCCGAGACCGGATCAGCCGGCGGGACGGCCAAGGCGTTCCAGGCGCCGTGTGACCTCGCGGTCGTCATGGCGATCGAGTCAGTCGAGCTCTCCCTCGCCGTGGCGCACGACCAGCTCCTCGCGGTTCACGAGCTACCGCGCACGTGCAGCCGATGCCTGCATCCGATCACCGTGCACTCGTACGTCGACCGTGACCGTGGAGACTGCGCGGTCTGTACCTGCGTCGGCTTCCGTCTCGTACGCGTGCCGGCGCACGCTCACTCGTGGCGACAGCTGCTCAGTACCACCGAGGTCGCCGAGGGCATCGAGTTCCGGCTCGCCGTCGCGGCCCGTGAGGTCGAGCAGGCACTTGATCTCATCGAAACCGGTTGGCTTCTCACGTCGTACTGCCCCTGGTGCCAGGGGATCAATGACGCCATGCCGGGCGGGAGCTTCACGCTGCGAGCCTTCACCCCGGGCGCCGCGAACGAGACATACGTCGAGTGCTTCAATCCGATCTGTGATCCGCCGCGGTCAGCGTGCGAGCGCCGGGTCGAGGGTCGGCCGCACTGGCCGTTCGAGGACCTCGACTGGTTGATGCAGCAGCTCAACGTCGTCGACTTCAAGCGCCGTCGTAAGACACTCTTACCCCCTGCTGTGGTAACCGAGAGTTTCGGGTGATATAACTCGCCGTGGTACAGCGTGTCCTCTTGAGGGCACGCTGTTTGTCGTCTATCCCCTCATTCACTCACCTTGGAGGCCACCGTGGCTCCTGGGAGAGGCTTTCATGACCCGACCAAGCCGGACAAGGTCGAGGCGGCACGGCGGCGCAAGCAGGCGCTTGAACTTCGTCTACAGGGAAAGACATACCAGCAGATCTCTGACGAGATCGGTTGGACGAGCAAGCGGTACGCCTGGCGCATGGTCATGCAGGAGCTGCGCAACATCCCGAAGGAGGAGGCAGCTGAGCTCCGTCAGATCGAGATGGAGCGGCTCAACACGCTGACCGACGCGCTGTGGACCAGCGCGATGACCGGCGATCCCAAGGCCGTGGACGCGATGCTCAAGCTCATGGAGCGTCGGGCACGGATGCTCGGTCTCGACTCACCGCATAAGATCAGTCACGGTGCTGAAGAGGGCATCTCGATGATCGGCTCGATCATGTCTCTGATTCGCGAGGCTGACGCGACCGGAGATCCGGAGAGTGGCGATGAGTCTGAAGCTGGTGACGACGAATCAACGGCTGGCGACGAGCCAGGCGCTCTCGAGTAGTCTCTCTCGCGCACAGATCAGGTCGATCGCGCGATGCGGTGATCGGAAGCTGTCGCTATGGACCGGCTCGGTCTCCTCCGGTAAGACGATCGCGTCACTCATCGCGTTCCTCGACGCGGTTGCGAACGCGCCAGCACAGGGCATCATCATCATGGCCGGCCGCACCCTTCAGACGATCGAGCGGAACATCATCAACCCGCTCCAGGCGCCGGAGCTCTTCGGTGCGCTCGCCAAGCACGTGCATCACACGACCGGTGCCGGGACGGCGACCATCTTCGGACGGATCGTTCACCTCATCGGCGCGTCGGACGTCCGGTCAGAGGGTCGGATCCGAGGCGCCACCGTCTGCCTCGCGTACGTTGACGAGGTCACGCTGATCCCGCAGTCGTTCTGGATGATGTTGCTCTCCCGACTTCGCGTGCCCGGCGCACGACTTCTCAGCACCACGAACCCCGACAGTCCCCGCCACTGGCTGCGACGAGACTTCATCCTGCGCGCCAG
>Ga0134125_10007020_pt1 | contig 12728 bp, 15 predicted proteins | sample KB31751_FD_96464 | JGI IMG/M metagenome (GOLD analysis project Ga0134125, IMG submission 96464) | Terrestrial soil microbial communities with excess Nitrogen fertilizer from Kellogg Biological Station, Michigan, USA - KB3-175-1 | ecosystem: Environmental > Terrestrial > Soil > Unclassified ... | reverse complement strand
CGCGCCTTACGGTTGTTGCACGCGGCCTAGGGCCTAACCGCCGCACGGCTGCCCGCCTTAGAGCCTAGCTTGTGGGCGAGGCGCAAGTCTCGCGCCACATCTTCGAGGTAGGCAATCGCCTCGCCCGTATCGTCGCACCGCCGCGCGACAACCTCGCCGTTGGGGTGACGTGTGGTCATTTGGTCACATAGCGGTGTGCTCATGCCGCCTCCTCAGTGAAACGCCACGGGACCGTAAGGGGCGATTATCTCGTCCGGCATTTCGCCAGATTTTCCCGTATCGCCGCCGATCACTTGCCAGCCGGGCGCGACCGCAACCCATGCCATATGCGGCTTGATCTTGTGCGGCCGTCGCTCGGCGACGCGCGTGCCATTGATGGCAATGTAGGGCCACTCGCTGTCATAGCCAATTTCGATTGTGGGCGGCTTCATTGTTTTTTGTCCCACGCTGGGTCCCATTGGCCGCCCTCTTTGATCGTGCATTGCGAACCAAAGATTTTCGTTTCGCAATCCCGTTGCGCCGCTTCTCGCGTCGAGAAGGGACCTTGCAGGGCGAGCTTGCCACGCTCGCGCCAGTAGTGGCGGCCAAGATCGTCCTTGGCGTAATCGACGAGGATTTTAGTTCCTGCCTCGATCTTCCTATTCCATCGTTGTCATCTTTCTCATGCTCGGACATGCAGAAGACATAAGTATCTAAGAGGTGCAGGGTATCAAACTGGCCGAAGCAATGGGCAAACCACTGCCGGAAGAGTGTTGCGCGCTCCTGTGTCTGGCACGCCGCTACAATTTCCTCGCTTTGCATGACGAGGGTGTTTCCCCAGAACACGCCAAATCGCACTTCGTCCAAGTCATTCATGAAAAGCGGATTGGAAAACCAAATCTCGTTGCTCGCGAGTATTTTTTCTAAGGTTTGGATCGTGGTGTAGTGAGCGAGAAGCGGCTTTTTGATGTGAAAGGCGTCTTCGGGAACCAGATCACCATACAGGGGCTGGAAATGCGCCATTATGGCGTTGTCGTTCATGCTAACGCTCCCTTCGTGTTCTCCGGGGCTGGGTACATTCTGGGTATGCCATTGCCCCACTGATGTGGATCGGTTTCGTTCATCGAGGGTTAGCCCAACGCACAGAGCACAGCCACAGCGTGCGCGATTTCTCAAATCCATCCACCCAACAAGCTGTTTATGTGCCGAGATTATGCCACATTTATGGGTAAAATAGTAAATATTGAACAGCATGAAGGCTTGAAAATGAAAGTCTCAGTTCGCGGTTGGAATAGAGATATGGGGGAGACAGTAATAGGCCAACATAGCCTATTGTCCGTAAAGTATAATGAAAAGGGTGCGGTACGGAGGGACACCCCGTCTTGGTACGAAAACTATAGACGCGGTATTTCGATTGCTTGGTTTCAGGAGCTTAAGCTCACTGGGAACTACAGGATGGAAGTACAGCTTTCCCGTGATGACATCGTCAAACTGTTTAAGGAGGCATTCGATGGAGAGCTTCGCTCCTTCCTGATTGACGAATGGAAATTTACGATGTCCCCCGAGCTTGTGAAGAAAGCCCTCAAGACGATCAAGCTCACCGATGTGACGCTGGGTGATCTGGTAGCAATGAACAGCGCACCGGCCGAAGAGCCACCGACGGCGGAGAAACTCGTTGAGCCGAGCAACGTGACACCATTCGTTCAGGGCGTCTGAACTAGCGCATGGTGGTGACGTTTGAACTTGCGGTAAGACCGCGGGCTTTATCAGCCTGACAAGAGGCCGGAATAGCTTTGCATACTGTCGCCAATCGCTGTCGCCAGTGTCGCCAGTAATCCGACTAAGTTATTGTTTTTGCTAAATGGCGGAGAGGGAGGGATTCGAACCCCCGATACGGTTGCCCGTATGCCGCATTTCGAGTGCGGTGCATTCAACCACTCTGCCACCTCTCCGCAGACCGAGGTTGGAGTGGAATGCGCCGTATTTAGCGGCCGCGCCGTGCCGAAACAAGGCCGCTAAAGCCGCCGGCCGTGGCTCAAAGCTCGCGGCCGATCTTGCGGTCGAGCGAATAGGGACCGCCGCCGCGCAGCGCGATGGCGAAGAAGATCAGCCCCCACAGGAAAACGTATTCCCAGCCGTGCTTGGCCCAGGCCCAGCCGTTATGGGCGAACTGGATGCTGATCATCGCAAATTCGATGGCGATCGTGGCCGCAAAGAACCGCGTGAACAGCCCCAACATGATGCAGACGGCGCCGACGGTTTCGTTGATCAGGGCGACGACAGCGAACAGCATCGCGGGTTCAAGCCCTGACTTCGCCATCTCCTCGGCGGCGCGCGACAGCGGGATCATCGACCGGTTGATGCCGTGGACGAGGAGCGTGCCGCCGACCGTCAGGCGGATCAGCGGCCAGGAAACTTCCCGCGCGAAACTGTAGAACGGCGCCAAGGCCGGAATAAGAAGCCGTGGTTCGGCAGCGCCGCCGTGCTCCGGTGTTGTGCTGGTCATTGTCCCCTCGCTTGTGCGCGGCGTGCCGCCGCGTCGTGACTGTCCCGTAATGAACCCCAGGATGCCAGCAAAATTGCCGCAAGCTCAAGCTGGATCGCGCGAGGGCACGGCTGAGTGCCAGGCGCATGGCCGCTCGTCGCAACCGCACTTGTTGCCTGCGCGCCGGCCCACCTATACTGCTGCACGAGTGAACTACGATATTCAAGGGCAGGAACGGTATGGCGGAATGGTTTGTGGCCAAGGCGTCGGAGCTCCCCGACGGTGACCGGCGTATCGTGGTCGCCGGCAAGGAAGAGATCGGTGTGTTTCATCAAGGCGGGACTTACTACGCCTACAGCAATTACTGCGTTCATTCGGGCGGGCCGGCGTGCGAAGGAATCCTGATGAACAAGGTGGTCGATCTGATCGATGCCGACCGTACCTATCAGGGACAGACGTTTTCCGACGAGGTGCACTTTGTCTGCCCCTGGCACGGCTACGAATATGAGATGACCACCGGCCGCTGCGTCGGCGACAGCCGGCTGAAGCTCAAAAAGTACCAGGTGGTACAACGCGGTGACGAGATTTACGTCGTCGCCTGACGCGCGGTCCGGAAAGCCGAGTGACGGTCTTCCCTGGGATCATGGGCGCTGAACGGAGGTTGAGATGGATGCGACGCCGAACGAAGTCCGCAAGCTCAATTTCGACGACTATTCGACGTCGAAGCACCTGGAGCACGCGGCGCAGCAGGCGCGCGCGCGCAATTTCCAGGATTTTCTGATCGTCGATGTCGACGCGCACCACTACGAAAACGAATCCTACAAGGACGTTTTCCAGTACATCGAAAGTCCGGTGATTCGCCGCGACATGATCGATTCGGCGAAGCGTCCCGGCCGCTCCGGGCTGCTCAATTCCTCGGTCGGCAATCAGAATCTCGGCGGCCGCATCACGCGCGCCAACATGCGCGGACTGCAGAAGGTGCCGAACGACGGCCGGCATCGCGACGTGGTCATGACCTTGGAGTGGATGGACGCGATGGGCGTCGACTACGCCTGCATGTTTCCCACGCCGATGCTGTTCCTTGGCCTGCATCCGCAGGTCGAGATCGAGGTCGCGCTGTGCCGCGCCTATAACCGCTGGCTGTGTGAAAAAATTCTCGCCGTCGAGCCGCGGCTGGTCTCGATGCTCTATATCCCGTTCAACGATCCGGAAGCGGCCTACAAGACGGTGAAGGATTTCGGCGACAAGAAGGGCGTCGTCGGCTTCATGGTGACGTCGCCGCGCTACAAGCCGGTGCACGACAACGCCTACATGAAAACCTATGCGCTGCTTGAGGAACTGGGCAAGCCGATCTCGTTCCACGCCGCTTATTCGTGGGAAGACCGCGCGCTGCAGATGACCAACCGCTTCATCTCGGTGCACTCGCTCGGCTTCATGTGGTTCAACATGATCCACATGACCAACTGGGTCATAAACGGCCTGCCGGAGCGTTTCCCGAAGCTGAAAGTGCTGTGGATCGAGAGCGGGCTCACCTGGGCCTATTGCCTGATGCAGCGGCTCGACCATTCCTACATGATGCGCACGTCCGACTGCCCGTCGCTCAAGCGCAAGCCCAGTGAATACATGCGCGACATGTACTACTCGTCGCAGCCGATGGAAGTGCCCGAAGATTTGTCGATCCTCGAAGCGACCTTCAAGATGATCAAAGCCGACACGCAGCTATTGTGGTCGTCCGATTATCCGCATTGGGATTTCGATCTGCCGGGGGTGATCTACGATCTGCCGTTCCTCAACGAAACGGCCAAGCGCAATATCCTCGGCGGCAACGCCGCGCGCGTGTTCAATCTCGACACCAAGGTGGTGAAGCGGATTCCGTAGTCCAGCCTATTTCGCCGGCATGATGAGCGAATAGCGCTCGTCGGCGGCAAGGCATTCGGCTTGCGGGTAGCCCAGCTCCTTGCGCACGATGTTGGTGCCAAGCACCAGCGACACGATCTTGTAGAACGCGTGGCGGCGGCTCATGCCTTCGCGGCCCATGCCGCAATCGGTCGAGATCACCAGCCGTTCCGGCGGAATGTGCTTGAGCGCCTCGCGAATTTTTGCCGCCACCTCGTCTGGCGTCTCCACCTGCAGCCCATGATGATCGATGACGCCGATGGCGATCTTTTTGCCGGTGATGGTCTTGCCGATGGCTTCGAGATCGATGCCGCCGGAGCTTGACGATTCGAACGTGATAACGTCGGCGTCGACCGTGTTGTAGGTCTCGAGCGCCGGCTTGTAGCTCTGCACCTGTGCGAACATGCGCTGCTGCGAAGGGTTGCCCCAGCACGAATGCGCCCACACTTCGGTCTTGGCGCGAAGCCCCTTCACGGTGCGATTGAAAACCTCGACCATCAATTGCGGCGTGATCACCTTGTCCTGGATCTTGCGGATGGCGATCAGGTGGATCTGCGGCTCCTCGATCTGGATCACCGGGCAACCGGCATCGGCGAGCTCGTGATACTCCTCGTTGAAAGCGTCGGCGATGGCGAACATGCGCGCGGGGACGCTCTTGTAGTGCCGGTCTTGCAGCGCAAATGCGACGATCTCGGCCGACACCGCGCCGAATTTCACCGGCCGTGTGGTGAAGCGCTGCGCCGCCTTCCACATCGCGGCGTATTGCAGATTGCCGCGCCCGATCGGACCGGTGATCACCGGCATGACGCGCGATTCCAGATAGTCGTGCAGGATGTGGCCGCGCGGAAACATGATGCCGCCGCGTCCGGCCGGCGTCGGCTCGGGGTGCGCGATGTCGAGGCCGCTCATGTGGTTCGGCGGATAGGCGGTCCAGCTTTGGCCACCGACGTCGTCGTCGAAATGCGCGTCGCCGTCGGTGACGATGTCGAGCCCGGCCAGTTCCTGGTCGCGCAGATAACAGGTCACCGCGTCCTCGTACTGCTCGCGGAAACGGCGGGTGACCATCGCTTCAAGAAAATGTCGGGTGCCGAGATTCTCCGTGTACCAGCTCGGCCGCGGCAGCGAGCCGGTAATGGTCGTCGGCAGCATGATGTCCTTGGTGCCACGATACATGCGAACGCCCTCCCAGATTTTTTTTGGCTGTCATGCCCAGCCGTGTGCTGGGCATCCACGTCTTCGACGATCGAAGCTTAAAGACGTGGATGGCCGGGACAAGCCCGGCCATGACGATCATCAGCGCGTCGCCCGAGTCCGCGGCTAGAGTTGGGCAGGAGTGGGCAGCGGAGAAATCGCGCTACGTCCCGGTAAAGACGGGCTTGCGCTTTTCCATGAATGCCGAGCGGCCTTCATTGTAGTCGCGGCTGGTGAAACACTTTTCCACCATCTCGACGGTGCGCGCGACGTTACGCTTGCCCTCGTCCTTGAGGATTTCGCCCACCGTGTATTTTACCGCCTGGATGGTGAGCGGGGCGTTGGCGCAGATCATGTCGGTGATGGCTTTCACGGTATTTTCCAGCTCGGCCGACGGCACCACGCGATTGACCAGCCCCATGGCGAGCGCCTCCTGGGTGTCGAACTGGCGTGCGGTGTAGAAAATTTCCTTGGCGAAGGCCGGCCCAACGATGTCGACGAGGCGTCTCAGGCCCTTATAGCCGTAGCCGATGCCGAGCTTGGCGGCAGGTACGGCAAAGCGGGAATTGTCGGACGCGATGCGCAGGTCGCAGCAGGTGGCAAGCCCGAGCCCGCCGCCGATGCAATAGCCCCGGATCATGGCGATGGTCGGCTTGGGAAATTCGGCGATGCTGTCGTAAGCGGCTTCCGACTTGGCCCCGTAAGAGCGCGCGGCTTCGAGGTTGGCGCGCTCGCTTTCGAATCTGGAAATGTCGGCGCCCGACACAAACGCCTTGCCGCCCGCGCCGGTGACGACCACGACGCGAATGTCACTGTCGGCGGCGAAGTCGTCGAGAATGCGCTTGGTCGCCTCCCACATGGGAAGCGACACCGCATTGTGCCGTTCCGGATTGTTGAAGGTGACGATGCCGACGCCGCCTTCCTTGCGCGAGAGCATCTTGTCGGTCATGGTCATGGTGCTTCCTTTTGAGAATTCGCGTCTCTTTATTCCGTCACCCTGAGGTGTTCGCGAAGCGAGCCTCGAAGGGCGACGGCGCCTACGCCTGGGCCGCATCCTTCGAGGCGCGCCTCCGGCGCGCACCTCAGGATGACGGGATGGGTCGACATTATACCGCTTTCGCTTTGTGCAGCCCGGCGATGTCGCGCGCCGAGAAGCCGAACTCCTTAAGTACTGAGTCGGTGTGTTGGCCGACGCTCGGCGGCGGCGCCACGAACCGCGACGGCGTGCGCGACAGCGTCACCGGCTGTGCGACGAGCTGCATTTTGCTCTTGTCCTTCTTGGTGACGCTCTGCGCCATTTTGAGGTGCTTCACCTGCGGATCGGCGAACATCTGGTCGATCGCATAGATCGGCCCGCACGGCACGCCGGCCGCGTTCAGGCGCTCGACCCAGTCGGCGCTGGTGCGCTTTTCCATGTAGGACTGGATTTCGGCATTGAGCGCATCGCGGTTCTTCGAACGGTTGGCGCCGCCCTGATATTCCGGCTTGTGCAACAGCGCGGTCGCGCCGGCGGCTTCGCAGAACCGTTCCCAGATTTTCTGGCCGGTTGCCGCGATATTGACGAAGCTGTCCTTGGTCTTGAACACGCCGGTTGGAATGCTGGTCGGATGATTGTTGCCGGCCTGCTTGGCGACTTCGCCCTGAACCAGATAGCGCGCGGCCTGGAAGTCCAGCATGAAAATCTGCGCCTGCAGCAGCGATGTCGTGATGTGCTGGCCCTTGTGGGATTTTTCCCGTTCCAAAAGCGCCACCAGAATGCCGATCGAGGCGAATAAACCGGCGCTGAGATCGGCGATCGGGATGCCGACACGCACCGGCCCCTGACCTGGAAGGCCGGTGATCGACATCAGGCCGCCCATGCCCTGCGCAATCTGATCGAAACCCGGCCGGTTGGCATAAGGGCCGTCCTGGCCAAAGCCGGAGATGCTGGCATAGACGAGGCGCGGATTGATCTTGGCGAGCGCCTTGTAGTCGATCTTGAGCCGCTTCTTCACGTCGGGGCGAAAATTCTCGACCACGACGTCGGCCTTCTTGACCATGCGTTTGAAGGCGGCGAGCCCTTCGGGCGCCTTCAGATTGAGCGTCATGCTGCGCTTGTTGCGGTGCAGGTTCTGAAAATCGCCGCCCTCGCGCGGGCCGCCCATCGGCTCTTCCACGCCCGGCGGGCTCTCGATCTTGATGACGTTGGCGCCCCAGTCGGCAAGTTCGCGCACGCAGGTCGGTCCGGACCGCACGCGGGTCAGGTCGAGCACGGTGAAACGAGCAAGGGCTTTCGAAGCATGGGGAAAGGGCATTGCGGGCGCCTCAGGATCGGGGAATTGGCGGGCGAAACTTTGCCGATCTGATCGCCGTTGTCTACCGGCACGCATACGTTTGGCCGATCGTTGTGCCGGCGGCGATGCGCTAGAATGCCGGCCGTTGTGGCCATCTTTCCGGCGCTTTGTGGAGACGATCATGAACGAAGATGCTCTCAATGGCAGCGTGCGCAAATTTCTCAAAAAGGTGGGCGTTACGTCCCAGCGCGAAATTGAGCAGGCCGTGCGGGCCGCCGTGAGCGGCGGCCGGCTGAAGGGCAACGAAACTTTGCCCGCCAAGGTATCGCTGACCGTCGAGGGGATTGGCCTCGCGCTCGATATCGAGGGCGCTATTGAACTCGAATAAGCTTTCAGTTTCCGGGAAAATACCCATGGATCGGCGTTTGCGGACTCTTGCCGTTTGTGTGCTCGTAACCTGCATGACGGCCACGCTCGGGATTTCGGCGATTGCGCAGGAGCATTCCGGGCGAGAGCGCCCCGCGCAAGAGCATCCGGGGCGTCCCGGAACGGAGCGCCGCCCAGTACAAGGCCATCCTGGCGGCGGCGCCGCAGGGCATCAGGAGCAGGGCGGTCCGGGCGTATTGTCGTTGTTGCCAAGCGACTCCGTCACTCAGCACAGCATCGACATCGCGGGCGGGAGCAAACTCGATTACACGGCGACGGCGGGGACATTCTCGCTATTCGATCAATCCGGCGAACGTTCGGCTGCGATATTCTACACAGCCTATGTGGCGAAGCCGGCCGGTCAGGCGAACCGCCCGGTGACCTTTGTGTTCAATGGCGGGCCGGGCGCCGCTTCCGCGTTTTTGCATCTTGGTCTTGTCGGTCCGCGGCTGGCCCAGTTTGGACCGGACGGTCGTGACGCCGCAAAGGTGCGTCTCATCGACAATCCGGATACCTGGCTCGCCTTTACCGATCTGGTGCTGATCGATCCGGTCGGTACCGGCTGGAGCCGTGCGGCCAAGTCGGACGGCAGCGAGGCATTCTGGGGCGTGCGTGCCGATGCCGAATCGATGGCGAAGGTCGTCGCGCTCTACGTCGCCCAGAATGCCCGCGTCAGCTCGCCGAAATTTCTGCTCGGCGAAAGCTACGGCGGTTTCCGGGCCGCCAAGGTGGCGCGTGCGCTCCAGGACGAGCAGGGCATTTCGGTCAACGGAATTCTCATGCTGTCACCGCTTCTGGAAGGCTCGTTCCAGTTTGGCGGCAACCGCTTTGCGCTCGGCGCAGCGCTGCAGCTGCCTTCGCTGGCGGCCGCCGAAATGGACCGCAAGGGCACCTTCAGCAAGGAGGCGTTGGCGCAGGCCGAACATTTCGCGCTGACCGATTACCTCTCGGCGCTTGCCGGCCCGCCGCTGCAGGGCGATTCCGCCAAGGCGTTTTATGCGCGCGTCGCCGCCATGACCGGCTTGCCCGAAGACGTATTGGCGAAGCGCCGCGGCTTCATCGGCGACTCGTTTATCAAAGACCTGCACCTGAACGACCGCAAGATCGTCAGTCACTACGACGCGACGTTCGCGGTCGACGATCCGAATCCGGAGTCGCCGGGGGCGCGCGGCCCCGATCCGATCCTCGACGGGCTGGTGCGATCCTACGGCAGCGCCTTCGTTTCCTATGCGCGCGACGAACTCGGCTTCAAGACCGACATGACGTACAATTTGCTGAATTCTGAAATTTCCGGACATTGGAAATGGGGACAGAGGCGGGCGCAGCCGAGCGCTTCCGAGGATTTGCGGGCGCTGCTCGAGCTCACACCTTCATTCCGGCTGATGGTTGCGCACGGCCGCAGCGACATGGTCACGCCATTTGCGGTGTCGCGCTATGTGCTCGATCACCTGCCGCCGTCGGAGGCGGAGGGGCGAACGCAGCTTCGGCTTTACCGCGGCGGCCACATGTTCTACCTCGATCCCGACTCGCGAAAGGCTTTCACCGCGGATGCCCGGACGTTGTACGCGGCGCCCTGACGGCAGCTATCATCGAGCGTGGGACTGCGGGCGGAGATGCATAAGATTGGAATGTCCGCGCCGCTGCGGCGACGCACGATACTGCAAGCCGGCTTGGCACTCGGCGTCATGCAGGTTGCGTGCCCGTTTGTCGCAAAGTCCTTGGCCGAAGAGTCGGTCAAGATCGGCTTTGACAATCCGCTGACCGGGGCCTTTGCGGCGCTCGGCAAAAATGAATTGGTTGGCTGTCAGCTGGCCCGCGATCAAATCAACGCCCGGGGCGGCATTCTTGGCCGCAGAATGGAGCTTGTCGAGGAGGATTCGACCAGCGACGACGTCGGCACCGCTGTTGAAAAAGCGATCAAGCTGATTGAACGCGACAAGGTCAATTTTCTGCTCGGTAACATCAACTCAGCGCTGGCCGCTGCCATGGCCGACGTTTCGAATCGGAAGAGTGTGTTCCACGTTGATCCGGGCGGCCATGCTGACTTGATTACCGGCACCAATTGTCATTGGAACGTGTTCCGGGTTTGCAATCCGACGCAAACTCAAGCGAACGCACTGGCGAGAGAGCTGATCAAGAGCGCCGGCAAGAGATGGTATTACATCACGACGGATTACGCGTTCGGTCATACGCTGCAAGCCGGCTTGGAAAAGGCGTGCGCCGCGCTGGGTGGCAGCAAGCTCGACAGCGATCTGGTGCCGGTCGGCGAAACTGATTTCGTTTCCCATCTGACCAAGGCGCAGTCGGCGGGCCCGGATGCCGTCCTCCTTCTGGTCGCGGGCGACGATATGGTGAGCGCGCTCAAACAAGCGGCGCAGATCGGCCTTGAAAGGAAGACCCACGTTGCCGGTGTCCAGCAGGAGCTTGAAGTGCTGCTTGGCCTGCCGCCGGAAGCACGGATCGGCACCTGGGTGTTCGAATGGTGCTGGAAACAACCGGGCGTGCCGCATGTGGCCGAGTTCGTTGCCGAGATCCGCAAAAGAACCGATGGTCATGTGCCGACGGCGCGCACCTGGTTCGGCTATGCGGCGACCTGGACCTGCGCGCTTGCGGCGCGCGCGGCCAACTCGCTCGAGGCCGTGAAAATGGCCAAGGCCATGCAGGGCTTCAAACTGCCGCCGGAAATTTCCCTGATGCCGGATGGCGCGTTTTATCGCGCGACGCAAAACCAGCTTATGTCGGACCTTTATGTCGGCAACGCTCTAGTCAAAGGTGACGACCCTGAAGCTCTCTTCAAGGTCGCCGAAGTCGTCAAAGCCGACAGCGTTACCGGTCCGGTGGAGAAGACCGGTTGCAAGATGACGTGGCCCGCGTGAGGGCTTCGCGAATCACATCGCTTTATTGGGATCGAGATCGTACTTGGCGCACATCTTGGCGACGAGAGCCACGTCCTTGCCGCCGGCGATCAGGCCCATGGTGGCGGCGATAACCCTGCCGCCAAGAACCTTGGTCTCGACGATATAGGCTTGGCGGCCGTTGTAGGCCGGGTAGGGGCTCTTGCCGTCTACGGTTGCGCAATAATTGACCGAATCTCGAGCCGTCATCTCGGGGAACTTCGTCCAGCGATATCGCGCCGATTTCGGATCGACGAGGCTGAGCCCGACCGCGTCCATGATGATTTTCTTCTCGGCAGGCGTCAGGTCGCGCTGGCCGATCGCTGCGGCTGGGGCAGGGCCCGCCGCGGTTCCGGGGCCGCCGGCCGACGGCGCGTTCGCCGCGCATGCCGACAGTGTCACGGCGGCGGCGAGCGTAACCAATACTGTCAGACAGGCTGGCTTCACGAGCCGCGGTTCCTGGTCAAATTTGCGGATGCCGGTCGAGAGGCGTCAGGCCGGCTGCGACATCACGAGGCCCCGGAGGCTCGCAGTCTTCGCGGCAAGGGTATGGAACCGATTCCATTTCATCGTCAATCCCCGAGGCCGAGCCGAATGACCAACGATGCGACGAACTGCCAGCCGCGCATAGAGCGGAACGTGGCAGCGAGAGGGTGATTTCGTGTCAACTGTGTCTTTTCTGCACTAGGCATTCGCCCCCTTCCAACTATGGTGCAACCGTTCATAGCACCGGGGAGAATGGTCAATGAAAAAGCTTGCCTTAGCAATCATCGCGGTGCTCACTCTCGCGACTATTGCTGGCTGTGCCGCCCCGCCGCCGCCGGTGGTGACGAAGGGGTAATCTCGGCACGCCAAGCCAAGATTGGGAAAAGGGTCGGCTAACGCCGGCCTTTTTTCCTTTTCGGCCTCCATCGCGGGAGCTCGGGCGGCGGGATAAGCCGGCTGCTATTTCTCGTTCGGCAGAATCGATTTGATGGCCGCTACCAGAGCCGGTGGCGTCTCATAGAGTTTGGCGACGAGTCGTTCAAGCATCTCAGGCGGCGTGTAAGTCATGTCGAGCTTGGCGCGGCTGGCTTCCGCGAGAAGCTGCGGATCGTGCGCCGCATCAGCCATCGCCTTGCGTATGACGCTGACGCGGTCTTGCGGAACGCCGGGCGGGAACGCATAGGGCCGGCCGAACTCCGTCGACGCGAATGCAAATCGCATGAGCGCCCGTTGTTCGTCGGTCTTGGCGTAATCGAAAATCGACGGGACATCGGGAATTTCCGGAATCGGCGCTTCTTCGGCGCGCAGCAGAAAGACGAGCTTCCCCTCTCGGATCAACTGATCGATGATGCGGAATTGCCCGTACGACGCGCATACGCCCTGGGATTCGCCGCGCACCGCGGCGAGGATGGAGTCACCCATTCCATTATAGCCCTCGACGATGCGAAACTTGGTGTGCAGCACCTTGTTCAACACCGTCGGAACAATCGCCAGCGACGATGAGGCGCCGCCGGCACTGACAATCATTTCGTGCGTGAACAGGTCGGCGGGCGTTTTCACCGGGGCATCCGACCGGCGGACGCACACCCGCGCCGGGTG
>Ga0134125_10007019_pt1 | contig 12729 bp, 14 predicted proteins | sample KB31751_FD_96464 | JGI IMG/M metagenome (GOLD analysis project Ga0134125, IMG submission 96464) | Terrestrial soil microbial communities with excess Nitrogen fertilizer from Kellogg Biological Station, Michigan, USA - KB3-175-1 | ecosystem: Environmental > Terrestrial > Soil > Unclassified ... | reverse complement strand
TAAGTTGGGTCTGTAACCAGCGTTGCCGAGTTCCGCTCATCTTGAGCTCGCTCTCAAGTACGCCTAGTCGCCTGGCCAGCTTCGGAGAAGTTTTTTCTTGACAGCCCTTTCATAGAACAGGCTCGCCCTGTGGTATTTCATGTTCACAGCTACAAAAACAGGCTGATCCATCGGTTCGCCAGAGGCCACGGGCTGGCCCCGTGGTGTTTCACGTTGCCGCCAGCAGCATGAATCGTGAACACTCACGGGACGAGCCCGTGGCCTCACCAAAAATCTCGGCCCGCCTCTGTTAGCGACCAACGTGAATGACCACGGCGCCAGGCCGTGGCCTCAGTTTTAGCGACTACCTACTTTTTCTTGCCGCACTATTCGTGGACTGAATGCTTCACCTGGCAGTAGGAATTGCGGTATTCTAACTAAACCACACCTTGCTCGTATGGCCACCGGATTTCAACTCGTGAATAGGAGGCTTACATGAGCGAAGACCCAACGAAAATGCTTTCAGAAGGCGTGAGTAATTTGGCCAGGGACGTTTATTCAATAAAGGAAAGGCTTCAACAATTGGAAGAAAAGTTCGAAGCACGGTCTCGAGAAACTCGCCCGATGTCCGAACGAGTCGACCAGATTCTGGTCGCGGTTGTGGATACGCGCCATGAGCTGCTTGATATGCGCCGGGAGCTGGTTGATACGCGCCAGGAGTTTCGCCACGAGCTGCGTGAAGTTAATCGAACTTTGCGACGAATGAATCTGGATTTCGCTACGGTGCTTCGCAATCAGGACGAGCTAGAGGATCGAGTTGAGAAGCTGGAAGAGCGCCCCGCCGAATCCTAATTGTTCTTGACTGGAAAAATACGAAGTCAGAACCGGGAGCGGTAGCGACCGGGTTGTGGTTACCAACAACGGCGATTTAATCGTTAGGTACCCGGTCGCTACCGCTCCCGGTTCTGACATTGCTCAATACTTGGTTTCGAAGCGTCGGATGGGCTGACCCTTTGTAAGTTCGTTAAAGTAATAAATCAATGAAAGCAGTTTTTGCGGACGGAATCTTGGCGGGTCACGTGGCGTTCGTCACGGGTGGCGGGACCGGCATCACTGGTGGAGTGGCGCGAGCCCTTGCAGAGGCAGGCGCGTCAGTCGCTCTCGTCAGCCGTCAGATGGACCATCTCGAGCCTGCCGCTGCGGCTATCAACGAAAAAGGTGGCAAAGCTTTCGCCGTTACCGCCGATGTGCGCAATCCCGGCGAAGTCGAAAATGCAATCGCCGCTACCATCCAGGAGTTTGGCAAGATAGACATCGTGGTTAATGGAGCTGCCGGTAACTTTTTGTGTGAGGCCGCCCAAATGTCGCCAAACGGATTCGGCTCAGTCGTGGACATCGATCTAAAAGGAACATTCAATGTTTGCCGCGCGGCTTTTCCCCAGCTTAAGGAACATCGAGGTCACATCCTCAACATCAGCGCCACGCTCCATTATCTCGGCACTCCCATGCAGCTGCACGTCTCTGCAGCCAAAGCCGGCGTCGATGCGCTCACCCGAAACCTCGCCGTCGAGTGGGGCCAGCATGGCATCCGCGTCAACGCAATCGCTCCCGGTCCTATCGAAGACACTGAAGGTATGAAGCGACTGGTTCCTGAGCCGATCAAACAGAAACTCCGCCAGCGTATCCCCCTCGGTCGATTTGGATTGATCGAAGACATCGAAAATGCCGCCCTCTTTTTGTGTTCGGACGCAGCTAATTACATCAGCGGCGCCGTACTCGTAATCGACGGAGCGCACTGGTTGGCAGCCAACCGTCTGATCTAAACAAACCTCATGCTCGAGCTGGTTCCTGCAACATACGAGGACTTTGAACGCGAAGCCGGTCAGGGCAATGTCGTGCCGGTTGTCCGAACCGTGCTTGCCGATTTGCAAACCCCGGTGGGCGCTTTTCTCCGTATCGCGGGCGACAGTCCATATGCTTTTCTGCTCGAGTCAGTCGAAGGTGGAGAGCGAATCGCGCGTTACTCGTTCCTGGGTACTGACCCCGAGATGATAGTCCGCGGCCATGGACCACTGACGTTTGTCGAGCGCAATGGCAAACGCGAAATCCTTTCCGTACGCGCGGTGGACTTTGTGCGTGATTATTTCCGCGAGCGCGTCCTGGCCCGTCGTTCCGGACTCGCGCCGTTTGCTGGTGGCGCAGTTGGCTATCTCGCTTACGATGCCGCGAGTTGGTTTGAGCCTGCTCTTGAAAAAGATGATGAGTTGAGCGCCTCTGAGACTCAACCGCTCGATTTGCCTACTGACGCTTTGTGGATGTTCTTTCGAAATGTAATTGCATTTGATCGAGTCCGTCAGCAGATGGAGATCATCTCTATTGTTTTCACTTCAGAGGCGGAAGGCAGCAAAGTACGGTTGCGAGAGCTTTATGACGCCGCTGTAGCTCGCACTGCGACGATAGAAGCTGAGTTGCTGAAGGGTGTGCCCGCTGTGAAAGGCGGGCAGCATCCGGAGGCTACTGTGCCGGAAGAGCCCGAGCTAATCTCAAATTGGAGCCGGCGAGGATTCGAAGATGGTGTTCGCAAGATCAAAGAACATATCTTAGCGGGCGACTGTTACCAGGTGGTTCTTTCGCAGCGCTTTTCAACTGATTACACCGGCGAGCCAATCAGCATCTATCGAGCCTTGCGCGCCATCAACCCGTCGCCGTACATGTTTTTTCTTCGTTGTGGTGCGGATTCAGTTATCGGGGCCTCGCCTGAAATGCTCGTTCGTTGTCACGGGCAGCGTCTCGACTATCGTCCTATAGCGGGAACGCGGAAGCGTGGAGCGACTGAAACGGAAGACTGGATGCTGGGTGAAGATCTGAAGACTGACGAAAAAGAAGTGGCTGAGCACATGATGCTCGTGGATCTCGGCCGCAACGACCTCGGACGCGTTGCCGATGTTGGTTCCGTCACCGTCGAAGATCTGATGTCCGTTGAGCGCTATTCTCACGTGCAGCATTTGGTGTCGAGCTTGCGCGCTCGACTGCGTGACGGGCTCGATCGCTTTGATGCTTTCGGCTCGTGTTTTCCAGCGGGCACGGTGACGGGCGCACCCAAGATCAAAGCGATGGAGATTATCAGCAAGCTCGAACCGGACCGGCGGGGGATTTATGCCGGGGCAGTTATGTACATGGATTACGCGGATAATCTTGATTCGTGCATTGCGATTCGTACCATTGAATTACGTAACGGTAAGGCTTCAGTCCAGGCTGGAGCTGGAATAGTGGCGGACTCAATACCTGAGCACGAGTATGCGGAAAGTTTGAATAAGGCTCGAGCTCTTTTTCGGGCAATCGAACTCGCCCAGCGCGGCTTTTGAGGAGAGGTGTTAGCGAGGTTGATGCATGGCCTCGATCAATTATTTAAGCTGGATCGGAAAGGCACGGCCTTTCCGCTTTGTGCGGCGGCAAAGCCGCATTAGGTGGTGGCTGCAAGTGCCGACCGTAACCAAACTTTTCTTAGCGTTACTCGTGCTAGCTGCTTTTGCTCTTCCTGTGTTAGCCCAGGGACAAGCTCAAGAACCAGCTGACACTGCGAAGAAGGCAAATGCCCGTCCCGCTGCAATTGCCGAAGAACCGAAGGAGCCTTTCGACGGCGTCCCGTTAGACAAGCTGGCTGGCCAATGTGTCACCCTCGAAACGGAGCTTGGCTCGATCGTTATTGAAGTGATGCCGGACATTGCTCCCGAGGCCTCGCGAAACTTTCTTAACCTCGCTGCCACCGGCGCTCTCGATACGACCACGTTCAGTCGGGTGCTGAAAGGCTTTGTGATTCAGGGTGGAAATTTATTTACGAGCGAGCGCTGGGGCGCTGAGTTAGCTAAACGCATGTCGCGTCATCTTCCGGATGAGCCCAGTGACGTGAAACATGTGCGCGGTATTGTTTCCATGGCCCGAGGCTCTGAACCAAACAGCGCCACTACGCATTTCTTCATTCTGGTTGGCGATGGTCATCACCTTGACGGGAAGTTCACCGCCTTTGGTCGAGTCGCAAAAGGACTGGATGTAGCTGACACAATCAATCAGGCGCCTGTTGAAGGAGAGACGCCTCAAAAACCGGTTCACATCAAACGTGGGCAGGTCGCTCGCTGTAATCCGTAACCGTGAAGATTCGATCCAAATATTGGTGGCTTCTGGTTGTCGGTTTTTTGCTGTTGCTCTGCAGCTGCGGGTCGTCAGGCGCTGAGCTTACACCGGAAGGCGCGAAAGATTTTCTAAAGCTCCGAGGCTACAGCTTCGACGAGCAGCGCTTTCTCGCGGCAGCTGAGGCTGGCGACGTTCTCGCAGTGAATGCATTCATCCGTGCCGGGATGAATGCAAACGCTCGGAATGAAGAGGAAGACACCGCCCTAATCCGGTCAGCGGCGGCCGGAAATCTCGAGATGGTCAAAGCGTTGCTCAAGGGAGGCGCCGACGTTAATGCCCGGAACAAGAATGGCTTTGGAGCGCTTTCGAAAGCATTGATCCAGAATCACGAGGAGGTCTGCAAAACGCTTCTGGCGCAGCCGGCTGTTGATATTAATGTGCGTGGCCTGAACGGCGCCTCAGTTCTAATGGTCTACGTGTTTCGCGATCGCGAGGATGTAGTCACCAATCTTTTGCAGCGAGGGGCGGACGTGAACCTTCAGGATGCCGACGGTGATACGGCATTGCATGGCGCGGTCAAGACGGGCAATGTGAAGTTGCTGCGGCTGCTGTTAGGAAAAGGAGCTCGGGTTGACGCGCGCAGCAAGTTAGGAGCGACGCCGTTGATGTGGGCTGGTGGCTATGGGCAAGACGAGGCTGCTCGTATCTTGTTGGAGAGCGGCGCTGACGCAAAGCAGAAGGATGGCCAGGGCCGAAACGCCGCTGATTGGGCCGACGGCAATAATCATCATGGCCTCGCCGACTCGCTACGCGCCGCGACCCGGAATTAGGGTGTAGGGTGTAGGGGAATTGCTGAATGCGGATTGCTGAGTGCGGATTTTGAGATCTCAGATCTGAGATCAAAGTCTGAGAGATCAATAATCTGAGATCGCACATCCAAACAGCCGAGGCCAAAGACGAACGAAGCAAATCACAGCCACGCCGGACGAAATCAAAGACGAAAAGGCAAGGTACAAAAAGGCAAAGGACGAATAACCAAAGAACGAACAACCCAGGACGCTAACTAACGCGGACCAGGAGCATTCAAGTCTAGTTAGCATTGAGCACAAAGAACAAAGTACAAAGAACTAAGAACAAGAACAAAAGCCAAAGACCCAGGACCAAAGCATTCAGCAATCAGCATTCGCCATGATTCTTGTCATCGACAATTACGACTCATTCACGTACAACCTCGTCCAATATCTGGGCGAGCTGGGCGAGACTGTCGAAGTGCGCCGCAACGATCAAGTCACGGAGCAGGAGATCGAATCGCTGTTGCGGCCCGACCGTATCCTAATCTCGCCGGGCCCGGGAACTCCCGACGACGCGGGTGTCTCACTAAAAACAATTACGCACTTTGCCGGGAAGATTCCCATCTTCGGCGTTTGCCTGGGCCATCAGGCAATTGGCCAGGCGTTCGGCGGAAAGATCGCGCCCGCTCCACAATTGATGCACGGCAAAGCTTCAGAGATCTGTCACGACGGCAAAACGATTTTTGCCGGTCTCGACGATCACTTCAAGGCCGGTCGTTATCATTCTCTGGTCGTCGACCGTGGAACCCTGCCCGAGTGTTTGGAAGTCTCAGCTTTCACCGATGACGACGTGATTATGGGATTGCGCCATCGCGAGCTCAAAGTCGAGGGCGTGCAATTCCATCCCGAATCAATCCTCACTGAAGGCGGGATGAAGCTGTTGGCGAATTTCCTAAAGCTGTAACGGCTAGCTGAAATCTGCAATCCGAAATCAGCATTCAGCAAGATACCGCCATGCCCAACCAATTTCTGCGGGAGTGCTTATCGAAACTTACACGTCGCGAAAATCTAACGCGGGCGGAAGCCTCGCGTCTTCTTGAAAGCCTGCTCGAACCGGACGCCACCGACGCTCAAATCGGAGCCACGCTCGTGGCCCTCTCATCCAAAGGCGAAACCTTTGATGAGCTCGCCGGCATGGCGAGCGCGTTGCGAAGTCGGTCCGTGCGCGTCAATCCAAGCCACGATTGTTTCATCGACACCGCCGGAACCGGATCGAGCCCGGCAAAGACATTCAACATTTCAACAGCTGCTGCATTCGTAATTGCTGGAGCAGGTTTGCCGGTCGCGAAGCATGGCAATCGCGCCGCCAGCAGTCGCTCCGGCAGCGCGGATGTACTGACTGCGCTCGGCGTAAATGTTTCCGCCGTTCCTCAAATCTCAGAACAATGCCTGAATAGCATTGGGATCTGTTTTATGTTTGCGCCGTTGTATCACGGCGCGACTGCGCGAGTGGCCGGCGTCAGGCGCGAGTTGGGCGTGCACACGACCTTCAACTTGTTGGGCCCCCTGAGCAATCCCGCGAGCGCGCCCAGACAAATCATTGGCGTGTGGCGTTGCGAGTTGACTGAACTAATGGCGCAGGCGTTAGCGGAGTTGGGAACGCAGCGCGCCTGGGTAGTTCACGGCAACGATGGCCTGGACGAAATTACAATTGATGGAAAGACCACTGTGGCCGAAGCTCACCTCGGCAAAGTTCGGACGTTTGAAGTCACCGCTGAAGACTTCGGTCTGCCGAGCGGAGGACTCGACCATCTACGCGGTGGCGATGCTGAGATGAATGCAGCGATCATTCTTGAAGTTCTGAGCGGACAACGAAAGGATGAAGCGCGCCGCCTGGTGATAGTTAACGCCGCCGCTGCGCTCTTTGTCGGTGGGCGGTCCGAGGACTTGAAGAGTGCAGCTCGTCTCGCGGAAGAGAGTATTGACAGCGGTGCTGCTCTGGACAAATTGGATGGACTAATTCGAGAAACCAATAATTGAGGTTGCGGTCGAAATGGGCTCCGATATTCTCACCGAAATCATTAGCGTCAGGAAGCGACGAGTCTTAGAAGCACAAAGGACGCTGCCTTTGGAAAAGCTTAAGGCTCAAGTTGAGCAGGGAACTGCTGACCGCCAGGTTCACCGGCTGGCGACTGCGCTCTCGAACGATCTTCGTCCAAATATCATTGCTGAGTTCAAGCGCCGCTCACCTTCAAAAGGAGTGATCCGGTCGGACGCGGATCCACACGCGCTGTCGAGTGCTTACGAGCGCGGCGGCGCAGCAGCCATCTCGGTGCTGACGGAGGAAGATTTTTTTGCCGGCTCACTCGATGATCTACGCTCAGTTCGCGAAGCTGTGAGACTACCGATCCTGCGCAAAGACTTTGTTTTCGATGAGTATCAGGTGTGGGAATCGGGGGCTGCTGGTGCTGCAGCGATTTTGCTGATCGTGTCCGTGTTGACCGATGAGGAATTGCGATCGCTTCGGCGTCTGGCCGAAGATGGACTTGGAATTGATGCTTTAGTCGAGGTGCATTCAGCGACTGAGCTGCAACGCGCGCTGACTGCCGGCGCGAAAATAATTGGTGTGAACAATCGCAACCTGCGGAGCTTTGAAGTGTCTCTGGATGTGTCGGTGGACCTTGCTCGTGAAGCGCCTGCTGAAACTATTTTGGTCAGCGAAAGTGGTATCGCCACGCGCGATGATCTGACGAGACTTCGAGAACTTGGGTATCGCGGCTTCCTGATTGGTGAATCATTGATGCGCGCCGCCGATCCCGAGCAAACGCTGCGATCGTTACTGGGTTAGAAATCTGATTCATAGATCAAACCGCCCGTACGTAGGTCATTCTCGGCCACAGATGAACACGGAGTAACACAGATCTAAAATTCGGATTTATTCAGATCCCTTTTATCCGTGTTCATCTGTGGCCTAAAATCTAAATCGCCCACCGCTCAGTCAAAGCGTTTGATTGAGTAGAGGCACAGAGATGCCACGGGCTGGCCCCGTGGTGCTTCACGCTTGCAGCTAAAAAGAGACGAGTGGCTATTTGCAGGACTTGCCCTGTGAAGTCTTCACGTTCGCACAAGCGTGAACCTCCCCGGGACAAGCCCGGGGCATCCAACCAGTCGCTTTGGAGTTTTTTGCCAGCAGCTAACATGATTCTCCACGGCGCAAGGCCGTGGTATCCCAGATTCGCCATGCTCGTAAAAATTTGCGGCATAACTAATTTGGATGATGCACTGACCTCGGTTGAGGCGGGGGCGGGCGCGCTGGGCTTCAACTTCTATCGACTGAGTCCGCGCTACATTGAGCCGCGCGACGCCCGCGCCATCATCGAACGCTTACCTGCAAATGTTCTGAAGGTAGGCGTATTCGTAAATGAAGCTGCTCCGGAAATAGTGGAAGCGATAGCCCGCGAGGCTGGTGTCGATGCGCTGCAATTGCACGGAGACGAGTCACCGGACTTCTGCGTCGCTCTGAAGCATCGATATGTGATTAAGGCTCTCGCTGTGACCTCTGATTTTGAGCCAACAAGAGTTCTGGACTACGAAGTCGAGGCGATCATGCTTGATGGATTTCACAAACACAGGCGTGGTGGAACCGGTAATACTTTTGACTGGTCGATAGCCCGGCGTACTGGCGACCTTTTCCCAAAACTTTTTCTAGCTGGCGGCCTGTCTCCCGAGAATATAGCGGCCGCTATACACGAGGCACAGCCTTTCGCCGTCGACGCTTGCAGTGCGCTGGAAATTGAGCCTGGGAAGAAGGATCACGAACTTGTACGCTCGTTCGTCGCCGCGGCGTTAGGATTGGGAAGTTCTTAGTCTTTTTTCTCAGGGCCTGGTTCTAGTTCTTAGTTCTTTGTGCTTTGTTCTTTGTGCTTGAATCTGTGGAGGGAATCACTTGCACCAGATGTAATAAGACAACAGACCAAAGACTCAACCACAAAGAACAAAGCACCAAGAACAAAGCACCAAGAACAAAAAGAAAGGTCCAAACCCAAGACCAAAACCCTTCTGATCGTGTGCTATCATTTCAAACACCCCAGTCCTCTCCTAATTGAATCTTCAAAAACGTTGCATCAATCGGGATACAAATCTGAGCGGACATATGGTGGAACGGGCAAGAGACAAACGGTTTATTGAGCGAGATACCCGGGCGCGCGGTCGCGTCTTGTTGATATCAGACACCTCCGTTGAACCTGAGAAGAATGCCCTCGAAACGATCGGGCTCGAAGTCGTAGGTGTCAGTGGTGGGGCGGCCGCCCTGATATCTCTGCAACGCTCGCGCCCGCATCTGGTCATTGCGAATTCTGATGTGAAGGGATTCAACTCACGCGAGCTGGCCCGAATGCTCGCTCAAACAGAGGAAAACATTGCTTTGATCCTCACCGGTCATGAGGAGGCTAACCTTGAACGAAGGCTTGCCGCCCTCTCGCTTGGCATTAGCGACTACTTCGAACTCCCGCGTGAACTTCCGCTTCTGATTGAGCGAACGAGACAGCTTATTGCTGACGCGCAGATTATTGAGCGTCTGCGAGCTGAAGCTGATTTGGATTCATTGACTGGCCTGGCTAACCGTCGCCGCTTTCGTATCTCGCTGAGTAACGAGCTTGAAAGGTGGCGTCGCTACAGTGTACCGTGCGCGTTGTTGCTGCTGGACATAGACTTGATGAAGAGCATCAATGACAGGCACGGGCATACCTCAGGCGATTTAGTGTTGAGTTATGTCGCGGACACGCTTAGCGAGTTTTCTCGTGACAACGACACGGCGGCACGCGTCGGTGGTGAGGAATTCACTTTATTGCTGGCTGGCGCGTCGCCGGAAAAAGCCCAGGTGGTAGCTGAGCGTTTGCGGTCTGCTATTTGTTCGACGCCTATCGAAACAGTCGGGGTTGTGACCGTGAGCATCGGCGTAGCCGCCTGTCCCGCGCATGCAAACACTGAAAGATCGTTGTATGCCGCGGCTGATCGTGCTCTTTACGTAGCTAAGAACGCGGGCAGAAATCGAATAGAAGTCGCGCCGCCCATTCAGGGAAAATTGCCGGGAGTGTGATGCAAGCGAAACAGAAAAAGCCGGACGCCTTTGGTCACTGGGGTCCGTACGGCGGTCGCTTCGTGCCGGAGACTTTGATGGCGCCGCTCGAAGAGCTGTGCACCGCATTCATTGCCGCTCGCGAGAATGGTGAATTTCAAACAGAGCTGGCGAAGCTGCTGCGCGACTTTGCCGGTCGACCCACGCCGCTGTTCTTTGCTGAGCGACTGACCGAGCATGCCCGCGGCGCGCGCATCTTTTTGAAGCGCGAAGATCTTCTCCACACCGGCGCTCACAAAATCAATAACACTCTGGGACAGATATTGCTCGCCCGGCGCATGGGCAAACGGCGCATCATTGCCGAGACTGGCGCGGGACAACATGGTGTTGCCACCGCGACGGTGTGCGCCCTCTTCGGCTTGAAATGCGTCATTTACATGGGCGCTGAAGACATGCGCAGACAAGCGCTGAATGTCTATCGCATGCAGCTGTTGGGGGCCGAAGTGCGTGGCATCGAAGCGGGATCTCGCACTTTGAAAGATGCGATCAACGAGGCACTGCGTGACTGGGTGACGAATGTACATGACACGTACTATTTGCTCGGCAGCGCGCTTGGTCCACATCCCTATCCAGTGATGGTCAGAGATTTTCAAACTGTGATTGGTCGTGAAACTCGAGCCCAGGTTCTGGAACAAGCCGATGGACTTCCGACTGTTCTTATAGCGTGCGTTGGCGGTGGCTCAAACTCGATCGGAATGTTTCATCCGTTTCTCGAGGATGCACCGGTGCGAATGATCGGTGTTGAGGCCGGCGGGCGCGGCAACAAGCTGGGCGAACACGCGGCGAGATTCAATACAGCCGGCGGCGGCAAGCCTGGAGTTTTGCAGGGAACGATGAGTTATGTGCTGCAGGATGAGCGCGGTCAAATCGCTACCACGCATTCAGTCTCAGCGGGACTGGACTATCCATCGATAGGTCCTGAACACGCGTGGCTGCATGATGAGAAGCGAATCGAGTATGTGTCAGCCTCCGACGATGAAGCGCTCGCGGCTTTTCATCTGCTGAGCAAGCTTGAAGGAATTATTCCAGCGCTGGAGTCAGCTCATGCCGTGGCTCACGCGCTGAAGATTGCGCGTGAGTATGATCGTGATGAGATTGTGGTCGTGAATCTGTCCGGGCGCGGCGATAAGGACATCGATACGGTGAGAAGTACAGCCGGCGGCTGATGATGTACAACAGGCTGCCAGCCTGTTGATGGTTTCGAGGGCGTCAACCTGTTTGGCAACGCGTGCTGCAGGCTGGCAGCCTGCAGTACATTAGTTGGCGCAGTGCTGGTCGAACGCGCGCTTCAACTCATCCGCAATCTGATACGCGTCGCGGCCTTCGATCTGACGCCGTTCCATCATGAAGACGAGGTTGCCGTCTTTCAGTAATCCAATCGACGGTGACGATGGTGGATAACCGGTGAAGTAGCCTCGCGCTTTCTCGGTAGCTTCGATGTCAGCTCCAGCAAAGACGGTGACAACTTTGTTTGGTCGGGCTTCGTTCTGTAGCGCGAGAGCCACGCCGGGCCGAGCCTTTCCTGCAGCGCAGCCACAAATAGAATTAACTACCACCATTACTGTGCCGGACGTGTTTTGAATAGTCTCATCAACGTCGTTTGCGGTTCGTAGTTCTTCCACGCCCAAGCGGGTCAACTCTTCGCGCATCGGTCGAATCATTATTTCTGGATATGGCATTCCTTACTCCTGCTACTTGATTTTGACCTGATTGTAGCACGCGGGTTGAGAAAGTTTAGGTATGGCGGCAGCGGAAACAGCGGAGTTTGAATTTCTTCTCATTCACACCGTGGCTTTAGCCCGGTGAAAGGCATCGCCTCCCGGTTTCAATCAACCGTTTTAACGGTTTCGACATAATCCCCTTGTAAGCGAAACCGTTAAGACGGTTCACCAACTCTGAATTGGCTCCTTTTCACCGGGCTAAAGCCGCGGTGTGAATGAGAATCAGGAGCTAACCCCCTATGACTTGAACTCCTCACGGTTTGTTAATAACAATTTCGCGGGGCTCGTCGCCGTCGCCCGAAATGGTCACTTGCCACACATTCTCGGGCAGACGATAAGTACCAAGACGCTCAGCCCATTCAATCATGATTACCGCCCGTTCTTCACTGAGCAGTTCATCGAGATCGACTGCATGCGCAGCGGTGGGGCCTTCATCGAGACGGTAAAGGTCGATGTGATAAAAGCGAAGCCGACCTTCGTAAGGATTGACGAGCGTGAACGTAGGACTAGTTACTTCTTCAGGATCGATACCAAGACTGACGGCGAGCCCTTTGACGAACATTGTCTTGCCGGCGCCGAGTGGTCCACTGAGCAGAAGAATCTCGCCACCGCTTAGCAGGCCTCCGATCGTGGAGCCAAGGCTCACCGTATCGGCTGGTGAGTGTGATATCCATCGCCCCACAGGAATTCCTTTTTCTAAGTCGGTACTCATTCCGGTAGTTAACACAGCGCCGTGTGAGAAACTTCCCCTCTCATTCACTCTCGGTTCAACCGGGTGTTCAGACGTTCTTCAAATTCATGAACCGTTTTAACGGTTTACCTTCGCGGACCAAACAGAAACCGTTGAAACGGCATTAACATACTTGACTAATCAACGTCAGTAGTCGAACGCCGAAGGCGTTGGCAAATTCCAGCCTGGGGCAGCGCCCCAGGAAAAGGAACCAAGCTAATAGGGGAACGCTGTAAGCGT